>Ga0070679_100003344_pt1 | contig 14687 bp, 18 predicted proteins | sample KBSC63BmetaG_FD_65652 | JGI IMG/M metagenome (GOLD analysis project Ga0070679, IMG submission 65652) | Corn rhizosphere microbial communities from Kellogg Biological Station, Michigan, USA - KBS C6-3B metaG | ecosystem: Host-associated > Plants > Roots > Rhizosphere | place: USA: Michigan... | reverse complement strand
ACATCGACCCCGCGGGCGCGCAGCACTGCCGCGAGTTTCTGCGCGACGGACAGCGTCACATCCTTCTCGACGAACCAGGGACGGTTGCCGATCGGACCCGTCATGCCGTTGTCGGGGCCGCCGTGTCCCGCGTCGATGACGACCATCTTCCGCGTGACCGGCTTCGAGTACACCGTTCGTCCCGGCGCTTTGAGGACCGGCGCGGGCCGGGATGACGCGGCGATCGGACGCGCGGTCGAGCTCTCTGCGCGCGCCGGAGGCGGGCGCGCCGCGACAACGCCCGTCCTCGCGCGAAGCTCGGCCGTTCCCGCATCGTAGAGATATCCGCTGCCGTATTTCGGGATCACATCGCTCACGAACTGGAACGGCAGGTAAAGCTGTCCGCCGCGCACCTGCGGCGCGCGCGTCAAGGGAATTGTGAGCGAGTCGAGCTTGGTGAATGGAATTCCGTCGATCAGGTCGAATCGCATCCGCGGCAGAGACAGCGCGTAATGCAGATTGGTGGAGGTGATCAGGATTCCGTGCATTGCCTTCGCGAGCGCATCGGCGCGCACACTGGCCTGCCCGCCGTCGATCGTCACCGGCAGCGAAACCACGCTCGCGCCATCGCGAACGACGACGAATGTCGGGATCGCCGCCGGCGGCGAGGCCACGCTGATCTGAAGAAAGAGCAGCAGCGGGATCATCGCGTGCGCACCGCTCGCTGCATGTCGCGCTCGTCGTCGCGCTTCTTCTCGTCGGCGCGCTTGTCGTAGAGTTTTTTACCCTTGCCGAGGGCGAGCGCGATCTTCGCCTTTCCGCGCCTGAAGTAGATCTCGAGCGGAATCAACGTCAGTCCCTGACGCTCCACCGCGCCGATCATCTTCCGGATCTCCTTCCTGTGCAGAAGGAGCTTCCGCGTCCGGGTGGGCTCGTGATTGAAGTAGCTCGCCTGTTCGTAGGGCGAAATGTGAAGATTGAGCAGAAAAACCTCACCATCCTGGACGATCGCGTAGGAATCAGCGATGTTGGCCTTCCCGTTCCGCAGCGACTTTACCTCGCTGCCGGTCAGGACGACACCCGCCTCCCATGTGTCGATGATGTGGTAGTCGTGTCGCGCGCGTTTGTTCCGCGCGACAGACTCCTTCACATCTTTTTCGACGGCCTCTGCCATTTGACTTCGTGCTCAAGTTGGACGCAACAACACGACGATGAAAGAAATTCAATCGCGTTGACTTCACCATACTCAGTTTCTATCTTCGGAGTCGAGTAGGCCGAAGTGGTGGAACTGGTAGACGCGCTGGCTTCAGGAGCCAGTGGGCGCAAGCTCGTGGGGGTTCGAGTCCCCCCTTCGGCACATCTGCACCAAGTCCCGTTGGCTTCGCCCGGGACCGCGAGACAGCTAGACCGTCTCGAGTATCGGAAGCCCGACCTTCTCCCTCACGGTCGGCTCATCGTGCAGCAGATCCGCCAACGACACTCCCTGAAGGACGTCGTCGATCTTCTGCTGGAGCATCACCCACACCGGCCTGATGCTGCAATTGTGCGAAGCCGAGCACCGTTCTTCCTCGACAGGATGGCTCACGCAGTGGAGATCGAAGGTCTCGAGCTCGGAGGCGTGGATCACATCGCGGATGGAAATCTCGCCGGCCGGCTTCGCAAGGACGTAACCGCCTCTGGCGCCGCGCGTGCTCGTGATCACTCCCGCGCGGCGAAGCCGTAGAAGGATCTGTTCGACGTAGTCGGCGGGTAGTCGCTCCTGCCGGGCGATCTCACGCCCGTTTACAGGCCCCAGCTCAGTCCGCTTGGCGAGGTTGAGGGCGCAAATCACGCCGTACTCCGCCCATGTCGTTATCCGCATGTGTTCAGGATAGAGATTCGGCGCACCTTCGTCAACCCGACGAAGCTGGACCGTGGTCGCCGCCGGGGACTCCGATCTCGGTCATCTTCCGCATGTCGAGAACGTCATCGATCTCCTTGGCTGGCAACACCTTCTCGCGCTTGACGAGATCGCGGATGAGCACGTTCTCCTTCACCGATTGCTTGCTGAGCTCGGCAGCGCGCGCGTAGCCGATCTGCGGAGCGAGCGCCGTTGCCAGCGCGGCCGACCGTTCCAGCCAGTACTCACACTGGTCGGCGTTCGCCTCGATGCCCTTCACCGTCTTCTCGTTCAGCACGCGCGCGGTGTTGGTGAGAATCAGCATCGAGAAGAGCACGTTGTGAGCTATCACCGGCATCATGACGTTGAGCTCCAGCTGTCCGTGCTCCGCGGCGGCGCTCACACATGCATCGTTGCCGAAGACCTGGAAGCAGACCTGATTCACCATCTCGGGAATGGACGGATTGACCTTTCCGGGCATGATGGAGGAGCCGGGCTGAACTGCAGGCAGACGGATCTCGTCAAAGCCGGTGCGGGGACCACTCGCCAGCAGACGCAAATCACTCGCAATCTTGCTGAGATCGACAGCGAGCACCTTTAACTGCGCGCTCAACCCCGCCACGTCGCCCATGCTCTGCATCAGCTGAATGCGATCCTTCCCTTCGCGCAGCTTCAGCTTTGTAGCCTGGGAGAGGTGCCTGACCATCAACTTCGGGTAGCGCGGCTCGACATTCACTCCGGTACCTACGGCGCTCCCGCCGATACCAAGATCTCGCAAATAGTCGGCAGCCTCGGTGACACGCTTCAACCCTCTGCGGAGCGAGCCCGCGTACGCATCGAGCTCCTGACCCAGCCTTATCGGCATCGCATCCTGCAAGTGCGTCCGCCCGGACTTGAGCACGTCGTCGAACTCCTTTCCCTTCTTCTCGAACGACTTCGCCAGCTCCTCGAACGCTTTCTCGAACGCTGCCAGCTCCATCAGGCAGGCGAGCCTGATCGCGGTAGGAATCACGTCGTTCGTCGACTGCGCCATGTTGACGTGATCGTTCGGATGCACCGGCGTGTAGGTCCCGCGCTTGCCGCCGAGGATCTCGTTGGCGCGGTTGGCGAGCACCTCGTTGCAATTCATGTTGTGCGACGTTCCCGCCCCTGCCTGATAGACGTCGACGACGAACTGGTCACGGTACTTCCCGGCAAGAACTTCGTCGGCTGCTTTCACGATCGCGTCAGCGAGATTCGCTTGCAGCCGTCCGGTTTCCTTGTGCGTCAGCGCCGCGGCGCGCTTGATCTGGATCGTGGCGTCGATGAAGGCGGGTAATGGACGCATTCCGCTGATCGGGAAGTTCTGAACCGCGCGCAGCGTCTGCACTCCGTACAACGCGTCGGCCGGAACGTCGAGCTTTCCAAGCGGATCTTTTTCGGTGCGGGTCTTTTCGCTCATTGTCACCTGGTGTTAACGCCCGACGATGCGGGCGGTGCCGTTGAGGAATGGATTCGACATCCGCTCCTCGGCGATCGTGGTGTCCATTCCGTGCCCCGGATAGACGACGGTCTCGGGCGGCAGCGATGAGATCTTTTCCAGCGTTGCGGCAAGCTGCGGCGGGTTCGAGAACGGGAGATCGGTTCTTCCGATCGAGCCGGCGAACAGACAGTCGCCGACGAGCGCGATCCCTCCCCCGTGAATCACCACGTGCCCAGGAGAGTGTCCAGGTGCGTGCATGACTTCCATCTCGACGTCGCCCAGCTTCAGCCGCTGCCCATCCGAAAATTCACGATCAGGCGGAGGCGGCTCCTCGAACGGGATGCCATAGACTTCGGCCTGGCGTGACGCCGCTTCGTACAGGCGTCTGTCTGCCGGGTGCAGGTAGACGGGAACGTCCCATTTCCGCTTGATGGATGCGATCGCGCCCAGGTGATCCACGTGACCGTGCGTAATCCAAATCGCCTCCACCGTCGCGGCGGAGCCCTCGATCGCGTCGACCAGTCGGTCTCCTTCGCTGCCCGGGTCGACGATTACAGCACGGTTGGTGCGGTCGTCGACCACCAGATAGGCGTTTTCCTGAAACGCCCCGACGGTGAAGGTCTTGATGTTCACCGTTCTAGGCCGCCGTTCCGCGTTTTCGCATTAGGTGTATCCGCCCGCATTTACGTGCGAGCTCTCGACCGCGTTCTCAGTTGCGCCGGACGATCCATTCCGCTTCATCTCGTTGAAGCGCGTGATGTATTTGTCGGCGGCGATAGCAGCCGTCGTCGCATCGCCCGATGCAGTCGTGACCTGTCGCGTAAGCTGCGCGCGAAGATCGCCGGCCACGAAGAGGCCGGGAATCGATGTCATCATCGCGTTGTCCGTCACGACGTAACCCATCACATCGTGCTCGAAGTGCCCGGCGATCACACCTGTATTCGGCCGGAATCCGATGAAGACGAACAAGCCCGTCGCATCAAGAAGGCTTCTTTCGTTCGTCACGAGGTTGTGAATCCTCAGCCCCGTCATGCCCTTCTCGGGGTCCCCTTCAACCTTCTCAGCCACCGTGTCCCAGATGACTTCGATCTTGGGATTCTCGAACACGTGCTGCTGCAGAATCTTCGACGCGCGGAACTCGTGGCGCCGGTGGATGAGGTAAACCTTGCTCGCGTATCGCGTCAGAAAGTCGGCCTCTTCGACTGCGGCGTCGCCACCGCCGACAACGGCCACGACGTGCTGCTTGAAGAAAGCCGCATCGCATATCGCGCAGTACGAGACTCCCCTCCCCGCGTGTTCCAGCTCACCTGGGATCCCAAGCTTGATTGGCGTCCCGCCAGCGGTGACTATCGCGGCGGGTGAGCGGAAGATCTCGCCGTGATCCGTCTCGGTGTGGAAGTAGCCGTCCGGCATCTTGGTCACGGACGTGACACCGGTGGTCTCGAAGAATTCGGCGCCGAACTGCTTCGCGTGCGCCGCAAATTTCTCGGCCAGTTCGTGTCCGAGGATCTTCGGAAAACCGATCACGTCGTCGAGGAACTCGGTGTTGAGGAGCTCGCCGCCCGGAAATCCGCGCTCGAGCACGGCCGTGCGCAGCATGGCGCGGCCCGTATAGAGCGCGGCCGTCATCCCGGCCGGACCAGCACCGACGATTACGACATCGTAGTCACGAACTGTGGTCTCTGATTTCACCTATGAAATATAATCCCGCGCGGTACTTCTTTCCCGCGATCAGGTGCGGATGTGACGCCCGCCGTCGACTATGATCGTTTCGCCCGTGACGTAATCGGCGCTGAGCAGATACAGCACGGCCTGGGCAACATCCTCGGGGGCGCCGAGGCGCCCCAGCGGGGTTGTCGAGATGAGTCTGTCCGCCTGCTCCTGCGTCCAGCCATCAGGAAGCAGTACAGGACCAGGCGCGATCGCATTGACGCGAATTTTCGGCGCCAACGCATGGGCGAGCCCTCGCGTCATCTGCACTATCCCCGCCTTGGTGATGGAATGCGGGATGTAGCCGCGCCAGGTCTCGAATGCGGCGAGATCGGCAATGTTCACGATCGCGCCACCACGCTCGCCCATCGCGCGCGCCGCGACCTGGGAGAGAAAGAAGGGCGCCCGCAGGTTCAACGCGAACATGGCGTCCCAGTCTTCGACGAGCACTTCTCCCACAGGAGTTCGCAGCATCACCGCGGCGGAATTCACCAGCACGTCGAGCGTGCCAAAAACCTTGACGATGTGCTCGACAAGGCGCGGCCCCGTCGCCGGATCCATCAAATCGCCGGGCAGCGTCCGCGCCTCACTCCCGCCGCGGATGATCTCTTCGGCGGTCTCGCGGGCGCCTTTCTGGGAGCTGGCGTAGTGAACGCCCACACGCATCCCGGCCTTGCCCAGCGCGAGCGCAATGGCGCGGCCAACTCGTGTCCCCGCGCCGGTGACCAGCGCGACTTTGCCTTTCAGCTCCACGCGCGATTCCCCATCAGTTCCTCGCCGAAGTCAACGACGCGACTCTCTCATCCTGCTTTTCCAGCCAGTCGATCGGGACGTTCATCATCCCGAGTCGCCGTGGCCCGTCCATCGCCCCATGCCAGTCAGAGCCCCCGCTCGGCACAAGCCCAAAGAAATCGGTGAGCGCCTGCAAGCGTTTCGTGTCTTCCGACGAGTGACTGGGATGCCTGACCTCGACGCCGTCGAGGCCGGCGGCGACCAGGGGCTCGAGACGCTCACGCCGGCCGCCGTCACCCGGATGCGCCCAGATTGCAATTGCACCCGCCTCGTGGGCGATCGCGATCGCATCCTGAACGGAGAGCTTGTCCTTCGGTACGAACGCGCTCCCTTTGGCGCCAAGGTAGCGTGTGAACGCGTCGCGAAAATCACCCACCACTCCACGGGCAATCATCGCTCGCGCCACGTGTGGTCGCCCAACCGCTCCGCCATTCGATTGCAGGAGAACTTCATCCAGTGTCAGCGCGACGCCCAGCTCGTTGAGCCGGTCGACTATCCGTCCCGCGCGCGCGTGCCTCGCAACCCGCAGATCGGTCAGCCGCTTTTCGAGCGGCCCCAGCTGGGAGAGATGAAGCGCGAGCAGGTGAACTTCATGGTCCTGATCATAAGCACTCAGCTCGACACCGGCGATCACGCGAATTCCGGCGCGCTCCGCCGCTTCGCGCGCCGGACGAACGCCGTCTATGGTGTCGTGATCCGTGAGCGCGAGAGCCGCGAGGCCGCAGCTCTCCGCTGCCTCGATTACGCGCTCGGGTGGTAGTGTGCCGTCAGAGGCGGTCGAGTGGGTATGGAGGTCGACGAACGCCGGCCCGCCCGCCGCTGCGCTCACCGCTCGTAGCCGGCCTCAGGCGACGTGAAGCTTGGCTGTGATTGATCGAACAGCTCTTTGAGCTGCGCGTCCGACAGCTCGGCGAACGCCTGCTCGCGCGAGCGTGTCCCCTGCGGCGAGTAGCGAGTGACGCGCAGCTCGCGTTTCTTGTCCGCGCCGCGCGAGAAAATCAGACCGTATTCGTCCTGCGTGTACTGCGTGATGTAGCCGGAAGGATACACTTCCCATTTTTGTCCACCGACTTCGAACGAACGCGTGGGCATGCTAGAGCTCGACCTCCTGGTATACGCGCGACGGATCCATGGTCTTGTGCGGAGCGCTCGCGTGAGCGACGGTGAGCGTCTGCTCGTCGTCGGCCTCGGTGAATTCGATGAAGGCTCCGGGCAGCGACGATTCCTCGAAGACCCAGAAGCGGCAGTTGGCAGCCTTGTAGTGCGACTGAAGCGCCTTGAGGCGCTTCGTGTAGTTCGCGCGCTCGCTCGATGGCACCGTTGAGCGCTGGATCGTAAGGGTGCGTGGCATCCTAGAGTCCGGTCTCCGGAAATGTCTCGATGGTTTTCTTCACGAAGGCGAGGAACTGATCGGCGACAGCGCCGTCGATGATGCGGTGATCGAATGAGATTGAAAAATAAGCGCAGGTACGAATGGCGATGGTGTCCTCCCCATCGACACCGGGAAGAACCTTCGGCCGTTTCTCGATTGCCCCTACGCCGAGGATCGCGACCTGTGGCTGATTGATGATCGGCGTTCCCATCAGCGAGCCGAAGACTCCCGGGTTCGTGATGGTAAATGTGCCGCCCTGCACCTCATCGGGAGACAGCTTTTTTGCCCGCGCCCGAGCGGCGATATCGTTGAGCGCCCGCGTGATTCCGGACAGCGAGAGATCGTCGGCGTTCTTGATGACCGGGACGATCAATCCCCATTCGAGCGCGACGGCAACTCCGATGTTGATCTGCTTCCGATAAATGACGTTCGTACCAGCGACGGATGAATTCATCACCGGAAACGCGCGCAAGCCCTGCGTCACGGCTTTGATGATGAACGGCATGTAGGTGAGCTTCTGGCCCGTCGCGGCTTCGAACTCCGCGCGCTTCTTGGCGCGGATCCGCGCTACGCGCGTGAAGTCGATCTCGATGAACGACGTCACATGGGCCGACGTGTGCCGCGACGCGACCATATGCTCGCTGATGAGCGCGCGCATCTTGGACATCGGCTCGACGGTGTCGCCGGGCCAGGCCGCGGGAAGCGGGAGGCGGGAGGCGGGAGGCGCAGTTTTGTCCGGCGCGCCAGACTCGATAAAGCCGACGATGTCGCGCTTGGTGACGCGACCCGCGACGCCGGAGCCTTGGAGGGAGGAGATATTCACCCCATGCTCCGCCGCGATTTTGCGCACAAGCGGCGATGACTTCGTACGAACACGCTCTTCGAACGAGTTTCCATTTCCGGAATGGGATGCGGCGATGGCAGGTGTCGCAGGCTGCTGACGTGCAGGAGCAGTAGCGGGCGTAGCTTCGCGCTGGGGGGCGGCCGATGCCGGCGCAGGGGGGATCGCCGGTCCGGCGGCGGCGGCGACATCACCGCTTCCCGCCTCCCGCCTCCCGCCTCCCGCATTCCCGCCTCCCGCAAACGCACCCTTCTCCGTCTCGAGCCGCGCCACCACGGTCTGCACCGCTACCGTCTCGCCTTCTTTGACAAGTATCTCCGCCAATACGCCGGCGGCGGACGCTGGAATCTCAGCGTCGACCTTGTCCGTCGAGATCTCGAAGATCGGTTCGTCGCGCTTCACCTCGTCGCCCACTTTCTTCAGCCACTTCGAAAGCGTGCCCTCGGCGATCGACTCGCCCATCTGCGGCATGATGATGTCTACACGAGCCACTGCTTCTCCTTCGTTCGCTTATTCGTCCGACCGGGTCTGGTTCAGACGTCTCAATGCCAACACTGGAAGCGTGAGCGCGCCGATAACGGCGCCAACTCCAGCATACACCCACCAATTGCATGCCGGAAGTCCCTCTGGCGGCCTACAGCCCTGGAAGCTTCCGACGACCTTTCCGACGAACACCGCGATCATTCCGCCGCTGAAAAATCCCGCCGCCATCGTTACGCATCCGACACCGATGTTTCGCGCGATCATTCCCTCGCGCTCGAGCTCAGGCGGGGCCATCAATAGGCAGCAAGCTTCCGCAGTCCCGCGACGATATCCGAGGTCTGCGGAAGCACATAGTCCTCGAGCGGCGGAGAATACGGAAGTGGAACGTCCGCTGCCGTGATGCGAAGCACCGGCGCGTCCAGCCACTCGAACGCCTTCTCATTGATCCTCGCCGTTATCTCACCTGCTACCCCACCGGTTCTGGTATCCTCGTGCACAACCAATACCCTGTTCGTTTTTTTCACCGTCTCCACGATCGCTGCGTCGTCCATCGGGAGTAGCGTTCTCAGGTCGATCACTTCGACGGATAGTCCGTCTTCCTTCTCCACCTGCTCAGCCGCCTCGAGCGCCTTCCACACGGTGGCTGCGTAGGTGATGATCGAGATGTCGCTTCCCTCGCGGGCAACGCGCGCTTTTCCGATCGGCGTGAGATGATCGCCGGCAGGCATCTCTTCCTTTATACGGCGATACAGATACTTGTGCTCGAAGTAGAGCACGCAGTCCTCGTCGCGAATTGCTGATTTGAGCAATCCTTTGGCGTCGCTCGCAGTCGCCGGATACACGATCTTCAGACCGGGGGTGTGCAGAAACGCGGCTTCCGGATTCTGCGAGTGAAATGGCCCGCCCCTCACATAGCCGCCGCTCGGCCCCCGCACCACCATCGGACATGGAAGCATCGCGCGGTATCTCGCCGTCGCAACGTAGTTCGTGAGAATACTATATGCGCTCGAAAGGAAGTCGATGAACTGCATCTCGCACACCGGACGCATCCCCATGTGAGCGGCCCCCGCTGCCGCTCCGACAATAGCTGTCTCGGAGATCGGGGTGTCGATCACACGCTGCTCCCCGTACTTGGCCATCAGGCCTTCAGTGACTTTGAACGCGCCGCCGTACGCTCCGATGTCCTCGCCAAGGCAGAATACGTTCTTGTCGCGCTCCATCTCCTCGAACAGCGCCTCGCGAATTGCTTCGAGATAGGTGATTTCAGACATCGTGCGTCCCCCAGCTCGAAGGGCGCTCGTGCACTTCCACCGCCGACTTGACTCCCTCGCGGAACCAGAGTGGCTCTACCACCGCCGGCTCGGCGTACACACCCGCCAGCGAATCGGTGGGATCGGGCATCGGCGACGCGTCCGCTTCGTCCGTCGCGGTATCGATCTCCGCCTGCACACGCGTGTCGATCGCAGTGAGCTCGATTTTGCTGACGCCCTCGTCGATGAGCCGCTTCACGTACCGATCTACCGGATCGTTCTCGGAGGCCCAGCGATCGATTTCGCCCGCAGGTACGTAAGACTGATTGTCGTGTTCGGCGTGACCCTTCCGCCGATAGGTGATCAGCTCGACGAGCGTCACTCCGCCACCCGAGCGCGCACGATCGACCGCGCGCTTCGTCGCTTCATAGGTGGCGATCACGTCGTTTCCATCTGCCTGCTCGCCAGCAATTCCGTAACCGATCGCTTTGTCGACGAGCTTCTTCGCCGCCGTCTGCTTGCTGAGGGGCGTGGAGTACGCGTACCCGTTGTTCTCGACCACCACCACCAGCGGACAGCGCTGCACGGCGGCGAAATTGATTCCCTCGTGAAAAGCGCCCGTTGATGTGGCGCCATCTCCGACGTAGACGAGACCCACTCTGTCCTGCTTGCGCATCTTGAACGAGAGCGTGACGCCGGCCATCACCGGCACCATGTCGCCGAGGTGGGAGATCTGTCCGATGAACCCGCGCACGAGATCGCCGTAATGGATGTTGAGCTCGCGCCCGCGCGTGGGTGAATCGCCCTTCGCCATATACTGCTTGATGATCTCGTTCGGCTTCGCGCCCTGAACGAGCATCGAGCCGAGATTTCTGATCAGGGGCGAAAGGATGTCACCCTTCGATCGATCCAGCGCGTATGCGCTTCCCACCGCGTCGGCTTCCTGACCGAGAGATCTGAACAGTCCCCCGACGACCTTTGTCTGGCGATAAAGATTGACCAGCCGCTCTTCGAGGGAGCGGGTGAGCCGCATGAAGTAGTAAAGCTCGAGCTTCTGCTCTCGCGAGAGCGAGTCGCTTCCATTCGAGCGTGCGGCATCATCCCGCGCGTTCGCCGGCTTGGACGCGGCGGTACCCGACCGCGCCATTCTAGTACGCCGCTGCGATGCGGTGGTTCGGGTCGCCGGACCGGTGCAGCTCGACGAAGAATTTCTTTGCGTTGCGATCGAGGCGACTCTCACCGGTCTGGTCCGTCGCAATCTCCACGAACGTGTAGTGTCCGCCTTCCTTGCGGACAGTCAGCTGAAGCGTTCCGAGGTCGCCCGCGAACATCCGCGAGCGCGCGGTATGTCCATTTCGCTCCATGCCGATCTCCGGAAAGAAATCATCGGAGACGCGCAAGACTTCCATCGGCGTCAGCTGGGTTCTGAAAAAGTGGCGCATGTGGTCTCAGCTTCCCGGCTCGGCCGCTGGTCTTACCGTCTGAATCCAATCGACACGCTCGAGCGGCATGGCGGGATTCTTGTCACGACGGAACTGGATCGCGGCGGCCCAGTCTCCCGACGTCGCAAAGAAAATGCGACCCGAATACGTCCCCAATTCCTTTTCCTTCTTGAAGCCGTCGCTCGTGTTCGCCCGATCCTCGCTGGTGGCGAAGATGCGCCCCTCTCCGGTTTCAATCGGCTGTCCGGTCTTCTTGTCCTGAATGAAGATTCGATAGACGGCCGGCTCCAGCGCCTTCGGTGGAAGCGGGTCGACCGTCACGCGAAAAGCGTACGTGTCCGACCAAAGCCGCAGATCGGTCGCCTTTGGATTGGGACCGCAGCTGGCAACTGCCGCAGCCAGCAACGGAACCAGGGCGAGGCGGTAAAACCTCACGCGTAGTACTCCAGACCGAGGTGGGTGATCTGATCTTCGCCCATGAGGTGACGAAGGGTGTTCTTGAGCTTCGTCTGCTGAATGAAAAGATCGTGCTCCGGCTGGAGTCCTGGAGCAGTCATTGGACTCTTGTAGTAGAAGGACAGCCATTCCTGAATCCCCTTCATCCCCGCCCGATGCGCGAAGTCCGAGAACAGCGCCAGATCGAGCACGATCGGCGCGGCAAGGATCGAGTCGCGGCAGAGGAAGTTGATCTTGATCTGCATCGGGTAGTTCATCCACCCGACGATATCGATGTTGTCCCAACCCTCTTTGTTGTCACCGCGAGGGGGGTAGTAGTTGATGCGCACGACGTGCGCGAAATCCTTGTAAAGATCGGGATAGACTTCGGGCTGCAGGATCGTGTGCAGCACGCTGAGCTTGGACTCCTCCTTCGTCTTGAACGACTGCGGATCGTCGAGCACCTCGCCATCGCGATTGCCGAGGATGTTGGTGGAGTACCAGCCGGCGAGTCCGAGCATGCGCGCCTTGAGTCCCGGCGCGACGATCGTCTTCATCCAGGTCTGACCGGTCTTGAAGTCCTTCCCGGAGATTGGTACGCCACGATCCTGAGCGAGCTTGATCAGCGCCGGCGTATCGACGCACAGATTCGGCGCGCCGTTGCAGAAGGGGACGCCCTCCATGATCGCTGCATACGCGTACAGCATCGAGGGCGCGATCGCGTCGTCGTTCTTCTCCATCGCCTTCTCGAACTGCTCGATCGTCGCGTGCTGCGGGCCTGGCTTGATGAAGATCTCTGTCGACGCGCACCAGACGATGACGATGCGGTCGCATTTATTCTTCGTCTTGAAATCGCGGATGTCCTGCCGAAGCTGCTCGGCGAGATCGCGCTTCGTCTTGCCCTTCTTGACGTTGGTGCCGTGGATGCGCGTTACGTACTTGTTGTCGAAAACCGCCGGCATCGGCTTGATGCTCTTCAGGAAATCGGCGATCGGTTCGATGTCCCTGTCCTCGAGGACGCCGGCCTTTTTTGCGGCCGTCAGCGCATCATCTGGAATCGGATCCCACGAGCCAAAAACAATGTCGTCCAGTTTGGCCAGCGGAACGAAATCCTTGATCAGCGGAGCGCGCTTATCGGTTCGTTTGCCCAGCCGGATGGTGGCCATCTGGGTCAGAGAGCCGATCGGCTTCGAGCGGCCACGGCGTATGCTCTCCACACCAGCCATGAAAGTTGTCGCGACAGCTCCGAGACCGGGGGTCAGAATGCCAAGACGGCCGGTGGCCGGCGCTATCGATTTAGGGGCGGCACCAGAAGACGACTTGCCCAAGTTATTTCTCCGTTTTGTAATTAGGATTTTGCCCGACGCGTTGGCGATGCCGCCGATGATGCCGCCATTTTCTGCGGCGCGACAGGATCGTTGACCATGCGTATGGGCTTTTTTGAATCGAGGTGCTTCGTCGCGCGGTAGACGAATGCGATCCGCTGCACTGCCGTGATGCACGACGTCACGGTAAGAAGAATAATGATTCCCATCAGCACCCAGCCATTCCAGAACAGGCCGAACAGAGCCTGCGGTGCCGAGAGCAGAACGATGCGCTCGGGGCGCTGCATGACGCCCACCTTTGCATCGATGCCGAGCGATTCCGCGCGGGCGCGGGTGTAGGATACCACGAAGGTTCCGACAATCCCAACCAGGCAGACCACCACCATGTAGAGGTTGTGGTGAATCGGGTTGACGGCATAAAAAACGGTGAGGCCGGCCATCAACGCGCCGTCAGCGACTCGGTCCAAAGTGGAGTCGTAGAACGCCCCGAAGACCGTGCACCTTCCCGTCCTTCGAGCCACCTGGCCATCGATCACATCGAAAAAGGCCGTCACCGCCATGATCCAGCCGGCGGTCATGATGTGGCCCGTTCCGTAAACGACGCCGGCCGCTACGGTCAGGGCCGTACCGACCGTTGTGATGCTGTTGGGGCTGACGTTGTGGCGCGCGAGAAAGCTGATCGCCGGCTCGATCACGCGCAGTGCTCCGTTCTTTAAATAATCCGTGGGAGTAGGCATTCACCAAGGGCCGGCGGTAAGCTGGAACCGGCCGACGTGCCGGCTCCTCGGGCTGACGGCGCACAAAAAAGGGCCGACGTGCAAGTAACACGGCGGCCCCGTAAAACTAAGCCCTTCAACGGTCTATTGCTACCGGGCCCCTAACTGCCTGGACGTATCTTCGTCAGGGAAGGCGCCAGTCGTACATGCTCGTCAGAGTCACGTTGTTCTTCGTGTACGTCCGGGTCCCATCGACGGTGACAGCCCTGAGGTTTACGGTGGCGCCGGACGGAACGCCGGCGACTGGAACGTGCTCGACGCTGTTCGCCGCAACCTGCTTGACGAAGATGTCGTTGCCGCCACTCACGACGTAGACGTTCACCGCCTGGCTCAGATTGTTGGTGAGGTGAATCGCGGTTTCAGCAACTGGCTCGGTTCCAGTGCGTACTTCGACCTGACGCCCGCTACAAGCAGCGAGGACCAGCGTCGCCAACGACAGCGCGAATAAGCGCATCTCTTTGCCTCCGCAGTTAGTGGGAAATGAAGACGGGGTCTGCAAGAGGTAAGCCCAAGACTGGCATCTTCCCGCATCCAGAGGCTGCAACAACAAGTGCAAAGAACGCGAGGTGAGAAGGCAGAAGCACAGATAATCGATGTCGGACAACTGCGCCAAGACCGTTCGAACCGAATTCATGGAAAAACGGAACTGCGCCCCTTCCGACGGGTCAGACAGGTCGAAAGCGTAGTTGTCCGAGATCAGATATCTACGCCTCTAAATTCTCGCCTCGCGTTCTTTGCAGTTTGCAGTAGCCTTACCGGTAGATCAGATACTGCCTCACCGACTCTCTAAACGCGTACGCCGCCTTGTACTCCCTGTCGATCAGCGCGTCCGGATCGTCTCCCCGCAGCAGCGCCTCCCTCACCCTCGGCGACCCGAATCGCAGGTCGAATGCTCGGTTGTCGATCGTCAGCTTTGCCCCAGCGGTCTTGCGAATCGCCCA
>Ga0070679_100003341_pt1 | contig 14692 bp, 13 predicted proteins | sample KBSC63BmetaG_FD_65652 | JGI IMG/M metagenome (GOLD analysis project Ga0070679, IMG submission 65652) | Corn rhizosphere microbial communities from Kellogg Biological Station, Michigan, USA - KBS C6-3B metaG | ecosystem: Host-associated > Plants > Roots > Rhizosphere | place: USA: Michigan... | reverse complement strand
CTGTCGGCAGACCGGCTGCCGACCGCCAGCACCTCCACGGCTGGCGAGCCGGATACGCCCGCCAGCACCTTGTTGTTGATGTCCGCGGTGGAGACGATGCCCCACCGCACAGCCTCGCTCACGCCAGACCCGAGGCTTCGCTCCTGCGCCGCGACAGCGAGTCGAGGGTGACCGCCGCCAGCAGCACGATGCCCGTGACCACGAACTTGGTGCCCGCGCTCACGTTCACCAGGCCCAGGCCGTTGTCGATCATCGCGATCACCACCGCGCCGAGGATCGCGCTGCGCACCTTGCCGCGGCCACCGAACAGGCTGGTGCCGCCGATCACGCAGGCCGCGATCGAGTACAGCAGCACGGAGCCGCCCCCGGTGCTTGTGTCGACCGAGCTGAGCCGCGAGGCGAGCACGATGCCGCCGAGCGCGGCCATGCCGCCCGAGATGCCGAACACCACGAGCCGCACGTTCTTCACGCTGATGCCGGCGCGCCGCGACGCCTCGGCGTTGCCGCCGACCGCGTACACGTGCCGCCCGAAGCGCACGCGCGTTGCGATGAACGTCCAGAACACGTAGAGCACGAGCATCAAGAGACCCACGTACGGAATGCCGCGACTCTGGTCGGCCCACTCGACCACGAAGACGCCGACGGCCGCGAGGAGCACGGTCTTTATCGCGACCAGCGCCAGGGGCACATTCGCCAGCCCAGCCTGCCTTCGCCTGTAGACGGTCGCGAGCTGCACCCCGAGGTACAGCGCCACCGATCCGATCAGAACGATCCATGCGAGTCCGTGGCTCATGTTGTCGTTGGCCAGGCCGATCACGATCTTGTCCTGGATGACGATCGTTCCCTTGTTCCCGACCACCTGCAGTACCACGCCGTTCCAGGCGAGCAGGCCCGCCAGGGTCACGACGAATGAAGGCACCCCTAGTCGCGAGACGAAGAGGCCCTGGAACAGGCCGATCGCCACGCCGGTCGCGATCGCGGCGGTGAGGCCCAGCCACGTGGGCCACTGACCCGGGCCCGGCTCGAGCAGCACGGCTGCCACCACCCCGCCCATGCCGCTCACATAACCGATGGACAGGTCGATCTCGCCCAGCAGGAGGATGAACACCGTCCCCATGCCGATGATCGCGAACGGCGACATCTGCGCGATCAAGTTGACGAAGTTGCCCGCGGTGAGGAAGTTCGAGTTGCGGGTCTGGAAGTAGATCCCGATGGCGACGATCCCGATCAGGATCGGCAGGACGCCGAGGTCGCCGCCGCGGACGTTGTCCAGCCACTGCCGGGCGTACCCCGCGAGGCCACCCTGTGCGACGGGCGCGTCCGTTGCCGGCGCGCTGGGTGAAGGCTCTACGGCTTGCGTGCTCATTGCAGAACCTCCTCCTGCATCCCGGGAACCTCGTGCAGCTCGCCGGCGGTGATCGCCTCGACCACCTCGCGCTGCGTGGTCTCGGTGCGCTTGAACTCAGCGACGTTCCGCCCGAGGCGCAGGACCGTGATGTAGTCCGCCACCTCGAACACGTCGCTCATGTTGTGCGACACGATCACGACGGCCAGGCCCTGCTCGCCGAGGCGCTTGACGAGGTCGAGCACCTGCCGCGTCTGCGCGACGCCGAGCGCCGCGGTCGGCTCGTCGAGGATGACGAGCTTGGAGTTCCACAGCACTGCCTTGGCAACCGCCACCGACTGGCGCTGGCCGCCCGAGAGGCCCGCCACCGTTTGGCGTACCGAGCCGATCGTCGTCACGGAGAGGTCCTTCAGGACGTCCGCGGTCTGCTTCTCCATCTTCGCCTCGTCGAGGCGACGGAAGGTCGAGCGCGTCTCGCGCCCGAGGAACATGTTCTGGACCACGTCGAGGTTGTCGCACAGCGCGAGGTCCTGGTACACGACCTCGATGCCAAGCGCGGCCGCATCCTTCGGCCCCGCGATCGTCACCGGCTTGCCGTCCCAAAGGATCTCGCCGCCGTCGACTGGATGGATGCCGGCCACGCACTTGATCAGCGTGGACTTGCCGGCGCCGTTATCGCCCACGAGGGCCATCACCTGTCCGGCGTCCGCGTGGAAGTCAACGCCATTGAGGGCCTGGACGGCACCGAAGCGCTTGTCCACCCCCTTCAGCTCAAGAAGATGTCGCTCGCTCAAAGTCTTGTCTCCTCCCCTGTTAGAGGGTTCGGGGAGAGGCGCGAGCGCGCCCCTCCCCGAATTGTCCTCAGTTCGTCAAAGGCCTGCCGATGAGCAGTACTTGGCGAACTTCCCGACGCAAATGTCGCTCTTCTTCAGGAAGCCATCCTTGATGACCGTGTCGTTGATGTTGTCCTTCGTGACCGCGACCGGAGTGAGCAGCACCGACGGCGTCTGCACGCTCCCGTTCTTGGTCTGAGCCGGCGCGTTGGGCGTCTGGCCCTTCGCAAGCGCGATCGCCACGGTGGACGCCGCGTCGGCCTCCTTCTTGACGGCCTTGTAGACCGTCATGCACTGCTGGCCGGCGAGGATGTGCTGGATGCCCTCAGCCGTCGCGTCCTGGCCGGTGACCGGGACGTACTTGAGCTTGCGGGCGGTCTCGGCGGAGATCACCGAGTTCGCCAGTCCATCGTTCGCTGCCAGCACGGCCTGGATGTTGTTGTTGGTCTGCTGGAGCATCTGCTCGAAAATCGTCAGTGCCTTCTGGTTGTCCCAGTCAGGCACGGACTGATTCGGGCCCTTCTTGAAGGTCCCGTTCGCGTACATCGGCTTCAGGACCGAGTCGTAACCCTGCGCGAACAGCGTCGCGTTGTTGTCCGTCGGGGAGCCGTTCAGCTCGGCGACGACCGGGTTCTTGATGCCCTGCTGCTGGATGCACTTCACGAGGCCCTGGCCCTGCAGCTTGCCGACGGCCACGTTGTCGAACGACACGTAGTAGTCGGCGCCACCGCCGAGGGTCAGACGGTCGTAGTCGATGACCTTCGCGCCGCGCGAGTGCGCGAGCGAGATGATCGACTTACCGCTGCCTGGGTCGAGGTCGACGAGCAGGATGACCTTCGCTCCGTTGGTGAGCGCCTGCTCGGCCTGCGTACGCTGCGTGCCCGGGTCGCCCTGGGCGTTGGTGATCGTCGCCTGGACGCCGGCGGCCTTGAAGGCCTGATCCAGGTACTTGCGGTCGAACTGCTCCCAGCGAACCGACGACTGGGTGTCGGGCAGCAGCACGGCAACCTTGCCGGCGCCACTGGCCTTGGGTGTACTGCTGGCAGCCGGCGTGGAGCTCGAGCTCCCTCCGCCAGACGAGCCGCATCCTGCCGCCACGAGAGCGACAGTCACGGCGAGGAGCGCTAGGCCCCACCATGTCTTCTTAGGCACTTCTACCTCCTCCTCTGTGTGCTGACCGTTTCTTTCGGACCCTTCTTCTGAACAAGCTGCGTCACTGCACCTCCGATTCCGCGAGCGCCTCACCTCCCCACTGCCGCACGCACGCGTCCTGAGAACGCGCGGTCGGATTGGCCGACGACGAGGATCAGGGCCCCGAGCAGCTCGGCCCTTTCTCCGAGAGCGCCCTGCACGACCTGGGCGTCCTCCGCTGCCGCGGGGATCGCGTAGCGGCGAACCATGTCGCGCATGGGCTCGAGCACGAGCTCGCCCGCCGGCGACACCGTGCCGCCGACGACCACTCGCTCGGGGTTAAGTTGGTTGCAGAGCGCTGCCACCACGCTGCCGACGATGCGGGCGGCGTCGCCGATCACGCGGCGGCAGGCCGGATCGCCCTCCTGCGCCAGGGCGAGCATGCCCTCGGGAGTCAGCGCCCCGTGCGACGGGCGCAGCAGCTCGAGGAGTGCGCCCGCCCCCGCGTAGGTCTCGAGGCAGCCGCGGTTGCCGCAGCGGCAGATCGGGCCCTGCTCGTTCACGAGCACGTGACCGATCTCGCCGGCGGTGCCGCTCGCGCCGCGATGAAGGCGCCCGCCGAGCACGAGGCCCGCGCCGATGCCGGAAGACAGCATCACGTAGACCATCTCGCTCACGTCGCGCCCGGCGCCGAGAACGGATTCAGCCAGCGCACCGAGGTTGGCGTCGTTGTCGATGTGGACGGGAAGGTTCAGGCGACGCTCGAGCTCGGCCGCCACGTCGAGGCCGACCCAGCCGGGCATGATCGTGGTCGAGCCGACCGCGCCGGTCTCGTGCTCGATCGGGCCCGGCACCGCTACGCCCGCGCCCAGCAGGCTGTCGGTCTTCACGCCGGCGCGCGCGACCACGAGCTCCGCCAGCTCGGCGGCCACGTCGAAGGTCTGAGCGGCGTCGTGGTCGACGTCCAGCTCGCGCGCCTCCTCGGCGAGGATGCGGTGGTCGAGCGCGGCCACGGCCACGCGCACGAAGCGGTGGTCGAAGTGGAGGCCCAGGACGGCGCCGGCCGAAGGGTTGAGGGTGAGCAGCACCGGCGGGCGACCGCCCTTCGAGCCGGTGCTGTTGCTGTGCCCGCCGCCGTTCGTGCTCTCCACAACCAGGCCGGCGCCCTGGAGATCGGTCACGAGGCTCGACACCGTCGAACGCGCCAGCCCGGTCTGCCGCGCGATCTCAGCGCGGCTCACGGAACCACGCTCGCGCACGGTTTCGAGGACCCTCAGACGATTGAGCTCACGTAGGGACGTGAGCGATCCAGAGCGAGTCGCACCCACGACGCGGGCACTCTCCCCGACCGGGGGAGGTTCTGTCAAGGCCTGACGAAATTATGCCGTGTTAAGCGATTGTTTTGTACGGAAACAAAACAAACTCGGCCCATTCACGTGACGCTTGGCACACGATTGGGCTCCGATGGTTCGGATCGCGGCGAAAGCCCGTGTGTGAGCGCGGCGTGAGCAGTGTGCCTTACGTTCGGCCGCATGAAACGACTCGCGCTTTCACTGGTCATCGCTGTCCTCACCCTCGTCTCCCCCGCGCAGGGCGCCGTCATCCATTGGTGGAAGGGGGACGGCAACGCAAACGACTCTGTGGGCACCAACAACGGCTCTCTGGTCGGCGACACGACCTTCGTGGACGGCGAGAGCGGCAAGGCCTTCAGCTTCGACGGCAATGGCGACTACGTGACTGTTCCCGACGACCCGAGTCACTACTTCAGCGGCTCGTTCACCGTGGACGCCTGGGAGAAGACGAGCGGCACGAACGAACAACAGGTGATCGCCGCGATCTACGAGTGCGGCATGTTCTGTCCGACGAACCAGGCCAACTCCGCCGCGTTCCTCCAGCTGTACCAGAACCAGGCGTACGGATTCGTGCGCGACACCTCCGGATTGGGCACGATCGACGGCGGCCAGGACGTGCAGGGCGGCCCGGCGATCAACGACGGCGCGTTCCACCACCTTGTGTTCATACGCGACGTCCAGGCGAACAAGCTTGCGCTCTACCTCGACGGCACCGAGGTGGACGAGGAGGACCTCGAGCCGGGCGCGGCCGGCGCGCTCGCGAACCAGGACTCCGAAGCGGACCCCCTCACGATCGGCACCAACATCACCGGTGGGACCTCGGATCCCGAGAACGAGTTCACCGGGTTGATCGATGACGTGAGGCTCTCCACCAGCGCGGACTATCCGGACGTAACGCCGCCGGTGGTCTCCCCCGCCGTGACCGGGCCGGTCGGCAAGAACGGCTGGTATGTGGGCAACACGACGGTCGGCTGGACGATCGGCACGCACTCCATCGTCCGCTCGAGCAGCGGCTGTGACCCGCAGCCGGTCGCGAGCGACACCGCCGGCGCGAGCTTCAACTGCCAGGCGACCACGGCGGGCGGCAGCGGCTCGGGCTCGGTCACGGTCAGGCGCGACGCCACGCCGCCGACGGTCACCTGCTCCCCCTCGAGCCCGGCGTTTGCGATCGGCGCCGGTCGCAAGACCGTCAGCGCCAAGGTGAGCGACGCGCTCTCCGGCCCGGCGGCTACGACGGTGAGCGCGCCCGCCGACACCTCGAGCGCGGGCAAGAAGACCGTGAGGGTCACCGGCTCGGATCTCGCCGGCAATACGGCCACGGTCTCCTGCCCCTACACCGTCGCGCCGCTCAAGAGCGTGGCGGTGAAGAGCCTCAAGCGCTGTCTCAAGACCGGGCCATTCAACTACCGCTTCAAGGTGCCGCTGAAGAAGCTCCAGGGCGGCAGGAAGGTCAACCGGCGCTCCCGCGTGACGGTCGTGCGCTTCAAGATCGACGGCAAGCCCGACGGCAGCGACCGCAAGCGCCCGTTCGTGGCGAGCATCAACAGCTCGAAGCTTCGGGACGGCAGGCACGTGCTGTCGGCCGCGATCACGCTGCGGGTGCCCGGCACGAAGAAGACGTTCCGCCGGAAGCAGGCGTTCGCCTTCAGCACCTGTGCCTAGCGGTGGTGCCTGCGGTGCTTCTTCGGCTTGGGCGCACGGAGGCGGAAGCTCGACTGGGCGGTGGTGCCGTCGCGGTCGAGCGCGGTGCCGAAGACCGTGAGGGTGCGCTTGTGCTTGACGAAGCGCCAGTTGGAGCCGTGGAACCTGATCGTGACCCAGGCGCTCCTGCCCGAGCGGATGCTGAAGTGCTTCTTGGCGAGCGTGCGCAGCCCGGCGCCGCGGAGGCGGGTCTGGAGAGTGAGGGTGCCCGAGCATGAGGGGCCGCTGCCGCAGGTGAGCCTGACCTTGAGCGTGCCGCCGGTGGAGGCCTTCCTCGACGAGCTCGACACGGACACCGATGAGCGCAGCGGAGCGACCGGCGGCGGCTGGACCGGGGGCGCCGGGGCCGGGGCCGGGGTGGGCGTGGTGGTGGGCGGAGGGGGCGGCTCGTTCGTGACCGCGGTGGACCCGTTGCCGGTGCCGGCGAGGTTGGGAGTGCCGATCCCCGTCGGGCCGTCGAGCCCCACGTAGCTGGTGCAGAGGTAGAGGTAGGTGCAGCTTCCGTTCGACCCGGTCTGCACGTCGTTGAACGAGCTCGGGTTGTCGTAGGCGTAGGAGGGGCTGGTCACGGTGGCACCGATCAGCGCGTAGCTCGCGGCCACGATCGGCGCGGCCGCGCTCGTCCCGCCCACCTGCCACCACGGCCCGCCGCCGCCGTAGGTGTTGTAGACGATCACGCCCGTGTTCGGATCGGCCACCGCGGACACGTCGGCCACCATGCGCTTCGAGCAGCCGGTGTCGTGCTGCCACGACGGCTTGGCTATGTACCTGGAGCAGCCACTGCCGGCGCCGTCCCAGGCGGTCTCGCTCCAGCCGCGGCTGTTCGAGGCGGGCGTGAGCGAACTGCCTCCCACCGCCGTGACGTGCTGTGACGAGGCGGGGTACTCCACGCCGTAGCCGTCGTCGCCGCTACTGACGGTGATCGGCACGGACAGCGGGTCGAGCAGCGTGTCGTAGTAGCTCTCGGCCGAGTACTCGTTGCCGCCCCAGCTGTTGGAGATCTGGGTGGCGCCGAGCGCGCTCGCCTCGAGGATGCCGGCGATCAGGTTCGACGTGCTGTTGTCGCTGGTCTCGACGAGCAGGATCTTGCAGTTCGGGCACACGGCCGAGACCATGTCGAGGTCGAGCGCGATCTCGCCCGCCCAACCGGTGTCGGGCGCCGGCATGACCGTGCCGCCGGTCTGGTTGACCTTGCGGAAGCAGCCGCCTGCGGTGGTGCACGCCGGCAGGCCGTAGTGGGAGCGGTAGGCGGCCAGGTCCGACTCGGCGTTGGGGTCGTCGTAAGCGTCCACGATCGCCACCGTCTGATCCGACGCCAGCGCCGCCGCGGCGGTCAGCTCATACGCGTCCTGGATGTCCGCCGGCGTGTAGGGCGGCCCCGCGCTCGCGGCCCTGGCCGTGTGCGGCGACACCGTATGCACGAACGAGTCGCAGTGCGCGAAGCCGGCCAGCACGTCGGAGCACTGCGGCTTGACCGTCTTCGTGGCCGCGGCGGCGGGAGCAGCCGAAATGAGCGCGAACGCGCAGCCCAGACCCAAAAAGCCAAGCCGCAAGCGTGCGAAAACGGTCGCCACCACCGTGTTATCGGCACCCCTGCCCACATATTTAGGGTATTTACGCCTTGCAGGCGCGCTTCCGGCCCTTATTCGCCCGAGCCAGCTTGCGATGAAGCTTGGCTGAGCGGCGCGTGAGGGCCGCGCGGTGGGCGCCGTGGGCGTGGCGGAGCTGCCTGCGGAGCGTCTTCAGCGCTCGCCGGGTGGCGATCACGCGGCGCGAGTAGGTCGTGCACGGGTGCGTGACGGCGAAGGTGGTCGAGTCGTCGAAGGCGTACAGCCGGTCGTCGCCCTGTTGCTCCAGGAACGCGCAGGCGGTGAAGCTGCCGAAGGTGTGGGTCCGCGCCCTGGCCGACACCTTGCCACTCGCGGCGAGCTGCTTGTCGAGCAGGACAACGCCCGGCGTGGAGTCGAAGGTGGCGCCGCACTCGTCAGCCGCGCGCACGCGCACGCGTAGGGGCGCGCTTCCCAGGGCGCCCTGATCGGCCGCCACGGTCACGCCCACGGCGAAGGGCACGTTCGACGCCACAACGGCGGGCGTGCTCACGGTCAGCGTGATCGGCTCGGCGGCCGCGGCCGCGGGCATGAGCGCGAGGCCGGTCAGCGCGAGCAGGAGCGCCCGCGTCATCACTTGCCCCTGATCTGCGAGGGGTGGCGATAGGTCGTGTCGAGCGTGGCCGGCTTGTAGTGGAAGCCGAGCCGCTCGAGGTAACCGCTCGTGCGCAGGTCCACGACGTCGTGCGGCTTCGCGCGCGTGGGCGCGGCGGCGGCAAGCGGCAGCGGATCGCCCGGATCCGGGATCGGAATCGGCGGCGCGGGCGAGCACGCGTGCGACATCACCGCGGCGGGATCGGGCAGGTCCGGCGGCTCCAGGCGCGGCTTGGACTCGAAGTCGAACGAGCGCCCGATATTGCGCGCGTACTTGTCGCGGGTGGTGAGCGGTCGCAGGCCGAAGCGGTACTCGATCAGCTTGAGGATCGACTCGAAGCCATAGATGGTGTGGTCCACGTGCTTGCGGCGCGCCCACGGCGACACCGCCACGGCCGGGATCCGGAAGCCCATCTGCCCGAAGTCCTGGTTGATGTCGGAGTTCGAGCGGATGTCGGGCACGCGCGGCGGCCGCACGTGGTCGAAGAAGCCGCCCCACTCGTCGTAGACGATGAACAGCGCCCCGCGCTTCCACTGTGGCGACTCCATGAACGCGTGCACCACGTCGGACATGAACGCCTGCCCGGCGCGGACGTCGCCGTGCGGGTGCTCGTCGCCCGAGGTGCCGCTGCCCTCGTCCTCGAACTGCGGATCCACGAACGACAGCGCGGGCAGCGTGCCGTTGGCGCAGCGCTCGTAGTACTCCTGCACGTGCCCGGACCGCGAGATGCCGGGCGCGCCCCAGAGCGCGGAGAACGGCAGGTCGGTGAAGAAGTAGCGGTTGGAGATGCCCTTCTTGCTGAGCGCGTTGAAGATCGTCGTGTCCGGAAAGCCCGGCAGCGAGGGCAGCGAGTTGTCGATCTTCCCGTAGGACTGCGCCGCGTGCATGTACTCGCGATTCGGATAGGTCGAGCCGAGCAGCGAGCAGAAGAAGCGGTCGTAGGTGGTGAACGCGCGCGCCGCGCTCGGGATGAACGGCAGGTCCTTCTCCCCGTAGTAGCCGATCGAGAACACGTCCGACTGCGCGCGCAGCCAGCCGTCGTTCTTGCCGCCGTCGAGCTGCGTGCGGCCGCCCTGCCACGAGTGGTCCGGGTCGAGGAACGCGCAGCCCTGGAAATCGCCGGTCAGCCGGTGGGTCTGGAACGACTTGCCCGTGTTGTCGGTGTAGCTCAGCCCCGCCTGGCGCCCGTCCGCCCCGGGCAGCCAGCCCAGGTAATGGTCGAACGAGCGGTTCTCCATCATCAGCACCACGAAGGTGTCGATCGGCAGGTTGCGCGGGCTGGGCAGGTGCACCTTCCGCTGCCTCGACGCTGCTTCCGCCACGATCGTCTCCGGGTCGAGCAGCACGCCCATGCCGGCGGCCATGCCGGCCAGCATCGCCGTGCGGCCGAGGAACTCGCGCCGGCGCAGGTACGCGTCGGGGAACTCCTGCTCGAACCGCTCGGCGGCTTCCCTGTCGTTCATCGGCTCAGTCCGGGATGAAGTAGAAGGGGTTCGGGAGCTTGAAGTCGCGGTCGGCGTGGCCGCCGTCGAGGTCCGACTCCTGGTCGCCCATGTTCACCGCGATGTCGTAGCCCTGCTGCTCGATCTGCGCGCGCTGGGCGGCTTTGAATGCCTCGGTGCCGGCACTCGAGGGCTTCATCGCCAGGCCATCCCAGCCCTGGCTGTAGCCCTGCGATTTGAGGTTCTGCTCGGTGATCGACTGGATCTGGGACGGGCGGCCCGTGATGAAGAACACGGCCACGCCGTGCGAGCGGGCGTCGCGGTAGAGCTCGAGCGTGGGCTGAATGGCCGTGCCGGTGCCGGTCACCGCGGGCACGACGGTGCCGTCTGCGGAGAACCCGGAGGCCACGAGACCCGTGTAGTTGGACAGCGCGGTCTCGTCGATGTCGAGCACGATCGCGAGCTTCCGCACCTTCGTCTTCGCCGTCTTGCAGTGCTTGAAGCGCCGATACACGAGGTGATGGTTCTGCCGGTGCCTCGTACGCCTGTAGGAGATCTTGCAGGTGCGGCTGGACGCTCCGTTGCCCGCGACGCGCCTGTCGAGGTAGGCCCGCGCGGCGCCACCGACTGCCGCGAGATCCTTGTCGTACTGGCCCGAGTCGTGGTAGCTCCGCACGGCACTCGGCATGTCGCTCGCGCCGATCGTCGCGCTCGCGCCGATCAGCGGAAGTCCCACTGCAGTCGGGCGTACGCCCGTTTCCTGGCCGCCCGCGTAGTCGCTCGTGCCGCCGCCGCTCTGGGCGAGCGCGTAGCCGCCTGCTCCGGTCGCAAGAACGACCACGAGTCCAATCGCCGCCCACCCCCTACGCATCGCGGGAACTGTAAAGCGGTGCGCGCCGCGATGGCGCAGTTGTTGTTAACGCGCGGACGTAGCCGGTTGGCTTTAAAGACAGCTGCTACTTAATCTTCCCTTGTTGGCTGCCCAGCCAGCCGGTATCTCATAAGGCCCGTGGGAGACATTCAACGTCGACAGTTCATTGCCGACGGCGCGAGCGCCGTCTTTTTGTGCGGGCTCGCCGGCGGGCACGTGTTCCCGTTCAAGACGGCCAGCGACGTGAAGGCGGCCGACGCCGCCGCGCGCAAGATCAAGAAGCCGAAGTCCGTGCCCAAGGACCCGGTCGACACGATGTCCTTCCCGACCCCTCAGCCGCAGCCGGGCGGGGTCGCGCGCGAGTACTGGATCCAGGCGCGCCCGATCAGCTGGGATCCGGTGCCCACTGGCCGCGACGAGTGGATGAACATGAAGGTGCCGCGCAGGCGCCGCTTCACCGCACTCGCCTACCAGGAGTACAACGAGGGCTTCGCCCAGCCGCTCGGCCCGCCCACCATCCCGGGACCCAAGCTGGAGGCCGAAGTGGGCGACACGCTGGTCGTGCACTTCCGCAACGCCGACCGCCACTACGGCCAGGCGCACACGATGCACCCGCACGGCGTTCGCTACACGCCCGACTACGACGGCAGCTACCTCAGCAGCTTTACGCGGGCTGGCGGGTTCATAGCGCCTGGTGAAGAGTTCACCTACACCTGGGAGGCGCTGCCGGGGTCGGCAGGCGTCTGGCCCTACCACGACCACGGACCGAACGGGACGATCAGCGTCGCGCGCGGCCTGTTCGGCTCAGTGATCATCCGCGAGAAGGGCGCGAAGAAGCCCGACGTGGAGCAGGTGCTCGTGCTGCACGCGTTCACGCCGCAGATCACGCAGGCCGACGCCAACTTCCAGTGCTTCAACGGCCGCGCCTTCGCCGGCAACACGCCGACGGTGCGCTCAAAGGTCGGCCAGGACGTCGCCTTCCACGCCTACGGCGGCGACGGCATGTTCCACACTTTCCACGTCCATGGGCACCGCTGGCTGGACTCGGCGGGCGCGCACGTGGACAATCCGTCGTTCGGTCCCCACGAGGTCGTCACCGCCCGCTGGACGGAGGACAACCCGGGCCGCTGGCTTTACCACTGTCATGTTTTCAGCCATCAGGACGCCGGGATGGCCGGCTGGTACCTGGTGGAACCGTGACCCGAGGAGGGAACACACACATGCGCGTAGCCGCATTTGCAGTTGGCGTTGCCGCGCTGGCGATCACCGCCAGTCCCGCAATGGCCGTCAAGTACCCGCCGGCGAAGGACCCGCCGGGCGTGCAGAAGGCGCCGAAGGGACCGCACCACACGCTGAAGGTCGGCAAGCACGCCAAGTACAAGACGATCATCGCCGCCGTGAAGCACGCGAAGGCCGGCGACACGATCCGCGTCGCGCACGGCACGTACAAGGGCCAGGTGCACATCGCGGGCGCGAAGAAGCGCTACCTCCAGATCATCGGCGACGTGAAGCACCCGAACAAGGTCATCGTCGAGCTGAAGGGGCGCCACGGGCCGTCGGCTCAGAACGGGTTCTTCATCGACGGCGCCGACCAGGTGCGCGTGGCCGGCTTCCAGGCCCAGCACTACAAGGCGAACGGGTTCTTCGCGCTCAACGTGAAGGGCTACAAGTTCGACCACGACATCGGCAAGTGGGGCGGCACGTACGGCCTGTACGCGTTCAACTCGTACGGCGGGGTGATGACTGACGACGTGGGCGCCTGGAACAACGATTCGGGCTTCTACATCGGCCAGACGCCCAAGCAGACGAAGCCGACCCGCACGATCGCCACGCGCCTCAAGGCGTACGGCAACGTGATCGGCTGGTCCGGCACCAACATGCGCTACGTGACGATCACGAAGTCGAAGTTCTGGAACAACGGCACCGGGATCGTGCCGAACACCCTCGACTCGGAGAAGTTCCCGCCGCCGGAGGAGAACGTCATTTCCGGCAACGACGTGTTCTGGAACAACTTCAACTACTACCTGGGCTCGCCGTTCGTGCTCAACAACACCTCGGTGGGCAACGTGCCGTACCCGGTGGGTGTGGGCATCCTGCTCTACGGCGGGCACAAGAACACCGTCACGAACAACAACGTGTACGGCAACTGGCTCGTGGGCATCGGCGGCATCCAGGCCATCACGCTCAAGGAGCCGGACCTGCAGACGCTGATCGGAAACAGGGTCACGAACAACAAGCTCGGGCTTGGCGGTCAGGACCTGAACGGCTACGACCTCGCCTATGACGGCGACGGCTCGGACAATTGCTTCTCCGGCAACAGCGGAGTGAGCACGATGATGCCGAACGACCCGGCGACGTTCCCGGGCTGCCCGTTCACGGGCGCGAACGCGTTCAACGCGACGGCGCAGCAGACGGCGTTCTCGTGGGCGCTCGCGCAGAACCACGAGGCGGCTTGGCAGCGTCATCCGCACGTCTCGAAGAAGGGTTTCCTGCCCCTGGAGCACTGGACCAAGGGGCGGGGCGACAAGTGAGGGCGAGGATCGCCCTCGGTTTCCTGGTCGTCGCGCTCGCGCTGGCACTCGCCGGCGCGAGCGCGGCCTCAGGGCCGACCGCAGCGAGGAGCAAGACGAAGACGGTGAAGGTCGGCGACGACTACTACCTGCCGGCCAAGCTCACGGTCAAGAAGGGCACCAAGATCAAGTGGTCGTGGCTCGCGGACAACAGCGACACCCATGACGTGCGGCTGAAGTCCGGCCCGCACGGCGTGAAGAAGTTCAAGTCGCAGCTGGCTGCCAGCGACTACTCGTTCTCAAAGAAGCTCACGGTGCCAGGGCGGTACAAGATCTACTGCTCGCTCCACAGGTCGATGAAAGAGACGATCATCGTCAAGCGCTGATGTGCTTCGACTTCGACGCCCGGCCGCCCGATCTGCCCGCGGACCTCGTACGCGCGGTCGCGGGCGGGGCCGCGGCGGAGGTGTTCGAGCTCGAGTCGGCTGACGGGACCTCGTTCTCGGCTGCCTTTGCGGGTTCTTCTGATGGGTCCTCGGACGTGGGCGTGGTGATCCTGCCCGACGTCCGGGGCCTGTATCGCTTCTACATCGAGCTGGCGGAGCGGTTTGCGTCGGCGGGACACCACGCCATTGCGATCGACTACTTCGGCCGCACCGCCGGCACCGGTGAGCGCGGCGAGGACTTCGACTACATGCCCGAGGTCCGTCAGACGAAGGTCGAGCAGGTGCAGGAGGACATCGCGGCGGCCATCGCGGAGCTGCGTTCGCGGACGGGTGTCTCGTCTGTCGTGACGGTTGGCTTTTGCTTCGGCGGGTTGCAGTCGTTCCTGGCTGACACGAACTCGTCGCTCGGGCTGGCGGGAACCGTCGGCTTCTACGCGGGCCTCGACACCTCCAAGCGGGGGATCGTGTCGCCGGTAGAGCGGACGGAAGAGATGAGCGGGCCGCTGCTCGGACTGTTCGGCGGTGAGGATCCGGCGATACCGGTCTCGCTGGTCGAGCGCTTCGACGCCGCCCTGTCAGAGGCAGGCGTGGAGCACGAGATCAAGGTCTACCCCGGAGCGCCGCACTCGTTCTTCGACCGCAAGTACGACGAGTTCGCGGAGGCGTGCGAGGACGCCTGGCGGCGGGTCCTGGCGTTCCTGGGTTCCGTCTAGCGCCTGAACTGCAGCAATAAGGGCGGCTCGCTGCCGCGCTATCCACCTTATTCATGCATGGCGTGAATAACGTGGCGCGTGTGGACCGTGCCAACGGCCAACGGGCAGCACCGTCCCGGACCGGGCGCCGTCGAAGCGGCGCCCGG
>Ga0070679_100003338_pt1 | contig 14699 bp, 17 predicted proteins | sample KBSC63BmetaG_FD_65652 | JGI IMG/M metagenome (GOLD analysis project Ga0070679, IMG submission 65652) | Corn rhizosphere microbial communities from Kellogg Biological Station, Michigan, USA - KBS C6-3B metaG | ecosystem: Host-associated > Plants > Roots > Rhizosphere | place: USA: Michigan... | reverse complement strand
GGCGCCGTCACCACCCGAAATGGCCAAAGCCAGCACTTGGGAACTGGTGATCGCCTTGCCGTCGGTACCGAAATCGGCCGTCACGCTCACCAGCGGTGCCGAGCTCGTCGCGAAGCCGAGCGCGTTATGGTCCTTCAAGGCATTGCTGACGTCGCCATCGACGCCCTTGGTCGAAACGGCATCGAACAGCGCGAGTACGCCGCTCGGCAGGTGCGCGCTGTCGACGTCGTTCTGGGCATTCGGATCGGCCGAGGTCTGAACGCCAGGTGTTTCGTCCTGAATAACCTTCGCCGACGTCGCTGAAAGCGAAACTGTCGGACCGTCATCCTCGATCTTGATCAGCGACGTATTGCAATCGGCAAGCGAGACGGTTTTCGAGTCCGTGGCGACGTCGCCGTCGCCGTCGGTCGCGGTCACCGTCAAGGTGATGCCGAGGCTGGCATCGCTATCGTCAAAGGTGAGCGATGCCGATTCGTCGGCCGAGCCGTGATTGCTGTGCTCGATCGGCAGATACTGCTCGACCGTAATCTGCGGATCCGATGCCGAGCCCGTAATCACGACGTGGAGTGCGATATCGCCGTTCGGATTGTTGCCGATCCGGCCGACGATCGATCCGTCGGCGGCCTGGAACAGATAGACCGTGCGCTGGGCGTCCGACGTCCCCTGCAACGCGGTGCCCGCGAGTTCGGTGACAACCAGGTTGGTTTCCACGCCGGTGTGGGAATTCGTAACCGTGTTGCCGTGGTCGTCCTTCAGCGTGAAGCTGTAGGTCGAGACCGCCGCGGCCTTCGGACCATCGGCGCCGAAGCTCACGGTGGTGTCGAACAAATCGGCAACGGAGGTTCCATGGGCTGAAGTCGGCGTCGATATGATGCCGATCGCCTTGGTGGCATCGATCGAGGTGAGCAGCGTCGGCGCGGTGACGCCGGGTACGTCGTCGGTCGCGGCGTTGGAATCGCCGGACATCGTGCCGATCGATTCGTCGAGCGTGAGCGTCGACAGCGTCACATCACGATGATCGTGTTGCGCCTGATCGACTTCGACCGTCGGCGTATCGTCGTTGACCTTGACGGTCAGCGAACCGTTATCCTGATCGCCATCGCCGTCCGTTACGGTGAAGCCGATCTTGATCGACAGGTTCTCTTCCGTGGTGCTGTGCACGGGATCGACCAGCGGCTCGCTCACCTTGAAGGTATAGGAGCCGTCGGCCCCGACATTGAGCGTGAAGACGGTGTGGCCGGACACATCCCCGATCGCGGTCAGGATCGTGTGATCGCCGCTGAAGGTGGTGGTGTAGTGGACGGTCTCCTGCCCGGCGAAGCCGCTCGGCAGCTTGTAGATCGCCTGCAGACCCGACGGATTCGCAAAACTTACGGTCTTGGTACCGTCGGCGCCGCTGTCGAACAGCGTCCCGGCACCGCCGGACGTGGTATTGACGCTCGGGCTGACGTCGCCGCTGCCGCCGAAATTAACGGGGGTGAACAGCGTCTGCGCCTCGTCGTCGAGAATGGTGTTGGCGGTGACATCATGCGCGACCGGCACGTCGTCCTCGAACTGGATCTTGCCGGAGATATCGGCCGACGCCGACGCCGTGTCGCCATCGCCGTCGGTGATGGTGACGGTCGCGCTGACCGTCCCCGTCGCCAGTTGAACCGACTCATCGTCAGCGTGGGGGTCGTCGTGATGGAGCGACAGATATTCGGCTGTTGCGACATGACCGTTGTCGTCGATCGCGATCGCAAACGCGGCGGGATCCGCCGACGTTACATGGTGATCGCCGTTGGTATCGACCCGGCCGACGATCACGCCGTGCTCCAGGGTCAGGTAGATTTCCTTGCCCTCGGTGGTCTGAAGGCCGGAATCGACGGAACCGCTGGTCCCGTTGAGGGTCAGCGAAAACACATTGGTGCATTCGCCGCCGGAGGGGCCGTCGGCACCGAACACCGGGGTAACATCGAGCGCGGCATTGCTGCCGATCGCAAAACCGATCGCGCCGTGATCCTTCTGTGACGATGTCAGATCGGGATCGCTGCCGGTATTGGTGACCGAATCAAACAGATGCCTGACCGAGGACGACGTCGTGTCGTCGTCCTGGGACTGGACGCCAGGGGTTTCGTCAAGAACAACCGCGAAGTGCCGATCAACGACAACGGTCACGTTCGGACCGTCATCGAGGAACTTGATGGCCCCGGATACGTCCACAGACCGGGTGACGCTGTCGTTATCGTTGTCGGTTACCGTCACCGCGATCGAGACAGTGCCGGTCGCCAGCGAAATTGCTTCATTATAGCTGTTGAAGCCATCGGCAGCGGTCGCCTGGTCCGGATGGTTCAGCGAAACATATTGCGCAACCGTGACGTCACCTGTCGCGGGATCGATCGCGATCGCAAACGCCGCCGGATCGCTCTGGTTGACGATCGTGTTGCCGTCGTGGGGTGCGTCATAGCGGCCCACGATCACGCCATTCTCGAGGAACAGGAAGATTTCGCGGCCTTCGGTGGTCTTGAGGCCGGAATCCATGCCGTCTTTGCCGAGCGTCAGCGCAAACACTTCGGACTGGCCGTGGTCGGCGCCATAGTTCACCGTAGCGGTAACGAGCCCGGTACCCACGGCGTAGCTGAGCGCCCCATGATCATGGCTGACGACGTCAGGGTCGAAGCCCTTGTTCACAATCGCATTAAGGAGTGTCTGTACCCCGCTCGAAAGGTTACTGAAAGCGACGTCGGTCGCACCGTTCACACTTTGCAGCCCGGGCGTTTCGTCGACCACGGCGGCGCCTTCACCCGCCGTCACGGACAGCGTCGGGCCGTCGTCGTGGAACGTGACCATTGCGCCGAGATCAATGCTTGCCGACGCGCTGTCCCCGTCATTATCGACGATGATCGCCGTCAGTGTCACCAGATTGGTAATGTGGTCGAGACTGATGCCTTCGCTGCTGTCGGTCGGATTGTCGGCTATGTTTTCGTGAACCGCACGGAACTGCGTCAGCGTCACATCCGCCGTGGCGGCGTTCACGGTCAGGGTGAAGACCGTCGCGCCGTCGGCTGCTCCGACATGGCCTTCGACGACGCCATCCGGCGTGAGAACCAGCACGACTTCCTGGCCGGTGGCCGAGTCGATCAGGCCGGAATCGAGGAGTGTTGCTTCCTCAGCCGGCGCCGCAATTCCGAGGATATAGCTGACCGTCGCGTGGTCGGCGCCCTGCACGGGCGCGAACATGCCGGCGAAAGACGCATGGTCCGTCGTCGCGCCGGCGGGGCCGGTGCCGGTACCATCGACGCCATTGGTGGCCGCCGTCAGGAAACTCTCGTCGACGTTCAATGACGGCGCACTGCCACCCTCGTCGCCTTCCGAGGGCTGCACCACGGAAATCGACGGTCCGTCGTCGTGGAACGTGACGCGGGTACCGAGATCGATGCTCGCGGTCGCCTTGTCACCGTCGCCGTCGGTAATGGTTGCGGTCAGCGTCACCAGATTGGCGACACTGTCGAGGCTGATGCCTTCGCTGGTGTCCTCCGGACTATCAGGGCTGCCTTCGTGAACCGCACGGAGCTGCGTCAGCGTCACTTCGGCCGTCGCCGCATCAACCGTCAGGGTGAATACCGTGTCGCCGGTGGCCGTTCCGACATGTCCTTCAACCACGCCTGTCGCCGACAAAACCAGCACCACATGCTGGCCTGTGGCGGAATCAATCAGACCAGAATCGACGAGGCCGGTCTCTTCCGAAGGTGTTCCGCCGACTCCCAATGTGTAGGCGATGGTCGCGCCGTCCGTGCCGGCCACCGATGTGAACGCGCCGGCAAAGAAGCCATGATCGGTTGTCGCGCCGGCCGGACCTGTGCCCGAGCCATCGACGCCCGCATTGGTCGCAGCCGTCAGGAAGCTCTCGTCGACGTTCAACGACGGGATTTCGCCCTCGCGGGCAGTGATAGTCGGAGCGTCGTCGTCGAACGCTATCCCGAGCGCCGCAGTCGAGACGGCCGTGGCGGTACCGCCGAGCGCGTCGGTGACGGTTTGTTGAACGAAAACAACGTCAGCGACGAAAGATCTGTCATTCGGGTCGAGCGGATTGGCGTGTCCGATCGCTTCGTATTGGGCGACGTCCAGCTTGAGCGTGACGGGGTCCAGAAAGAGCTCGAACGCAATAGCGCCCGCCGGATTGGCAACGCCGCCGGTACCTTCACGCGCGACGACAATGGTGCCTTCCGTGAAGAGGAAGATTTCATTTCCGGTGGACGTCGCGTGCAGCCCCGAATCGACGCCGGCAAATGCGCCACCGGTAGCGGTGGTCAGCGCGTAAGTGACGGTGCCAGGTCCGTTGGTGCCGAAGGTCGCCGTCGAGCCGGCGATTTCAGATAAGGAACTCTGCGCCCAGCCGATCAGTCCGGTCGTTTGGAAGCCTGCCGGCAACAGCACGTTTGGCTGGTCGTTGGCGGTGGCCTGCACGCCGATCGTTTCGTCGTGGACCAGCAGCACGCCGGAGAGTGTGAAGCCAGCCGTCGGAGCAACGGTCGGCGTACCATTGAACGTGTCCGGTCCTGTCTGAAAGTTTCCGAGTTCTTCCTGGCCGAGCAGATCGAGCGGATTTCCGATTCCCAACGGATCGACGGCGCTGTTGGTGAAGTTCGCGCCGCTGGCTTGCGCGTTTCCGTTGCCGTCGCCGGCTGCGGGTAAAACCGACTGGTCGGTGGTGATGGGGAAAAGACTGGCGAACTCATTGATCGAAACGTCGCGGCCCGGCGCCACTTCCACGCTCAGATTGTTGAGCGCATCATGCCTGGAATCGAAGAACGGTTCGAGCGTCAGGGTAGATTTGTTGTCGAACAGGATGATCAGCTTGTCCCCGACATGGACCAGCGTGATCTTCTCATTGGCGATGGCCGAGAAATCGACCTTCACTTTTTGGTCGTAGCCGAGATTGATCACAACGGCTTGGTCGCCGAGTGGTTTCGTCAGGTTGAAGATTCGAGTGTGTGTGGACGAATTATTGGTCGTGGTTCCAGTGGAAGAAACCTCAGCAACCCGAAAAGGACCGTTCATAAAAACGTTCTCCGTCTTGACCCAAAACTGAGCGCAGAAAATTTGCGCGAACACAATTTTGAAGAAAACTTGGCGACAATTAGATCCTTAAGGTATTGTTAACCCACCGGGCGGTCAACGAATCTGTTTGGTTAATCAAGGCTTTCGATACGATTGTGGTAAAGAGGGAACAGGTCCCATCTGTCCCCGATTGAGGCAGGACGGCGTCCGGTCTGCCGACGGCGGCCGCGGGTTGGTGCTAGAATGGCAGGCTTGGGCCCGAAGGAGTTGTAAATGCGAGAGATTTTGGTGCTTGCGGCTGGCATTGCCATGTTGGCAAATACGACAGAACCGGCCGTGGCTCAGACCCAATCGGTGGAGCGCTCGGTCAGGACTGCACCGAATAAGGACACCCAGATAGGCGTTTACCTCAACGTCCAGCCGGATTGTACGTCCGGCCCGCTACCGACCATTCGCCTGGCCACCCCTCCCACCTCGGGAAAGGTCGTCGTCAAGACCGCCAAGGTGAAGGCCACCAACTACAAAAGCTGCCTGGCGCTGGAAGTGCCGGCCTATGTAGCGTTCTACAAGGCGCCGGCCGATTTTCTCGGGAACGACGTCATGACCATTGAGGTCAAATACTCCAACGGCCGCACCGAAATTCAGACTATTACTGTGAACGTCGTTGGATCAGGCGCGCAGCAAAAAATCTAGCAGCTGCACGCCGACAACCGAGGTTTCCCCGTCGTTGCGAGGGGTCTCGGGCAAAGACCTTCCGAATTCAGCGCATGCCCTCATTGCGAGAGCGATTCGCCGCTTTTCCTGGCGTTATCCTCGCAATCCCCAACCCGCCACGCCGCGACGAAATCTCTTCTCGGCAATTCACCGGCCGAACTCAGATTGACCTCCGTATAGGCCTCGGCGCTTTCCACGGTGATCGTCGTGCTCACCGGCCCCATGTAGTCGCACCGGTTCGCGAACGTGTAGGTGTTATCCACCCTCTCCGGCTTTGCTGAAACGCAGTTTCCGACCGACGACGGCGAAAACGTGAGCTTCATGGCTTCCGTGGGGTCGACGCACCGCGTCACCTCCTGATTCAGCAATCGGTGCCTGGACTTCGGATGCAAAACGATCTCCAGGGTTCGCACGAAGTGCCACATTCCCTTGCGGAAATTAGGTCCCTCAAATCCGTCCGCACGAGCTGGCAAGGACGCCAATCCCACGACGCCGACGCCGATGACAAGGCAAACCGATCGCAGGTGAATTCGTGAACCTGCCGCGCTCAAAACGCCCATGAGCTCCCCACCCTTTTCAAGTTCAGACCATCGTGATTTCCGGCGCCGCACGCCGTGTCCCGAATCACGATTGCCGACGGTTGAATCTGTGCTTCAGATTCAGGCGTAACCGCGGCGCGGAGAGCCTCGAATGGTGTCGCCAACCACCGGAGAAGTACGGTGCTGCGGGCTGGGGTGGTGTTGCGCGGAATCGACGCTGAGCGACGTAATGCCTCCAGGCGCGGCAATATCCATTTGACCGCGTGGAAGATTTTTGCTCTGTTTGCTCAGGGATTTTATTTTTTTGGGGGCCGCGATGCGCGCCGTATTTAAAACGCTCGTTTTGATTGCAGGTTCAATTGGATTGGCAGCCGGCCTGGCTTCAGGTCCAGTTAAGGCGGCAGATCTCGGCTTGATGACCACCGGCCGGGGCGGTTGTTCCGAGATCGTGTTTACCTGCGAGAACGGCCGGGCCTACCCGCTTTGCCCGATCGCAGTCACAGTCGCCGGCGAAGTTGTCACCGCCTCGCTGCATCTTGGTCACGGCAGCCCCATGCATGTCCGTCTGATTCCGATGGGCGTCGGCTATCGATACGCCGGCCACGGCGTTTGGCTGGACGGCTTTCGCGAGAACGCACTGCTGAACTTCGGCAAGAACAGTCAGATCGCCTGCACGATCGAACACTCCTGAATACGAATTAGCCGGGAGCGCCATTATCCCGGCTCGATCGGCGGATTTGGTCGCGGCGCGGAGCGCGCCACGACGGAATGTTATCCCTTTGCGCGCACGACCAGACGCGAAGCGCGCGGGTACATATACGCCTTCGGGTTTACATAGACCGGACAATAGTTGTCCCAGCCATGTTGCTGCCAATTCCACTTCCAGCAGCCGGATTCGATCTCGGGATCATATCCCCAATTCAGCCGGTACGGTTCGTCACCGTAGGGATAGGGCCCGCAATAGGCAGCGCTGCTCGAGAGAACGAAAACAAAAAAGGCCGCCGCGGAGACAGCAAACGATTTCTTTTGCATGATGATCCTCGGTTTGAAAACTCTCCCGTTCAAGACTTTCAAATTGCGTCGCCCTTATCAAGGACTTTTGCGGCCTTTCCGCCCCTGCACCGGCATTCCGCTTCCGTGTCGGGGTTTTCGGTGAATTGTCTCAACCGTCTTTCTGGCCACCGGAAACCGGCTGCGGATGCGAACTCTCCTCCAGCAGACGCTCCAGCTCCTGGGTAATATTATCGACGCTGCGTTCGATGTCGGAATTCTCCGCGGAATTAAGTCCGCCCTGCTCGACCGCGGCTTCACCAAGCTGATCGATATCTGTCGTCACCGTCTCCATTTTCAGTTCGGGCGGATGGATGAAATCGAACAGGGTCGGGCCGCTTGACCTCTCGCGCATCGCCAGGCGTGGCGAGGTCTCCTGAACGATCCAGCGGTCGACGGCGCTGACGAACAACGAAGCGCGCGTGAGACCATATCGGCCGGCAAAGGAATCTATTCGGGCCAGCGCCAGCGCTGGAATGGGCAGATCAACCTGCACGTTTCCGATATCGTCAGGCATCTCGATGGCAAACAGTAACAACGCCCCGCCGGGCTTGATCGCGTCGACGGAAGTCGGAACCGGGACGGTTTCGTTGTTCTCGAGCAAGCGCTCGATGTGCGCGGCAAGCGCTTCACGCGCTTTGGCCAGGACATGATCGAGAGTCCCGGCCTGCACTGCGAATTCGGGAAAGTCCGGAACGGCGGCCGTGTATCCCGAGCTGCCGTCATTTCTCACCAATGAAATGAAAGTAGCCATCGGCAACTCACTTTCGATCAGAGGGCGCTGATCCGTTGTCGCCCGAAACGGGCCTTTTTTTATGGTCTTGCGAGGTCGCGTCGATCCGTTGTCGCCTTGCCTCGACGGCCCGCTCCAGTTCCCAGGCTCGATCGAGACGCTCCGGGCTGGTCGTCATAAGAATTCGTCCCCAGGCTGTTGCAAACGCCTTCTTGCAATCCTCAAGATTGTCCGTGCTTCCCTGCGCCCATGTCGGCATCGCCATGGGAATGGTGACGGCCCATTCCCATGCACCTGCAAGCCGTCGGATACGGCCAATCTCGTGGCCGTCGTAGCGAAGGATAAAATCGTCCTTGATACCGGGCCAGGCCGGAGTGGCATTGAGCGCGATTGTTTTTTCCACGGCGACACCGACGAAATGGGATAAAGGGCGCAATCCAGCGCCTCGGAACGGTCAAGGCAACATATATCTCACACTAATATCGGATGCCCCGTCCACGATACCTCGCAAGAGGAAATTCGAGGAGGAAGCCTTGAGAAATGTCGAAAATCGGTTTGGGATACTACAGGTCGCCGGTTCGAATCCAGCTGCCCGGCCAAATTCCGATGCTTCCCAACTTCGCCTGAAAACGGCTTCACTCAGTGTTTGGCAAACAGCGGGTGTGCCACCTGGTCACCGGGCTTGATGCCGTATTTCTGCGCCGTGCCCGCGATCACCTCAAGCACGCCCTTTGCGAGCCCGCCGGATGAGATGATTTTGGTGGAGAGCGGTTCGGTATTCTCGGCGATCCGCAGGATCCGGCCGTCGGCGCGGATGAAGATCATGTCGAGCGAGATGTAGGTGTTCTTCATCCACATCGAGACCTGCTGCTCCGGCGAGAAGTCGAACAGCATGCCTTTACCGTCGGCCAACTCCTTTCGGTACATCAACCCGGTGGTCTTTTCCTCCTCGGTCGTCGCCATCTCGACCGAGAACACCTGTACGCCCGACTTGGTGACGATCTCGAGCGGCGCAAAGCTCGCCGCCTGCGCGGCCGGACTTGCGCCCAAGGTAAGGACCAGACCTAGCGCCGCGAGCAGCGACAACATCAACCCGCCCGGCTTGCCGCACAGCGCAACTACTGAAGCGAAATTCATGAAAACACTCACGCCGGACGTCTCAAAGGTAAAGTACCGGCAGACCCTAACCCGACGATTGCGGCAAATACCAGAGGCCGCGGCCAGCGCTCACGCCTTCCGGCTCACAATTCCGTCAGGCGGTGTTGAGGTCCGTGCGACGACGTCTTTAGTGCGACGACAGCGCCGACGGCCCGGTCTCGGGATGGATCTCGGCCGCCATCATGCCCTTGGACCCCGGCCCGAACCGTACCAGCACATACTGGCCGGGACGCAGCTCGGTCATGCCGAAGCGGCGCAGCGTTTCCATATGGACGAAGATGTCCGGCGTACCCTCGCCGCAAGTGAGGAAGCCAAACCCGCGCAGCCGGTTGAACCACTTGACCTGCGCCCGCTCCAGACCGCTGGTCGGGGTGACACTGACATGGGTTCGCGGCGGCAGCATCTGCGCCGGATGGATCGCGGTGGATTCATCCATCGAGACGATCCGGAACGCCTGATAGCCCTTCTGGCGCTGCACGCATTCGACCACCAGGCGAGCACCCTCATAGGCGGTCTGATATCCGTCGCGCCTCAGCACGGTAACGTGCAGAAGCACATCGGGCCAGCCATTGTCGGGGACGATGAAGCCGTAGCCCTTGGAAGCGTCGAACCATTTGATGACGCCGGAGATTTCGACAAGGTTGGCTGCGGCATCGCCGAGCCCGGACAACGCGTCCAAGGCCGCATCCCGCTCCGCGCTGGCAGAGTATTCAACTGGTCCAAGCCTGTTCTGCCCTGTCCCGCCTGACGGCGGCCCCCCGAGCTTCTTGGACTCAAATCCGTCCGACCCCATGACCCCGGACCCCACACATTAAAAAAATACGGTTCGTCACCGCCGCGACGGAACCGGAACACGCGCCCATCCATGACCACTCATGACAACGCCGCGCGAATCTCTTGTCTCAAAAGATAACACTCCCGCCTGCGGCGCATAGCTAAAAAACAAATCAGACGGGAACTATGAACAGGCTTGCACAGCCACGAATCAATTTCAGATCAATTGCCTACGAACGGTCCGAGCGTCTCCCCGATGTCGTGGCGGATCACCAGGTCGGCGGCATCGTCCTGTTCGGTCGGCTCATTATTGATGATGACGAGTTTGGCGCCGCAGTTCCTGGCCATCAGCGGAAAACCTGCGGCCGGCCACACCACCAGCGACGATCCGATCGCCATGAACAAGTCGCAGTGCCGCGCGAGTTCCGTGGCGCGGCGCATCTGGTCTTCAGGCATCGCCTGCCCGAACGAGATGGTCGCAGTCTTTACCGGCTCCTCGCACACCGTGCAGTCAGGCGCGCCGTTTTCCTCGAAGCGGGTCTTAACCCAAGCAAGATCATAGGGCTGCCCGCAGCCGATGCAGCGGGCATAGGTGGTGTTGCCGTGCAGTTCCACGACGTCGTCGGCCTTGAAACCGGACATCTGATGCAGGTTGTCGATATTCTGGGTGATGATCGCGGGGATCTTGCCGGCCTTGTAGAGCGACGCCAGCGCGCGATGGCCGCGGCCGGGCCGCGCCGCAGCAAAGGTCGGCTCCATCGCAAAGCGACGTCGCCAGGATTCGTCGCGCGCGTCCGGGCTCGAGACGAATTCGTCGAATCCGATCGGCCGGTTACGGGTCCACAGCCCGCCCGGCGAGCGGAAATCGGGAATGCCGCATTCGGTCGAGATACCCGCGCCCGTGAACGGAACGATCGACGACGCCTCGGCAATCATGTTGCCGAGCGCTTCGACGCCGTGGCGCAGATCAGGAGCGATCACGCTGAACACCCGATGTTATTGAACGGCTTAACTATAGCATGGCCGTTCGGATCGGATGCAACGGCCCGCCAGCGCCGAATGTCGGCCCGTTATCAACGGCGATCCGGTCACGCCGCTTTGGCGACTGGCTCCTTCGGCTCGCGCGCCTCTTCCGCCTTCTTGACCTTGGCGACGGGGGCGCCTTCCGCCTTCTTCACCGGCTTGCCGTACTGCACGAGCTTCTCCAGCTCGGCTTCGAGTTCGGCGCGGCGCGCGGCGACCTTCTCGAACAGTTTGTCGGTGGCGTGCTCGCGCAAGTTTGCGAGTTCTTCGATGCTCAGCGAGTCCAGATCGATCTTTGCCATTGGAACCTCCCGTTTTGCTGTTCGCTACCGGGAAGGCATGCCTGCCACAAGAATGCCGCCCGCCTTATCCACCGGCTTCGGTGTGCAAAGCTGCGCGATCACAATCCCGCAACGCTCTTTCCCAATTCGCGCCCCATTCGGGACCGCCAATCATGACGGGACACGAATCAAGAAACGGGATGGGCGATGACGGAACAGGAAGAACGGCTTGCGCGTGAGCGCGCTGAAATTGCGGCACGGGTGGCGAGCTTCAAGGAAACTCAGCAGAAATTCGAACGCGAGCGCGAGGAATATTACGCGACGACGCTGGGCAAGGCGTGGAGCGGATTCACCCGCCCCTCGTTCTGGACCTGAGCAAGCTCGTATCGCGACAAAAAAGCCCGGAGCAAAGCTCCGGGCCTTTCACGTCACCAGTGCCGATAGTAATAGTGGTGCCGGTAATACGGCCCGCCGTAGTAGGCGTAGGGTCCGGGTCCATAGTAGGTCGGTCCGTAATAGCGGGGACCGTAATAACCATAGCCGGGCCCATAGTAATACGGACCGTAGGCGCCGGCGACACCGGCGGCTATCGCGCCCGCAGCCAGACCGAACGCGAGGCCCGGGCCGATGCCGCGCGCCTGTGCCGGCGCGGTAATGGTGGTGGCGCCCACCGTGGCGACCACAGCCAGAATGGCAAGTGCCCTTTTCATTTGCACCTCCTTGCATTGTCCTGGGGAGATAACGCTGGCGCTTTGCGATAGTTGCAGGGCGCGCCCCGCAGATGCGGGGAACCGGCGGCGGAACCACGGGCAAAAAAATCTTGAAACAGCGGAACGCAGCCGCAGGTCCGGCGTTCTCTTCTCAAGTGCGGCAACCTTGCGAGAGGTGAAAGCATGAAAGACCCCGTCGGATGTCTTCGGATTCCGGCGGGGTTTTTCATGTGCGCGATTTGGCGATGGCGAACTGTCTGCAAGCCCTGCGGAACGAATGACAGCCTGGGGGATTCTCTTCCCCAGGGAGGTCCGCTCATGCCGCCTTGGATGGAAATTCTGCTGAATGTAATCGGCTATGCCGGTTTCATCGCCATTGCGAAATATCACAGGCCTTCAGAGAAACCCGAGACGAAGACGGATCGCTGAGCGGCCGTGCGCCCGGCGCTAGTTCGCCCGGTGCGGCTCGCCGGCGGTGCGTACCAGCCGGTCGGCCTTGACCAGCACATGCCCACCATCCGGTTGCGACCGGAGCGAAAAGCTGACGACGACGAAGGTCAGACAAAACAGCACGCCGACCACCATCACGCGGCGGTGGGTCGGTCGATCGGCATTGTGGAACGAAGGGACCATGGCTGCTTTCCTCAAGCCCATCCCTACGCCAATCGCCCACACGCACAACGCGAATTGGGTTTTAACCTAACTGAATAGGGTTATCCGGGCTGCCGAAAGGAAGCGTTGACCTAATGGTCCGGCGGTTTGAGTTATCCGCAGCAAATCCACAGGGCAGACACAGGGTCGGTATCGCGAATTCCTTCGCCGCCACCCGCGCTTGCTGCGCAGCGATCCACAGCATTCACAGCCAAGTCACCGCGCCTTCTCAGGCATCGGCAAGGCGCTTCAAGGTCGCGCGAAAGCTGAGACTGCGGCGCCCGACCAGAACCGTGCCGAACGCCTCGGCCGCGTCCTCGCTGAATGTCCCCGAAAACCCGCTCGCCACCGCCTCGCCGGCAAACAGCGGACGAACGAACGGATCCGCAAAACCAGTGTGCTGGTCGGTGCTCAACTGGCCCTTCCAGGTGCCATTGCCGACCGTGTAGGAGCCGGCCGACCAGAAGTGCGGCCCGCCGCCAAGCAGCACGCCGTCACGGAGGATCAGGACGCCGCTGTCGCGCCCCTTCACCCCGTCGAGCATATGCATGTGGATCGAATAGAGCCCGTTCTTCATCGCGCACGCTTCCTTGGCCTGAGCCCAGTTTAGCGCAATGCAACAGGCCAGATCGATGGAAATGCGGATATCACGTGTGAAGCAGTTGGCCGCGGCGCGCACGGCCGCGGCCAAGCAGACTCCCTTTGTTCTTCTGGAACGAACAGGGGGTGCGTTTTTCGGCCCCCAAAGCAGCTTAACAGGCCGTTACGCCTCCTGCTCCATCGTGACAGCAACATCGCCGTTGGCCGAAAGCCGAATCTTGTCGCCTTCAATGTCGGCGACCAGGCTGCCGTCGATGAAATGATGGTGGCCCTTGTGACGGCCCTCGCCGCTGTCCTTCCGGGTCAGCTTGATCCGGCCGCCTTCGACCCTGTCCACGGTGCCCACCGGCGCGCCGTCGGCCCCGATCACTTGCATATGTTCCCTGACGCCGCTGATACCTGCCATTTGATGTTCCTTTGCTGTTGGGAACGTCTAACGCGCCGGGTCGCCGGAGGTTCACAGCCCTGATCCCTGCCTGAACACGACTTCGAGACCGGCGCGGCTGGTTCGAACCTTTTGGGGGCGGTCGGTACATATCTCTGAAAGGTGCCGCCATGACCCAAGCCGACCACTACCGCGACCAGTCCAACCGGGCCAAACGCCTCGCGAAAGCCGTCAGGGATCCCGAGGCTTCCCAGAAGCTCAACGAGATGGCCGAGGAATTCCGTCTCTACGCCGAGCGGCTGGAACAGACGCACTGACGCCGAACGATTTGCTCCGGCGGCCACGGGCGCTGCCGGCGTCGGAACGAAACTTTAAGCTTTCGTTCACCGCCTGTCGTTGAAACCGCCCGCCGTTAACCCAACCTCTTTACAAAGCGTAAATGGCCGCCTGACAAGTTTTCGTCAGGAGGGTACTTCCATGGTCATTTATCCCGTACCGGTTGAAGTGACACAGGCCAGAATTCAACTGCTCGTCGACCAGACCGCCAAGGCGCCGCCGAAAACCATCAACGACGACCTCAAGGCGGTCTACCAAACCGAGGCGGTCGCCGAGGAAGCGGCCTTGCAGGAAGCCCGGCCCGAAGAAACATCAGTGGTAGACGTCAAGGTCTAGCGGCCAGGAACGTAAGCAAGGCCGAAAGCGCCGATACCGCGCCATCGAGGTGACTTGCGTCACGCACGCTGGCCGGGCGCGCTGCTAGCGTCATCCCATGATCACGCTTCAAACTCTGGCCCGAGGAATGGCTCTGCAATCCCTTCCTCTAGGGCCGACAGCTACTCGCGCAGCCGGTAATCACCGCTGCCGGACTGGTCATCTTGCAATCTCTTCGGTGCGATAGATCTTCGTCCCCGATGTTTCGACGATGCGGCCCTTCAGCGACCGCACAAACGCCTTCGATCCCTCGACCGCGAAATGGGTTCGCAACGCAGCTTCGTCCGCCCATTGCTCGAAGAAAAACAGCCGCAGCGGATTCTGACAGTC
>Ga0070679_100003337_pt1 | contig 14701 bp, 9 predicted proteins | sample KBSC63BmetaG_FD_65652 | JGI IMG/M metagenome (GOLD analysis project Ga0070679, IMG submission 65652) | Corn rhizosphere microbial communities from Kellogg Biological Station, Michigan, USA - KBS C6-3B metaG | ecosystem: Host-associated > Plants > Roots > Rhizosphere | place: USA: Michigan... | reverse complement strand
CGATCGCTCGGCGACAGATCGCGGCCGGCGATCAGCGGAATGCCCATCGCGTTGAAGAAGCCGTCGCTCGTGAACATGAGCGTGGCCGTTGGCATCGATCCGTCGGCTCCCTTCTCGACGCCTGGCGGAAGGAACGAGATGGTCTCGCCGTCGCCCTTGAAGGGAAGATCACGAATCGCTCCAGCCGCGATCACACCAGGCACCGTTCGCACCTTGTCGAGCATCGCGCGGTAGGTGTCACGCATGGCGGCGGCGGTCGAATGCCTGGTCGTCGAGATCGAGAAGTTCAGTGCGACACGATGATCGGGCACGAAGCCGAGGTCGACGCGCAGGAGATTGATGAAGCTGCGCGTCATGAGTCCCGCGCCGATGACGAGCACCATCGCGAGCGCGACCTCGGTGACGACGAGCGCGTTGCGAAGACGACCCGCACCGCCGGTGCTGCCACGCGTGCCTTCGCGGAGCGTCTGCTGCAGCTCTGGCGACGATGCACGAATCGCCGGCACCAGGCCGAACACGATGCCCGTGAGCACCGCGAGGCCGGCCGTGAACGCGAGCACGGAGCCGTCGAGTCCAACCTCCTGTGCGCGCGGGAGCTGTCCCGCGGCGAGACGCAGCAACAATCGCGAGCCAACCTGCGCAACGCCGACACCGATCGCCCCGCCGATGAACGCCAACACGAGACTCTCGGTGAAGAGCTGCCGGATCACCCGGCCACGTGCGGCGCCGAGCGCCACGCGAATCGCGAGCTCGCGCTCGCGCGCGGTGGCGCGAGCGAGCAACAGGCTGGCGAGATTGACCGACGCGATCAGCAGGACGAACCCCACGGCGCCGAGCAGGACGAGCAGTCCCGTGCGTACCTTGCCGACGAGCGACGTCTGCAGCGGCTCGACCGCCGCGGCGGCCACCAGCCGGTCTTCTGGGTAGGCCTCCGCGAGGCCGCGAGCGATCGAATTCAGCTCCGCATCGGCTTGTGCCACGGTGACGCCAGGCTTCATGCGGACGACGACGCTCAGAACGCGGACCGGCCGCAGCCGCGGAATCGCATCGTCCGGAATCGTCGAGAAGGGGATGAAGGCCTGCACGTTCGGCGACGGGAAGCGGAAGGTTTCGGGCATGACGCCAACGATCTCGTACGAACCGTCGGAGAGCCGCACGCGCGTGCCGATCACGTTCCGTGCACCGCCGAACTGCCGTTGCCAGAAGTCATATGAGAGAACGAGCGATCTGTCGTTCGAGCCCCGCACCATCTCGTCGTCGCGCGGCACACGGCCGAGCTCCGGCGCCGCGCCGAGCGTCGCCCAGAACCCGGGCGTGACGAACGCGACGGCCAGCCGCTGCGGTTCGCCGCTGCCGATCATGTCGGTGCCGCTCTGTCCCTCGGAGAACCAGTAGCCGCCGAGGTCGGCGAGCACGTGCCGCTTGGCGCGCCAGTCGTCGAGGTTCATGGCGGAGATGGGTCCGCGATCGGCGGCGGCCACCGTCCACGTCGAGCCACGCTGCGCCTGCCCGGCGGTGTTCACCTGCCATGCCTGCAGCAGTTGCTCGGGATGCGGGTAGGGCAGTGGCTTGAACAGCACGCCGTTCACGACGCTGAAGATCGCGCTGTTCGCGCCGATGCCCAGAGCGAGCGTGAGGATGGCGATGGCGCTGAATCCGGGATTCGTCGCGAGGGTACGCAAGGCGAAGCGGATGTCCTGGCGGAGCTCGTCGAGCCAATCGTGGCGGCCGTTGCGTGCTGCGTGCATGCTGCGACTCCTTGCATGGTGAAAAATCAGCATCACTATACTAGGAAATGAGCAGCGCCGGAGTGGTAAGAATTATGTAAGGACGCCTCGAGATGCACGATGCCGCCCGCTGGCCCCGGTGCGCCCCCGGAGAATCCCGGAAGCGCGTTGCCCAGGCAACGGCGGCTCAGCCGTCCTCGGATTCCAGCAACGCTCGCTTGCGGTCGACGCCCCACTTGTAGCCCGAAAGCGAGCCATCGCCGCGCACCACGCGATGGCAAGGAATCACGACCGCCACACGATTCGTCGCGCAGGCTCTCGCCACCGCTCGGCTCGCACCCGGATTCCCGAGCGACTCGGCGACTTCGCGATACGATCTCCGCTCGCCCGCGGGGATCTCCTGCAACGCCTTCCATACGCGCGACTGAAACGCGGTTCCGTCGACATCCAACGGAATGTTCGCCGCTTGTATGTCACCGGGTGCGCGCACGACGCGCAACACGGCCCGGACCCATGCCGCATGCTCGTCGTCGTTGCGAACGAGCTCGGCGTTCGGAAAGTCCGCGCGTAGCGCGCGCTCGACCTCCGCGTCAGTCGACCCGAGCTCCACACCGCACACGCCGCGATCCGTCGTCGCGATGAGCACACGTCCCACCGGCGCCTCGGCAATCGTGTAGACGATGCGCACGCCCGCGCCGCCTCGGCGATACGACGCCGGCGTCATCCCGAGCACACCGTCGGCGCGCTCGTACACCCGGCTGCTCGAGCCGAAGCCGGCCTCGAACGTCGCCCGGCTCACGGTCGCGCCGGAGCGTAGTCGCGACTTGAAACGCCGCACGCGACGCGCCTGCTGGTATTCGCGCGGCGACACCCCGACGATGCGCTTGAACGATCTCTGAAGATGCGAGGCGCTCAGACCCGCCTCGGCCGCGAGATCGGCGAGCGAGACGACACGATCGTCATTCGCATCGAGGTATGCTTTCGCGCGCGCGACCGCATCTTCAGCAATGGACGTCGCGCGATCTGCTCGCGGATCGCACCGCTTGCACGCGCGAAAGCCCGCTTCCTCGGCGGCTTCGGGCTCGGCGAAGAAGCGCACGTTCGCGCGCGACGGCCGCCTGGACGCGCATGACGGGCGACAATAGACGCCCGTGGAAGTCACCGCGTAGACGAAGCGCCCGTCGAACCGTGCGTCGCGCTGCTCCACGGCACGCCACGCGGTAGTGCCGTTCGGAACGTCAGATGTGGAGGTGCGTGTCGTCATCAAGGCCGCCGTTGCCATCGGTGCTGCTCCGTGAAAGATGATGGCAAGCTAGGCCTCGCGCGCGGGCGACAATATCCGCCGCTTGCGGGCTAATTTCCGGCGGCGCTGCTGAGCTCAGACGTTCTTGATCTCGCCCACGAGCCCCGTGAGCGACGTCTTCGCATCGCCGAACAACATGCTCGTGCGCTTGTCGTAGAACAGCTCGTTCTCGATGCCCGCGAATCCCGCGGACATGCCGCGCTTGAGCACGATCACCGACTTCGCGTGATCCGCGTTGAGAATGGGCATGCCATAGATCGGTGAGGATTTGTCGTTCCGCGCCGCTGGATTCACCACGTCGTTCGCGCCGATCACGAGCGCCACGTCGGCGCGATCGAACTCGCTGTTGATCTCGTCCATGTCGTACAATTTGTCATACGGCACGTTGGCTTCCGCGAGCAGCACGTTCATGTGACCCGGCATGCGTCCAGCCACGGGATGCACCGCGAACTTCACTTCGCCGCCGCGCTTCTCGACGAGCTCCGCGAGCTCCCGCACGGCGTGCTGCGCTTGCGCCACCGCCATCCCGTAGCCCGGGATCACGATCACGAGCTGTGCATACGCGAGTTGAATCGCCGCATCCTCGACGCCGATCGAGCGAACCGTGAGGCCCTCGGCCGACTTTGTGCCGCCCGCCGCGACCTCGCTGCCGAACGCGCCGAAGAGCACGTTCGTGAACGAGCGGTTCATCGCTTTGCTCATCAGCACGGAGAGAATGAAACCGGAAGAGCCGTCCAGCGATCCGCTGATGATCAGGATGACGTTGCCGATCGCGAATCCCGTGGCGCACGACGCGAGCCCCGAGTACGAGTTGAGCAATGCGACGACCACCGGCATGTCGGCGCCGCCGATCGGCAGGACGAGCATCGCTCCAAAGACGAGCGACACTCCGATCATCGTGTAGAATGCCCACTGCGTCGCCGGAGCGGCGATCACGGTGATCAGCAACGCGACGATGCCGGCGAACACGACGCCATTGAGCAGGTTCTGTCCCTTGTACGTGAGCGGCTTCGACGGCAACCATTCCTGCAGCTTTCCAGCGGCGACGATGGTGCCGGCCACGGTGATGCAGCCGAGCATGATCTCGAAACCGAGCGCCGTCATCGTTGCGCGACCCGGCGGCGTACCCGCGTCCATGAGCGTGTAGTATTCGGCGATGCCAACGAGCGTCGCCGCGAGCGCGCTCAGCGTCAGCGAGAGGGCGATTCGCTGCGGCATCGCGGTCATCGGCACTCGCGTGCCCATCGGGTAGCCGATGATCGTGCCGAGTACCAGCCCGCCGATGATCCAGCGGTAGTCGACGATCGTGTGGTTCAGCAGCGTGCCGACGATCGCGCACAACATGCCGACGCCGGCGAGCTGCATGCCGCGTCGTGCCTTGTCGGGGCGCGTGAGCATGCGCAGCCCGAGGATGAACAGCACCGACGCGGCGAGATAACTGGCTTGAATGAAGGCTTCGCGCATGACGCTCGGGATCAGGCGCCGGAGGGCGGCAGCTTCGCCGGAGCTTGCTTCGCCGGCCCGGCGTCTCGCTTGAACATCTTCAACATTCGGTCGACGATGATGAACCCGCCGACGATGTTGCTCGTCGCGGCAACCACGGCCACGAATCCGAGAATCGTCGCAACGTGATTGCGCGCCGCGCCGGCCGCGATCAGCGATCCGACGAGCGAGATTCCCGCGATCGCATTTGTCGCCGCCATGAGAGGCGTGTGAAGCAGCGCCGGTACACGGGAGATCACCATGTAGCCGACGAATGCCGCCAGCACGAAAACGTACAGCTCGAGGATTTGTGAGCTCATGAACGCAGCACCTGTCCGTCGTGGGTCAACATCATCGCGCCCGTGATCTCGTCCGTTTTGTCGAGAGTGAGCGCACCGTCCTTCACGAGATGCTTGAGTAATTCGAAAATGTTCCGGCCGAACATCTGGCTCGCGTGAAACGCCACGGTGCTCGGCAGGTTCAGCGGCGCGAGGATCGTCACGTCGTTCCGATGCACCGTTTCGCCGGGCGCGGAGCAGGTGCAATTGCCGCCCGTCTCCGCCGCGAGATCCACGATCACCGAGCCCGCGCGCATCGACGCGACCATCTCGTCGGTGATCAACTTCGGCGCGGGCTTGCCGGGAATCTGCGCCGTCGTGATCACGAGGTCCTGATCCTTGATGTGATTGCCGATCGCGGTGAGCGTTCGAGTTTGCTCATCCTGCGTCTGCGCGCGCGCGTATCCACCCGCGGCTTCGGCGCTCGAATCGGCCAGCTCGTTCGCGATGAACGTGGCGCCGAGGCTCAGCACCTGTTCGCGAGCGGCCGGTCGCACGTCGAAGCCCGAGACCACGCCGCCGAGCCGTCGCGCGGTGGCGATGGCCTGCAGCCCCGCGACGCCGGCGCCGATCACGAACACCTTCGCCGGCGAGATGTTGCCCGCGGCGGTGGTCAACATCGGCAGAAACTTGCCGAGCGCCGACGCCCCGATGAGCACTCCTTTGTAACCGGCGACGGTGCTCTGCGACGACAGCACGTCCATCGACTGCGCGCGTGTGATGCGCGGGACCAGCTCGAGCGCGAGGCTCGTGACCTTGCGTTGCGCGAGGGCGGAGACCGTGGAGGCGTCGTGCCCCGGCCGCATGAGCGAGATGAGCGTCGCCCCTTCGGGAATACGCTCGATCTCGTCTGCGTTCGGCGGCTGCACCTTGGCGACGATCTGCGCCTCGCGATACGTGGACGCGACGTCGGGAGCGATCGACGCACCGGCCGCCTCGTAAGCGTCGTCGCGAAAACCGGCGCGCAGTCCAGCGCCTCGCTCGACGACCACGTCGAGCTTCTGTTGCTTGATCAGTCTGCCGACACTGTCAGGCGCGAGCGCGACCCTCTGCTCGCGCGGAGCGGTTTCATTTGGTACGCAGATTCTCATGGAGATGCGGCTGATGGGCGCGGCACGTACTTGTCTTCCAACGCGCGCCCGACGGCGAGTGCTGGAACGGCGTAGATACTACCCGTTTCCGCGTCGACCGCAAATGGAGCAATCCCGGACCCGCAATAGGGCCAAAGCCGACAGATTCTTGACCGTCGGCCGCGCGGCGCAGCGCTAGCTTGCAGAATCCATCACGGTACCGGAGCACGAATGTCCGCCATGCGCCTTCGCACGTCCGTCGCGTGCCTCCTTCTGTCCATCGTGCCGGGGATCGCTGGCGCCCAGCAGGCCAAGCTTCCGCTGAAACACGCGCCGCAGCCCACGTCGCCGGCCATCACGGCGAGCGACCTCATGACACGGCTGTACATCTTCGCCGACGACTCGATGATGGGCCGCGAAGTCGGCACGCCGTATCACCTCAAGGCGACGGATTACATCGCGCGCGAGGCCCAGCGCATGGGTCTCACGCCCGCGGGCGACAGCGGAACGTTCTTCCAGAATCTTCCGGTATTCGCGCATGCGCTGGCGAAGAACGGCTCGATCACGATTGATGGAAAGGCGTTCACGCAGGCGGTCGACTACATGCCGCGCGACAACAGCCTGTTCGGCGGCACCGTGCGATCAATCGACGGCGCACAGGTCGTCTATGGCGGCATGTTCGCGCCGCCGGGCGATCCGAGTCAGATCATCTCACCCGCGGACGCGGCGGGCAAAGTGGTCGTGATCGCGGTCCCGAACGACGCGAATGGAAAGCCGATCGTCGCCGGATTCCGCCAGCCGCTCACCGGCTACTACATCAACGCGGCGGCGATCGCCATCGTCGCGCTCGAGGGATTCCCGCTCGAGGCACGCCAGCAGATGCTCCAGCCGGACGTGTCGATCTCCGAGCCCGTCGCGCGGGAGCTTCCCGGCTTCTTCTATGTCACGTCCGCGATGGCGGAAGCGATGCTCGGCGGATCGCCGTCGACGCTCCAGCGCGGCGCGATGGGCAAGACGCTGCACGGTACCATCGCGTTCGACACCGTGCGCGCGCCCGGCCGGAACGTCGTCGCAACGCTTTCCGGAAGCGATCCCGCGTTGAAGGGCGAGTACGTCGCGCTCGGCGCGCACAACGACCATGTTGGCTTCAACCACGCGCCGGCCGACCACGATTCACTGCGGGCATTCGACACGGTCGTGCGGCCGAAGGGCGAGGACAGCCCCGATCGCCCAGCGACCACAGAGGAGATGACGAAGATTCGTCGGATTCTCGACAGCCTGCGCAAGGCGAATCCGCCGCGGCTCGACTCGATCTACAACGGTGCCGACGACGACGGCTCCGGAACCGTCGCGCTGCTCGAGATCGCGGAACAGTTCGCGGCGAGCAAGACCAGGCCGAAGCGGTCGCTGCTCTTCGTATGGCACGCCGGCGAAGAGAAGGGACTCTGGGGATCGGAATATTTCACCGACCATCCGACCGTGCCGCGCGATTCGATCGTCGCTCAGCTCAACATGGACATGATCGGCCGCGGCGGACCAAACGACGAGAAGGGCGGCGGCCCGGGCTACCTGCAGCTCATCGGGTCGCGGCGTCTCTCGACGGAGCTTGGCGACATCGTCGAGGCCGTGGGGAAGACCGAGTCTACGACGTTCCACTTCGACTACGCGTACGACGCGAACGGCCATCCCGAGCAGTACTACTGCCGCAGCGACCATTACGAGTATGCCCGGTACGGCATCCCGATCACCTTCTTTTCGACGGGCGGGCACCGCGACTATCACGAGGTGACGGACGAGCCGCAGTACATCGACTACGACCAGCTTGCGCGCGTCGCCAACCTCGTGCATGACGTGGCGCTGCGCGTGGCCAACCTGGATCATCGCGTGGTGGTGGACCATCCCAAGCCCGATCCGCACGGGCAGTGCAAGCAGTAGCCTTGCGGTGGCCGCGAGGGGTTTGCAAATGTTTGTTGCAGGGGCCGGGCGGTTGGTGGCGCGCGGCCCCTCGACGCGTCTGTATCTTGCTTCGGCCGACTGCTACCTTCGACGTTCCCTGATGCCGACCCCGCGTGCACACCGGCTCACCCGACGACTCGCCGCCACCGCGGTGGTCTTCGGCATTTCAGCATGTGCTCATGTGCGCTTGCAGAGTCCGATCGCTGCAACGCCGGGTCCGCCGCCCACGTTCGTGCCGACCACGTCCGACGTGCGCTCCACGCGCGTGATCGACTTACGCGACAACGTCAGCAAGACAGCCGCGTTCAAGGCGGCGGCCGACCTGCTCACGCAGCGGCTGTCGATCGACGTGAGGGACGAGCATTCAGGATTTCTCATGACGCCGTGGCAGTCGAGCTTCATGCGCAACGGCGCGCCCGACCTGCACTATCGCACGCGTATCATCATTCGCTTCCTCGGCGACGACTGGAAGCAGGCGTCGGTGCGCTCGGAAGCGAACTGGCAGCGGGGCGACGACGAGTGGGACATCGGCTACGACACCAGAGCGCTCGACGAGGTCGCGAACGATCTGAAGAGCCGGATCGGCAAGACGCTGTAACGCCCGCGGTCACTCCGTACGGCGCGTCTCGAGGCTGGCGATCGCCCACTTGCCGTTCTGCTTCCTGATGATCGCCGTGTACGACAACGGCACCCGCGTCCTCTGACCGGTTCCCTTGGTGGTGAAGGTCAGATCGAGCGAGTACGGGATGCTCACCTGATCGGAAGACATGATCACGGCTTCGCCGATCACTGTGTGCGTGCTGATGCTGCTCGCTTTCGCGAACAGGTCCCTGAAGTACTCGCGCAGTCCCGGCGTGATGTTCGTGAACTTGACCCCGACCGCGTCCATGTTCGCGCTCTTCACGGCGCTCGTGAATTCTTCGAGCACGGCGCGGGCAGCTCTCTCCTCCGGACGCATGGCGGGAGTCGGCGACGATTGGGATGCCGTATCGCTCGCGCCCTGACGTTGCGTCGAAGCTCCTTTCGCGCCGGCCTGCGATAACGCGAGGCCAGTTGTCGCACCGCCCGCTCGCGATTTCGCGGCCGTCGCGTGCTTGGCCGCGGCCAGGCGCGCGACGGAATCCTTTTGGAGCGAATCGCGCCGGGCCGAATCCGCTGCAAGCTGGGCGATGACCGAATCCTGCGCGTGCCGTGCGCGCTGCATGGAGTCGGGGGCGGCGATGCCCGCCGCGCTCCGCGCCTCAGGGGGGTTCCTGCCCGCGTGCTGCGACCACAACAGCAGTATCAGAATCGCCGCGGACCCGACCAGTGATCCGCCGAAGATGCGCATGAAACTGCGACGTCGCGCGACGCTCAGCGGAATCGTGGGCTGAAGCGACGGATCCGCTGGCGGGCCAGTCACGGTCGGCGCATTGCGCGTCGTCAGCCTCCGACGCTCGGCGCTGCGCTGCGCGCTGTCGGCCGTCCAGCCGGCGAACACGAGCCCCGGATCGAGCGCGTCGCGCACCGCGGCCGCGGAGGACAAGCGCTCGCTTGGCGAGCGCGCGAGCATGTGCGCGATGAGCGTGTCCAGCCGGCGCGGCAGCTCGCCGTCCACGTCGCGAATGTGCGGCGGCGGCTCATGCAGCCGACGACGAATCATCTGCTCGCGTGAGTCCGCCGCGAACGGCGACGCGCCCGTGATCATCTGATAGAGAATGCAGCCGAGCGCGTACACGTCGGTGCGCTCGTCGACCGGGTCGCCGAGAAGCTGCTCGGGGCTCATGTACTCTGGAGTCCCGATCACGAGCCCGCTCTTGGTGAGTGCATCCTGCGGCGCTTCGGACGCCGCCTTCGCGATGCCGAAGTCGACCACTTTGGGCGTTTCGCGACCCGAGCGCGACCGCGCCACGATGACGTTGTCGGGCTTGAGATCGCGATGGACGATGCCGAGCTCGTGTGCCGCGGCGAGCCCGTCGGCGATCTGGCGCGCGATGTCGATCGCTCGGCGCGGCTCGAACGTGCCGTCTCGCGCGAGGGCGGCCGACAGCGATTCGCCGTCGACGTACTCCATCACGAGATAGACGATCTTGTCCGCCTCGCCGAAGTCGAACACGGCGGCGACGTTCGGGTGAATGATCCGCGCGGCATTCGAGGCCTCGCGAGCAAAACGAGCCGACGACTCCGGATCGTTCACGAGCGACGGATTCATCACCTTGATGGCGCACTGCCGGTTCATCTTCACGTGCTCGGCGAGATAGACGCGGCCCATGCCGCCCTCGCCCAGCTTCGCGATGATGAGGTAGCGCTCGGCGATCACGCGGCCGACGAGCGGATCGCTGCCCGCCTTTGGTCGCAGCGGCGATCCGTCGCGCGGGCAGAACCGGTCGACCGTCTCGTATTCCGTGCCGCACTGCGGGCACACCTTGGCGACAGCGATCGGTGCTTCGCTGCTTGGTGTCGGCTGCTGCGCGAGCAGACCGGACCCCATGCCGCTGCGCGGTAGCGCGCCCGGTGGAAGTTGAGCCACGCGCGTAGTCACCGCTTCGCTCTCGGGGAGTTCGGCGGTGCTGCCGTTCGTCGTCGACTCGGGCAGCGCATCGCGGTCATCGCGATCGGACGTCATCAACCAGTTCTTCGCCAAGAATTATGCCCGACCCGTGTCCGATGCCGCCGTGGTCTCATGCTCCGCTGGTCCCATTCCTGCGCCCATCGTCTGCGCCATGGCAAGACGCTCACCGACAATTGATCTCAAGACGAATCCCCAACGACGATACCCCGTTGGCGTCGAAGTGCTCACCGGCGCCGACGGTGCGGTTCGCGCCCATGCACGCGTCTGGGCTCCTGACTGCCGCACAGTCGAGCTCGCAACCGCCGACGATGGTACGGCTCGGCTGACAACCGCGCTCAGCCCGGAGGGTAATGGCTACCACTCCGGCTTCGTCGACGGAGTTACTGCCGGAACTAAGTATCGGTTCCTACTCGACGGCGCCGATGCGTTTCCGGACCCGGCGTCTCGCTTCCAGCCCGAGGGGCCGCACGGTCCGTCGATGGTCATCGACGCTTCGACCTACGAATGGGGCGACCAAGGCTGGAGCGGGGTCTCCATCCACGGTCAGGTAATCTACGAATTGCACATCGGGACCTTCACCCGCTCTGGCACATTTCGATCCGCGATGGAAAAGTTGCCGGATCTCGTGGACCTGGGCGTCACGGTGATCGAGGTGATGCCGGTCGCCGACTTCGCCGGGCAGTTCGGTTGGGGCTACGACGGCGTCAATCTCTTTGCGCCGAGTCGTCTCTATGGCACGCCGGACGACTTCCGTGCGTTCGTCGATGCCGCGCACCGACTCGAGATGGGCGTGATTCTCGATGTCGTGTACAACCATCTCGGTCCCGACGGCAATTACCTGCCGCGCTTCTCGAAGCGGTACTTCGCCGGCAAGCACACCGAGTGGGGCGACGCGCTGAACTTCGACGGTGAAGACTCCGCGCCCGTGCGCGAATTCTTCGTCACCAACGCGGCCTACTGGATCGGGGAATTCCACCTCGATGGCCTCCGCCTGGATGCGACGCAACAGATCTTCGACTCGTCACCGACGCACATCATCTCGGACATCTGTGCGGCCGCACACGAAGCAGCGGGCGAGCGCAACGTGATCGTGGTCGGCGAGAACGAACCGCAAGATACGAATCTCGTTCGACCCGGCACGCCCACCGGCGGCCTCGATGCACTCTGGAACGACGACTTCCATCACAGCGCGCACGTCGCCGGCACGGGCAGAAGCGAAGCGTACTTCAGCGGCTACCACGGATCACCGCAAGAGCTCATCTCGGCAGCAAAGTACGGCTATCTGTACCAAGGGCAATGGTACGCTTGGCAGAACAACCGGCGCGGGACGCCGGCGCTCGATCTGCCCGCGATCCGATTCGTGAATTTTCTCCAGAACCACGATCAGGTCGCGAACAGTGCGTTCGGCCGGCGCGGCCATCAGGACACGAGCACGTCGCGGTGGCGAGCGCTCACCGCGCTGCTGCTGCTCATGCCACAGACGCCGATGCTGTTTCAGGGACAGGAGTTCGCATCGTCGCGGCCGTGGGTCTATTTCGCCGATCACCAGCCGGATATCGCGAAGCTGGTGCACGAGGGACGCGCGAAATTCGTCGAACAGTTCCCCAGCCTCAAATCACGCGACCCGAGCGAGCGCATCGCCGATCCAGCCGACCCGTTCACGTTCGTGGCGTGCAAGCTCGATTGGAGCGAGCGCAGTCGCAACGTGCAGGCGCTGCATCTACACAAGGATCTCCTGCGACTGCGTCGCGACGACCCGGTGCTTCGAGGCGCGACGCCACGCATCGACGGCGCGGTGATCAGCGATCACGCATTCCTGCTGCGCTACTTCGGCGGCGAGAACGGAGATCGCTTGATCGTCGTCAACCTTGGCGCACGCCTGCATGCGGATCCGCTTGCCGAACCGCTGGCTGCGCCGCCGACGCGCGCCGGATGGATCACCCAGTTCTCGACCGAATCCAGCCGCTATGGCGGCTGGGGTACTCCACTGATCGAAACGCACGACGACGGATGGTGGATTCCCGCCGAGAGTGCGGCTTTCCTCGTACCTGCCGATGGCCAGACGTCTTCTCGATAGAGTCGTTCGCCGACTCGAGCTCCCAGACGAGCGCGAGGCCCGCGCACGAACGCTGCTCGACACCGAGTGGCTCGTGACCAATGGGCTTGGCGGCTATGCATCCTCCACGATGGCCGACGTCATCACGCGCCGGTATCACGGAGTGCTGGTCGCCGCGCTCCCGAATCCGTTCGGCCGCACCGTGATGCTCAATCACGTCGGTGTGCGGCTCATGTCGGATGGAAAGTCAACGATGTTGAACAGCGAGGATCTCATCGCGGGCAAGCTCGACGAGAGTGTCGCGGAGCGCGTGACGAGCGTGCGGCTGGAGGCGGGCATCCCCGTATGGGAGTACGCGTGGAACTCGGTGCGGCTGGAGAAGCGCGTGATCATGCCGCACGGCCAGAACACCGTGCACGTCACCTATCGGCTTCTCGAGGGCGGGGATGGCGTGAAGCTCGAGCTGCATCCCGCACTGCACTTCCGTGGCTACGAGGACGCCGTGGGCAGCCAGGCGCACTCGCCGCAGGCGACGAAATACACGATGTCGGTCTCGGGCGGCATGCACGTGGTGACCACGGACGGCGATCTGCCTCCGCTGCGGCTCGCGATTGCCAACGCCCCGGAGAGCCGGTTCATCGCGCAGGAGAAGGTGACCAGCGAATTCCTCTATCCGGTGGAGGAGAATCGCGGCTACGAATTTCGCGGCACGCTCTGGACGCCAGGCTACTTCGAGATCGATCTCGCGCCCGACACGTGCGTGACGTTCATCGCGTCGGTCGAGCCCGAGGAAGTGATGAACGCGCTCGATCCGGACGAGGTCGGACGGCTCGAGCAGGAGCGGCGCCGACGGCTCGTCTACTCGGCGAACGTGCTGGCGCAGGATGAGATAGGCGGGGAGCTCGTGCTCGCCGCCGATCAGTTCATCATCACGCCGAGAGGACGTGTCGCGGACGCGACGCGCGCGGCGGCGCTCGGCCACGATATTCGCACGGTGATCGCGGGGTATCACTGGTTCACCGACTGGGGCCGCGACACGATGATCAGCCTGGAAGGGCTAACGCTGATGACGGGCCGCGAACGCGAAGCGGCGTTCATCCTGCGGACCTTCTCGCACTATGTGCGCGACGGGTTGATCCCGAACATGTTCCCCGACGGCAGCAACGAGGGACTCTACAACACGGCGGACGCGACGCTCTGGTTCTTCCACGCCGCCGAAGCATACCTCCGACGCACCGGCGACGAGGTGACGCTGATGTATCTCCTGCCGATGATGATGAGCATCGTCGAGCATCATGTCGCGGGCACGCGATTCGGCATCGGAATGGATCCGGCGGACGGGCTGCTCTGCCAGGGGGCGCAGGGCTATCAGCTCACGTGGATGGATGCGAAGGTGGATGGTTGGGTGGTCACGCCGAGGCGCGGCAAGGCGGTGGAGATCAACGCACTCTGGTACAATGCCCTGCGGCTGCTCCAGGGCTGGCTCGAGACGACGCGCGGGGCCGCTGCCGCGAGCGAGACGAAGGCGCGCGCCGACCGCGTGTATGAATCATTCAATGAGCGTTTCTGGATCTCCGACCGCGGCTATCTCTACGACGTGATCGACGGCGAGGGCGGCGACAGCCCGCTCTGCCGGCCGAACCAGGTCTTCGCGATCTCGCTCGATCATCCGGTGCTCGAGCCCTCGCGCTGGTCATCGGTGCTGGAGGTCGTGCGGGAACGGCTGCTCACCCCCGTGGGCCTTCGCTCGCTGGCGCCGGGCGAGCCGGAGTACAAGCCGCGCTATGACGGGGATCTCCGCTCGCGCGACGCCGCGTACCATCAGGGGACGGTGTGGGCGTGGCTCATCGGCCCGTGGATCGATGCGTGGCTCAAGGTGCATCCCGACGACCGCGTCGGCGCGCGCCGCTTTCTCGGGGGTTGCGTGGAGGCGCTGGGCGCGTTCGGCCTCGGCACCATCGGCGAGATCTTCGACGCCACTCCTCCGTACACGCCCCGCGGCTGCATTGCGCAAGCCTGGAGCGTGGCGGAGGCGCTGCGGTGTTGGGTCAAGACCGCCCCCGAGGCGACGCCGTGATCACGGCGTGGTCCTCGTGATCACGGCGTGAGCGACTCGCGAAGCTGACGGCGATCGTGGCGGATGTCGCGCTTGTCGGCGACGAGGTCGTGGGAGTCGCGGTGGATGCCGACGCGATCGCTGCGCACGTCGCGCTCGTCG
>Ga0070679_100003332_pt1 | contig 14708 bp, 12 predicted proteins | sample KBSC63BmetaG_FD_65652 | JGI IMG/M metagenome (GOLD analysis project Ga0070679, IMG submission 65652) | Corn rhizosphere microbial communities from Kellogg Biological Station, Michigan, USA - KBS C6-3B metaG | ecosystem: Host-associated > Plants > Roots > Rhizosphere | place: USA: Michigan... | reverse complement strand
ATGCCTTGCTGCAGGGTCGTCCACAGGATCCAGAACAGCCAGACGAGGCCGAACAGTGTGGCCGCGCCGGCGAAAATCAAAGCCGTGGCATCGACTATCTTGCGGCGAAGCAGGCGCGAACGGTTCACAGCGTCCTCCCGTGAATGCGCTTCAGGCGCAGCAGAAGGAGCTTGGCGAAGCTCAGGACGATGAAGGTGACGACAAACAGCAGGAACGCAAGGGCGATGAGCGACGAGCGATAGAGCTCGCTGTCGGCTTCGGTAAATTCGTTGGCAATCGCCGCGGCGATCGAGTTGCTCGGCATCAGCAGGGAGGCGGACAGGTCATGTGCGTTGCCGAGGACGAATGTCACCGCCATCGTTTCGCCGAGCGCGCGGCCGAGGCCGAGGAAGATCGCCCCGATGATCGCCGAGCGGGTATAGGGCAGGGTGACTTTGGTCAGCACTTCCCAGCGCGTCGAGCCGAGGGCGACCGCGGCCTCCTTCAACGGGGCGGGGACTTCGGCGAAGACGTCGCGCGCGACGGCCGCGATGAACGGTATGATCATGATACCGAGCACAATGCCGGCGGTCAGCATCCCGATGCCGATCGGCGGGCCGTCGAACAGCGGGCCGAGGATCGGCCAGTCGCCGAGATGCTCGGTCAGCCACGGCTCGACGTTCGCGCCCATGAAGGGGGCGAACACGAACAGCCCCCACATCCCGTAGATGATGCTCGGGATCGCGGCGAGCAGCTCTACGGCGATGCCGATCGGCCCGCGCGACCAGCGTGGCGCGATCTCGGTCAGGAACAGCGCGATGCCGATGCTGACGGGGAAGGCGATGAGCAACGCGATCGCGGATGTAACGAGCGTTCCGTAGATCGGCACGAGTGCGCCGAAGCGGCCGTTCACCGCGTCCCACTCGGGGCCGGTGATGAAACCGAGGCCGAAGGTCTGGAACGCCAGGCGGCCGCCCCACGCCATCGACAGCGCGGCGCCCAGCAACAACGCCAGCACCAGCCACGCCGCGCAGGCGGTGGACCAGGTGAAGAACCTGTCCGCCCGGGCGCCGTGGCTTCGGCTCGTTTCGATCGGACCGTGTGCCGTCACTTGATTTTCTGGCCGACGTAGCTCTCAATCTGCTGCACGAGAGTGGCCGGAAGCGGAACGTAGTCGAGCTTCGTCGCCCGATCCTTGCCGTGCTCGAGAGCGAAGCGGAAGAAATCCAGCGCCGCCTTGGAATTGGCCTTGTTCGCCGGACTCGTCGGCATCAGCACGAAAGTCGTCGCGGTGATCGGATAGGCATTAGCGCCCGGCGCGTTGGTCATCACCAGATCGAAGTCACCGGCGTGAGCCCAATCGGCCGAGGCTGCGGCGTTGGAAAAGGTTTCCGCGCTCGGCGTGACGAAGTTGCCGGCCGCGTTCTGCAGGGCTGTATAAGTCATGCCACCTTGCAGGGCGTAGGCGTATTCGACGTAGCCGATCGAGTTCGGGATCTGCTTGACGTAGCCGGCGACGCCCTCGTTGCCCTTGCCGCCGACGCCGGTTGGCCAGGCGACCGTCTTGCCTTCGCCCGGTCCGGCCTTCCAAGCCGGGCTAACCTGGGTCAGGTAGTGGGTGAAATTGAACGTCGTTCCCGATCCGTCGGAGCGGTGGACGACCGCGATGGCCGCGCCGGGCAGCTTCATCCCCGGATTGGCCTGGACGATCGCCGGATCGTTCCACGTCTTGACCTTGCCGGCATAGATGTCGGCCAGGACCGGGCCGGTCAGGCGCAGCTTGCCGGGCTCGGCGCCCGACAGGTTTACCACGGCGACGATGCCGCCGATGACGATCGGGAATTGCGCGAGCTTGCTCTTGGCCAGCTCGTCCGCCGCCAGTGGCTGGTCGGTCGCTCCGAAATCGACCGTCCCGGCCTTCACCTGCGAGACGCCGCCGCCGGAGCCGATCGACTGGTAGTTTACCTTGGTGCCGGTCTGCGCCGCGTAATCGGAGGCCCAGGCCGACAGGACCGGGTAGACGAACGTCGAGCCGGCGCCGGTGATCGCTGCGCCGCTGCCGGCGGCTTTGTCAGCGGGCTGGTTGCCGCCGCATGCAGCCACAAGGGCGAGGGCGGGCAACGCCCAGAACGACTTCTTCATCGCGACTTTCCTCGGTGGATTCGGTTTCACCGCTTCCCCCTAGGAGAGGTTCCTGACACCCGTGTGACAGGTTCGTTGCAGTTGTGTGACAGCCGGGCCGCTACGCCAGTGGCAGCCGCACCGTCACCGTCGTGCCTTTGCCCGGCTCGCTGTCGATCGCCATCGTTCCGCGGTGGCGCTCGACGATATGCTTGACAATCGCGAGCCCAAGCCCCGTCCCGCCGCTCTCACGGCTTCGCGCGGTGTCGACGCGGTAGAAGCGCCGTGTCACAAACGGCAGGTGATGGCGTGGGATGCCGGGCCCGGTGTCGCTGACTTCGAGCCTCAGGAAGCCGTCTTCGGTCGCCGCTGCAAGACGGACATCGCAGCCCGCTGAGGTGCAGCCGTAGCGCACGGCGTTGCTCAACAGATTGTCGACCACTTGCACGAGCTGGGCATAGTCGCCCGGAATCGGCGGCAGGCCGTCCTGCAATTCCAGGTGGAGCTTGCAGCCGCACGCCTGCGCCTGGTTTCGCGCATTCTGGATCGAGCCGTGCAGCAGGGGGTCGAGATCGACGCGCTCGGTCGGAGCAACGAAGCGGTCCGCTTCGATGCGCGAAAGGCTCATCAGGTCTTCGATGATACGGTACATCCGCTCGGCCTCGGTGCGGATTGTGGCGGTGAATTTGGCCGCGAGTTCGGGGTCGAGCCCGCCTTCCTGCAAGGTCTCGGCATAGCCGATGATCGCGGTCAGCGGCGTGCGCAATTCGTGGCTGGCGTTCGCCACGAAATCGACGCGCATTTTCTCGGCGGCATGGGCGTCTGAGCGGTCGATCAACCGCAGCATAACGGCATCGCCGCCCACCGGCCGGACGATCAGCCGCCAGGGCCGCCCGAAGTCGCCCGCTCCGGTGAAGTCGATCTCGCCCGCCTCGCCTTTCAGCGCGTGGTCGAGCGCTTGCGGCTGACGGATGGCCAGGCGCACGTCGCTACCCTCGATGTCGCCCAGCAGCTCTCGCGCCGCGTGGTTGGCGAGCTGCACGATCTGGCGCTCGACAAGCAGCGCCGGCTCGTTGAGGGCTTCGAGAAGCTCGCGGGCGATTGGATCGAATTGCCGCATCTGGGGCAGGTTAGCGGTTTTTTGCATCGCGGTCCCGGTTTGTTGGCGGAGGGCAAGAAACCCCACCGGCCGAAGCGGGCCGGCGGGGTCGTGGAGAAGAATTCCCGGGAGGAGATGCCCGCGTTCCTGCGGCAGCTATTTAATGTTCGCTGCCATGTAGCTCTGGATTCGCTTCACCAGCGGCGCCGGCAGCGGCACGTAGTCCAGCGCCACGGCCTGCTTCTGCCCCTTGGTGAGCGACCAGTTGAAGAACTTGGTGGCCGAAGCGCTGGAGGCGGCGTTCTTCGGATGCTTGTACATCACCACCCACGTCGTCGCGGCGATCGGCCACGCGCTGGCGCCCGGCGCGTTGGTCATAAGGTGATAAAAGTCGCTCGCCTTGGCCCAATCGACCGTCGCGGCCGCCGCCGCAAAGCTCGCCCCGTTGGGCTGGACGTAGCGCCCCGCCTTGTTCTGCACGAGCGCGTGGGTCATCCGGTTCTGCAGCGCATAGGCGTATTCGACGTAGCCGATCGAGCCGGGTATCTGCTTGACGTAACCGGCGACGCCCTCGTTGCCCTTGCCGCCGACGCCGGCCGGCCAGTCGACCGTGGTTCCTTCGCCGACCTTCTGCTTCCAGTCGCCGCTGACCTGGCCCAGATAGTGGGTGAAATTATAGGTCGTGCCCGACCCGTCGGAGCGATGCACGATGGAGACGTTCGTCCCGGGCATCCTGATCCCGGGATTGAGTTTGGCGATCGCCGGGTCGTTCCACTTCTTGATCTGGCCGGCGAAGATCGCCGCGAGAACTGGCCCGGTCAGCTTGAGGCTGCCCGGCCGTAGACCGGGAACGTTGACGACCGGCACGATGCCGCCGACGACGACCGGGAACTGCATCAGCCCGGCGGCCTGCAGCTCGGTGGGCGTCAGCGGCTTGTCGGTCGCTCCGAAATCGACCGTCGCGGCCTTGATCTGGGCGATGCCGGCGCCGGACCCGACCGACTGGTAGTTGATCTCGTCGCCGCCCGCCTTCCTGAAATCTGCCGCCCAGCGCGAGAGCACCGGGTAGACGAAGCTCGATCCCGCGCCCGTGGCGCCGGCCTGGGCCATGCCGGAAACGGCGACACTGGCCGAAACGACCAGCAGGGCAAATGAACGGACGATGGTGCGCATTGCAGGAATTTCCCTCGCGTCAAATCTGATGGCCCCTTGCCATCCGCGAGGTCCCTAGCGCTCGGCAGTGACGCGCTTGTGACGGGAACGTTGCGCTTTTCTGACAGCCCTTGGCGGCCGAGAACTCGGCCGCGCGGAAAAGGCAACTCCCCCGCCGGCGACGGCGGGGGAGCACGGCCCTGCTCGGGGAGGAAGAGAGGTTTAGAACGCGACTTGCGTGAACAGGCCGAATTCGTCGTACGTGCCTTGGTTCACGCCGCCGATCGTACCGTTCGACGTCGAAATGAAGCCGTTGTCCGCCCGGTCCCGTTTGTAGACCAAGGCCAAGTCGATGTCCTTGATCGGCTTGAAGTCGATGCCGGCGTTGAAATAGTGATCCTTGAGCGCGGGCCTGGTGTCCTTGTTCGGCTTGACCCAGTCGTAGCGCCCGAACAGCGAGAGCTTCGGGGTGAAGGCGAACGAGCCGAAGGCCGACCAGCCGCTGGAGCTGTCGGTCGCGGCGGTGGTCACGTTGTTCCAGTTCTTCGCCTGAAAGTATTCGACGCCCGCCCGGATCCGGCTGTCGGTATAAGCAGCGAGCGCGTTCCACCGCGTCGCCCGGTGAATGGCGGGAACGGGGTCCGAGCTCTTGCCCAGCTTGCCGGTGTAGCCGCCGACGGCCAGGGTCACGTTCTTGACCGGATTGGCGCTGATGCGGCCTTCCAGGTCGATCGTGTTCGAACTGCGCGACAGCGTCTTGTAGCCGGCGCCGTTCACCGCCGAGGCGGCATAGCTGATACGCCCACCGGCCAGGCTTCCGCCGATGTGCACGCCCCAGTCCGCCGAGGTGCCGTACTTCGTCCGGTCGACGAGCTCGTTCTCGACGAACCGATAGCCGTAGATGCCCTCGACGAAGGGCACCCACGGCAGGTCGGCCGAGCCCACCCGGACGAAGAACGCCGGACTCAGCTTCGCCTGCAGATACGCCTTCTTGACGTAGACCAGCGTGTCCTTGCTTGTCCCGTTGGTGTTGTAGCGGAAGTCGGTCGTCAGGTTCGCCGAGAAGGTGTCGTCGAACTTGTGATCCACGCCGAGATAGAACCGCTTGAGCTCCGCCTGGGTACCGTTGTCGCCCAGGTCGACGCCGTCACTCTTGTGGTCGATGGTACTGATATTGGCGAACGCCTTGCCGCTGATCGTCGTGCTGCGGACCCATCCAGGCACGTCCGATTTTGCTGCCGCCGGGGCTGGGGTCTCGGCGGCCTTGGCCGCGCTCGCCGCCTGCGCCTGCCTGAGTTCGCCCACCTCGCTCTCGAGCGCGTGGATCTGCGCCTCGAGCGCGGCAATCCTGTCCGGCGTGATGGGGCCCGAGGATGGCGCCGCGTCCTGGGCAACCGCCGGGCTCGAAATCGCCGCCGAAGCGAGAAGAATCGGGAGTAGTCTTTTCATGGTTCCGTCCAGCTTTCAGTGTTGATGCCGACGGCCCCTAGAGGCGGGGTGCTACATGCGTGTGTCGAAGTAGTTGCAGAATTGTGACATGCCGGGAATGGGCGGTGTCGGTCACAACAGGCCGCCGTCGTTCCGCAAACAGCGGCCGCCAGGGTTGGCTCGAACAAACGCAGCTGATCGTCAGCCGCGGGCTCCCGCCCGGGAAGCAGCTCAAGAGCAGCCGCTTTGTGCAGCCCTGAGGAGCTAAAAGCGGCATGCCGGTATGGAAAAACTGGCTGGGGCGGCAGGATTCGAACCTGCGAATGCCGGTACCAAAAACCGGTGCCTTACCACTTGGCGACGCCCCAGCAGCGCGTGCCCCTATAGCGGGTGAACCCGAGATGGAAAGGGGCGCAGCAACGGATTCGGCCGCCCGGCCGATAGTGGCCCGAAGGACACGGCCGGACCCGTTTTCGGCACCGACACGCCACGCAAATTGCCGCGGAATCGCGCAACTCGTAAGAAAGTGGCGGGTCAAAGGGAGGACCAGATGAAAAACACAATCGCGCCCCGCCTCGCGGGCCTGTCCATCGCTGCGTTATCGTTCGCGCTCGCCGCTCCGGCGATCGCGCAGGACAATGCGGCCGCCGGTCAGCCCCAGACCACCGAAACCGTCGCCGGCGATCAGGCCGCGCCGAGCCAGGACGGTAACGGGATCGTCGTCTATGGCTTGCGCCGCGCGGACACGCTGCAAGACACCCCGGCCGCCATCACCGCCTTCAACGCCGAGACGATCGAGAACGCCGGCATCCAGAAACCGGCCGACTTCATCAACCTGACGCCCAACGTGAACCTCGTCGAGACGCAGAACGTCGGCAACGCGTTCGTGATCATTCGCGGCATCACCCAGGCGCGCAACAGCGAGCCGTCGGTCGCGGTGGTCGTCGACGGGGTGCAGCAGGTCAATCCGGCGCAGTTCAACCAGGACCTGTTCGACATCCAGCAGATCGAGGTGCTGAAAGGCCCGCAAGGCGCGCTGTACGGCCGCAACGCGATCGGCGGGGCGATCATCATCACCACCAAGCAGCCGACCGACGAGCTCGAAGGCAACGTGACCGCCGGGATCGACAACGGCTTCGGCTGGTATGCGCACGGCGGGCTGAGCGGCCCGCTCGCGCCGGGGATCAAGTTCCGCCTCTCCGGCCTCTACAAGGACACCAACGGCTACATCCGCAACGCCTATCTCGGCCACGACGCCGATCCTTACAAGGATTACGCCCTGCGCGGGAACCTGCTGTTCGACCTGAGCCCCGAGTGGAACCTCGACTTGCGCGCGTCGGCCGACCGCACGCGCGCGACCGGCTTCTGGTACAACATCGTCACCGACGTGAACGACGTCAGCAAGCCGGTGCGGGTCAACAACGACGGCATCGACAACCGCGATACCAACAACGTCTCGGCCAAGCTGAGCTACACTGGCGAGGGGTTCAAGGCGACCTCGATCACCTCCTACGACACGGTGAAGGAGATCATCACCGGCGACGCATACGACTTCCTGCCGATCACCGAATCCTTCCTCTACCGCCCCGCCAATTCGCCGTTCGGATTTGGCCTGGGCCTGGGATTCGACGAAAACCAGAGCCAGTATCTCAACGTGAAGGCGTTCAGCCAGGAGCTGCGCTTCGAAAGCCCGACTTCGACGCCGCTGTTCTGGATGTTCGGCGGCTACCTGATCTCGACGGACCGGTTCATCTCGACCGGCAACATGATCGACACGGGGCAGGGCGTGTTCCCGGTGTTCCATACGCCGAGCACCAATCCGGCCAATCCCCAGGCGACTTTCCTGTCCGATCAGCAGAACAATCTCGCCTGGTCGCTGTTCGCCAACCTGGGATACCAGTTTTCACCGCTCGTCCGCGTCGATGCCTCGGCCCGCTACGACAGGGACCACCGCAAGAACACCACGGAGACCCCGGCGGCGTTCCTGCCCAACCTTCCCGGCTTCCCGCAAAGCCATACCGGGGACGTGCGCAAGACGACTTTCAGCGACTTGCAGCCGAAGGTCACGCTGACGCTGACTCCGAGCAAGGACGTGACGCTGTACGGCGGCTATTCGCGCGGCTTCCGCTCGGGTGGTTTCAACCAGACCGGCGTCGGCCCGCTGGCGGCGAGTTCCGGAATCCTCGGAGTCGGCGACGTGTTCAAGGCGGAGACCGCCGACACGTTCGAGGCCGGCTTCAAGTCGCAGTGGTTCGACGGGGTGCTGACTCTCAACGGGTCGGCTTTCACCACCCTGTCGAAGAACAGCTACTTCTTCGTCTTCATCGCCGCCAACTCGACCCAGAACCTCGGCAACGTGCCTAAAGTGCGGTTGAGCGGCTTCGAGCTCGAAGCGCGCGTGGCGCCGACCCGGGATTTCGAAGTCGATGCCTCGTGGGGCCTGACCGACAGCGACATCAGGAAGTTCCCCGATCCGACGGTGATCGGCAATCACGCTCCGGTCGTCTCGCACATCACCGCCAACGTCGGCGTGCAATGGACGCCCGACATGGGCAACGGCGTCTCCGGCTTGCTGCGGTGGGATTATCGCTACATCGGCAAGACCTGGTGGGACGTCTACAACACCACGGTGCGCAAGCCTGTCAGTCTCGTCGACGTGCGGGCCGGCATCAGGAAGGACAACTGGAGCCTGACCGGCTTCGCCAGCAACCTGTTCAACGAGAAGTACAACGCCGAGTTCTCGCCCGGCGGCTTCGTGTTCAAGGCGCGGCCGCGGATCTACGGCGTGGAGGCCAGCTTCAAGTTCTAGAGTTTAAGCGGCCCTTGAATCCCCCTCCCCGGCGGGGAGGGGTCAGGGGAGGGGGAGCGCGGCGAATGCCGCGCGTCAACGCAAGCGTCGAGCACCCCCACCCAACCCTCCCCCTCAAGGGGCAGGGCTTAAGCAAAGCTATCGCCTAGAAGTCGGGCCGCTTGCGGACGGGATCGAACAGCTCTTTGTCGAGCGTGTCGAAGTCCCTGGCCGAGTGGCGTTCGGATAGCCCGCTCTGGGTGTTGACGAGGCGCCCGCGGATCACACCGGGGCGGGCGTCGATCGCGCGCACCCAGCGGCCGACGTTCTCGTATTCGTCGAGGCCGAGGAACACGTCCGCGCGGTTGTAGGCCCCGTGGTAGAGGTTGCCGAGCCAGGTGTAGGCGGCGATGTCGGCGATCGAGTAGTCGCCGGCGAGGTACTCGGTCTTGCCGAGTTGCATGTCGGCGACCGAGAACAGCCGCTTGGTCTCCATGGCGTAGCGGTCGATCGGGTACTTGTAGCGCTCCGGCGCGTAGACGTAGAAATGGCCGAAGCCGCCGCCGATGAACGGCGCGCTGCCCATCTGCCACATCAGCCAGCTCATCGTCTCGGCGCGCGCGGGGTTGGCCTTCGGCAGCAGGTAATCGAACTTCTCGGCCAGGTGGACGAGGATCGCGCCGCTTTCGAATACGCGGAACGGCTGGGGGCCCGAGCGGTCGAGCAGCGCGGGGATCTTGCTGTTCGGGTTCAGGTCGACGAAGCCCGACCAGAACTGCTGGCTTTCGAAGATCTTGATCAGCCAGGCGTCGTACTCGGCTTCCGAGAAGCCGGCTTCGAGCAGCTCCTCGAACATGATCGTCACTTTCATTCCGTTCGGCGTGCCGAGCGAATAGAGCTGGAACGGATGCTCGCCGACCGGCAGCTCGCGCTCCTCGCGCGCGCCGGCGGTCGGGCGGTTGACGCCGGCGAACTGGCCGCCGTTTGCAGGGTCGTAGTCCCAGACTTTCGGCGGGGTGTAGGCGTCGGACATCGCGAGGCTCCTCGTTCGTAGCTTGATGGCGGTTCAAATGGCGAGCGCCGGCCCTGTCGGCAAGGGAGAAAGCTTGCCGCCGGCCTAGCGCGTCGTGCGGCTGCGCGCGCCGAGCCAAAGGACGAGCAGGGCGGCTACAGCGGCGAACAGCGCACCCGCGAAGAAACTCGCGCCAGGCCCGCGCCAGTCCCACAGCAGGCCGGCGATGACGCTGGACACAAGCGTCGCCACGCCGGTGATGAGATAGAACACCCCGAACGCCGAACCGCGCAGATCCGCCGGGGCTCGTTCGGCGACCAGCTTCGACAGTAGCCCTTGCGTCAGCGCCATGTGCGCGCCCCATAGCGCAATGCCGGCGAAGGCCGCGCCGATTCCGTTTGCCCAGGCGAGCACGAGGTCAGCGGCGACGAGACAGGCCAGTCCGGCGATCAGCAGGCGCGGCGCGGGCGAGCGGTCGGCCCAGGCTCCGGCCGGGTACGACCCGGCGGAATAGACCACGTTCATCGCCACGAGGACCAGCGGAGCCAGCGCCAGCGGCAATCCGGCCGCGTTGGCCTTGAGCACCAGGAAAGCCTCGCTGAAGCGCGCGAGCATGAACACCACGGCGACCGCGATGACTTGCCAGAAGTCGGGCGGCAGGCGCTTCAATTCGGCGATCCGGATCGGCGCGCGCGCGGCTTTCGGTTCCGGCGCGGCGCGGTCCTCGACGCCCACCACGACGCACACCACCGCGAGCAGCGCCGGTATCGCGGCGACCCAGAACACCAGGCGCATGTCGTCGTCGAAAGCGGCCATCAGGGCGATCGCCGCCAGCGGGCCGATGAACGCGCCCGCGGTGTCGAGCGCCTGGCGCAAGCCGAAAGCGCGGCCGCGCAATTCGGGCGGCGTGACATCGGCGACCAGGGCATCGCGCGGGGCGCCGCGCAGGCCTTTGCCGATGCGGTCGGCGAAACGCGCCGCGAATACCGCTGTCGCGCTGGTCGCCAGCGGAAACAGCGGCTTCGACAGCGCCGCCAGGCCGTAGCCGAGCAGGACCAGCGGCTTGCGCCGGCCGAAGCGATCCGAGAGGTAGCCGGAGACCATCTTGGCGAAACTCGCCACCGCTTCGGCCACACCATCGATCAGGCCGACGACGGCGACGCTGGCGCCCAGCGTGGTCGTCAGGAACAGCGGCAGCAGCGCGTGGATGCTTTCGGACGACGCGTCCATGAACAGGCTGACCAGGCCGAGCGCCCAGACGGTGCGCGGAAGACGGGCGGCTTTGTCCTGCATCCGCCGCCACGGTTGACCGCAATCGCGCGGAACCGCAAGCGCTCGCGGTCCGTTCTGGGCGGGCATGGCAAGCGGGGCAGCAAGGCTCAAACACGTCGAGGACAGCTTGCCGGGCATAACCCGCAAGAAGGCCGGCCGCGCGTGGGCCTATTTCGATCCCGACGGCAAGCGCATCACCCAGCGCGGCGAGATCGACCGGCTCAACAAGATCGCCCTGCCGCCGGCTTATACCAAGGCCTGGTTCTGCCCCGATCCCAACGGCCATATCCAGGCGACCGGGTTCGACGACAAGGGCCGCAAGCAATACCGCTACCACCTCGATTACCGGACCGCCCAGGAAGCCGAGAAGTTCGACCGCACCGCCGAGTTCGGGCGGCTGCTGCCCAAGCTGCGCAAGCGGGTCGAACAGGATCTCGCCAAGCGCGATCTCGGCCGCGAACGGGCGATCGCCAGCGTGGTGCGCCTGCTCGATCTCGGCGTGGTCAGGGTCGGCAACGAGAGCTACGCCAAAGCGAACAAGAGCTTCGGCGCGACGACTTTGCGCATGCGCCACGTCAGCGTCAGCGGCAAGACCGTGAAGCTGCGCTTCAAGGCCAAGTCGGGCAAGCTCGCCGAAGTCGCCGTCACCGACCAGCGCCTGGCCCACTTCGTGCGCAAGATGGACGACCTGCCGGGCCAGAACCTGTTCCAGTACCTCGATGACGACGGCGAGCCGCATCCGGTCGGCTCGGCCGAGGTCAACGACTACTTGTGCGACACGATGGGCGAACACTTCACCGCCAAGAACTTCCGCACCTGGCACGCCAGCGCGATCGCCTTCGACTTGCTGGCGAGCGCCGAGCGTGCCCTGACGATCAAGGCGCTGATGGAACAAGTCAGCGACAAGCTCGGCAATACGCCGGCGATAGCCCGCAAGAGCTACGTCCACCCCGCCGTCGTCGCGCTGGTCGACCGGCAGCAGAAGTGGCGGTCGACGCTCAAGCTGCCGCGCAAGACTCGCTGGTTGAGCCGGGCCGAGCGGGGACTGCTGGAGCTGCTCGAAGCGGCGCCGGCAGCCCAAAAGCTCTTGACGGCGTGACCTCACTTTTTCAGGAACGCGGACCAGTTGTTTGCGTTGATAAGTCTAAACATTTTTTAAGCCGTTGAAATCTTTATAATGTCTGCACGCATCCTCATCGTCGAAGACGAGATCCTGGTCGCGCTCGAGCTCCAGTCGATCTTGCACGACCTCGGTTACGAGACTCTCGGAATCGCACCTGACCTGGCAACCGCGCAAAATTATTTCGATCAGGAGATCGACCTCGCGCTGGTCGACCTGAACTTGCGCGACGGCCTTACCGGGCCGCAAATCGGCGCGACTCTCGGTTCCAGGGGCGTGACGGTCCTGTTCGTGACCGCCAACCCGCGCCTGCTCGGCAACGGCATCGCCGGGGCCATCGGGGTGATCACCAAGCCGACGGATGACGAGATGGTGCGCAACGCGGTGCTCTACGCGTTGTCGGTGCGCTCGGGCCAACCGGCCGAAGCGCCCTCGTATCTGCGCCTATTCGGCTGAGGTGCGCTGCCGGCGCAGGTTCTCGCACGGCACCCGCACGATCACCCGCAGCCCTTCCTTGTTCCATTCACGCGTGAGCTCGCCGCCGAGCTGATCGCGAATGCTGATTTCGGTAAGGGTCGTCCCGAAGCCGGTTTTGGCGGGCTCGCTGGGAACGCGCGGGCCATCGAACTCCGCCCATTCGAGCACGAACTTGTGGTCTTCCACGTGCGTGCGGATCGTCACCCGTCCGTTCTCGCCGCTGAGCGAGCCGTACTTGGTGGCGTTGGTCGCCAGCTCGTGGATCAGCAGGGCCAGCGGCGTCGCGCTGCGGTCGTCGACCGGCTCGTCGTCGCCGCTGATCTCGATGCGCCTGGCGTCGAACGCCGGATAAGGCGAGAGAATCTCGCGCACCAGCGCGTGCAGGGTGGTGTCGACTCCGGGGCGGCGCGATTCCTCGCTGTGCGGGCGAACGAACTCGTGCGCGCGGCCCAGCGCGCCGATCCGCTGGCGGATGTCGAGGGCGAAGTCGCGATGTTCCGGCGATTGCCGCGCCGACATCGAGATCAGGCTGCCGATCACCGCAAAGATGTTCTTGATCCGGTGGCTAAGCTCGCGGCTGAGCACTTCGATCTGCTCGGTCTGGCGCTTCGCGGCGTTGATATCGGTGCAAGTGCCGATCCAGCGGACGATCTTGCCTTCGGAGTTGCGCACCGGCGTCGCCCGGCCGAGCGTCCAGCGATAATTTCCGCTGTGATGGCGCAGGCGGTACTCGATCTCGTAGGGCTCGCCCGTCTCGAGACTGTGCCGCCAGGCAGCCCAGGCGCGGTCCTGGTCGTCCGGATGGAACATGCCGTTCCAGCCCTCGCCATCGGTCGAGCCGACCGGAACGCCGGTGAAGTCGTACCAGCGCTGGTTGTAATAGTCGTGGTCGCCGTCGGGCAGCGTCGACCAGACCATGTGCGGCAGCGCGTCGGCCAGGGTGGTGAAGCGGGCATCGCTCTCGCGCAGGGCATTCCTCGCCGCGATCAGATCGGCTTCCAGAGTATCGTCGAGGATGCGTGCCTCCCGCGGCGTGATCAACCAATTCAGCAGTTAACCGGCGTTAACGGGATCGGTTCCCGTGCCGTCTGCGCGGTGACAGGTCATTCGCGAGCGGTTAGGGCAGGGGCATGTCACAGCTCTACGACGGCGTCTGGCGCGATTCCCCGCCCGCGGCTGAGGAAATCGGCGAGGACGGCCAGTTTCGCCGCATCGAAAGCCCACTGCGCGCGTGGATCTCGCCCGATCCCGACGCCGAGTTCCCGGCCGAGGCCGGGCGTTACCACCTGTTCGTGGCCTGGGTCTGCCCGTGGGCTTCGCGCGCCACCGCCTATCGTGTGCTCAAGGGGCTCGAGGACGTCATCTCCCTGTCCGCCTCGCACGGGGTGATCGGCAATCAGGGGTGGATTTTCCCCGACGACACGATTCCGCCGTTCGAAGCGCCGCACCCGCTTTATCGGGTCTATCAGGCGCACGATCCGCACTACACCGGCAAGGCCACCGTTCCGACGCTGTGGGACAAGAAGACGCAGCGGATCGTCAACAACGAGAGCGCTGACATCATCCGCATGTTGAACTCGGCGTTCGACCGCATCACCGGCAACGGCCTCGATCTCTATCCGGAGACGCTGCGGCCCGAGATCGACCGCTGGAACGAGCTGATCTACCCGACGCTCAATAACGGGGTCTATCGCGCGGGCTTCGCCGCGTCGCAGGAAGCTTACGAAGACGCGGCGCGCGGCGTTTTCGCCACGCTCGATGCGATGGAAGCGCAGCTCTCGCGCACCCGCTATCTCACCGGCGAATGGCTGACGGAGGCCGACTGGCGCGCCTTCACTACGCTGGTGCGCTTCGACGTCGGCTACCACGGCGCGTTCAAGTGCAACTTGCGGCGGATCGAGGATTACCCGGCCCTGCGCGGCTACTTGCGCGAGCTCTACCAGTGGCCCGGCATCGCCGGGACGGTGAAGCTCGAGGAGATCAAGCGCAATTATTACGCGCTGACGGACAAGCATGGGCTTTACCCGATCGGGCCGGAGCTGGACCTCTCGACTCCGCATGGGCGCGATCTGCTGGAGAGCAAAGGCATCTGGGAGCGGCCCGCGTGACACCCGACCTGATCGTGATCGGCGGGGGCTCGGCCGGCGCCGCCTGCGCCGCGCGGCTGGCCGAGGCGGGCAAGCGGGTCCTGCTGGTCGAAGCCGGAAAGTCCGACGCCGACATCCGCTCGAAAGTCCCGGCGCTGATGAGCGGCATCGTC
>Ga0070679_100003327_pt1 | contig 14715 bp, 19 predicted proteins | sample KBSC63BmetaG_FD_65652 | JGI IMG/M metagenome (GOLD analysis project Ga0070679, IMG submission 65652) | Corn rhizosphere microbial communities from Kellogg Biological Station, Michigan, USA - KBS C6-3B metaG | ecosystem: Host-associated > Plants > Roots > Rhizosphere | place: USA: Michigan... | reverse complement strand
GCGGCCGACAGCGAGTACCGCGAGCCCGAGCCGATCGAGCTCGAGGAGCTCGACATCGCCGTGATCAAGTCCCTCCAGGGCGACCTGCCGGTCGTGTCCGAGCCGTTCGCGCCGGGCGCGAAAGAACTGGGCATCTCACAGGAGGAACTGCTCGCGCACCTCGAGTCGATGCAGGAGCGCCGGGCGCTGCGCCGCGTGGCCGCGATCCTCTACCACCGCCGCGCCGGCTACTCCGCCAACGGCATGGGCGTCTGGCGAGTGCCCGAGGAGCGGGTGCTCGAGATCGGCCCGCTGATGGCGTCCTTCCGCGGCATCTCGCACTGCTACGAGCGGCCCACCTACGAGGACTGGCCGTACTCGGTCTTCACGATGGCCCACGGGCGCTCAAAGGAGGAGTGCGACTCCATCCTCGACTCGATCGAGGAGCGCACGGGCATCAGCGAGCGCGCCACGCTCTACAGCTCGACCGAGTTCAAGAAGATCCGCCTCCTCTACTTCACGGACGACTACAAGCGCTGGGAGGCTGAGCACTCCTGAGCGCGGGCGAGCGCACCGCTACGCGGTCCGAGGAGCTATACCGCCGGGCGCTCGAGCTTCTGCCAGGCGGTGTGAACTCCCCGGTCCGCGCCATGCGCGCGATAGGCCGGGATCCGATCTTCGTGGAGCGAGGCGAGGGTCCGTGGCTCTACGACGTGGACGGCAATCGCTACGTGGACTACGTCTGCTCGTGGGGTCCGCTGATCGCTGGTCATGCGCATCCGGACGTGGTGGCCGCGGTCACGGAGGCGGCGAGGCGCGGCACGAGCTACGGCGCGCCCACCGAGGGCGAGGTCACGCTCGCGGCCGAGGTCGTGGAACGGGTGCCCGGCGCCGAGATGGTGCGCATGACCTCGTCCGGCACGGAGGCCTCGATGAGCGCCATCCGCCTGGCGCGCGCCGCGACGGGCCGCGATCCGGTGGTCAAGTTCTCGGGGGCCTACCACGGCCATGTGGACGGCCTGCTGGCGGACGCCGGCTCCGGCCTGGCCACCCAGGGCATCCCCGCCAGCCCCGGCGTCACGAAGGCGCAGGCCGCGGACACGGTGATCGTGCCCTGGAACGACCGCGACGCCCTTCAGCGCGCACTCGACGAGCGGCCACCCGCTGCGATCCTGGCCGAGCCGTTCCCGGCGAATATGGGCCTCGTGCCGCCGGCCTCCGGATTCCTGGAGTTCCTGCGCGAGGCCGCCAGCGCCAGCGGCGCGTTGCTCGTGTTCGACGAGGTGATCACCGGCTTCCGCGTCTCGCGCGGCGGCGCCCAGGAGCGCTCAGGCATCACGCCGGATCTCACCATCCTGGGCAAGGTCATCGGCGGCGGACTTCCCGCCGCGGCCTACGCGGGCCCGCGCACCTTCATGGAGATGGTCGCTCCGGCGGGCAGCGTCTACCAGGCGGGCACGCTGTCGGGCAATCCGCTGGCGGTCGCCGCTGGCCTCGCCACCCTGCGACTGCTCGACGACTCCGCCTACCTCAAGCTCGAGCAGACAACCCGCGCGCTGGCCCAGGGCCTGTCCGCCGCCGCGAACGAGGCGGGCGTGCCGGTCAAGGTCACATGGGCGCCCGGCCTGCTCACGCTCTTCTTCACGGATGGAGAGATCGGCGACCTCCAGAGCGTCCAGGCCTGCGACATGGACATGCACGCAGCCTTCTGCCGCGCGATGCTCGAGCACGGGGTGTACCTGCCGCCGTCGCAATACGAGGCCTGGTTCCCCTCGCTGGCCCACGGCCAGGAGCAGCTCGACCTCACGCTGGAGGCCGTCACGCGGGCCTTCGCGGAGGTCGCGCCGTGAACACGCTGGCCGAGGTGGCCGCGGCCGTCGATCCAGCGTTGCGCGAGTACGCCGTGCCAGAGCCCGAGCCGGGGCGCTTCGACGGCTCGAACGGCCTCGGCCCCGCCCGCGCCTTCGTGCTCGAGGCCGTCTATGAGGGTTATCTCCTCCACTACGAGAGCCCGCGCGCCTTCAAGGGCATGGACCCGGACCTCCGGCTCCTCGCCGGCGACTCCCTTTACGCCCTCGGGCTGGAGCGGCTGGCGGCCGGCGGCGACATCGAGGCGGTCCAGGAGCTGTCAGACCTGATATCTCTGTGCGCCTTCGTGCAGGCCCAGGGGCGGCCGGAGCTCGCCGAAGAGCTCTGGCAGGCGACCACCCGTCTCCTTTCCGGGGATGGGGGCCAGGGGGCTCGAGAAGCCCTCTCCAGAGCCTTGTAACGACCGTATTTATGTTGACTGTAGAGTTCCGCGGGCGTTAAATCCGTCGCCCTTCTTCGTGGCCGATTCCAGCAAGAAAAAGCGCTCTCCCTACACCAAGGACCGTGGCACCCTTGGTGCGTTCGAGGGCGAGACGATCACCCGCCGCCGTCTGATCACGGGCGGCGCGCTCGCCGCGGGCGGAGTGGCCACCGCGGCGGTCGGTCTCCCGGCGCTCGGTTTCGCTCTCGGCCCCGTCTTCGAGAAGACCGAGCACCAGGGCTGGCAGGACGTCGGCCCGGAGGCGGACTTCAACCCCAGCACCTACGTGCCGAAGGTGATCACCATCGATCCCAACATCGGCGAGGCGGGCAAGACCACGATCTACGTGCGCAGGGCGACCGATAAGGACCGCAGCCCGAGCGACAAGGGCAAGGCGCCGCTGCCGTACGTGGCGATCTCCACGCGCTGCGCGCACCTCGGCTGCCCGGTCCGCTACGTGCAGGCCGCGGAGCGCTTCATCTGCCCGTGCCACGGCGGTGTCTACGACTCCCAGGGCAAGGTCGTCGGCGGTCCGCCGGTGCGCCCGCTCGACCGCTTCTACACGCGCGTGGTGGCCGGCCGAGTGCAGGTCGGTCAGCGCTTCTCGGTCAACTCCAAGCTCGAGCGCTTCAGCCCGCGCGACCCGTCGAACCACCTCGACGGGCTCTGGCAGTACCTCTACCCATCGAGGCCCACCACATGAAGCTCCCAACCCCACCAGTCCCGAAGGGCCTGCGGCGCAAGCCGGCCGCGCCGGGCACCAGGCCGCCGAGCAACGGCGCGCACAGCAACGGCGCCACGGTGCAGGACCCCAAGGAGACAAAGAAGATCACCAAGCAGCGCCAGCGCGAGGCCCTCAAGCAGCAGGCGGCCGAGGTGCCGATCGCGATGGTCGGCTGGCTCGACGAGCGCACCGGCGGCGGGCCGTTCCTCCGCGCCTTCCTCTTCCGCAAGGTCCCGAAGGGCACCAACTGGTACTACACGCTCGGCTCGGCAACGCTGTTCGCGTTCGTGAACCAGGCGGTCACGGGCGTGTTCCTGGCGATGTACTACAACCCATCGACCACGCAGGCCTACGGGTCGGTGCACCACATGATCAACGACGTCTTCCTCGGCGAGTTCGTCCGCGGCATGCACAAGTGGGGCTCGACGGTGATGGTGGTGCTCGTGTTCCTGCACATGGGCCGCACGTTCTTCTTCGGCGCGTACAAGTACCCGCGCGAGCTCAACTGGATCATCGGCGTCGTCCTGCTCATCCTGACGATGGCGATGTCGTTCACGGGCTACCTGCTCCCGTTCGACCAGCGCTCCTTCTGGGCCACGGTCGTGGGCGTGAACATCAACGCCTCCGGCCCGATCCTCGGCCCCTACCTCGCGGACTTCCTGCGCGGCGGCGCCGAGTTCGGCAGCACCACGCTGAGCCGCTTCTACGCGATCCACATGCTGCTAATCCCGGGATTGATCATTGCCCTGATCGGCGCTCACCTCTTCCTGGTCAGCAAGCTCGGCACCACGGCGCCGCCGTGGCTCAAGGCCGAGAAGGCGCGCGACCTCGCCCAGGAGGAGATCTAGGTGAGCCGGATGACGCTGCAAACCTTCGCCGGCCGGCGTCCTCGGGCACTCGCCGTATTGACATACGGCTTCGGCCCTGCGTCCTTGGCCGACTCGGTTTTCGCGTCCCCGACCTCACCTAGGGGGCGTCTATGAACAAGCGCGAGAAGGAGCAATACCTCCGCGAGTACTCGATCCTGAAGTCCCAGGGCAAGCCGTTCTTCCCCTACGCGGTCTTCAAGGACGGGACGATGGCGTGCATCACGCTCGCCGTGATCATCGTCCTCTCGATCGTGCTGGGCGCGGAGCTCGGACCCAAGGCTGACCCGACCACCACGTCCTACACGCCGCGACCCGAGTGGTACTTCTTCTTCCTCTTCGAGCTGCTGCGGGTGATCAAGCCACCGTCGGTCGTCTTCATCGCGACGATCGGCATCCCGACGATCTGCATGGTCCTGCTGATCCTGCTGCCGTTCATCGACCGCAATCCCGAGCGGCATCCCGCGCGGCGCCCGGTGGCGATGCTCACGGCCGTCACCGTGATCGCGCTGATGACCTATCTCACCGTGGAGGGCGCGTTAGCCGGGGCGCCAGGCAAGATCACCCTGAGTACGCCACCGCAATACACGGCGGGCAAGCTCGTGGCGGCCGAGTCCGGCTGCCAGGGCTGCCACAAGATCGGCGAGAACGGCAACGCCGGCCCGGGCCCGAACCTCACCCACATCGGCGCGCGCCTGCCGCGTAACGCGATCGCGCGCACGCTGGTCAACCCGACCGCGCCCATGCCGTCGTTCGTCGCTCTCAAGCAGCAGAACCCGAAGCAGTTCAACCAGCTCGTCGACTTCCTCGCGCAGCTGAAGTAGCCCGGTCATGACGGCCCCCGCGCCCGCCGACACGAGGGGCAGGCTTTCCGAGCCTCAGGTGCGTGCGATGTTCGATCGGATCGCGCGCGTCTACGACCTCATGAACTCCGTCATGACGGCGGGGATGCACCACCGCTGGCGCCGGCGCGCGGTGGAGCTGTCCGGCGTCGGGCCGGGCGACCGCGCGCTCGACGTCGCCACCGGCACGGGCGACCTGGCGATCGCGCTCGAGCGCAGTGTCGGGGCCCAGGGGCAGGTGATCGGCTCCGACTTCTCCGAGCAGATGCTGGAGCTTGCGAGGCGCAAATCGAGCGCCGTCAAGTTCGAGTGGGGCAACGCGCTGGAGCTGCCTTACGAGGACAATTCGTTCGACGCCGTGACGGTCGGATTCGGCGCGCGCAACTTCTCGGACCTGCCCGCCGGGCTGTCCGAGATGGCCCGCGTCACCCGTCCCGGAGGCCGAGTGGTGGTGCTCGAGATCACCAGTCCGCAGCGTCCGCCACTGTCGTGGTTCTTCAGGATCTGGTTCGATCGTGTTGTGCCACTGCTCGGACGCCTAGCCGGAGACCCCGATGCGTACTCCTATCTGCCCACTTCGGTGCGCCGTTTTCCGGGCCCCGCGCAGCTCGGCGCGGAGCTGGCAGGCGCCGGACTTGAGGACGTGCGCTGGGTGCTGACGGCGGGCGGCATCATCGCGATCCACTCGGGGACGAAGGCGTGAGCGCTCCGGCCCGCCAGCAGGCGTCCGGCCTGGCGCAGCTCGAGGCCGTGCTGGCAGCAGGCGGCCCGCAGCTCGCTCACCTGCTCACGAGCACGGAGGAGCGCTTGGTCCAGATCGGCGCGAGCCACGGGCAAGAGCTCGGCCAGCATGCGGCCGACACTCTCAGCGCCGGCGGCAAGCGGCTGCGTCCCCTGGTTGTGTTTCTGTGCGCCGGCGAGGCGGCGGGCGACGGTACCGTGAGCGCCGCCGTGGCTGTCGAGCTCGTCCACATGGCCACCCTCGTGCACGACGACGTGCTCGACCGCGCGCCGCTGCGGCGTGGCCGCGCGACCGTCTACAAGTCTGCCGGGCGGGCCGCGGCCACCCAGACGGGCGACTTCCTGTTCTCGCGCGCCTTCGCGGAGCTGGCATCCACGGGCAGCCCCGAGGCGGTCAAGACGCTTTCCGACGCCGCGAGCGCGCTCGCCCGCGGCGAGCTGATGCAGCGGGCCGACGCCTGGTCGGCCGACGTCCCTCCGGAACGCTACATCAGCCGCTGCACGCTCAAGACCGCGCGCCTGTTCGAGGCGGCGTGCCGTCTTGGCGCGATCTTCGGCCCGTCGGCCAACGGGCTCAACGGCGCGCTGGAGTGCCTGGGATCGTTCGGGGAGAAGATCGGGATCGCGTTCCAGATCTTCGACGACGTGCTCGATGTCTCGGGCCCGCCCGAGCGCACCGGCAAGCACCGCGGCACCGACCTGCTCGACGGCACGATCACGCTGCCGCTGATCCTCGCCCGGGAGCGCCGGCCGGAGCTGAAGGACATGGACCTGCGCACGGCGGTCACCAACCCGGCCGAAGCCGAAGGCCTCTGCGAGCGCATCGCGGACACCGGCGCGCTCACAGACGCGCGAGAAGAAGCTCTCACCTACGTACAGCAGGCAAAGGCAGCACTGGACGAGATAGACCTGCCGGCCCGCCAGAGAAGAGCGCTGGAGCTAGTGGCAGACGGCGTCGTAGAACGCTACGCCTGAGCGAGGCCTGGCTATGGGCTATGGGCTTCGGGCTAGGCCCTAGAAGTCCATCGGCTGGATCGCATCGGCGTTCAGCGCCGCCACGAAGCGATCCACATCGTCGGCCATGTTCGCTCGAGTGAGACGGCCGAGATCGGCTGCGAGCTCTTCCATGCCGCGGTCGAGCTCCTCATCGAACTCGTCGAGCAGGTCCTGCTCGAAGATGCCGCCGCCGACCCAGTCGCAGTTGGGGCAGTGGAGCTCGACGAACCACTTGTCGGCTCCTTCCTCTTCCCAGTCGGTCGGGTAGACGAGGCGGCTGTCGCACTCGGTGCAGACATGCAGGCCCTCAGCGGGAGCGGGAGTCGTCTCGACAGCCGGCTCGATCGCCGCAAGCTGCTCCGCGACCTCGTCGAACGACACGACCTCGATGGTCTTGCCGCTCGGAAGCACGATCCGCTTCACGTTCTCGCTGTTGTCCTGGAAGCTCATCATTCTCGACCTTGTACGCCGGGTATCGGTCCCAAAATCAGGAACTTGAGCCCTGCCGGGATCTTGCGCAGTTACAATCGCCGCCGCGTGGTACTTAGCGACCGCACCATCCGCTCGGAGATCGAAAGCGGGCGGATCGTGATCGACCCGTTCGACCCCGGGATGATCCAGCCGTCCAGCGTCGACCTGCGCGTCGATCGCCGCTTCCGCGTCTTCCACAACTCGCGGCATCCGTACATCGATGTGCGTGAGCCGATGGAGGACCTCACAGAGGCCGTCGAGGTGCCCGAGGACCGGCCTTTTATCCTGCATCCTGGCGAGTTCGTGCTCGGTCAGACGCTCGAGCGGGTCACGCTGCCGAACGACCTCGTGGCACGCCTGGAGGGCAAGAGCTCGCTCGGCCGGCTAGGCCTTCTGATCCACTCCACCGCCGGCTTCGTGGACAGCGGCTTTTCCGGAAATCTCACCCTGGAGCTCTCCAACGTGGCCAACCTCCCGATCACGATCTACCACGGGATGCCGATCGGGCAGATCTCCTTCATGCGCATGGATGGGCCGGTCGAGAGCCCCTACGGTTCGCGCGGCAACAAGTACCAGGGCCAGACCGAGCCCACCGCAAGCCGCTTCTACCTCAACTTCGAGCGCGAGGAATCCAGCAGCTGAATCCCCACCTCGGCGGCACCTGCACCGCTACCATGGGGTATCCAGGCCGCTGACGGGAGGAACCCTATGCCAAATATCGGCCCCCTCGAGATCATCATCCTGCTGGTAATCGTGCTCGTGATCTTCGGGCCCAAGCGTCTGCCCGAGCTCGGGAAGGGACTGGGCAAGGGGATGCGCGAGTTCAAGGACTCCGTCACCGGCAAGGACGACGACGACGACAAACAGCAGCTGACCGCCGCTGAGGCCCAGCAGGCGCCCCCGCCGGCGCCCGCGGCCACGGCGGCCGCGCCGCCGCCCCCGCCGGAGGCAGATCCGAAGGTGGTCGAGCCCGAGACGGCGCGCAGCGGCGAGTCGCGCGGCTAAGCGGCGGACGGGCGCGCCGCGATGGCCCGTCGAATCAGACCGGTAAGCCACGAGGACCGGCTGTCGATCGTCGATCACCTGGATGAGCTGCGCACGCGCATCATCCTGTCGCTGCTCACCTTCGGCGTGGCGCTGGCGCTCTGCTTCTGGCAGAACAAACGGATCCTCGACTTCGTCAACGAGCCGCTGGGGCACAACCGCAAGCCACTCACGCTGGGCGTGGCCGAGCCGTTCACCACGAGCTTCACCCTGTCGGCGTACGCGGCGATCCTGATCACGCTGCCGATCCTCCTGTACCACCTGTACGCGTTCATTCTGCCCGCGTTCACGCCGGTGGAAAGGCGCGTGGCGATGCCGCTGCTCCTGATGGTGCCGTTCCTGTTCATCGCCGGCGTGGTGTTCGGCTACTACGTGGTGCTGCCCGCGGCGCTCAAGTTCCTTCTCCACTTCAACACCGACCAGTTCAAGGTGGAGATCCGCGCCCGCGACTACTACAGCTTCGTTACCACCACGCTGGTCGCCTGCGGCCTCTTGTTCCAGATACCTGTGGGCATCCTCGGGTTGAACCGGTTGGGCATCGTCACGCCGCGGCAGCTTCGCAAGAACCGTCGTTACGCGATTCTCGTGATCGCCGTGCTCGCGATGCTGCTCCCCGGCGTCGACCCGGTGAGCATGCTCATCGAGATGGTCCCGATGATCGTGCTCTACGAGCTGAGTATCCTTCTGGCGGTCGCCTTCGGCAGGCCCTCCGAAGAGGTGTCCGACCAGATCGTCTCAGCCGAAGGCTAGGCAGCACAGATGCTTTTCGACCTCAAAGGCAGACGCCGCCGGGTAGTGCAGGGCACCTACCTCATGCTCGCCGTTCTCATGGGCGGCGGTCTCGTGCTGTTCGGAATCGGCGGCGGTGGCGCCGGCGGCCTGCTCGACGCGTTCAAGGGCGGAGGCGGCTCGAGCACCGGCAACGCCCAGGTCCAGAAGCAGATCGAGAACGCGCAGAAGCGCCTGGCGACCAATCCGCAGGACCAGACCGCGTTGGCCCAGATCATCCGCGGCAACTACCAGCTCGCCGGCCTCAACGTGGACACGAACACCGGCGCCTATACGGCCGATGGCAAGAAGGACCTGCAGAAGGCGGCCAACGCCTGGGAGCAGTACCTGAACACCAACCCGGCCAACCCGGACGCGACCCTCGCCAACTTCATGTTCCAGGCCTACAGCCAGGTGGGGTTGAACCAGCCGGCAAAGGCCCAGAAGGCAGCGGAGATCGTGGCCGCGAAGCAGAACAGCTCGGCCGCCTACATACAGGTGGTCCAGTACGCCACCCTGGCGGGGGACACTCGCACTGCCAACCTCGCCGCGTCGAAGGCGTTAGACCTCGCTCCGAAGGGGCAGCGTAGTAGCGTTCAGAAACTGATCACGCAGGCGAAGGCGGCCGGGGCCGCTTCGCAGACACAAAGCGGGACCAGCGGGGGCGGCTAGCATTCCCCACGGCAGGGACGTATCAGGACGACCACGAGGAGTCAGGTGAACTTCCAGATCAACGACGAACAGATCGATGCCGACACTCATGTGATCGAGCTCGGCGGGGAGATCGACCTCTACACCGCGCCGGAGTTCAAGGAGCGCATGGTCCAGGTGATCGAGGACGGCAAGAAGCAGGTCATCGTCGACCTGTCGAAGGCCACGTTCATCGACTCGACCACGCTCGGTGTGCTGGTCGGTGGCGTCAAGCGGCTGCGTCCGGCGGGCGGCACTCTGGCGCTCGTCTGCAGCGATCAGAACATCGTCAAGATCTTCGAGATCACCGGCCTCGACCGGGTCTTCCCGATCCACGCCACGCGTGACGAAGCGCTCAGCGCCGTCAAGCAGGGCGGCGCGGCCTAACCCGCACTAAAATCCGTTGCTGGCCCGCCGTCCCCGCGGGCCGAACACACGGGCCGTTAGCTCAATTGGCAGAGCAGGGGACTCTTAATCCCAAGGTTGTAGGTTCGATTCCTACACGGCCCATTTCAGGCGGCTGCGGACCTTCGCCTGGCTGCGTCATCGGGGTCGCCATGTGCCGAGCACTATGGCGACCCCTCTTTCTTGCCGTGCTCGGTCCTCGCGCGCCTGACAGCTGCCGCCGCTCGCGGGCGCTCGACGGAACGCTTGCTCATTACTAAACATCGCCCGACCGTTCACCTAGTGGCAGAGTCGGTCCGGGAGGAGTAGTGTCAGCAATGTGACTCGCGACGATCTGGCTGTCGTGTCGCGCATGTTTGCCTGCTGGGCCGCGGGCGATCTCGAGGGAATGCTCGAGTGCACGGATCCCGGGCTCGTCTGGCATGCCGCGTCCGACGGCGGGCTATATGAAGGTCACGCCGGCGTGCGCAAGTTCCATGCGCGCTGGCAGACGAACGGCCAGCGCCTCGAGGCGCCGCTGCAGCGGGCCGTGGAGATCTCACCGGGCAGGATCCTTGCGGTTGGGCGGCTGCGGCTGATGCGACCTGGGCGCGGCCTGGCCGACTCCCCGGGGGTCTGGGCTTTTCACGTGGACGGCGGCCGCGTCACGCTGATTCACGCCTACCGCACCGAGAGCGAGGCGATCGAGGCGCTCAAGGCCGCGCCGGCGCCAGAGCCCGCTCAGCCAGAGGCAGTTTCGCCGCGCGCCCGCGGCTAGTGCGGCTAGCCACACAGGAGGACGCTGGCTCACCGTATGGCTCCTGAGCCGGCCACCGATGAATATGTGCCCGTCAGTTGATCTAAATGACCAACTACACCGTACGTCCTCAGCACAACCTCCTCGAAAGGCCCACTCGCAAACGGAGACCAACTCATGGCAACGTGGCAGACATCCACGACTGTCCAAGCGCGACCCGAGCAGATCCTCGACGTGCTCACCGATCCGGAAGCGGCGGTGCGTTGGTCCCCGATCGACTTCGACGTCGACTTCGTCGACGGCGGCAGGCTGACCACCGGTAGCAGCGCCCGAGTCACCGGCAGGCTCGCCGGTCGCGAGATCGCATTCGACATCGAGGTCATCCGGGCGGACGAGCAGCGCCTCTTGCTCACCGCCACGGGCCCTATCGAGATCGACGTCAAGTACGACGTCGAGCCGCTCGACTCGCACGTTGAGCTGCGGGCGTGGGTCACCGTGCGCAGCCGGGGTGGCCTCTTCGGCCGCATCCTCTCCGGCGCGACTGAGGGCCTGCTCGGCGCGGGGATGCTCAACGCGGCCGTGGCGCGCATCGCTCGCGAGGTCGAAGCCTCGCACGAGCTGCCGCTCGCCGCCTAGCGTTCCCGCGCCGGGCCGCCCGCGTGCCTCTCAGTAGGCTTCGCGGCGTGACCCAGGTACCCACCGACCGCAGCACGGCCGTGTCCACCGCCGAGTTCGCCTGCTTGGACGGGAATATCGCGCCGGCGGCCGAGACCTCGATCCCGATTCTCGACGACGGTTTCCTGCGCGGCGATGGCGTGTTCGAGGCGCTACGTGTCTACGCGGGTCGTCCCTTCGCCACCGCGGACCACCTGGACCGCATGGAGCGCTCCGCGAAGAACCTGCATCTGGACGTGCCGGTGCCACGCGCGGAGCTCGAGGCCGAGATCGCGGAGCTGATCGAGCGGCGCGGCGGCAAGGACTGGGACGGCGCGATCCGCTTGGTCCTGACCCGCGGCGGGAGCCGGCTGGTGCTCACCGAGCCGCTGGCCCAGTTCGCGGAGCGCGCGCGGCTCGCCTTCGTCACCTACTCGCCAACGCGGATCCTCGATGGGATCAAATCGCTGTCCTATGCCGCGAACATGCTCGCCACCCGGCTCGCGAAGGAGCGGGGTTTCGACGACGCGCTGCTGGTGACGCCGCACGGACGCGTGCTCGAGCTGCCCACCTCGTCGATCTTCTGGGTCAACCCCGCGGGAGAGCTGCTCACGCCGCCGCTCGAGGACCACATCCTCGCGTCGATCACCCGCGACCACGTGATGCGGCTGACCGACGCCGAGGAGCGCGCCTGCACGCGCGAGGACCTGATGGAGGCGCGGGAGGCTTTCGTGGCCTCGAGCATCCGCGAGGTGCAGCCCGTCGGCGCGATCGAGGACCGCGAGTTCGGCGAGCCCGGCGAGCGCACGCTGGCCGCTCGCGACGCGCTACGCGCGCATATCGAGGGAGAGCTGGAACGCGCCTCCTAGGCGCGCTAGTCCTCGCGCGTGGTGCCGTCCATCTGGTAGCTCAGGTACCAGATGACGTGCTTGGCCACCCCTGCGGCCACGGTTGCGGCTTCCACCGCTCCCCCGATGAGCTTCCGCGTCATCTTGACTCCATCATAAGCCTGGTTGACGACTTTAGCGACACGTGAGAATCGCCACTATCGTTGGTAATCGGCCGCAGTTCGTGAAGGCCGCAGCAGTTTCGCGCCAGCTGCGAGCGGTTCACGAAGAGCTGCTGGTCCACACCGGCCAGCACTACGACGACGAACTATCGAAGGTTTTCTTCGAGGAGCTGGAAGTGCCTGCTCCGGACCGCGAGCTCGGAGTTGGGTCGGGAACCGCGGCTGAGCAGACGGCGCGCATGCTGGCCGCGCTCGAGCCGGTGCTGCGCGAGTGGGCCCCGGATCTGGTGCTGGTCTACGGGGACACCAACTCCACCCTGGCGGGCGCCCTCGCGGCCGCGCAGCTGCATCTGGCGGTGGCGCACGTGGAGGCCGGGATGCGCTCGGGCGACTGGTCGATGCCCGAGGAGCTGAATCGGGTGTTGACGGACCATGCGAGCGATCTGCTCCTGTGCTCGACGCCTACCGCCGTGGCCAACCTGGAACGCGAGGGAGCGCACGGACGGGTGGAGCTGGTGGGCGACGTGATGGCCGACGTGTCGCTGGCGTTCGCCTCGGTGGCCGAGGAGCGCTCGCGGGCTCTGGAGCAGCACGGCGTCACGCCGGGCGAATACCTGCTCGTGACCGCTCATCGCGCGGGCAACGTGGACGACCCGGAGCGGCTGCGGCGCCTGGTCGAGTTGCTCGAGGCGCTCCCGACCACCGCGGTGTTTCCGCTGCATCCGCGCACGCGGGCCCGTCTCGAGAGCGCCGGGATGCTCGAGCGGCTGGCCGCAGCGGAGCAGCTGAAGCTGGTGGCGCCGCTCGGCTACCTCGACTTCCTGGTTCTGGCCCGGAACGCGCGCGCCATCCTCACGGATTCGGGCGGCGTGCAGAAGGAGGCGTACCTGCTCGGCACGCCCTGCATCACGCTGCGCAACACCACCGAGTGGGTCGAGACCGTGGAGCAGGGCTGGAACGTGCTCGTGGACCTGAACCGCGAGGCAGCGCTCTCGGCGCTGCAGCGCAAGCCGCCCGCGGGCGAGCGCCCCGAGCTGTACGGCGGCGGCCACGCGGCCGAGCGCATCTGCGACGTCCTCGCCACATACACTCCGGCCGGATGAGCACCCGCATCGGCGTGGTGGGCCTGGGGTACTGGGGGCCCAACCTCGCGCGCAACTTCGACCGTTTGCCGGGCGCCGAGCTGCGCTGGATCTGCGATCAGTCGCAGGAGGCGCGGGAGCGCTTTGCGCCGGCGTTCCGCGAGGCGCGGGTCGCCGGCGACGTCGACGAGCTGCTCGGCGATCCCGACCTCGACGCAGTCGTGATCGCCACGCACGTGCCGTCTCACGCGCCGCTTGCGATGCGCGCGCTGGCCGCCGGCAAGCACGTGTTCGTGGAGAAGCCGCTCGCCTACTCGGTGGCGGAGGCCGAGCAGGTGGTGGCGGCCGCCCGCGAGGCGGGACGAGTGCTGATGGTCGGGCACCTGCTCGAGTACCACCCCGGCGTCGAGAAGCTCAAGGAGATCGCCGCGAGCGGCGAGCTCGGCGACGTGCACTACCTGTACTCGAACCGGCTGAACCTGGGGAAGCTGCGGCCGGACGAGAACGCGTTGTGGAGCCTGGGTGCGCACGACGTGTCGGTGCTGCTGCACCTCGCGGACGGCGAGGAGCCGAGCGAGTGCGAGGCGCGCGGCGAGAGCTACATGCAGCCGGGCATCGAGGACGTGGTGTTCTGCTACCTGCGCTTCCCATCCGGGCTGGCGGCGCACCTTCATCTGTCGTGGCTCGACCCCCACAAGGAGCGGCGCTTCACGGTGGTCGGCTCGAAGAAGATGGCCACCTTCGACGACATGGCGATCGAGCAGAAGGTGACCGTCTACGACAAGGGCTTCGACCAGAAGTTCGAGTCGTACGGCGAATACGTGACCCGCTCGGGCGACATCTGGTCGCCACGCATCTCGAACGAGGAGCCTTTGAGGATCGAGTGCCGACACTTTCTCGAGCGGATCGCCGACGGCGGCGAGCCTCGCTCGGGCGGCGAGAGCGGCCTGCGCGTGGTGCGCGTGCTCGAGGCGCTCCAGCGCTCCCTGGAGGCGAGCTCCCGTGCTGCGACAGTCTGAGCGGGCACCCGGGCTGCTGCTGGGCGACGGCGTGACGCTGCCGGACAGCGTCTGGCTGGGCGGCAACGTGGTGATCCACGACGGGACGGTGATCGGGGAGGAGTCGCGGATCCAGGACGGCGCCGTGCTGGGGAAGCCGCTGGCGCTCGGCCCGGCCTCCACGGCTGCGCGCGCGCCGCTGCTGCCGCTCGAGCTCGGCGACCGGGTCACGATCGGCGCCAATGCGGTGGTGCTGGCCGGCGCGCGGATCGGCGAACGGGCCGTTGTGGGCGATCGCGCGCATGTGCGCGAGCGCGCCGTGGTGGGCGCCGGCTCCGTGGTCGGCTCCGGCAGCGCGGTGGACAACGACGTTCGGATCGGAGAGCGGGTGAAGATCCAGACGGCGTGCTACCTGACCGC
>Ga0070679_100003324_pt1 | contig 14726 bp, 2 predicted proteins | sample KBSC63BmetaG_FD_65652 | JGI IMG/M metagenome (GOLD analysis project Ga0070679, IMG submission 65652) | Corn rhizosphere microbial communities from Kellogg Biological Station, Michigan, USA - KBS C6-3B metaG | ecosystem: Host-associated > Plants > Roots > Rhizosphere | place: USA: Michigan... | reverse complement strand
GCAACATTCCTGCTGCATCCCTGAGTCAGAACAAGAAGGATTGGTAAAAGAAGGATCTCAAGACGGATCGGTTTGAGACGTCCTGCGATTGAGCAAGGGGGAAAAGTCTTCGCGTCTCGGCGCGGAAGGCCGAGAGTTGCCGCAATGGCCATGTTACACCTCGGGCGAACTGAGGGACGTGCTTTTCAATCATATGCGTGTCCCGCCGAGGAGCAAAATTCAGACTGGAAGCTGGTTGGTAGCGAAATCACATGTAAGCAGATGCAGGTTGGCAGAGAGCTTACCCGATGTGGAGCACCAGGCAGAGCAGTCCCGCCTTTTGCGGACTACGGATGGGCTGAATCTCCAAAGTTCTTCCACTCGTCGTTGTTGATCAGGGTCGACCGCGCAATCACCAGCTTTGAGCACCCCTGAACCCCGCGTAACATTTTCTTCACATGCGGCGCCAGTGCCGGATGCAGCCACGGACTGAGCGTAATTCGGTCAATGCAAGTCAGCGGGATGGCAATGCTCATGCTGGGGAGCTTCTTGTGCGATTCGAAAATCACCCGAAACTCATTCTCCTGCTCAAATGGATAGCGCTTCAGGAAAGGAAGAGTGTTTATGGCGGGCATTCGATTTCTTATCTCGCCGACTTTCAAGTAGCGAACTCTTCCGGTCCGAACGCCCACCGTCTTCCTGATCGCCCGGACCAGTTCATGGCGCCGGAACGTGATTGACACGCCGCTTGATCCACTCGCAAAGACCCGCCAGTGATGGTATGTCTCAGTGTTCTGGGTAAAGCAAAGGGCCAGCACCGACTGCAGCCGCTTCTTCTCCTTGTACACTCGCAGGAAGTAAGAATCGTTCTTGTCGTCCCAGGTGTCGGGATCAAGCAGCGTGATCTGCCTTTCCACCAGCATGGCAATCAGCGCTGGCAAGTCGGTGTAACGTCGAACGAAATTTTCAAGAGTTGCCATTCAAAACCAGAGTTCCTGATTTCAGAAATATCAATCTCCATTTGCAGGTTAGGTGGCCGGATTTTCCACAACCGCGATTTGCAGCCAAACTATCGGATCGCGATTATGCAAACTATTCAAAACTAACATACATCCATTCGAAATCTATCTGCTCACATTGTTGTTGTAACAATCCATGAAGTTTTGGATTTCCGAAAAGAAAAATAAATCTTTGCTCCAAACAATAACGTTGTAGAGAATCCACCCTTCAAACAGCCGCAAGGTAAGGCCTTTCTATATGGGGGAATGCTCTTCAAGGGCTCAGACTGCCTTGTTTCTGTGAGTAAAACAGGTTCCTCCCGGTTTTGGGACGGGCTGCTGACGGAGCTGCTTGTCTTTAGCTTGTTAGCCCCTGAGTTGTCATTCATGTAGTTGCGTTTCTGCAGGTTACTGTGGAGGTGGGCGTGCGCTCACAGACGGTACGGTTGTGTGCTCTTCTATGGTTGTTGACGTCATTATCTTATGGGCAAACGAACCTAAGGAAGATCGGGGAGCTTGAAGTACAAGTTCAAGGGGTTTCGGCGACGGTCCAGCCGGCCAATCCCACCATTCCGAAAAACACGGCCGCCGGAGTCCGCATTGCCGTCAGCACCCCATCAGGGAACCTATCGTCGGCAGATGTAGCCCGTTTTGTCGGTGGCCCGTTTACCGTTCAGGGAGAGCTTTCCGGACCAGGCTTGGCGGGAACCATCTCGCTGCCGGATCCGAATTCCGCAAGCCCCATAGTTGATCCACTGATTCTGCCAATTCCGGCGCTGAATGAAGCGGGAGATTATACCCTCAGCAACCTGCGCCTAATGGTGAACGGCAGGCCGGCGCTCGATGTAACGCCATCCACGGTTCCGCTCAAGGTAATCGATCAGGTGCTGATCACCTCGGTGGAAACCAGGCCGTTAACTCTTGATGAGATCAAAGCAGCCGGAATCGTGCTGGACAGTAACGACTTTCTTGGGTTCCAGTTCACCATCGGGCTGGCCACGTCATCGAACGTAAATACAATTTCATTCCCTGTAGTGTTCAACCGGCAGGGAGTACCGATCCCGCAGCCGATATCGCCCCCTCCACTGCCGTTCCGTGAAGCCGCCGACATTCCCGCTCCTGCAATCGTTCCGGTGATGCTGAACCTCACGGATGCCAACGGAGTGCAGATCTCGGAAAACGACATCAAGCTGCCTAACGGAACGCCAGTGCCGGTGAAGGTTCCGGGTGTGCTCGTAATTCCCGGCGATGTGGGATTCCTGAAGCAATTCTTCTCGGCACAGCTGTTCGTTGCTAATGGTGCGCCCGGCGGAACCGCTTTGGTGGTTCATGACGTTACGGGAAAAATCAATTTACCCATCGCCAATGACGGCATCCCTGCGGACGCACCGCTGAGCCTCCCTGACTTGAAAGGCGCGGTGCAGCCGGATACAAAGCCGGTGAAGGGCGTTGGGGCTGATGGCCAGACCGGCACCAGCGACGATGTGAATGCATTGAATCCGGGGGACCAGGGTGAAGCTGAATTCATTCTGCGGGGTGAACAGGAAGGATTCCATCAGATCAGCTTTGATATCGCCGGCACGCTGGATGGCCTGGTGACCGGACCCGTCAAGGTGACGGGAACAGCCCAGGGCGCTGTGCTGGTTCGAAACCCGTTCTTCGACATGAGCTTTGCCGTCCCAGCGATTGTCCGAAGCGGCGAGCAGTTCAAGATGTTCGTTACCGTAAAGAACATCAGCCAGAGCACTGCGAACCTGGTGAAGGTCACGCTCGATGCCGCACAGATGAGCGGTGCGGTCCTTCTTAGCGACCAGACGCAGACCATCAATACCATCGCGGGCGGCGGGTCGGCGACGCTGACGTATCTGTTCCAGAGCCAGCGGACAGGCCAGGTTGTAGCCAGCTATCTGCATTTCGATACGCAGGATGGATCCACGGGAGAGCTGCGCTTTACGCTTGGTGTAGGCGAGCGCGGCATTCCGCTTTCTCCAGATACCCTGTCACTCCCGACATCGGTCAGCAATTTGCCTGATTCGGTAGTCGTTGCTGCAATGCGGGTCCTCGGAGAAGGATGGAGTATTGCCAATGCGCCCACCGGTTCACTGCCGGCCGGCGTGCTCCGCACAAATAAATCCGTTGTAACAAAGAAGGCTTTGGCTCTGGCTGAAGCAGGATTGAGAGTTGGACTCGGCCAGCCCATGCAGGCCGCGCTGCGCGACCTGGTTGCGGACTTCTACGGCGGAAGCCCGATTGATCCCGGTTTCGACCAGTTGTTAAGAAGCACTGACGCGGGTCATGACTTTGAGCGTGCAGTGGGAGCGGCCCTGGCTCCAGACGTGACGCTCAGCGGCGGCACGCTGAATTTCCAGAATGACCTCTCGCGGATCTTTGCCTCTGGAAATGAGTTCATTTCGTTTGCGGTGGCGAGCGGCGGGGCAGCGGCTCCGGTGACTGTCCGTTTCCAGGACGGGAACGGCCGCGGCGTGGATGCTTTCTCCTCCACTCCACATCCGGCTGATGATGTTCCCGGCTTCGCGCAGTTGCCGATCGGAATTACAGATGTTTCACCCATCGTCGGCCTGCTCACGTCGCCCGGTGTGTTTCCGTACACCTTGCAGTTCGTGGGTACAGCAACAGGCACGTTCGATGTTGCGGTCAGCATGCCGCATGCGGATGGCAATGTCATTCGTGGCCAGATCACCGGCGTTCCGGTCACTGCCGGAATGCGATATCGCGTAGTCATGGATTTCGCGAACCCCGACCGCCTTGTGCTGGAACAGGACACGGCTAATGACGGCACGTACGCGACGCAAACGCCACTTCTTACTTCAATTATTTCGCCTGCCGGTCCGCAGTTCATCTCCGCGACCATGATTGATAGTGCGACCTTGCCCGGAGCGAGCGCGCTCGGCGTGCAAATGGCCCTGCTATTTGATCGCATAGTGGATGCCAACGCGGCTAAGCAGGTAAGCAACTATCAAGTTCCTTCCAACTCCGTGCAGCAGGCGAAGGCGCAGCTCTCGGGACGCATTGTGCTCGCGAACCTCCAGCAGCCAGAAGGGCCGTACGTGCGGAGCAACGTGTCGGTGAGCGGGATTGCAGATCTCCGCGGCGTGGTTGGTCCTTCAGCGAACAAGCCGCTGGATTCTCTGCTCAGCGATCCTGGCGCAGTGGTCTCCGGACGCGTGTTCAATTCGGACGGTACGCCTGTGACTGGAGCGGTTGTAACCTACAGCGCTATCCCACCGGGACAGTGCGCCGATGAGTTCCAGGCACAGCCGGTGGGAGTTACAGCGACTACGGTCGACGCCGACGGGCACTACCAGATCCGCTATGTCCACCAGGATCAGTGTGGCCTGGCGTTCACGGTTTCCACACAGGATCCGAACACCGGATCCTTGCGCGCACTGACCAACTTTGTCCGGAATGCGGGCGAACAGCTGATCATGGACATTCCGCTGTTCGGTCGAGGCGGTGTGAGCGGAACTGTTCGCGATTTGAATGGCAATGCAAAGGCCGGCGCCACTGTGGTGGTCCTGAGCCAGACTGATACTCAGGTGGGCGCGCAGGGAATTACCGACGGAACCGGACATTATTCCGTAACCGGAATCACGGTCGGTCCGGTCAGTGTGCGTGCAGGATTGGGCAATGCCCTGGGCCGCGGCTTCGGCAATATTCCGCGCGCCGGGAGCACCGCGACCATTGACGTAACACTGGATAGCGGTTCGCTTTCGATCTCCGGCACGCTGGAGAAGATCGTGGACGGCGCACCTGCGGTGACTGTTCCCAACTGGCCTGTGGTTTACAGCATCATTGATCCAAGCTTGCCATCCGGATCGGTGGCAGTCGCTGTGGTCAACACCGATGCAAACGGAAACTTCCAGTTCTCGGGAGTACCAGAAGGCAACTTCATCCTGTCATCGCAGTTGACCACTCGGGATGGCGCCAGGATCACAGGGTTTGCCACAGCCAACCAGAATCTCACTGGCCAGGTGCTGGCAGTCACCATCAACAACCAGTCATTCGGAACCGCAAGCGGCACAGTGACCCTGCCGGACGGCGTGACTCCAGCTTCCGGCGTGGTGGTGCAAAGCGGCGGAAGAGGTGTGCTCAGCGACGCGAATGGCGCGTTTACTTTGCAAGGTCTGCCGGTGAGCTCGGGCAGCCAGACGATCTCGGCGGCCACGACGGATGGATTACGGTTTGGATCTGCGTCCGTCCTGATCAATACACCAGGCCAGGTGGTTTCGGGTCTCAAGATCAAGTTGTCCGGACTGGGCAACGCAACCTTCACGGTGCTAAATAGCAAGGGCCTGCCCGTCAGTGGTCAGGCAGTGGGGCTGCTCAGCGGCAACTGTCCGTTTGCCTGCGGATGTAACCCGCAAACCACAGGCGCTGACGGCACAGTCACGTTCACTGGATTGCCTTTGGGAAGAGTTAGTGTAAAGGCAGTTTCGAGCAGCTTCGATGTGGCGGATGGCAGCGCTTCGATTCCTGCTGACGGTGCAACAGGTTTTGCAGTACTCCGGTTTGCTGGTGTCGGCAGCGTGAGCGGCAACGTGCTTGATCCGGACGGCAAGCCCGCATTCGGAACGGATATTTCCCTGAGCTCCAATATCTTTGACCAGGACTCCTGTTCGCTGTTTCAAGGCCAGTCGTTCCACGTGCAGACAGACACCGCCGGGAACTTCAGCCTGAACAATGTCAAGGTCGGGCGGGTTGCGGTAACCGCTTCACAAGTATTCTTCCCCGCTCCCGTCGGAGCGCAGGGCAATCTGCTGAAAGATGGCGATCACCTTACGTTCAACCTGCAACTGGTGAACACAATTGCCGGTGTCTTCTCCGGAACTGTATACCTGCCCGATGGCGTCACGCCAGTGGGTGCCGGGGTTGAAGTCACCGCCAATGGCCCGCTACCGGATGTAACGGTAAAGACCGATGCGAACAGCCACTACCAGTTCGCGAAAATCTTCCCGCAGGGAACTTACACGGTCACAGTCCGCGATCCCATCAGCGGCGGTGTAACGCAGGAGAGCATCTTCCTGCGCGCCGGCCAGGATGTGACGCACGATTTCCGCCTGAAGGGCAAAGGTACTGTTTCCGTTCAGGTGGTAGATGGGTTCGGCCTGCCCGTTGATAATGCAGTGGTCAAGCTGACTGAAAACTCATTCCCGAATGACCAGCTCGAAGACGTAATCCAACCGGCTACGCAGGGCAAGGTCACGTTCCAGAATGTTTTCGAAGGCGGATTTTCAATAGAGGCTTCTGACACGTTCGGCCGCGGTGGCAGAACGTCATCCGTGCTCCCGGGTGATGGCAGTTCGGTGGATGTCGTCGTTCAGCTTACGAAGACCGGCACCGTGAGTGGCCACTTCTTCCTGCCGGATGGTGTCACGGGCATTCCGTTTGGCAACGTGAGCCTGATCGCAAACGGCCGCCAGATCGGCCAATTGACAACGCAAAGCGCGGGAGATCCCGGCGCATTCAGCTTTACTTTTGTCCCGAATGGGCCGGTGCTTCTGCAGGCCCAGGACCCGGTTACCGCGAGGACCGGCGTTGCCGCAGGCACGCTGGATGGCGAAAGCCTGACGCTGAACGTTGTCGCTGAAGGGCTGGGCACGGTCCAGGGAACGGTTACAGACAACGGCGTACCGGAGCCTGGAGCGAACGTCGACATCTTCTCAGGCAGCTATCACGCGTCGACCTCCGCGGATTCCACTGGGCACTATCTGGTTTCCGGCGTTCCGGAAGGCCACATCGTGGTGAACGCGGCGCTGCAAAACAACTTCCTGATGGGTACAGCTTCCGGAACATTGCCCGGCGAAGGCAGCACACTGACGCTGGATGTCGCGTTACGCGGCTCCGGCGCAATCCAGGGAAGGGTACTCCAGGCTGACGGCGCCACGCCGGCGCCAGCATCGCTGGTGACCGTGAGCGTGGGTGGTCAGGGCGGCGGCACGCAGTCTGTCACAACGGATGCAGGCGGAAACTTCTTCTTTGCGATCGTTCCGCAAGGCACGGCATCGCTCAGCGTCGCGGTACTGGGTGGAATCGACCAGGGAACAACCAGTGCTGACGTTGCGGCCGGTTCCACAGCGAATGTTTCAGTGAGACTCAACGGTGTAGGTTCCATCACCGGCCATACACGCGACGGCGCAGGTAATCCGGTGGCCGGACACCTTACGATCACCGGCACCGGCGCATTCCCATACACGTTTGTGATCGATACGAACGCGGACGGATCGTTCTCATTCCCGCAGGTTCTTGCCGGGAAATTCACGGCCACTCTGCGCGTTCCTTCCGGCAACCTGACGCTGTTTGGTTCTACATTCTCGAGCGTTGTGCCCGGCGCGAATACAGACACAGATGTTCTGCTGCAGCCGACGGGTTCCGTTACCGGAACTGTATTGCGTTCCGACGGCACCACGCCGGCAGCGGGTGCAAACGTTACTCTTTCTCTGAGCAGCGGCTCAATCGTCGTGCAGGCGCAGACCGACGGCACCTTCGTGGCCAACGGTGTGCCGCTCGGCGCGATCACATTGCGCGTCAACGATCCCGTAAGTACCGGCGAAGCGCTCGTGCAGGGTCTGAACCTCGCCAGCGAAGGCCAGACTATCGCCGTTCCAACCATCATCCTGAACGACACGCCGATGAAGGTCCTCTCCATTGATCCGGCGGATGGCTCGACCGGCGTTCCGGTAACCCAGCAGATCAAGATCACCTTCAGCAACCCGCTGCAATCGGTAAATGGAATCACGGTCCGGACCGCTCAGGGCGGAGGAGTGTCTCTCGCCAGCAGCCTCTCGACTGACGGCAAGATGGCAACGTTCACGGGGACCCTGCCGGATTCGGCGCAGATTGTCGTGACGGTTACGACCGGCGTGACAGACACGCTGGGCCGCAGCCCGATTCAGCCGACCACCGCGACATTCCAAACAGTCGATCTCACGCCGCCGCACGTGGTTTCTATTGCCCCGGCGAATGGCACAATCCAAGTGGCCGCGGGAACAACCATCACGGTGAATTTCAGTGAACCTCTCGGCGCAAGCACAAATCTTGCGACGTTGATTGCGGTCTCTGGCCCGTCCGGCGTAGTCGCGGGTACCACCGTGCTGGCATCACCGACGCAAGCGGTGTTCACGCCTTCCGCGTCTCTGGCGACCAATGCGAGCATCGGCGTGGTGGTGAATGGAGCCGCGGACCTGAGCGGCAACGTGCAGACCGTCGCATTCAACTCCAGCTTCGCCACCATCGACACGATTGCTCCGGTTGTGCAATTGCTCTCGCCGGCAAACGGGGCGTTCTCGAATTCGGGACGTCCGGGGATTTCCTTCAGTGCGACGGATGCATTGAGCGGAGTGAATTTCGCAACCGCCACCATCAGCATTGACGGCCAACAGGTTGCAACCGGCACTCTCGGCTTTACGCCAGCGGTCGCTCTTGCAGACGGCACTCACACGGTCTCCGGTTCTGTGGCTGATCGCGCGGGCAACGTGGGGTCGGCCAGCGGTAGCTTCACGGTGGACACGCAACCTCCGAGCGCCGCTGTCATCGCGGGCCTGGCAGAAGGCCAGATACTGAAAGGCAGTGTTCCGATCTCGTTCAGCGCCACGGATGCCGGTTCGGGCGTGGCAGTGATATCACTGCTTGTCGATGGCAATGTGATCGGCACGGCAAGTGCACCGTTCTCCTTCACGCTGAACAGCGCCAGCCTTGCTGACGGCAATCACACGCTCACGGCGCGCGCCACGGACGTGGCCGGCAATGTGGGTCCGCAGGGTGCACCGATCCACGTGGTGGTGGACAATGTGCCACTCTCGGTTTCATTCAGTTCACCGAAGCAGGGGAGCCCGTTCAACAGTCAATTCACGGTCACGGCGACTGCCAACAAGTCCGTGCAAAGGATTGATTTCAGCTTCGCCGGCCAGGTTGCGAGTGCTACGACCTCGCCGTACTCAGCAACCTTTAGCGTTGCTTCATTGGGTGATGGCAGCCAGACGGTGGTAGCAACGGCCTTCGACTTTGCCGGGAACCAGGCTTCGTCGAACCTGATCATCGTCGTCGACAAGACTGCGCCCCAGACGCCGAATACGAACCTCATTAATGCAGAGCCACCGCTGAGCGGCTTCTCGCAGGTGCACGGTCTGGTGGGATCGGTGGAGCCGTTCGACACCCTGCAGATCACCAACCTGACTCATCCGGCGACAGCCAGTGTCTCGGTAGCGGGCGACGGCACGTTCAGCACGAATATCGCCGGAGCGGTAGACGATACGCTGCAACTGGTCGCGGTGGATGGCGCCGGTAATCGCAGCACGGCGGCAGTGATCACCATTCGCCAGACTTCATCTCTGCCTCCGGCAAACGGCAACACCACGCTCATTTATGCCGGAGACCTCGTAGATCGCGTAAGCCCGACGGCCCTCACAACGGATGGCTTGCTCGACGCGGTGTTCACGCTCTCTATCAATGTGGGCGACGGATTGACGCGTACGCTATCGCGTATCGACCTCTCCAACGGCTCTACATCGCATTCAACTCTCGGACTGAGCAACGGCATCGGGGTCTCCACCGACATCACGTCGCCGTTCCTGAATGCAGCGAACGGGACCGTTTCAATCATCGTTACATCGGGTGCGACCCTGACACTCACTACCGCCGACAACGGATTCATGCTGCCAGGCGCGACCTTTACCGCGACGGCGTTCTTCACCGATGGGTCGAAGTTCGTGGGCACCTTCCTCTTCGTGGCGTCCGACGATCGTCAACTGGTTCCGCACGCCGCTACGATTACGGCAAACCCCGCGGTGCTTACGCCGACCAGCACGTCCTCAGGCCTGAGCACGATCACAGTCAGTAATATCCGTGACATCAACGGGACTCTTGTCCCCGATGGAACAAAGATCGCGCTGAGCGCTGCCAGTGCGGCCAGCAAAAACGGATTTGGCGATTCCATTCTGTCCGCGGGCGGCACGATTGTGGATGGCACGCCGGCGGCGAACAACCAGAACTTCAAGGTGTTCACGATCACTGGTGGAACAGTCACTGCGACCTACTCAGGCCAGCCTGTGAATCCACCGGGACTCACCGGCACCACGGCCGTGATCCAGATGCTGGCGGCAGATTCCTCGGGCAACGTGCTCGGTACGGAAGTGGCCGCAACGCAGGACATCAACTTGCGCGCGCCGACGGACCGTGCAATCGTTGGTCCTTCTCCGGCCTCTCTCTATGCGGATGGCGGCGATCACCGCAGCCATGTAGTCGTGCAGGTGCGAGATAGCCTGGGTAACCCGGTGCCGGATGGAACAAAGATGGCTGTCTCGGCAGCGAGTGGCGCGGCTTTGATCCCGGGATGCTGCTTCATCGGTTCGGTTGGAGGCGCGATTCTTGGTGGAACACCTTCCGCCAGCGGCGCCCAGTACAGCATCTTCACCACCACGGGAGGATCGTTCGCCTTCGATTACAGCGATTCCGGAATAACCAGCGGCACGGATCAGACGCAGCAGGCGGTGATCACGGTGATGAACGCAAATTCCAACAACACCGTGAACAACACGCTGGTCGGATCGGGGAATATCACGCTGGTGGGCGCCTCGAACGTGGAAATGGCTTCGTCGATGAGTTCCGTTCCATTGGTATTCCCAAGCATTCCCGTCACGATTGACATTCATCACGTGCACGATGCGCGTGGAAACCTGGTTCCTGACGGATCAACCATCTTGGTCACTGCTTTGAGCGGCGCGACACTCATCCCCGGCTGCTGCTTCGTAGGTTCGGCAGGTGGAACCATCGTTGATGGAATTACATCCCCGAACAACGGAAACTTCCGTTTCTACACGCTTGCCTCGGATCAGGCGGCAGCAACATACACAGTGGATGGCGCCACGACGGTTGGACCCGGTTCTACGGCCATAGCAAATGTACAGCTTGCCATGGGAGCGCCGGATGGACGTTCGATTGACAACCACCTGTTGAAACTGCTTCCTCTCACGCTTGTTCCGCCCTCGAATGCTGTGGGCAACGCGCAACCGGGATCATTGCTTGGAGATGGTGCGATCCATTCTTCCACCGTCACCTTCAAGCCCGTGCTGGATGCGTTTGGAAACGTCTTGCCGGATGGCAGCAAGATCGCGGTTTCTGCCGCCAACAATGCAACAGTCATCCCCGGTTGCTGCTTCATCGGCTCGGTGGGCGGGCAGATTCTCTCCGGCACGCCTTCGCCGAGCGGCGCTCAATACCTGATTCACACGGTCCTGGGCGGTGCGATCACCGTTTCCTACGCAGACCAGAACGTAGTCTCTACTCCAGGGCAGATCCAGACTGCAAACGTGACGCTGGCGGAAGCCAAGGCCGATAACACAGTTCCGACGAACGCAAACATCAGTACGGCGGGAATCAAGATTGCTGGAATAACTTCGGCCACGGTCATAGCGTCACCCGGCGTGGTTTTTGCCGATGGTGGAGACCACCGTACCACCTTGACGATTTCAAATATCAAGGACGCGCTCGGAAATCCGGTGCCGGATGGAACATTTATTGGAGTGAGTGCGGCCAATAACGCGACCGTGATTCCCGGCTGCTGCTTCATCGGTTCGGCGGGCGGTGTGATTATTGGAGGTTCTCCGACGTCACCCGCTTCGTTGTTCCAGGCGTTCCCGGTAGCAAACGGCCAGGTTGTGGTGCAGTACTCATCTCAGGGAGTTGTTGTGCCAACGGGGCAGCGTACCGCCACGGTGCAGGTAGCTGCGGTGAACTCGTCGGGAGGCCTGATCAACAACACGAACGTAGGCAGCGGATCGATTCAGCTGCTTGCTCCGGGCAGCGCGACCGTGGCTGCGGCCCCGACGGACGTGTTCGCCGATGGAGGAACGCATACCACGGCCATTACGATCACAAACCTGAAGGGCTCGGACGGTGTAACCCCGATTCCTGATGGCGACCGCATCGGAGTCTCCGTCGCCAACAACGCCACAGTCGTTCCGGGGTGCTGCTTTATCGGCAGCGCGGGCGGGCAAATTCTCTCGGCGGGAGCAAGTGCCGGCGATGGCACACTCGCAACCAATAACAGCCTGTTCGATCTGTTCACGATCAGCGCAGGACAGATCCTGGCGACTTACGCTGATGCCGGGGTGGTCAACGGCATCGGCCAGAACCAGACCGTCAATGTGCAACTTGTGTCGGCCGCGGTTGATGGGACGATCAGTACCACCAACCAGTTCGCCAATGGATCGCTGCAGCTCCGGGGCTTCAGTTCGGCGACAGGAAGCGGACCGACAACGCTCTCGCGCAGTGGCGGGTCGGCTGTGGTTACGTTCTCCGGAATCAAGGACACGGCAGGACACCTGGTGCCAGACGGCACTCTGGTAGCGGTCTCCGTGGTGAACAATGCGACCGTTATTCCAGGATGTTGTTTTGTGGGATCGGTGGGCGGCACGATCGTGGACGGAAGCCCGTCTCCATCCAATTCGCTCTTTAAGGTGTTCGTGGTTCAGAACGGCAGCGTGAACATTACGTATTCGCCGGCAACAGCCGGGATAGGCGTTGCAAACATCCAGCTCACCGGCGCAAAGATTGACGGCTCGGTCATTAATACGAACCCGCTGAGCGGAGGCGTGTGGGGGATCAACATTACGAACTGATTCGCATCCTGGGTTGAGCACGGCTCTCCGGGAGCGGAATCGGCAGGTTTTTTACAAACATAGAACGTGCTCCGCAGTTGCACGTTTTGAGGGGACACCCGTGCGAAGAAGCTCCTTCATGCGGGACAGGGAACGTGTGTCTCTGCGGAGAACTGAGGTCTGTGGGTTCAATGATTAGACGAATCGTCGCTTTCGTGCTGACGTACACATTCTGGGCTACTTCGTTGTGGGCGTACACGCCTGCGCAATACCTGCCGGCAACTCGCGGTGCGCAGTACATCGCCGGGGCGCCCCTACGCTCTCTGGCGGCGCTCAATGCGATGAACCGAGCGACGAACGCCGGAGCCGGGGCGGAGATGGCGAAGGCTGCGTACACGCCAAAGATTTTCTCCAATCTGGCGGAGCTCAATGCGGCGGCGGACGGACAAACTGGAAGCGGCGGCGCTACCACGAGCTTCAACTTCTTTGGTCCCCAGGAGTATGTACGCACAACCGGTGACCCGAATACTTACGTGACCACGGTTTCAGTGCCCGCGTGGGTGGCATCGCCTTTCAATCTTCACATCCAGAGCGGCGAGGCGGATGACACGTATCGAGTTTCTTCGGCCACAGTGAGCGTGAACAGCACGGAGGTGGCGGTTCCGACAGATTTCAACCAAAACGTTTTCACCCTGGATCGCAGCGTTACTCTGACGCCTACGACCACATTGACGGTTACGCTGGCCAGCAAGCCTGGCTCTTATCTGCGCATCAATTTGGCCGGCACCAATCAGGACCGCACCGCTCCTTTCATCAAGGTGGATCTGCCGGGGGCGATCAACAACACGCAGCCTCGGCTGGTACTTGAGTACCAGGACGCAGCGGGTGCAGGCGAGCCAGCCGCTTCGGGTGTGGATCCCACGACACTGAAAGTCACGGTGGATGGAGTTGATCGCACGGCTCTTTTTACGAAGCGCGCGACCGACGCCGATGCCAACTGGCCGGCATCGCTCGCATTTTCGGTGGGTCCGCACACGATTGCGGCATCGATTCAGGACCGGGCCGGCAATGTCGGCCAAACCACGCTTCCTTTCCAGGTAGACCTGACTCCGCCGACATTGCAGATTATTCAGCCGGTCGCCGGCAGCTTCCTGGCGACGACCACGCCGACCATTCAGCTTGCCTATGCCGATAATCTCACGGTGGATCCCGCAAGCCTGAAGGTGGTGATTAACGGAACCGACCGGTCCACGCTGCTTAGCAGGACTACCGGGAGCGCAACCGCCGTACTGGACGCGAGCAGCGCGCTGTTGCCGGGCGCTAACACCATTGTTGCCACGGTCAGCGATACTGCCGGAAATGCCTCGCTGGCTACCGCATCATTCAACGTCGACATACAACCTCCTGTGATCAGCATCGTGCATCCCAGCCAGAACTCACGGCACGGAAGCTCGAGCGTTGAATTCTCGATCGAGTACGCCGATGACCAGGCTATTAATCCCACTACGCTGCAGGTGTTTCTCGACGGAAACAGTCTGGCAGTGACCGCAAACGCGAGTGCTGCCACGGCGAGTGCCACGCTTCAAGACGGTAACCACACTGTAACCGCGACCATAAAGGACAGGGCGGGCAATTCGGCTACCGCTTCGTCGAGCTTTTCAGTAGATACGGCTGCTCCGGCCATTCACATCACTGCGCCCGCAGCCGGGGCAATCCTGAACGTGCCGGCGCCGCAGATCGTGGTGACATACAGTGACACCGATCTTGACGTTTCGACATTCCACTTTTTCATCGATGGCGTGGACAAGACTGCACAGTTCAACGTCGGCGCTACAGGGGCCACTGCCACCGGACTCGCGCTCGGCGAAGGCGGTCACACGTTGACCGCCCAGATCTCTGATCTCACCGGCAATCAGGGGCTGACCAGCAACTCGGTCGTGATTGATACCGTCAAGCCGGTGATCACCGTCGTGGCGCCAACAGGAGCTGTCAACACGCCGCGGCCGAGTGCTCAGATCCAATATTCGGACTCGGGCTCCGGAGTTGACCTCTCAACCATTCACATTGCCCTGGACGGCACTGATGTCACTTCGATCTTCCGTACTGCGGCGAATTCCGCGGCTGCTGTTCTGGG
>Ga0070679_100003323_pt1 | contig 14728 bp, 16 predicted proteins | sample KBSC63BmetaG_FD_65652 | JGI IMG/M metagenome (GOLD analysis project Ga0070679, IMG submission 65652) | Corn rhizosphere microbial communities from Kellogg Biological Station, Michigan, USA - KBS C6-3B metaG | ecosystem: Host-associated > Plants > Roots > Rhizosphere | place: USA: Michigan... | reverse complement strand
ACGAGGTGGCCGTTGTGGATGGGATCGAACGTCCCGCCCATCACGCCCACGCGCCGCGCTGTCACGCCGAAAGGCTACTGGCGGAAGGCGTGGATCCCCGGTAGGCAGATGTCACAAGCCGGGGACGGGTGGCGCGCCCTCCCGCCACCGCGCGAGCCGGACCGCTTTGCCCACCTCTGTCCGCGGCAGCGTGCCGACCGGATACGGCTGCACCCGCGCGCGCAGTCCCAGCCGCTCGTGCAGCTGGTGCACCACCTCGTCGAGCGGCAGCGTGTCAGGCTCGTCCGCCTCGCAGCAGACGATCAGCTCCGGCGGCGTACGCCGCTCGTCGACGACGAGCAGGTAGTGCGGTGCGAGCTCCTGCCGGCCGAGGAGAACCGCCTCGACCTCGCTCGGGTAGACGTTGACCCCGCGGATGACGAGCATGTCGTCGCGGCGGCCCACGATCTTGCTCATCCGAACCAGAGTGCGACCGCAGTCGCATCGACCTCGCGTCAGCGACGCGACGTCGCCGGTGCGGTAGCGCAGCAGCGGCAGCGCCTCCTTCGTGGCGGTCGTGAACACCAGCTCCCCCGGCTCGCCATCGGGAACCGGCTCGCCGGTCTCCAGCGAGATCGCCTCGACGAGGAAGTGGTCCTCGTTGACGTGCAGGCCGCTCTGCGCCTCGATGCACTCGGTCGCGACGCCAGGGCCGATGACCTCCGACAGCCCGTAGACGTCGAGCGCCTTCAACGGCAGCAGCGACTCGATCTGCGCGCGCAGCGCCTCCGACCACGGCTCGGCGCCAAAGATGCCGGCCCGAAGGCTGGACAGGTCGACGCCGTCCGCGCGCGCTGCCTCGCCGATCGTGACGGCGTACGACGGGGTGCACGTGAGCACCTGCGGCTTGAGGTCCGACAGCAACGTGAGCTGGCGCTGCGTCATCCCGCCGGACGCGGGGAGGACGGTCGCACCCAGCTTCATCCCGCCGAGGTGGAAACCCATGCCGCCGGTGAACAGCCCGTAGCCGTAGGCGTTGTGCACGATGTCGCCCGCACCGATGCCGGCGCAGCCGAGCGACCGCGCCACCATCTCGGCCCACAGGTCGAGGTCGTTGCGGGTGTAGCCCACGAGGGTCGGCCGTCCGCCGGTGCCGCTCGACCCGTGTACGGCGACCACTTGCTCACGTGGCACCGCGAGCAGACCAAAGGGATAGTGCTCCCACAGATCCCGCTTGCTGGTCGTCGGCAGGCGGGGCAGGTCGTCGAGTGAGACGTCGTCGCCGGACGTGACGCCGGCGTCGCGCAGCCGATGCGCCTGCACCCCGTCGAGCGACAGCAGTCGTGTGACGAGCCCGCGCAGGCGATGCTCCTGCAGCATCCGCCGCTCGTCCGCCGACATCGCCTCCGCGCGCGCGTCGTACATGCTGCCGACGCTCTCACATCAGACCGGGAGGAGTCCTTCCACGAACTCCTCGAGCTGCGCGGCGTTGCGGCACTCGATCATCGGGACGACGTCGCTGTAGGAGAACGCGGCGGAGTCGCCGCTCCCCCAATACTGCCTGGGCTCGGGGTTGAGCCAGTAGGCGTGCCGTGCGTGGCGTACGGCGCTGCGCAGCGCCGGGATCGACAGCGCGCGGTAGTTGGTGCGCGCGTCGCCGAGGATGAGCAGCGACGTCTTCGGCGTCACGGCGTCAGGCCACTTCTGGCCGAACACCTCGAACGAGTGGCCATAGTCGCTGTGGCCGTCGAACCACACGACGTCGGCTTCCTTCGCCATCCGCGCGAGTGCGTCGGCGACGTCACCACCGTGCTCGAAGAACCGCGTCACCTCATCGCAGGTGTCGACGAACGCGAACACGCGCACCTTCGCGAACTGCTCGCGCAGGGCGTAGGCCAGCAGCACCGTGAAGTGCGCGAACGCAGCGACCGAGCCGCTGACGTCGCAGAGCACGACGAGCTCCGGCTTGTGCGGCTTGTGCGGGCGGTGGATCGTCGTCAGCGGCACGCCGCCGCTGGACAGGGACGCGCGCACGGTGCGTCGTACGTCGAGCCGGCCCGAACGTCCCAGCCGGCGTTTTGCGGTCAGCCTCGTCGCGAGGCGACGCGCGAGCGGGTAGACGCGACGGCGGAGCTCGGCGATCTCGTCCTTCGAGGCGCGCAGGAAGTCGACCTGCTCGATCAGCGGCTTCACCGCGGTCTTCTGGATGTTCTCGACGCCGCGGTCCTCGGCGAGGCGGCGGCGCACCTCGGCCTCGACGTACTCCTCGAACCGCTTGATCCGCTCGCCGAGCATCTGCCGCGCGACCTTCTCGGCGAGCCCGCCCTGCTCCTCGCCCTCGAGGACGGCCTTGAGCAGGTCGACCATCAGAGTCTCGGGTGACAGGGCGCGCAGCACGCGGTAGGTGAACCACGACTGCCGGCCGGGCTGGCTCTCGGTGCGCCCGAGGCCGTTGACGGACGCGCGGGCGAGCCGGCGCAGCGCCTCGTCGTCACCTGACAGCAGCACGTCGCGCAGCTGCTGGCGCAGCATCTGCTTCATCGCGTCGAGGTCGGCCGGCGGCACGTCCTGCAGCTCGCCCGAAGCCGAGGTGCCCTCGCCGTCCTCGCTGAACTCGTCCCCGGCGACACCGTCACCGATCGCCGGCGGCCACCACAGGTCGAACAGCCGGTCGAAAGTGGCGCGGTGCGGGGCCCGCTTGACGCACGCGGCGGCGTAAGCCGTGCGCAGCTGCTCCCGGTCGAGGAGGTCGATGACGGTCATCGCCTGCACGGCGTCGATCGACTCGACCATCGACACCGGCAGCCCGGCACCGCGCAGCGCGCCGACGAAGGCGACGTGCCGGTCGATCAGGCCGGTGCGCTCCTCGCTCATTGCGCGAGGCCCAGCTCCTTGGCGGCCCGGGCGTGGTCGGAGGCGTGCTTGAGCACGACCCCGAGCGTCTGCGCGACGACGCGCTCGTCGAGCGAGTCGGCGCCGAGCGCGACGAGGGTGCGGGCCCAGTCGATCGACTCGGCGATGCTCGGGCCCTTCTTCAGCTCAAGGGCACGCAGCGTGCGCACGGTGCGGACGAGCTCCTCGGCGAGCTTCTCCGGCACCTCGGGCACCCGGGTCAGCACGATCTGCCGCTCGCGCTCGGCGTCGGGGTAGTCCATGTGCAGGAACAGGCAGCGGCGCTTGAGGGCTTCCGACAGCTCACGGGTCGCGTTCGAGGTCAGCACCACGAACGGCTTCTGCGTCGCGGTGATCGTGCCGAGCTCCGGCACGGTGACCTGGAAGTCGGACAGCACCTCGAGCAGCAGGCCCTCGACCTCGACGTCCGCTTTGTCGGTCTCGTCGACGAGCAGGACGGTCGGCTCGGCGCGCCGGATCGCGGTCAGCAGCGGCCGGGCGAGGAGGAACTCCTCGCTGAAGATGTCGTCGTGGGTCTCTTCCCACTTCTGGCCGTCACCGGCGGCCTGGATCCGCAGCAGCTGCTTGCGGTAGTTCCACTCGTAGAGGGCACGGGCCTCGTCGAGCCCCTCGTAGCACTGCAGCCGCACGAGGGCCGCGCTGGCAGCCTCGGTGACCGCCTTCGCGAGCTCGGTCTTGCCGGTGCCGGCCGGGCCCTCGACCAGCAGCGGCTTCTCGAGCGCGTCGGCGAGGAAGACGGTCGTGGCGATGGCGTCGTCAGCGAGGTAGCCGGTCTGGCCGAGCCGTTCGCGGACGTCCTGAGGTGAGCTGAACAGAGGCACGAGGCAACTCCGGCGGCCGGGGACGGCGTACAAAACAGAATGCGATTCTAGCGCGTCCGGCGGCGCTGTCTCCCGAGGTAGTTGCGCAGCTCGTTCGCCTGCCGTGTGCTGCGCTCCAGCAGCCACCGCGTGGTCGCCTCGTTGACCTGCTCGGCGTGGCGGGCGATCCAGAGCGCGACCACCGCCAGCGGCAGCTCGATCACGCCACCGAGCAGGACCGCCTGCACGAGGTTCCAGCCGCCGTTCGCGGTCGTCACGTCGAACCACGCGTCCACCACGAGCAGCACGGCCGCCGCGGTCGCCGCCGGAGCTACCCAGGTGCTGCGCCGGTAGGCGGCCCAGGCGGTCGCGGCCAGCGCCAGGAACTCCATGGCGTCGAACCCGACCCACGCCACGTCCCAGTGCGACGAGGTCGCCTGCTCGGGGAGCTCGAATCCCAGGTAGACGATCCAGGGGATCAGCAGCAGGGCCAGCAGCCCGAACAGCGGCGCGGTCCATGCCGGCGCGGGCCGGACGACGTCCGGGCGGCGGTAGCGACCCGGCGGCGGCTGCAGCGGCTGGTCCAGCGGGACATCGGGCAGGTCGTCGATCGTCACCGGCCCTCCTTCCCGCGTCGGCAGCTGTCGTCAATTGTCTTCCCAACGACGCCGTAGGGCAGGCTGTTCCAGGTGCGCAGACTTCTGGCCGTTCTGGTCGCGGGGTTGCTCGCCGTGTCGTGCTCCAGCTCGCCGAGCTCACCGAAAGGCGCCGGCACTCCGTCCGGATCGCACTCCTCGACGGGCACGGCGTACGGCGGCACCATCCCGCTGTCGGTTGCCATCCCCCGAATCGAGAAGTTCGTGGAGGCCGAGCGGGGCCTGAAGTTCAAGCACAAGGTGAAGGTCACGCTGCTGTCGAACAAGGCGTTCGTCGCCAAGCTGCGTGCCGCCCAGGGCAAGGACGACGCGCAGTCGGTCGAGAAGACGAAGTCGACACTCGCGGCGCTCGGCCTGATCCCGGCGAACACCGATCTGGCAAAGGCGTTCCACACGGCGTACGACGCGGGGACGCTCGGTTTCTACGACCCGGAGAGCAAGCAGCTCTACGTGCGCGGGTCGAAAGCGAGCCCGGCCGTGCAGGCGATCCTGTCGCACGAGCTGACGCATGCGCTGACCGACCAGTGGTTCGGCATCAACCGGCCGGCGGTCAACAAGGACACCCAGGAGAAGGACCTCGCGTTCACGACGCTGACCGAAGGTGACGCCGAGCGAACGCGACAGGCGTTCGAGGCGAAGTTGTCGGCTTCGGACAAGGCCTCGGCCGAGAAGGAGGAGTCGGCCGGCGGCACGCCGAAGGTGCCGCAGATCGTGCTGGAGCTGATCGGGCTCCCGTACGCAGTCGGTCCGTCCTTCGTCGAGTCGCTCATCGTGCACGGCGGCCTGAAGGCGTTGAATGACGCCTACAAGCACCCGCCGGTGTCCAGCGAGCAGGTGCTCAACGCCGACCGTTACTTCGCGCACGACATGCCGAAGCACGTCGCCACGCCGGGCGCCGACGGCACACCGCTGGACAAGAGCGACCTCGGGCAGATCGGACTGTTCCTCGCGCTGAGCCAGGCGCTCGGGCAGCAGGAGGCCGGCAGCGGCGCGCGCGGTTGGGGCGGCGACGAGTACGTCAGCTGGAAGGCCGGCCCGAACCGCTACTGCCTGCGCGACTCGATCGTCATGGACGACCCCGACTCGACCGCACAGCTGCACACGGCACTCGCCGAATGGGCGCACAAAGCCAACGGCAGAGTGAAGGTGGAGCAAAGCGGCACAACCACAACCTTCGTCAGCTGCAGCAGCTAGCCGCTGGCCATTGCGTGATGATGCGCGTATTCGCGCATCATCACGCAATCAGCCATTGACGACGTGCTCGATCTGGCTTCGCGCCTTGTCCGTCAGGCCCAGGTCAATCGTCGTCGGCCAGGACTCGACTTCCTCCATGGCCTCTGCGGCCCAGTGCTCGAACGCGTCGAACAGCCGGCCGTAGAGATCCGCGAACATCGCGACGAGATGAGCGCGGTTCTCGAAAGGTCCTTCGCCGGCGAGGTACGGCCGCACCTGCTCGATGCCCGCAACGTGTTGCGCCGTGACCGATGCGCGCAACGATTCGAGACTCGCGAGCAAGTCCTCTCGGCCGCCCTGATCGGCGAATAGCAGCCGCAGCAACGGCTCGTTGACGATGCGCACGGGGGCCGGCGTCGTTCGCAGCCATTCGCGCAAGGCGTCCCGGCCGGTGTCGGTGATGGAGTAGCTGCGCCGCCGTCTCGAGGCGGCCTCGACCGTCTCTACGCGCGCCAGCCCGGCCGCGACCAGTCGTTCGGGCTCGCTGTAGAGCGCTCGCTCCGACGTCGGCCAGCAGTAGACCAGGCTGCGGCGCATCTGCTGGGTGAGTTCGTACGGCGTCCAGCTGCTCAGCGACAACATGCCGAGCACGGCGTACGACGTGGTTGACAAGGAGGAGCCCACAGCTGCATTGTACTGCATATTGCAGTACTGCAACATGCAGTATCGGGAGGGATCATGTCGCCGTACGAGCTGTTCACGACCACGGATGTCGCCGAGTTGTGGTCGCGGATCGACGCAGCCGGCGAGCGGTTTCTCGGCCTCGCCCGCGACGTGGACGAGGCTCTGTCGCTGCGCAACTCGACGTGGTCGGCCAACGACGTGGTCGGTCACGTGCTCACCGTTGTTCGCCGCTACACCCAGGGACCGACGCTCGGCGATACCCCGCGCGACGTCGACCGGATCAATGCCGACGAGCTCGCCACGATCGCGGACGTGCCGTATCGCGAGCGCATCGACGATCTGGCGCGAGAGCTGAAGGTGATGCGTGAGATGTGGTCTTCAGAAACGCTGGACCTGCATGGGCGCGTCCCGTTTCACGGCGGCACGACCGTCGACATCGCTGCGGCGTTGAGCAACATGATCGGTGAGCTGCTTCTCCATGGATACGACGTCGCGCGCAGCGCCGAACGTCCGTGGCCTCTTCACGAGCGCGACTGTGTGCTGATCCTGAACGGCGTTCTGCAGATCCTTCCGGCGTATGCGAACCGATCGTCGGAGGCGTCGCTCCGGCTGAAGCTGGTCACCAAAGGTGCACAACGGTGGCTGCTCGCGTTCGATCGCGGTCAGCTGACCAGCGAGCCCGCATCTCGCGGCCAAGAGGTCGACGTGGTGGTTCGCACTCCGGCGTCCACGCTCGTGCTCGCGCTCTACTCGCGGCTGTCGCCGTGGGCCGCGGCGTGCAAGGGCATGTACGTCGTGGGCGGGCGGCATCCATGGCGCGTGCTGCGGCTGGGCTCGCTCCTCGAAAAGCCTTGAACCGCGTCAGCTTCTGATCTGGCCTTCGCCGAAGACGACCCAGGTGGTGGACGTCAGCTCCGGCAGCCCCATCGGGCCGCGGGCGTGCAGCTTCTGCGTCGAGATGCCGATCTCCGCGCCGAAGCCGAACTGCTCGCCGTCGGTGAAGCGCGTCGACGCGTTGACCATCACCGCCGCGGAGTCGCAGCCCGCGATGAAGGCCTGCGCCGAGGGCAGCGACCGGGTCACGATCGCCTCGGTGTGCCCGCTCCCCCACTGACGGATGTGCGCGACGGCGTCCTGCAACGAGTCGACGACGCCGGCTGCGATGTCGAGCGAGAGGTACTCCGCGGCCCAGTCGTCGTCGGTGACCGGAACGACGTCGTCGCCGTGCTTCTGTACGACGTCGTCGCCGTGCACCGTGACACCGGCGTCGCGCAGCGCGGTCAGCGCGCGCGGCAGGAAGTCGTCGGCAACGTCCCGATGCACGAGCAATGTCTCCGCCGCGTTGCACACACTCGGCCGCTGCACCTTTGCGTTGACGAGGATCGACACTGCCATGTCGAGGTCGGCGTCGGCGTCGACGTAGACGTGGCAGTTGCCGACACCGGTCTCGATGACCGGCACCGTCGACTCCTCGACCACGCTGCGGATGAGGCCGGCGCCGCCTCGAGGGATGAGCACGTCGACGAGGCCGCGGGCGCGCATCAGATGCTTGGCCGACTCGTGGTCGGTGCCCGGCACCAGCTGCACGCTGTCGGCGGGCAGCCCGGCCGCGGTGCCGGCGGCGGCCAGCACGGAGACCAGCGCCTCGTTGCTCGACCGCGCGCTCGACGACCCGCGGAGCAGCACAGCGTTGCCGCTCTTCACGCACAGTCCGGCCGCGTCGACCGTGACGTTGGGACGCGCTTCGTAGATGATCCCGACGACGCCGAGCGGCACGCGGACCTGCTTCAGCTGCAGCCCGTTGGGCAGCGTCGACCCGCGCAGAACCTCACCGACCGGGTCCGGCAGCGCGGCAACCTGGCGCAGGCCGTCGGCCATCGCCGCGATGCGCTTGTCGTCCAGTGCGAGCCGGTCGAGGATCGCCTCCGACAGGCCACCCGCGCGGCCATGTTCGAGGTCCTCGCCGTTGGCCTTGATGATTGCCGCCGACTCGGCGACGAGGGCGTCCGCCATCGCGAGCAGTGCCTGGTCCTTGGCCGCACGCGGCATCGGAGCCAGACCGGCCGCAGCGGCCCGGGCGCGCCGCGCGACGTCGAGCACCTCGTCAGCTGTCGTCATGAAGAAAGCGTACGGCGGAACTCCGTTACCGACGAAAGCGTGTAGCCGACGTCGGGAAGTCGGCCTCGCGCCAGGCCAGCGCTCGCTCGGGCACGAGCTCGTAGAGCCCGTAGTCGGCGTTGCCGGTGTCCACGCGGTGGCCGTACTTCTCGGCGTACGCCTCGACGAAGGCGGTCAACCGGCCCGCCGACATTCGAGCCGCGCGTCCCTCGAGCACGACCACCTCGTCGCCACTCTCGAGATGGACCACGATGTCGGGCCGCGCAGCGATGTTGCGGCCCTTTATGGACGTCGGGTCGGTCGAGAAGAGCAACGCGTCATCGACCCAGACGCCCCACACGGGCATGCTGTGCGGCCGCCCGTCGTCACGCGTGGTGCACACCCAGTAGTTGCGGCCCCGGGTCAGCTGCTGCTCGACCCACGACCACGCGACAGTGCCCTCACCATTAGTGCGAATTCCGTAACCGGCCGGCATCGACGGCCGCTCGACAAGCTCCATGCGCCGGACCGTAACCCCGCCCACCGACGCTTCCACTTCGGATGTCGTGCGACCAGAATCAGCCCCATCTCACGGCGTGTCGTGGTCGCACGACATCCGAAGTGGGCGGGGAGGGTTACCAGGAGGCGAAGAGGGGTTTGCCTTCCGCGTAGCCAGCGGCGCTCTGTACGCCGATCACGGCCCGCTCGTGGAACTCCTCGAGGGTGCGCGCGCCGGCGTACGTCATCGAGCTGCGCAGCCCGGCGACGATCCGGTCGAGCAGGTCCTCGACACCGGGGCGCTCCGCATCCAGGTACATCCGCGCCGTCGAGATGCCCTCCTCGAACAGGGCCTTGCGGGCCCGGTCGAACGCCGACTCACCCTCCGTGCGGCCCTTGACGGCACGTGCGGAGGCCATGCCGAACGACTCCTTGAAAAGCCGGCCGTCCGCATCGCGGTGCACGTCGCCCGGCGACTCGTGCGTGCCGGCGAACCACGAGCCGACCATGACGTTCGACGCACCGGCAGCGAGCGCCAGCGCGACGTCGCGTGGGTGCCGGATGCCGCCGTCGGCCCAGACGTGCTTGCCGAGCCGCCGTGCCTGCGCAGCGCACTCGAGCACCGCGGAGAACTGCGGGCGTCCTACGCCGGTCATCATCCGGGTCGTGCACATCGCGCCCGGCCCGACACCGACCTTCACGATGTCGGCGCCTGCGTCGACGAGATCGGCGACGCCGTCGGCCGACACGACGTTCCCGGCCGCGACCGGCACCGCCGGGGCGAGCTTTCGCACCAGCCGCAGGGCTTCGATCATCCGCTCCTGGTGGCCGTGCGCTGTGTCGACGACCAGCAGGTCGATGCCGGCCGCGAGCAGCGCCTCGGCCTTCGCCGCGACGTCGCCGTTGACACCGATCGCTGCGGCGATCCGCAACCGTCCGCTCCCGTCGACGGCCGGGCGGTAGAGGTCGGCGCGCAACGCGGCGGTGCGCGTCAATATGCCGACCAGCCGGCCCTCGGCGTCGACGACAGGCGCGAGCCGGTGCCGCCCGCCGTGTAGCCGCTCGAACGCACTGCGCGGGTCGACGCCGACCGGCAGCGTCAGCAGCTCGCTCGACATCACGCGGTGCAGCTGGGCGAACCGGTCCACGCCGATGCAGTCGGCCTCGGTCACGACACCGACCGGCCGGTCGTCGTCGACGACCACGACGGCGCCGTGCGCGCGCTTCGGCAGCAGATTGAGCGCCTCGCCCACGGTGTCCGTCGGCGCGAGCGTGATCGGTGTGTCGATGACGAGGTCGCGCGACTTCACGAAGTCGACCACCTCGGCAACCACGTCGAGCGGGATGTCCTGCGGGATGACGGCCAGACCGCCGCGACGCGCCAGCGTCTCGGCCATCCGCCGGCCCGACACCGCGGTCATGTTCGCCGCGACCACCGGAATCGTGGTGCCGCTGCCGTCGCTCGTCGCGAGGTCGACGTCGTGGCGGGAAGGTACGTCGGACCTCGACGGCACCATGAAGACGTCGTCGTAGGTCAGGTCCCACGCCGGAACGGGGTCAGTCAGGAACCGCACGAGGAAACCAGCCTAGCCAACTTGCGGCGAAATGCTCAGAACGGCTGCCACGACCCGGGCTCGGCGAGCACGAGGTGGGCGCGACGCGCGTAGTGCTCACGCGAGATCACTTCGAGGCCCTGCACGGACCAGGCCGGCAACCCGGCTGACCCGCGGTGGTCACCCCACAGCCGCAGTGCGATCGCGCACGCGTCGGCGCAGTCGTCGGCCTCGTCCCAGTAGCTGAACTCCGCCATCTCGGCGCCGTAGCGACCCGACAGCATGAACGGCCGCTCGGCCGACAGCCGCTCCATCGCGGACCGCACCTCGTCAACGGGCTGCGCCGCGCCACCGACGGTGAGCGTGACGTGCCACAGCCTGCTGTGGTCCACCTGCGCCCCCCGGTTGTCGCGGGCGCCTCGTCAGCGCCCGAGCAGAACGAGGTCGTCACGGTGGACCACCTCGCGGTCGTAGCCGGGTCCCAGCGCCGCCGTGAGGTCATGCGTCGTACGGCCGAGCAGTGCTGGGAGCTCCGCTGCGTCGTAGTTGACCAGCCCGCGCGCGATCGCGTGGCCGTTTTCGTCGATCAGCTCCACCGGATCCCCGGCGACGAACTCACCGTCAATCGACACAACTCCGGCCGGAAGGAGCGACGTGCGCCGTTCCACGACCGCGCGAACCGCCCCTGCATCGAGGCGAAGGCTTCCCCGCGGGGTCGTCGCGTGCGCGAGCCAGAGCAGCCGCGCCGGCGCGCGGCGACCCGTTGCGTGGAAGCACGTCCCGACGTCGCCACCGGTCAACGCCGCCGCGGCATCACGTGCGTGTGCCAACAACGTCGGTACGCCGGCGCCTGCGGCGATCCGCGCCGCGGCCAGCTTCGTCGTCATGCCGCCGCTGCCGATCCCGGCAGCACCGGTGCGACCCAGCCGCACGTGAGCGACGTCGGCGTCGCTGCGCACATCGGACAGCAGCTGCGAGCCACCGCGCGACGGGTCGTCGTCGTACACGCCGTCGACGTCGGACAGCAGCACGAGAACGTCGGCGCGCACCAGATGTGTGACGAGCGCGGCGAGACGGTCGTTGTCGCCGAAGCGGATCTCCTCAGTGGCCACCGTGTCGTTCTCGTTGACGATCGGCACGACGCCGAGCGCCAGCAGCCGGTCGAAGGTGCGCTGCGCGTTGCGGTAGTGCGCCCGTCGTACGACGTCATCGGAGGTGAGCAGCACCTGCCCAACGGTGCGGCCTTGCGCCGCGAACGCCGCGGTGTAGCGGGCGAGCAGCAGCCCCTGCCCGACGCTCGCAGCCGCCTGCTGTGTCGCCAGGTCGCGCGGGCGGTGCCGCAGCCCCAGCGGGCGCAGGCCGGCCGCGATCGCACCGGACGACACGAGCACCACCTGCGCACCGTCGACGAGCCGGCTCTCGATCGCTTCGACCAGCGCATCGACCCGGGCGTCGTCGAGGCCGCCGGCCGGGCTCGCCAGCGACGACGAGCCGACTTTCACGACCACCCGCTTCGCGCCGGCTACCGCCTCGCGGGTCACGGCCGGTCCTCGTCGACGTCGGGCTGGTCGTGCCAGTCGTGCTCGGCGTCCTCGTCGTAGGCCGTCCGCCGCGCGTCCCGCTTCGCACGGCGCTCATGCGCACCATGCCGATCGGAGTGCTCGAGCCGTTCGTCCGTGCCGCGGAGGCCCAGCGGTTGCGCGGATGCGCGCAGCGTCGGGACCCAGTCGAACGTCACGTCGCCGATCGTCACCTCGGCGCCGGCGACGGCGCCGAGCTCGGCGAGCGCGTCCTCGACCCCGAGTCGCGCGAGCCGGTCGGCAAGGTAGCCCACCGCCTCGTCGTTGCTGAAGTCGGTCTGCAGCACCCAGCGACGCGGCCGCTCACCGTGCACGACGAATGCCTGCTCGCCGGCCTGCTCGACGGTGAACCCGACTTCCTTCACGGGCGTCGGCCGCAGCACGATGCGCGTCGCCTCGGGTGGTGGAGCAGCCGCGCGCGCTTCGGCGACCCGCGATGCCATCGCGAACGTCAGCTCGCGCAGCCCGCGGTGCGTCGCCGCCGACACTTCGAACACCGGCCAGTCCCAGCGCTTCTCGAGGTCGGCCCGGACGATCTCGGCGAGGTCATGCGCGTCGGGCACGTCGACCTTGTTGAGCGCGACGACGCGCGGCCGCTGCCGCAGGCCGGCGACGTCGTCCGCGTCGTACGCCGCGAGCTCCGCCTCGATCGTCTCGATGTCCGACGCCGGGTCGCGGTCGGGCTCGATGGTCGCGCAGTCGACGACGTGGACGAGCACCTCGCAGCGCTCGACGTGGCGGAGGAACTCCAGGCCGAGCCCGCGGCCGGTGGCCGCGCCGGGGACGAGACCGGGCACGTCGGCGACGGTGAAGACGATGTCACCGGCCTCGACGACGCCGAGGTTCGGCACGAGTGTGGTGAACGGGTAGTCGGCGATCTTCGGCTTCGCGGCGGACATCGCGGCGATGAGTGAGGACTTGCCGGCGTTCGGGAACCCGACCAGCGCGACGTCGGCGACCGACTTCAGCTCGAGCAGGACCTCGCGCGCCTCCCCCGGCTCACCGAGCAGCGCGAACCCAGGCGCCTTGCGGCGCGCGGAGGCGAGCGCGGCGTTGCCGAGGCCGCCGCGGCCGCCGCGGGCGACGACGTATGTCGTGGCGCCGCCGACCAGGTCGACGAGGACCTCACCGGACTCGGCGTCGCGGACCACGGTGCCGTCCGGGACGGCGACGATCCGGTCGTCACCGTCGGCACCGTCGCGCATGGAGCCCTGCCCGGGCTTGCCGTTGCCGGCGTGCTGGTGCGGATGGCGGTGCAGGTCGAGCAGCGTCGTCACGCTGCGGTCGACGACGAGTACGACGTTGCCGCCGCGGCCGCCGTTGCCGCCGTCAGGGCCGCCGAGCGGCTTGAACTTCTCCCGGTGCACCGACGCGCAGCCGTTGCCGCCGTTGCCGCCGGATACGTGCAGCACGGCCCGGTCGACGAACGTCGCGGCCATGCTCTTGGGGGGTCGGAGCCGGGCGCCGCCTCAGGCGGACGTCGACTCGCTACTTACGACGCTCACGACGCGCCGGCCGCGCTTGTGGCCGAACTGCACCGCGCCGGCGATCTTGGCGAACAGCGTGTCGTCGCCGCCCCGGCCGACGTTGTCGCCCGGGTGGAAGTGGGTGCCGCGCTGACGGACGAGGATCTCGCCGGCGTTGACGACCTGGCCGCCGAAGCGCTTCACGCCGAGCCGCTGGGCGTTGGAGTCGCGGCCGTTGCGCGAGGACGATGCGCCCTTCTTGTGTGCCATCGGACTACTTCCCCGCGTCGATGCCGGTGACCTTGAGCGTGGTCAGCTGCTGACGGTGACCCTGACGCTTGTGGTAGCCGGTCTTGTTCCGGAACTTGTGGATGATGATCTTCGGGCCCTTGCCGTGCTCGACCACCTCGGCGGTCACACTGGCCTTGGCGAGCGCGGCGGAGTCCGAGGTCACGGCCTCGCCGTCGACGAGGAGCACGGCGGGCAGGCTGACCGTCTCGCCGGGACCGGCCGAGAGGCGGTCCACGGTGAGGGTGTCACCGACGGCGACCTTGTGCTGATGGCCGCCCGCGCGGACGATCGCGTACACGACAATGCTCCTCGAAGCTCGCAGGGATCCTGACCAGGCTACGGATCGCCGCCCGCACGGGTCAAACCACGGTCCCGTCTGTGTCATTGCCTGCTCTGCCCGGCTGGGTCAGACGCTGCAGCCCGGGCGCGTCATTGCCCGGTTCGCCCGCGATGCACCATGCTTGTGCGCGTGGACGGGGAAGATCTCGACGACCTGGTGCAGCGGCTCGCCGTAGCCCGCTACGCCCTGGACGCCGAGGACGTCGCCGCCGCCTCCGACGCGATCGACGCCGCGCTCGCACTGGCCCGGCGGCTCGCGACCGACGGCTGTGTCAGCGGCGAGGGAGGCGAGAGCCTCCTGCGCTCCCGCGCCACCCCCGACTGACCCGCCGTACCGGCCCACCTCGGATGTCGTGCGACCACGACACGCCGTGGCGAGGGGCGAAATGTGGTCGCACCACATCCGAAGTCGCAGGTCAGGCGTCGGCGCTCACCGGCTCTGGCTCTGGCTCCGGCGCCGGCTTGGCCGTGGCCGTCGACTCGTCCTTGCTCTTGCCCTTGCCGCGACCGCCGCGGGAGCGCTTCTTCGGCTTGTCCTCCCCTGACGGCTTGTCGCCGTCGGACGCCGACTGCTCCGCCGCCGGCTGCTTGGGAGCGGGCGGGCGCTTCCCGGCGACCGGGTCGACGGTGATCTTGACGCCCCGGCCACCGCACTCCTTGCACGGCTCGCTGAACACCTCGAGCAGCCCCTGGCCCACC
>Ga0070679_100003321_pt1 | contig 14734 bp, 13 predicted proteins | sample KBSC63BmetaG_FD_65652 | JGI IMG/M metagenome (GOLD analysis project Ga0070679, IMG submission 65652) | Corn rhizosphere microbial communities from Kellogg Biological Station, Michigan, USA - KBS C6-3B metaG | ecosystem: Host-associated > Plants > Roots > Rhizosphere | place: USA: Michigan... | reverse complement strand
CAGCGCCCTGCTCCAGCACGCAAAATGGCGCGGGCCTTTTGAGCTTTTCCCAGAACATGTAGAGTTGGCGGCCCAGGCAGTGCGCGAAAAGTTCGGAGACATCGGTGCTGGTAAAATAATCGCCGCCCCAACCCATGTGCGCGGGTCCGGTTACATAATAGCCATAACCCGGCTCGTAGAGCGCCATGCGCATATATTCCGCGAAGGTCAACGGTCCCTCGCGCTGGATACGTTCAACGATTAATTGTTGCAGTGGAGACGACGAAACGTGCGACATAACCTATCCTTCATTGTTCTGCCAATGGATATTTTTGCGTTTATGCGTGGAATTGACAGGCGGCTAACTGCCAAATTGTACTACCAGGAAATCCAGGGCCATCTCTGGCGTGAGGCGGCTGCGTTTGAGCGCGGAATCGGTCTCCATGAGCTGGTGATACGTCTGCTCAAGTTGCGCGGTGCTGAACTTGTTGACGTTGCGCAGGGTCTTTTCGACGACGAAGGGTGGCGAGCCGAGTGCCGAGGCGATCTGGGCTGAGCGCAGACCGCCGGAGGCCAGTTCCTTGACCAGCAACAAATTGCGCACCTGTGAAGTGATGGTTGGTAACAGCGCCAGAGGATGCTGACCATCGGCCAGCAGTTCGTGGAGCAGGTTCAGCGCCTGGGTACGGTTGCGTTGTGCCAGAGCGTCGGTGAGGTCAAAGATGCGCGCCTCCTGCACCTGGGGCGAGAGCAGACGCACATGGCTGGCCTCGATCGTCTTACCCGGCCCGACGTAGGTCGCCAGCTTCTGTAATTCGCTCGCCAGCATGCGTAACTGGTTGCCGATAAAGTTCGCGAGCAACGTCACCGCTTCGCCGCTAATCTTGACGCCGATCTCTTGCGCGCGTTTCTTAATCCAGCTCTCCAGACCCGTGCCCTTCGGTAAAGTGGACAGCACAACGGTACCATGTGCCTGCGCTGCCTTGAGCAAAGGACTGCTGGCGGGCAACTCTTCATCCACCATGACCAGCAAGATCGTCGAGTCGGGAAAACCGGGTATTGCTTCGGCCAGGCCCTTTTCAAAGCCCGCTCGCGTCTCACTGCCGCCCTTGCTTTTCCGCTTTTTGCCTTTTTTTCCACCCGTCTCAGCCGCCTCAGCAGGTGCAGCGGACGCGGGCGAATCTTCGCCACGCCGTTTTTTTGGCAAGCCTTCAAGGATGACCAGGCGTTGTTCGGAGAGGAATGGGAGGGTACTACACGTAGCGGTGAGGGTTGCCAGAGGAACCTCACCGCCAATATAGTGATCCTGGTTATAGGCAAAGTCGCCCTGTTGACGCAGCTTTTTCAACTGCTCGCGACAGGTAAACTCATCATTGCCATGCAGTAAATAGAACATAGCTCTCTGCCATGCACGACCAGGCGCGCATTAACTATTCGTGTCCCACGTTCACTGCCGCGCGACGGTAATCGCGACGGTTGAAACGCGCGACCAGCAGATCGGCCCCCATGCCGAAGAAGAGTTCGAGCGCGGCGCAGAACAGCACGCTCCCGAAGAAGACCGGGCCACCGCTCGCGCCAGGCAAAGTGGTGTCAAAGATCAACGTGCCGCACCAACCCAGGATAATCAGGAAACCAATAATGCCGCCAATGAACGCGCCGACCACAACGACCGAGCGTTTGCGTACCGCGCTCATCCAGAAAGCCAGGAAGAGTGCGATTGGCAGCGAGAGAATAAGCCCAAAGAGTGCGCCCCAGAAGACGCCAGCCGAGTCTATCCACATGAATGCGGGACCGCCCATGATAGAATGCCTCCAAAATAGATTCGTGGTAATAGCAGGGCGGACCGCTATGGTTGCCCTTTTTTCAATTATACGGCAATCATTCAGGTCTGACAACCTCGCGTTTGGGAGGTACCAGGGAAAAGAAAGGGTGGGCTAGCGCCTGCAAACCTCTGCAAAATTAGGAATTCTGTCTTTGCAGAGGCGAGGCGCAGCCCACCCTGGACCGGGCAAAATTGGAAAAGGTGAAAACACCTGCTTTTTCAATTATAGCCGATAAAATCATATTTTAAAAGGGGCTAATCGTCGATTTGTTCGTTTTTGTTCTCTTGCCAGAGGGAGCGTACCACGTGGGCGACGACGCTATAGGAGAAGCCGCGCCGCTGGAGAAAGCCGCCCAGACGATTGCGAAACTTGTTATAATCCATGTCTGGCGCGCGTAAGAGGATGTCAGCCTTTTTGCGTGCCGCGCGCATGGCAAGCTCTTCGTCGTGTTCATCATCGACCATTTCATCGACAATCTCACGTTCAATGCCCTTCATACGCAGTTCGTTGCGCAAAGCTTGCGCGCCGCGTGGATTAAATTGCTCGCGATTCTCGACCCAGAACGAAGCAAATGAGCGATCGTTGACGTAATCCAGCTTGCCCAGTCGCTCAATCACGGCATCGATGATCTCCGGTGGCGTCTCTTTTTTGCGCAAATAGCGCCGTACCTCCGCCTGGCTACGTGGGCGGAAGGAGAGATAGTTGATGGCACGCTCAATCGCCTGCTGACGAGCTTCCGCGTCCTTCAACTCTTCCAGGTCAGCGGCGGAAAGCTCCTGATCGAGATGCAGATCGAGCTTGAGCATCAGTTCCGCGCCAATTCCTAGCGCGAATGCTCCATCGATGTAGACGTTAAAACGTTCCGGGTTGCGTGCCTGTTGTTCGAGTGCAGTGATACGCATAACGCTACTATAGCACCGCCAGAAGAGAGAAGCAAGAACGAATATTCACCCGGTTAGCAATTTGCCTCAATCAACGGATATGGAACCTGTTGAATGCCCGTAAGACTGGTTCCAACCGACTAGGTGTTTTTTCCGGCAGAGGCAAGATTGCTCAAGGTTCCGCTTGCCTGCCTTTGCTGTGGTATAACGTTCCACTTCTGACCGTCCCAATGCTCAATTAGTGGTGTGGGTGTCTGGGCATTTGCTAATTTGTAGCCAGCTATCCAGACATTTTCTGGCGAGAGAGCGCGTATTCCCAGAAAAGAGTTACCCGCGTTCGACAAGGGAACGGTTACTCTTTTCCAATCTGTCCCGTTCCAGTGTTCGATCAATGGTGTGCCTGTCGTATGGAGATTGGTCAAACCAACTGCCCAGACATCATTTGTCGCGTCAGCACTGATGCTAGTCAGTTGCCCGCCTTGATTTCCGAGAGATACACCTTTAACTGTACTCCATTGCTGGCCATCCCAATGAACAAAGATCGGTTGCCGTTGCCCAGGGTCACTATCATCGGTCCCGGCAACCCAGACGTCTTGCGAACTGATAGCCGTTACACTGGTGAGTACACTATGGCTCAATGTTACAGGAGGATTGACGAGGTTCCAATGGCTGCCATCCCAGTGTTCTAAGATGGGAGCAAAAGAAGTATTTTCCTCTTTTGTGGCAGTAGCTCCCACCGCCCAGATATCATTAGATGCCACGGCGGAGATGCTTAATAGGCCAGAAAAGAGCGATGGGTCGATTGCAGAACTAGAAACAATACTCCATTGTTGACCATTCCAATGTTCAATCAGAGGTTGAGTACCTAAAGATGGATCACTGCTCAAGAGCGAACCGGGAAGACCGGCTCCCGATCCTACGGTGCCCACCGCCCATACATCACTTGATGAGATAGCTGCGACACCATAGAGGGCGTTGTTTTTACTACTCAATTGAGGACTGGCTACTATATTCCAGGAGTTCCCATTCCAGTGTTCTATGATCGGCTGGTTGGCTGTGCTTCCCACTGCCCAGGCGTCAACAGAAGAAATCGCGGTAATGTTTTGCAAGCTTGGCGTGCCGCTATTTGTACTAAACCCCGCTCCCTGACTAGCACACCAACCCTGGTTACGCTGAGTGGTAGTGGTAATGGTAGGTGCTGGTCGTGGAGAACGCAAAACCTGGATGATAACAAAACCTCCACCTAGCAAGCAGACGAGCAAGATAACTGCCAAAAGCTGTAACCAACGTATGCGGATGCTTCTCCCACTATTATTTTGTTGTGTATCGTCTGGAAGATGGTGTATAGGATCTGTTTCTCCATTTCGCACATCTTTATTCATGGTATCACCTTTCCTTGCCATTCGTCGGAACTTCGCTGTTCATGAGTATCCTCCCTGAAAACACGAAAAACGAACTAAATAGTTCTCCGCTGCGGTTAGTTCTCTACTGTATGTGATATATTAGTGTCAATATGGTTTTAACGTCAAGCTTTCCTGCTGGTACCAATCATTTTGCGCTCAGACCAATACTACCTATGTATCATCTTGCGTCCAATAGATTCGTTATGCTCAGCCAGCGCATTCTTAGCAGGAGAGGAAGTCGAGAAGAGTCATGGGGATGGCCTCGATCATAGGCAGCCTGGCCGCCGGCGGTGAAGTGACGACTGTGCAACAGGTGGAGCTACTGGTGATTCTGCTTTCGGTCACGCTGGTGGTGTCGCTGGTCTCGAAACGGTTGCGTTTACCCTATACGCTGATGCTGGTCATTGCCGGGCTGGTTATCGGCTTTGCGCCTTTTATCGCGAGTCCAAAACTCGACCCAAACCTGGTGCTCTTCCTTTTCTTGCCCGCTCTGCTTTTTGAGGGCGCGTGGAATGCTGAAGTTGAAAAATTGGCTGCCGACTGGCTCCCCATCTTTCTGCTGGCCGTGCCTGGCCTGCTGATCGCCCTGGGGCTGCTGGCTGTTATACTGCACCTGGCTGCCGGCTTCTCCTGGATGCTGGCGATCCTGCTTGGGGCAATCGTCTCACCAACCGATCCAATCGCCGCGCTCGCCCTCCTGCGCCAACTAGGCCTTTCTGAACGCCTGCGGACGGTGATTGAGGGCGAGAGCCTCTTTAATGATGGCGTGGGCGTGACGGTCTTTGAGGTGACATTGCAACTTCTGTTGCCCTCGCTGGGTCTGGCCAGCCTCAGCGCTGCATTCAAGGGCGTTTCGCTGCTGAACCTGGACATCGAGATTCTCTGGCTGCTGCTGGGTGGGCCGCTGGTTGGCACGCTTTTCGGCTGGCTGGTCGCGCAACTGCTGCGGCTGGCTGACGACCATCTCTTTGAGATTATGGTGACGTTCAGCGCCGCCTATGCATCCTATTTGCTCGGTACGCTGCTCCATACTTCCGGCCTGTTGAGCGTGGTCTGTGCCGGTCTGGTGATTGGCAGCTACGGGAGAAAACGGCATATGTCTCAAGAGACTGAGCAGGCCGCGTCAGGCGTCTGGGAATTTATTGGCTATCTGGCGAATTCGCTGCTCTTTCTCATGCTTGGTATTCAGATCGGCAGCGTCACTCTTTTGCATAATTTAGCGGGCATAGGTTGGGCTTTTCTTGGCGTCATCGCGGGTCGCGCGCTCATCATCTACACGCTACTCCCCTTACACGACATGTTGGCGCGTCGTCTGTCCAGGCGACCTGCACGCCCGCACACAGGACGCTTCCGCTTACCCCGACCTCGTCCACTGCCTCCATCGTGGCGTCCTCCGCTCGTGCTGGTTGGGCTGCGCGGCGCGCTTTCGATTGCGCTGGTTCTCAGCCTGCCCATCAAGTTTACCCAGCGCGCGAATCTGGAGAGTATCGTGTATGGCGTGGTGCTGATTACCTTGCTCGGTCAGGGCCTGGGACTCCGTTTTCTCCTCCCTCACTGGCGGATTGCAAAAGATGAAGAGTGATACCATTTTTCATTTCGTGAATGTAGCGGCGCCCCTCGTGCGCGCCGCGTTCGCCTTTATTCGTCTTTCAGCTCTTTTTTGAGTTCGCGCATAAAGCCAGACGCGCCCTGTGCCCAGGTCAATTTAGGTTCGCGCGTCTGTAGGCTGCTCTCATTGCCCATCTCGGCTTTCAACTCGCGTACAAAGCCGGCCATGCCTTGCGCCCAGGTCATTCTGGGTTCACGCGCGCGTTGCTCGGCTTCGCTGCGTTCCCTGGCCTTGCGTACCTGCTCGTCATAGGCCGCGCGCTTATGCGGATTGCTGAGCACCTCGTAGGCTTCATTCAAGCGTTTGATCGCTTCGTCCTGGGTTTGCGCGTTCAGGTCAGGATGATGCAGACGTACCAGTTGACGATACGCCTGCTTGATTTCATCCTTGCTGGCATCGGCTGAGACGTTCAGAATGGCATAATAATTGGATGTCATGCACCGGTACTCCCAAATCCGCCGCGTCCTGGGCCAATCTCACCAACCTCTTCCCACTCGACGCGCATCACCGGCAAGAACAACCCCTGAGCAATTCGCTCGCCCTTTTTGACCTGTACAGCCTCCTGGCTAAAATTGAGGACCTGCACTTTTAGCTCGTCACCTTCACCACAATAGTCCTGGTCGATAATGCCCACTCCGTGCGGAATGAGTAGATTCTTGCGACGAGGCGTGCTGCTGCGCAACGTGAGCAAGAGAAAATAGCCGGCGGGAATCTGCACGATGACATTGCCAGGGATCAACGCGATCTGACGCGGCAGGATTTCAATATTTTCCCGACAAACTAGATCAAAGCCAACCGATCCTCCCGTCGCGTAGACCGGCAGTGGTAGGCTTGTATCAAGACGTTTAATCTTGACTCTCAGATGTTGCACTTGCATATCCATTCTGTTATTCTATGAGAGTGGATGAGCCACGTCAAGATGTTGCACCCGCTGATTTCCGCCAGGAACGGGATTTGTCTGAATCTGGCGTTCTGAATACCGTTGGGTGTAGCGGCGAACCTCGCTTCGCTGCGCTCACTTGCGCCGTCCAAATCGTGTATTTGTTGTGCGATGTGGGCGGCGATCGGCGTCTGAGAAATTGTCCTGAGGAGAGAAAGCTGGCATGACTTTGCGCGTGAAATTGCTCTGTGTCAGTTTGCTGCTGTGCCTGGCGCTGGCTGGCATGTTTTTCTCTGCCGCCGGGACCATCAGAGCGTACCAGCAACTTCAGCAGAATCACCAGCATATCATCACTGGCGACGTAAATACCGTGAGTTCGTGGATGACGTTGCCGTATGTCTCGCAAGTCTACCACGTGCCTGAGAGCTGCCTTACGCACGCGCTGCATATTTCCAATCCCTGGATGATTCATCATGCAAGCCTGCATGTCATCTCTGATTACACAGGGCGACCGCTCGATACCGTTCTCCTTAAGGTGCGTGAGGCGATTCTCGCGTACCGCAAGTATCATTCTGCCTGTCCAGCTTCAGCTCCTCCCAAAATGGAGGCTCCAGGCTTTACAAGCGTGCTGCACATCGACCTCTCTACACTGTGGAGAGAGGTTTGCCTATGAATACGATTCTGCCCTACCTGCTGACCCTCCTGCAAGAGTATGGCTACCCGATCCTCTGGCTCAGCGTCTTTATCGGCGCGCTGGGCATCCCGTTGCCGAATACCCTCGTGCTGCTCGCGGCTGGCGCTTTCGCGGCGGCTGGCGATTTCAATTTTGCCCTGCTGCTCCTCGTCTCGATCAGCGCGTTTGTCGCTGGCGATAATTGTAGTTATTGGATTGGACGGCGTTGGGGCAGCAAATTATTGGCCCATCTGGAGAAATCGGGGCGTTTGCTGAAGCCGCAAACCCTTGCGCGCTCGCGAGCCTATTTTCACCGTCTGGGTGGCTGGGCGATTTTTTGTAGCCGTTTTCTCGTCTCAGCTTTAGGTGGTGCGCTCAACTTGCTGGCGGGCGCGGAAATTTATCCATACCAGCGTTTTCTCGTCTTTGATATAGGAGGTGAATCTCTGGGCGCGTTGCTCCCACTCAGCCTGGGCTATATCTTCGGCGCGAGTTGGAGCGCGGTTGGCGATATTCTTGGTTCGTTCTCGTATTTCTTCGTGGCCCTGATGATCGCGCTGGTCCTTGGTTTCCAGGCAGTGCGGCTCCTGTTGCGTCTGCGCAAAAATGTTCGGACACGCAACATGCTCGCGATTACGCAGGAGACTATACTCGAAGATCCGCTCACTTTGCCGCCTGCCAAACCAGCTCCGACGCGCAGTCTGCCGTAGAGACCACGCCGCCAGTGAGCTAGCGAAGCGAGGGACGGCGTTCCAGCCACAGAGAGAGTCAGCTTGTTAGCAACAAATTGCGCAAAAGCTCATCTGGATGGAAAATGAACTGCAACTCTACTGAGTGTCAAACGTATATTTTTAGTAGAAAAGATTTCATCGCAGGAACACTTCTGCTTTTCCCCAGAAGGGCCAGGGGAGAGGCCAGACGAGACATGCACATAGCTAAACGCTATGCTTGTGAGGAACACTATTATGAGTGTAAGGTGTTGCAAACGTTCTGGCAGAGTTCCCATAACTGATCCAGGGCAGCGCCGGTGGCAAAGACACGATGAGCGCGCCACTGTGACGGATTTGAGCCAACCCTATGCAATTTGCAGTGATCTTCAAGCAGATCGTAGTGCAGGCACGATTACTGGCTTGATCGTGAAAATGACATACGCAAAAAAACCGAACTGGTCAAGTTTCTCTAGAAAAGGGCTAGATGAAAAGGGGCTTTTGCGTTATAATTAGGAGTGGTGCAGGAATAATTTCCGGTCCAATTATGTTTCTATCTGATAGAGGCATCAATTGTGTGCCTCTTTGACTTCCTCCCACTCGGTGTTCGGACACGGTATCCCGATTGTTGGACTGCTTTTCTTGAGCGCGTAGAGCCGAACCGACGGAAGATACTGCTATCTTGCTGTTTAAGATACTATTGTTCACGGAGGGCGCAAAATGATTGATTTGGAGCGTGGAACGGCAGGTGCTACCTTGTCCCGCCATGACACTGAAAATTTGAATACTGATCTTGAAAAGCACTATGAGACGATCTTTGGCCACCTGCTGCCGAAAGATTTAACATATACTGATGATGGAGCATGCCATACCAAAGATGGGCCGGAGTTGGAAGAGGATGTGCCAGGAATAGATACGGGCGCGCTTGAATTAGAAGAGCTGGCTGATACCGAGATTCACGAGGATCTCGCTCAGCTTCCAGGTTCCTCTGAAGTCGAACCCTCCGTACCTCAGACACCTCAGCCGCATTCCACTGATGACGTTCCCCATCCTCGCCGCACCGCGAGCCCGCGCCGCCGCCGTTCAGAAGATGATGAAAACGCTCATTCGGCAGATACTGGCGAATCGGACGCGGTGATGACCTACCTGCGCGAAATTGGCCGCGTGCCGATGATTACCCACGAACGCGAGATCGAACTGGCTCAGTTGATCGAGATGGGCGATCGCACGGCGCAAAAACAATTTATCCTGGCCAATCTCCGCCTGGTGGTGAGCATCGCCAAACGCTATGTCGGGCGTGGTCTGACCCTGCTCGATCTGATCCAGGAAGGCAATATTGGCCTGATCCGCGCGGTCCAACGCTATGATTGGCGGCGCGGCCATCGTTTCTCAACCCACGCGACCTGGTGGATTCGCCAGGCAATCAGCCGGGCCGTCGCCGACAAGGGACGCACGATCCGCCTGCCCGTTTACGTCAATACCGCCCTCAATCGTATCCGCCGCGAACGCCAGCGTCTCCTGCAAGAGCTTGGCCGCGAACCTACCGAACTGGAGTTGGCCGAAGCAACCGGCCTTGATCCAATTCGCATGGTCGAACTGCAATCCGCGCCCGGTGCGCCCGTCTCCCTGGAACTGCCAGTTGGTGAAGATGAAGAACAGGAATTGGGAGATGTGCTGGCCGATACAGAATCGGCCTCGCCCGAAGATCTCGCGACCACTCAGACCTTGAAAGATGAGGTCCAGCGCGTCCTCGAATCGGTTCTGACGCCCCGCGAGCGTCTCGTCCTGCAATTGCGCTTTGGCCTGAACAATAGCCAGGCCCATCCGCTCGAACAGGTTGGCCGCGAACTCGGCATCACCCGCGAGCGCGTACGCCAGATCGAAGCTGGAGCGCTCGCCAAGTTGCGCCAACCCCCAGTCCTGGATCGCCTGCGCGGCTAATCAAGCAGAAAAGCACAAAAAGAAGCGGCTACATTTCGCGTAGCTGCTTCTTTTTGTTGTAGCTAATTATATTTATCTATTTCTCTGTGTAAATCTTATTACCCACGCGTTTCACGACGTCCAGGATCGTCTCGACATCGTATTCGTTGAGGTTATAATGCAGGGCGCAGGAGCGGATGACGTAGTGATCATCGAGATCGGTGCCGCTGACAAAAGCTTTTTCGCCACCGAGCATCAGGCGACGCACGATCTCTTTGTTGAGCGCGTTCAAACGCTGCTCGTCTCCACGCAAGGCGGCGGGCGCGTAGCGGAAACAGACGGCGGTCAGATCGGTGTCGGCCAGCAGTTCCAGGTCGGGGCTGGCATTGATCTTCTCCATCATATAGCGGGCGAGATCGGTGTGGCGTACGATATGTTCGCGCAACCCTTCGCGTCCGAGCTGGAGCAGGACGCCGAAGAGCTTGGCGGCGAGAAAATGGCGCGTCTGATACATGCCCACCATGTCGAAGCGCTCGCCCATACCGAAACCCTCATCTTCTATCAGGCGCAGATACGAGGCCTCGAAACCAAAGGCCCCGGCCAGCATATCTTTATCGCGCACCAGCGTGCAGCTACAGGTATTGGTCGCGGCCAGCCATTTATGCCCATCCAGCGCGATCGAGTGGGCGCGAGCCAGACCGTCGCCATAGCGGTGCGCGATGCGCTCGTCGAGGAAACCGGGCCAGCCATACGCGCCATCGACGTGCAGCCAGAGATCTTCTTCGGCGCAGAGGTCGGCCAGCGCGCTGAGCGGATCGACAATGCCGGTATTGACCGTGCCGCCGCTACCCACGACGGCGAAGGGCCAGAGACCAGCTTCGCGGTCGCGCGCGATTGTCTCACGCAATTCATCAAGATCGATGCGGCGATCGCTTCTCACGCCGATGCGATGGTAGGATTTCAGGCCAAGGCCGAGTGAACGGACGGATTTCTCGACGCAGCTATGTACTTCATGTGAACCATAAATCACGAAACGGGGATGATTGCCCTGCACACCCTCTTCTTGCAAATCCCAATCATATTTTTTCGATCCCCAGTAGAGCGCGGCTGAGAGACCGTGGAAATTCGCCAGTGAGCCGCCATTGACAAAAATACCGCCGCTGCCCACTGTTGGAAAGCCAATCAGCTCCTCAAGCCAGCGAATGACCAGCTTCTCAATCTCGGTCGCGGCATGCAGGCCCTTCGCCGATGTGGGATTCATCATGCTGGCCAGGTGATCCAGGAAAATACTGATGGGTGCTGCCGCTGGATTGACCCAGGGCGAGAAAGTCGGCTGCTGGTTGCCCATATCATAGGGCATAACCTCTTGCGCGAAATAATTCAGGATCTCCTGCGCGGACATCCCATGTTCTGGCAGAGAACTGGTGCGCAAGCGTTCTAAAACCTCACGCGACGGTGCTGTATAGACGGGCTTAGAAGGACGATCGGCATAATAGTCTGCGGCGATTTCTGCGGTCTGGAGACTTGTCTGGTGAAATTCTTCCGGTGTCATGGCCAGGGGAGAAGGGGTGTCGATGTAGTGTTGTTTCTGCGCGACGATGGAGGGAGAACTATTCTGATGCATAACGCCTATCCTTTCATACAAGAACCAAACCGTCCAGATTTCGAGTATAGCAGATATGTCCAGCTAAATCCCCACACCTATGTGCAAAGTAGCTATATGTTCTCAGGGCGAACTGCGCTATTTTGCGAGATGCTGTGCCAGCATGATCCACTTTATGCCTGCTCATCCGGCTCTTTGAGCGTGGGCAAAGGGAAATCTCGCTGACTAAGCAATTTTGCCGCGAGAAAAATTGTGTGGATAGTGTCTATAGATGTGGATTTTTATTTGACGAACTGAACGTTCGCTCGGCGAAAAAAGAATTGCCCGTTTCCGGCCAGATATGATATACTGAGTGGCGAAAATACCGGATCGTAGGGGAATTTTTGCTGTGAACCATTTCTACACCAATCAGTATTGTACCTGTCGCTGCGTTCATGAGAGCAGATCGTAACTCAGCCTCTCATGAACGTAACGACGTGCTGTGCCCATTCCGCCGTTTCCACCACTTTTCGCACGTTTTCTTGCCTGAGTTACTCGTTTCCATGATGGGAAAGCAACGGCACGTCGCTTTCTGCTTATGGGCTACCGTAACATCTCTACACTCATCAAAATAGAAGACTAGAGGAGCTTGTTTTATGGCCAGGCCAGTTTACCTGTACGATACGTTGACACGAAGCAAACGCGAGTTTCAGCCGCTTGATCCGTCGCGCGTGACGATCTATTCGTGCGGCCCGACCGTTTATAAAGATATCCATATTGGCAACCTGCGCACCTTTATGATGACCGATTGGGCGCGCCGCGTTCTCGCGTACAATGGCTACAATGTCTACCTGGTGCGCAACATCACCGACGTGGGCCATTTGCAGAACGACATCGAAGAACTCGGCGAGGATAAGCTGGAGTACGAAGCGCGCGTGACCGGGCGTTCGGCCTATGAGATCGCCGCGCAATATACCCGGCAGTATCAGGAGGATTCAGCAGAGGTCAATATCCTGCCGCCGCACCTGGAGCCAAAGGCAACCGATCACATCCCTGAGATGCTGGCCATGACCGGTCAGTTGGTCGAGCGCGGTCTGGCATACGAGACCGATGGCAATGTATACTATAATGTAAGCAGTTTCCCGGCTTATGGCAAGCTCTCCGGCAATACCGTCGAGAGTCTGCAAGCTGGAGCCAGCGGTCGTGTGCAGTTGGAGATTGCCGAAGATAAACGCGCTGCCGAAGATTTTGCTCTATGGAAACGCGGCGAGGCGAACCGGCAGATGAACTGGGAGAGTCCCTGGGGCGTGGGTTTCCCTGGCTGGCATATCGAGTGCTCGGCGATGGCGACGAAATACCTGGGTGAGCAGTTCGACATTCACACTGGCGGCGTTGATCTGATCTTTCCACATCACGAGGATGAGATCGCGCAAAGCCAGGGCGTGAGCGAGAAGAAGCCGGTACAATACTGGATGCACGGCGAGTTTATCAATATCAGCAGCCGCCTGTTCAATCAGGGTGTGACAGACGAGGGCGACGACGAAATCAAGATGTCGCGCTCGCTGGGCAATGTAATTCTGCTCAAGCACTTGAAAGAGTGGGGCTTTGAGCCACTGGCGTTCCGTTACTCGCTGCTGACCGCGCACTATCGTTCAAAAATGAATTTTACGCGCGAATCGCTGACAGCGGCTCAGAACGGTCTGAACAATCTGCGCGCCGACCTGGCCGAGTTGCCGGTGGTTCTCTATGATACTGATGATCCCTGGTCAGAGGAGGCGCTGCGTTTACGCGAGACCTTCCACGCGGCGATCAACGATGACATGGATCTGCCAGTCGCGCTGAGTGTGACCCGTGAGGTGCCGCGCGATGCGAAGATCGATCCCGGCGAACGGCGTCGGCTGCTGCTCGACTTTGACCGCGTGCTCGGCCTGCGCCTGGACACGGTTGAACCGCGTTCGGCGCGTACGTTCAGTGAAGAGACGCTGGCCCTGGTTAAGCAACGTGACGAAGCGCGCGCGGCCAAAAATTGGCAGGCTTCAGATCAGTTGCGCGATCAATTGAAGGCACTCGGCTTCGAGGTGCGTGATACACCTCGCGGAACCGAACTGGTGTAGAATTTGTGCGCGTAGATTTGCGTACGGCATAAAGGCTTTTAGCTGAAGGAGGATACCCCGATGGCATCCCGGTGGCAAAAGACTATGGCGGCAGTAGCTGGCCTGGCCGGTCTGGCGGGCGGAGCGTATTACCTGCTTATGCATCGACCATTGCCGAAAATCAATGGCACGCTGCGCCTGGCGGGTTTGCACGAACCCGTTGAAATTGTGACCGATCGCTATGGCGTGCCGCATATCTACGCGCATAACGAAGACGATCTTTACATGGCCCAGGGCTATGTTCACGCGCAACACCGTCTTTGGCAGATGGAGCTAAATCGGCGCATCGGCTCCGGTCGCCTGGCTGAAGTCTTTGGCGAGGTCGCGTTAGATGTCGATCGTTTCTCGCGCCGCCTGGGCATGCATCGGGCCGCCGCCGCCGGGGTGTGTACGCTCTCCGCGCATAGCCGCCGCATTCTAGAGTCCTATGCTCGCGGCATCAATGCCTTCATCAGCAGCCATCGGAACAACCTGCCCATCGAATTCACTATCCTGCGTATCGATCCCGCTCCCTGGCAGCCCGCCGACTCGATCCAGTGGTCGAAGATGATGGGCTGGAATCTGGGCGGCAACTGGGAGACGGAGGTCATTCGCGCGCAACTGGTGGCGAAACTTGGCCCGGAGCGTGCCGCGAAGCTGGAGACGGGCTATGATCCCAGGCACCCGCTGATTATTCCGCCCGGCGTGGCCTACGAGGGCGCGAATACGGGAATGCTGGAAGAGTACGCCGTGCTCAAACAGCTGAGCGGCTTCGGCCTGCTTGGTGGCAGCAATAACTGGGTCGTCGATGGCAGCATGACCACGACTGGCGCGCCGATCGTCTGTAATGATCCGCACCTGGGACAGGCCGCGCCCTCGATCTGGTTTGAGTGTCATTTGATCGCTGGCGATATTGATGTTGTGGGAGCCAGTTTCCCCGGCGCGCCCGGTGTGGTGATCGGGCACAATCGCCACGTCGCCTGGGGTGTGACAAATGCAGTTTCCGATGTTGAAGATTTGTATATCGAGAAATTCAATCCCCAGAACCCGCGCCAGTACGAATTTCAGGGTCGCTGGGAAGAAGCTCAGGTCTATCACGAAGAAATCAAAGTGAAAGGCCGCAAGGAGCCGGTTATCGAAGAGGT
>Ga0070679_100003319_pt1 | contig 14743 bp, 14 predicted proteins | sample KBSC63BmetaG_FD_65652 | JGI IMG/M metagenome (GOLD analysis project Ga0070679, IMG submission 65652) | Corn rhizosphere microbial communities from Kellogg Biological Station, Michigan, USA - KBS C6-3B metaG | ecosystem: Host-associated > Plants > Roots > Rhizosphere | place: USA: Michigan... | reverse complement strand
CTCGTGTATTGGTCCCACTCATCGGCGCAGCGGGCGCGCGGTCGTGTGGACGACTATCGACGGCGGCGCACACTGGTCACTCGTCTTGCTCGATGCCGATTCAGCGACGACGCTGCTTCAGCGAGCAGGCGACGCGAGCATCATGCGTCCGGGAGAGACGCTGTACTCGAACCGTCGCATCGCGTGGTCGTGGGGTGATCGGCGATTGCGGATTACGGCCGTGGACTGATCGGCGTACAACCCTCGTGATGCGCCGCCGCGCTACGGCGCTGGATCTAACGTGATGGCGAGGTCTTGTCGATTCACGAAGAGACAGTCGCACGACTTGCCCTCGAAGCCTTTCGGACCGTACACGTCTAACTGCTTGGTGTTATCCGTTACAGTGATCGTCTTTTTGATGCTCGCGAAGCCGGGTGCGCTGATGTCGAACACGTACTTGCCTCCGGCTCCCGAGATGAAACACTGACCGTCGCACTGCACGACATGGGCGGTGTCGCTGTTGACGATGATCTTGACGCCACTCACCAGCGCGTTCGTCGAGGACGACGTGACGGTGATGAACGCCGCCTCCGCAGGTGGGCAGCCGGGAACGACGATGCACTCGCCGGTGTGGCGACATCCGGCGGCAAGCGCGAGAACAATGCCGAGAGCGCGCCGTCGAGTTTGTTTATCGAATCGATTCGTGACCGAGCGCATCGTCGTCGGGTTGGCCTTGCCAAAATGCTTAACGAGGCAGGCGATGAATTGGTCACCAGGCACTTCACGCGTCCTCGAGCGATCAGCGACTCGCGTGAAGCGTGATCAATCGCCCCGCGAGGCCATCGACCGCGCGCGCTGCAGCGTCGCCACCCTGATTTGTCACGACGAGGACCGCGAAGTTTGCTTCCGGCGCAATCCAAGCGACAGCGAAGTTCATCGTATTCGAGCCAGCATGCGTGAGCGCCCGTCCGCCTGGGCCAGCCCAGCCGCGTTTGGTCACCAGCCATCCAAACGCGTAGCCAGTGCTCGAGTCGACTTGTACGGCAGGAGCCACGAGCGCCTTCGCCGTCTCGGCGCTCCACGGTGACGGTCCTCCGCGCGATGCGCGCAGCACCGTTCGAATCCACGTCGCCCAATCGGCGAGCGTGAGATGTGCGCGTCCTGCCGGACCAAATACTGGCGGGTTGTCGGCGTTCGGCCCTGGCGAGATGGCGACGACGCTGCCTGCTTGGATCGCGTGCGGCCAAGGCTGGTCCACCTTTCCCGGTGTACCGGCCGCACCGAAGCCGACGGAAGTCATACCCAATGGGCGAAGCAGCCGATCGACGACCAGTGTCTCGTAATCACCGTCCATGAGGCGTTCAGCAATCGCACCCGCGACGATGTAGTTCGAGTTTGCATATGAGTACTTGCCGCGCGGTGTTGCTGGAGGTTGCGAGAGCACCCATTTGAGAAATGCGACGCGCTGCGCCCGCGGCGTTCCGTCGCGGAACTGGATCGTCGGATTCGGGACCAACCCCGATTGATGTGAGAGCAGCTCGCGTACTTGGAGGTTCCGATACTCCGGCCGCATTTCCGCCACGAGATCGGGGAACAAGTCGGCCAGCGTCGATGTCCACGCGAGCCGCTTGTGATCGACCAGAAGACCCAGAAGGCCGGCGGTCATCGCCTTCGTGTCCGAACCGATGTGAAACAGGTCGGTCTTCGTCGCGCGCGTCGTGTCGCCGAGGTGGCGAACGCCAACGACGTCCAGCGAGAGCACCGAGTCGCTCGTGACGATCGCGGCGCCGAGTGCGGGGAGGTGGTTCGCGGCGCGCGCGGAGTCGAGGATGCGAGCTAGTTCTCGCTGCTGCGCATGCGCGACCGATATTGCCATGCCCAATGAGACGAAGAGGACGAAGCCAGCTCTGGTTCGCACGGTCGTGTGTGTCTGAGGACGATCGACGGCGGCGGCGCAATTGAAGCCGAGGGCTGCCGAATCGCAAACCAGCTGGCCCGAGGCGCGCTGAGAATCGAGGACGTGATGGAAGGTATCCCTTGACACCTGGCAGCATGAGATAAGAAATTGTCTCGCGTGATCAACGCGCTCACGATCGAAATCATCACTGGTATCGCGCTCTCCGCGTTAGGAGCACAGACGCCGCGCACTGTGCGGAGTGATACGGCGATGGCCCGCGCGGCCGCGGCGGACAGCGCGCATCTTCGCGAAGCGATGGCGCCGCCTGCGGCGCGAGAAGCCGAATGGAAGCACCGAGATTGGCGAGATCCGTCGCCGCATCGCGAAGGCTTCGTCGATGCAGGCGGCGTGCAGCTGCACTATCTCGATTGGGGTGGACGCGGCGCCGCGATGGTCTTCGTGCCAGGTATGGGGCACACGGCGCACGTGTTCGACGACCTCGCGCCGCGATTCACCGACAGCTTCCACGTTGTCGCGCTGACGCTGCGAGGTCACGGCGGGTCGTCGGCTCCGTCACACCCGTACACTGTTGATTCGCTCGCGCTCGACGTCGCGCGCGCTCTCGACGCGTTGCGACTTCGTGATGTGATCCTCGTCGGCCACTCGCTCGGCGGACACGTCGCCAATCGCGTAGCGATCCTCCATGGCAGCCGTGTGGCGCGCGTGATCTATCTCGATGCCGCGAAGGATTCGACCGGCCTCGCCGCGCTGCGGGCAGCGGCTCCGACAGTGCGGCCGTCTCCTGAAGCGCTCTCGCGCGGCGATGATGCGCGTGCGCATTGGGCGCAGCGACGGCTCTACTTCGCGTTTTGGTCGAACGCGCAGGAAGCCGACTATCGCGCGGGTCGTACCGCGCCAGAGATTCCGTCGATGAGCGATCTCTACTCGCTTCAGGACTGGCGCGCCGTGCGGCAGCCGCAGCTGGATGTCTGCGCGCTCGACACGCCGAGCGTGCAGTTCCCATGGCTTGCCGGGCGGGATCGCGAGCGGATGACGAGTCAGATCGCGCGGTACCTGGCCGACCGGTTCGTCCCGTGGGAACGAGCGTCGTGTGCGCGGTTCGCGGCCGAGGCCCGATCGGGTACGCTCGTCATCGTGCCGCAGAGCAACCACTACGTATTTCTGGTGAGTCCGGAACAGACGTACGTTGCGATGAAGCGGTGGCTCGCCAGCCGCGTGTCTCAGCCCGTCGATCGATAGGTCTTTACTCAACGTCTGTTCGGATGTGCTGACCGGTGATCTCGCCGTACAAGATTCTCTCGAATCGATTGAGCGTGGGAGGATTCAGCGTGTTTTACGAATGTCTACCGTGAGTCCGATGTCGATGATCATCGAGTCTTCCCCAAATGCGACGCGACCAGCGTAGTGTCTTCGGACAAGCGGCATCGTCGTGCTCGAATCCGCATTGTAGTGCGAGAACACCGCGAGCTGTGGCTTGATACGCTCGAAGAGTGCACCAGCCTCCACGCCGTCGGTGTGGTGGTTAGCGATCACTGTGGCTTGCCGCCGCGTCTGGCGAGAGTTCGGCATCAGTTCGTCGGGCGGGCCGGCGAGCAGTGGATCCTGCTTGTACCTGCCAAGTTCGTGAATCAAGACATCGGCGCCCGCGGCGAACTTCACCAAATTGTCAGAGGGTCTGGTATCCCCGGACAAGACCACAGAGTGGCCCTGGAAGTCGACACGATAGCCGTACGCCGGCTGCACAGGGCCATGATCGACAAGAAACGCCGTCACAGTGACGCCGCCCGACTTGTAGACGACGCCTTCCGTGATGTCCGTCGCGATGACGCGCACACCATCCGCCGGGTACTTCTCATCGACGTCGCGCCGAACGTGAATATCAAACGCGAGTGCTTCCTGAAATTTTTCCATCATGGCGTGGGTGCCCGAGGGTCCCCACACCGATAAAGGCACCGTGCGACCCTGAACGGCCCACGGCGAGATCAGGAGCTCGGGCAACGAAATGATGTGGTCCGAGTGAAGATGAGTCAGAAAGACCTTCGTTACGTCAGCGGGTCTGATATTGGCCCGCACCATACCCGTCGTGGTGCCCCGGCCGGCATCGAACAGCAGCCGCTCAGAACCGGCCAATACCAATGTGCTGATACCGAGCCGGCTGGCGTGGAAGGTGGGTCCACCCATCGTACCGAGAAGGATGACTCGCATGTTCTCTCCACTCAACGGCTGCGGAGTTTGCGACTCGACTTTGGTGGGTCCTCCCAGCGCGGCACATGCAAAGAACGCGATGATTGCCCGCATAGGCGCCGATCCTGGTGAAGGTTGAACTTCGTCGATAGCCCGAGTACGCGTGCTACACAGGATCTCGCGCCGAGCGCCTCTATGAAGAAACGGGCACCTGCCAACGCAGATGCCCGTTTTCGATTTTACACGAACTCCGACAGAAACCGATAGGTCAGATGTCGAGGTTTTTCACGAACTGCGCGTTGTTCTCGATGAACACGCGCCGTGGCTCGACCTCGTCGCCCATCAGCGTCTGGAAGATCTCGTTGGCGCTGAATGCTTCCTCGATGCTCACCTTGAGAAGCGTCCGGCTCTCTGGATCCATCGTCGTGTTGAAGAGCTGGTCGGCGTTCATTTCGCCGAGGCCCTTGTACCGCTGGATGTTGACGTTCGCCTTCGTCTCGCCGTTGCCGTTCGAGAAGCGCTTCACGATCTCGTTTCGCTCCTGCTCGTCGTAAGCGTAGTGAGCTTCCTTGCCCTTGGCGATGCGGAAGAGCGGCGGCTGCGCGATATAGACGTAGCCGGCTTCGATGAGCTCCGGCATCTGCCGGAAAAAGAACGTGAGGAGCAGCGTGCGAATGTGGGCGCCGTCGACGTCGGCGTCCGTCATGATGATGATCTTGTGATAGCGCGCTTTCTCGAGCTCGAACTCGTCCTTGATGCCGCTGCCGATCGCGGTGATGATCGTGCGGATCTCCTCGTTCGAGAGCACTTTGTCGATACGTGCCTTCTCGACGTTGATGATCTTGCCGCGGAGCGGCAGGATCGCCTGGAACTCGCGCCGGCGTCCCTGTTTGGCTGAACCGCCTGCCGAGTCACCCTCGACGAGATAGAGCTCACAGAGCGCGGGATCCCGGTTCGAGCAGTCGGCCAGCTTGCCGGGCAGATTGCCGACGTTGAGCGCCGATTTCCGCGTGAGATCGCGCGCCTTACGCGCCGCCTCGCGCGCGCGCGCGGCAGACACGGCTTTCTCGACGATGGCGTTCGCCGTTTTCGGATGCTCCTCGAGATACGCGGCGAGCCATTCGTTCACGAGCGTCTTGACCGCGGACTCCACCTCGGAGTTGCCGAGCTTCGTCTTGGTCTGCCCCTCGAACTGCGGCTCGTGCACCTTCACCGACAGCACGGCCGTGAGGCCCTCGCGCACGTCGTCGCCGGAAAGCGTGAAGTCCGACTTCTTGAGGAAATTGCCCTTCGCGGCGTAGGCGTTGATCACGCGCGTGAGCGCGGCCTTGAACCCGGTGAGATGCGTTCCGCCTTCGTGCGTGTTGATGTTGTTGACGAAGGAGAAGACGTTCTCGTTGTACTGGTCGTTGTACTGCATCGCGACTTCGATGCCGACGTCGTCGCGCGTGGTCTCGATGTACAGAATGTCCTTGTGCAGCTCTCTGCGATTCGAGTTCAAGTGCTGCACGAACTCCTTGAGGCCGCCCTTCGCGTGGAAGGTGTCGGACTTTTCCTGGCCGGCGCGCTCGTCGGTGAGCGTGATCATCACGCCCTTGTTGAGGAACGAGAGCTCGCGCAGTCGCAGTGCGATGGTGTCGTAGCGATAGATCAGATCACTGAAGATCTGATGATCCGGCTTGAACCAGGTTTTGGTGCCGGTCTCCTTCTTCGGCACCTCGCGCTGGACCTTCAGCTTGGTGGTGGTCGTGCCGCGCGCGAAGTCCATGTAGTGCTCTTTGCCGTCGCGCTTGACCCACACCTTGAGCCGCTCGGAGAGTGCGTTCACGACGGACACGCCGACACCGTGCAAACCGCCGGACACTTTGTAGCTGTCCTTGTCGAACTTGCCGCCGGCGTGCAGCACCGTGAGCGCGAGCTCCACGCCCGGCATCTTCTCCGTCGGGTGAATGTCGACCGGAATGCCGCGCCCGTTGTCTTCGACGGTGATTGAATTGTCCTGATGAATCGTGACGCGTACGGCGTCAGCGAATCCGGCGAGCGCTTCGTCGATCGAGTTGTCGACGACCTCATATACGAGATGGTGCAATCCGCGTTCGGACGTCGATCCGATGTACATACCGGGACGCTTGCGAACCGCCTCGAGTCCCTTGAGAACCTGGATTTGCCCAGCGTCGTATTTCGACGTCTCGTCCGCGTTCTTGGTCGCCATAATCACCCGGAAAAACTGCGCTCAAAATGACCCCAAATAAAGGCCGAAAATGGCTCGGGGTCCAACCTGATAAAAATAATGAAAGCGCCGTCTCAATGCAACGGCGTACGGAGCTGACAACCTTTTCTTCCGCAACGGTTTAGGCGCCTTGCAGGTTACCTCGCCAGCAGCCACCGAATCCTTCGGATCGCCGCCCGTCCTTCAACTCGGTTGATCGACCGCAGAAGCTCCGGCTCGAGCAGCGACAGCTCGTTCATCCACGCGTTCGTGGAAACCTCCACGAACAGCGTGCCATTGGCCGTGATCGACTTCGGCGCCGTCACCGCGGCGATCTGCGGCCCAACCAGGCGCGGCCATTCCGGAATGATCGCCGCCTGATCCACGCGCTCCGCGAGCCCACTCTTGTGGAGCCACTTGGCAACGACGTTGCCGACCGCTTCGGGCCGCTTCTTCTTCTCTCCGCTCATGCTGCCTCGACACGGTCGACTCGGCCGGCCACCACACGCGCGCGTGCGAGACCAGTGAACTCACTCGGAATATCGCTCTCGCGCGGCACGGCGAGAATCGTCTGGCCGAGTCCGTCGCGCGACAAAAGGCTGAGTACGTTGGCGGACCGCCGCACGTCGAGCTCGGCAAAGGGGTCGTCGAGCAGAAAGACCGGCGTGCGGGACGTCCGCTCCGCGAACGTTCGAGCCTCGAGCATCCGAAGGGCGATCGCCGCCGTCCGCTGCTGACCGGCAGATCCGAACGTGCGCAGCTCGCGCGCGGCGCCGTCGTCGCTGGCGATCGTAATCGCGAGATCGTCGCGATGCGGACCAACGTGCGTCAGCCCGCGTTTCACATCGTGCCCGCGTTTTGCCTCGAACGCGGCCGACAACGCCTCCGCCGAGATGCTATCGAGATCCAACGAGCTGGAATAGCGAACGCGCACGCGCGCTTTCTCGCCGATCTCACTGCACAGCCGCTCGAACGGGTCGGCGACCGCGCTCACCCACGCGAGGCGCTCGCGCATCAGCGCTGCGCCATTCTCAGCGAGCGCCGGTTCCCAGACCGCGATGCTCGCGGTGGATGCGCGCCCCGCGCGGCTCGATTCTCTGAGCGCGGCATTGCGTCGCACGAGTGCCGCGCGGTAACGCTGGAGCGCGGCGAGATAGCCCGGCGTCGTGAGCGCCAAGACGATATCGAGAAAGCGCCGTCGTGCAGTCGGTGATCCGGCGATGAGCTCGACATCCGCCGGCGAGAACATCACCGACGGCAGCGCGCCAAGCGCGTCGCTCAACCGCTCGGGAATGTCGCCGTCGAGGCGGACGCGTTTGCGTTTCGTCGCGCGCTCGAAGCCGATTCCGATCTCGTGACACCGGTCAGTGTCGACGGTCGCGGCGAGATGAAAGGCATCAGCGCCGAAACGCACCAGATCCTGGTCGCGCGCGCCGCGCACCGATCGCAGAATTTGAAAATAGTAAACGGCTTCGAGCAGGTTGGTCTTGCCCTGACCGTTCTCCCCGACGACGACGAGCCCCTCAGCGGGCGGTGAGAGCTCGACGTTTTCGAGATTGCGAAAGTCGCGCACCGAGAGATACGCGATCCGGGCGACGGACGCCACTCACGCGCCCTTGAAGCTCGCCGCGCGTTTCTCGAGAAAAGCGCGAGTGCCCTCTCGCTTGTCTTCGGTCCCGGCGAGATGGCCGAACATCGCCGCCTCGATCTCCAGACCGTCGCCGAGCGGAAGGTCGACGCCGTGGTTGAGGACTCCGATGCACGCCGCGACCGCGAGCGGTCCGTTGGACAGGATCGAGTGCATCATGGCCATTGTCGCCGTGGCCAGCTCCGCTGCGGGCACAACGCGATTGACCACTCCAATTCGATACGCTTCCTGCGCATCGATCATCTCGGCGGTCAGCAACAGCTGGAGGGCGCGTCCTCGTCCGGCGAGTCGCGCGAGACGTTGCGTGCCGCCGTATCCGGGAATGAGACCGAGCTTCACCTCGGGCTGGCCGAACTTCGCCGTATCGGCGGCGATGCGAATATGGCACGCCATCGCGAGCTCACAGCCGCCGCCGAGCGCGAAGCCGTTCACGGAGGCAATCGTCGGCTTCGGCGAGCTCTCGAATCTGCCGAAGACTTCCTGGCCGCGCTGGGCGAGTGCCTTCGCCGATGCGGAGTCGTGGCGTTCGAGCTCTGAGATATCGGCGCCAGCGACGAATGCGCGTCCGGCGCCCGTGAGAATGACGCCGCCGACGCTGCCGTCCGAGCGCGCCGCGTTGATGGCCTCTCCAAGCTCGGCGATCACACGCTCGTTGAGCGCGTTGAGCTTGTCCGGCCGGTTGATCGTGATGGTCGCGATACGGTCGGCGACGGAGTAGATGAGCGTGTCGTAGGCCATTTGCGGAATCTACGCGGACCGGTCCGAGGCGCGAGCCTTGCGATCGACCCGTGACGTGCCTTCCTGGATTCTCCGCTCCGGTCGACGGAAGCGGTTCGAGTATCGCGACGCGAACCGTCATGCGATTCGTGATCGCCAAACGTTGGCGCGCATCGTGTCGCTGCGTGTTCCGCCGGCATGGCGCGACGTCCATATCGCGCGTTCGCCGCGCTCGGCGATTCAGGCGTGGGGATTCGATGCGCGCGGGAGAAAGCAGTATCGATACAACGGACGCGCCGTCGAACTTCGGGAGTTACGGAAGCATCATCGTGTGCGACAGCTTGCCAAGGAGCTGCCACGACTGCGTCGCATGATGGAGCAGGATACGCGGCCAGCCGCCAAGGCGTCGGCGCTGGATGTCGATACGGTCGCGGCGACCGTGCTCAGGTTGATCAGCGAGACATTCTGCCGGATCGGCGGCGAGCGGTATCTGCGTGAGAACGGCACGTTCGGAATCACGACGCTCCGCAAATCGCAGGTGAGCGTCGAATCGCGAGCGGCGCGCTTCGAGTATCGCGGCAAAGGAAAGATCTGGCAGCGCCAGATGATCATCGATCGCGACCTCATCCGTTTGATTGCGCGTCAGCTCCGGACGCCGGGGCCGCGCGTGTTCACGTACCGGCGCGGCGCCCAGTGGAGAACGCTTTCGGCGCAGGACGTCAACTCGTATCTCCGGCGGCGAGCCGGGCGCTACAGTGCGAAGGATTTTCGTACGTGGGGCGCGACGCTGCGCGCCGCAACGGTACTCGCCGAGCTCGGAGCAGCCCAGTCGGAGAGGGAGGCGAAACGGAACGTCGCGCTTGCGATGCGGCTCGTCTCGTCGGAGCTCGGGAACACGCCGGCGATCTGTCGTTCGTCGTATGTGCATCCGATGGTCATTGCGCGCTATCTGGATGACGGGGACACGATCGCGCTTTCCCGCGGTCGCTCGGCGACGCGGGGCCGAGCGCATTCACCGGAAGAGCGAGCGCTCATCGCGTTTTTGGAGCGACACTTTCCCGAGAGGCGACGCGCTCCTAGAGGTGAATAGAGAAGGGGGCTGCGTGCGGAGGAGGTGAGGAGAAAGCGAGGCGCGTACGGAGGCACTCCGCACTCAAGCGTCTTCTCCCTTCACCTCCTCCGCACCCAGTCCTCTTCTCTCGCGGGCCCAAGTGCAGATCCCTCGCTTCGCTCGGGATGACAAGGTTCTCGCTTCGCTCGGGATGACAAGGTTCTCGCTTCGCTCGGGATGACGCGTAGCTTTGACGAATGGAGATTGTCCAGTCAGTCCGATGGTCCGACGATGGCCGCGGCATTCGAATCCTCGACCAGCGCGAGCTGCCGGCGCGCGAAGTCTTTCGCGATCTGACGACGATCGACGAGGTCTACGACGCGATTGCCACGCTGGCCGTTCGCGGCGCGCCGGCGATCGGGATCGCTGGTGCAATGGGAGTGTCGCTTGCTTTCGGCGGCGAAGAGCTCGATCATGGCCACGCAATACTGCGGGTGTCGCGGGCCGCCGGGCGGCTCAAGAGTGCGCGACCGACTGGTGTGAACCTGGCGTGGGCCGTGGATCGCGTGGTGCGCGCCGCGGTCGCCTGCAGGGATCCCAATCGCATGTACGACGCCATACGCGACGAGGCGACGAAGATCCTCGATGAGGATCGCGCGATGTGCAGTCAAATCGGCGAGCACGGCGCCGCGCTGATTCCAGACGGCGCGAGAGTTCTCACACACTGCAACGCGGGCGCGTTGGCGACCGCCGGCATTGGTACCGCACTCGCCGCGATTTACACGGCGGCTCAGCAAGGTAGACGCGTGCAGGTCTACGCCGATGAAACGCGTCCCTTACTTCAAGGCGCGCGGCTCACCGCGTGGGAGCTTGGTCGCGCGGGAATCCCTGTCACCGTGCTCGTTGACTCGGCCGCGGCGTCGCTCATGGCGGAAGGTGAAGTCGATCTCGTCATCGTCGGCGCCGATCGCATCGCGACGAATGGCGACGCGGCGAACAAGATCGGCACGTACGCACTCGCGATCGCGGCGCGGCATCATGGCATACCGTTTTACGTCGCCGCACCGACGTCGACGTTCGATGCCGCAACCAAGAGCGGCAACGGAATTCTGATCGAGCAGCGCCACTCGGACGAGGTGCGATCCGCCGGCGGCGGACGCACCGCGCCGATCGACGTGGCGGTGTACAACCCGGCATTCGATGTTACGCCCGCGGAGCTCATCACGGCCATCGTCAACGAGCACGGTGTCCATCGCGGCCCGTACGATTTTTCGCGGAGCACCGCGTGAAGCACGTCCTAGCTATCGATGAAGGCACCACGGGCGTCACGTGCCTGATGATCGGCGAAGACGGACGCGTCGCCGGCCGCGGCTATCGAGAGATTCCTCAATATTTCCCGCGCGCGGGTTGGGTCGAGCACGACGCGATCGAGATTCTCGAATGCGTCCGCCAAGCGTCGCGCGCTGCGATCGCGGCATCGAAAGCGACGCCAGTCGCGATCGGAATCACGAACCAACGAGAAACGGTCGTGATCTGGGAGCGTGCAACCGGGCGTCCGGTTCATCGCGCGATCGTGTGGCAGGACCGGCGCACGGAGCCGCGATGCCGCGAGCTCACGCCGCGCATGGACTGGATCGCGAAGCGCACCGGCCTCTTGCCCGATCCGTACTTCTCCGCGACAAAGATCGAGTGGTTGTTGCGCGACTTGAAACTGCTCGAGCGGTATCGCGCGGAAGATCTCGCGGTCGGCACGATCGATTCGTGGCTCGTGTGGCATCTCACCGGCGGCGCCGTCCACGCGACGGATCCGACCAACGCGTCGCGCACGCTGCTGTACGACATCGACTCGCACGCGTGGAGCGCGGAGCTGTGCGGCGAATTCGGCGTGCCGATGGGGATGCTCCCCCAAGTGCGCGGATCGTGCGCCGACTTCGGAATTGCGAAGGGCGAGATGCTCGGCGCTGACGCGCCGATTCGCGGAATCATCGGCGATCAGCAGGCCGCGCTGTTCGGTCAAGGTTGTTGGGCGCGCGGCTCGGGCAAGAACACGTACGGTACGGGTGCGTTCTTGCTGCTCAATGCCGGCAAGGAGCGGCCGCGCGGCGGCGGCGGGTTGCTCACGACCATCGCGTGCGACGCGAAAGGCGACGCCGTCTACGCGCTCGAGGCGGCGATCTTCATCGCCGGTGCCGCGGTCCAATGGCTTCGCGATGGACTGTCGATCATCACGAACGCCGCTGAGACGGAAGCGCTCGCGCGTTCTATAGATTCTACCGACGGCGTCTACTTCGTTCCGGCGCTCACCGGCCTTGGCGCGCCGCATTGGGAGTCCGCGGCGCGCGGCACCATCGTTGGGCTGACGCGAGGTACTCGACGGGCGCATCTCGTCCGCGCCGCACTCGAAGCGATGGCGTTCGGAACTGCCGAAGTGCTCGGCAGCATGCGCAGCGCGAGCGGCGCGACATTCGACAAATTGCGCGTCGACGGCGGCGCGACGAACAACGATTGGTTGATGCAGTTTCAGGCAGACGTGCTCGGAGTTCCTGTCGAACGACCTGACATGGTCGAGACGACCGCGCTGGGCGCGGCCGGGCTTGCCGGTCTCGCCACCGCTGTGTGGGAAAGCGCTGACGAGTTCATCGCGACGCGCGAGTTCACGAAGTTCGTTCCGCGAGCGCACGAGAGCGCGGTCCGCGCGATGGCCGGATGGCGCCGCGCAATCCGCGCGGCGGTCGCATGGGCGCGCGACGTGGAAGCGGAGTCGCCGTGAGCGTGCAGGACGATCTTCGTGCGCATTGCCGTGCCCTCGCCGCGTGTCGATTGTGCGGCCATCCCGACGACGTCAAACCGATTCTCTCGGAGGCAGCGCGGCCGAACGTCATGCTCGTGGGTCAGGCGCCGGGAAAGGTCGAGACGGCTGGTGGAAAGCCGTTCGCAGGCAGAGCAGGGAAGACGCTTTTCCGGTGGCTGGAGCAAGCCGGCGTGGACGAAACCAGCGCGCGTCGACAGATCTACATCGCCGCGGTGACGCGCTGTTTTCCCGGACCGAGCCCGAGCGGCAGAGGGGATCGGGTTCCATCGCGAGAAGAACAGGATGCGTGCGCGCAGTGGCTCGAGCGCGAGCTCGTGATCATTCGTCCGACGCTGCTCATTCCCGTCGGCAAGCTCGCGATCGAGCGCTTCTTGCCCGCCCTGCCGCTCGATCGACTGATCGGGCGCGCGTTCGACGTCGAACACGCCGGTGGAGTATCGCTCGCGATTCCGCTGCCGCATCCCTCCGGCGCGAGCAGCTGGATTCATCAGAGCGATCACCCGCGCCTGCTCGCGCGAGCAATCGCACGCATCGGTCGCGAGCTGAAAGCGCTCGGCGTGGGGAGCGGACCGAAAGCGAAGAGCGCCGCCTGATGCGCGGCTTGATGTTCGTCATCGCGCTTCGACTCGGCCCGGAGCATCCGGGCGGCGACAGCTGGTTCGCGGCCGACAAAGCCAAGCACTTCTTCACCGCGGCATTCGTGCAGACCTTGTCCTTCGGCGCGCTCAGGACGACCGGGCTGTCAAGGAATCCCTCACTCGTCGGAGCGACGGTGGTTTCCTCGGCGGTGAGCGTCGGAAAGGAGGTGAAGGATCGCGCGTCGGGCGGCAGCTTCAGCCCCAAGGACCTGACGTGGGACGCGGCGGGTATTGGTGGCGCGACGGTCCTCCTTCGTCGCACAGAGCGCTAGCCTGTCGGGTTGAAGCCGATTTCTCCGCACGACCAAGGAATGCCTGTGTCCGCCGCGCGTCTCGCCGGGAGCTATTGCGCGAGTCGGGGGCTATATTGAATGGCGATCGTCCCCCTGCCTCTCCGACTATGAAGCCACGCACAAAATTTCTGATCAGCGGCGCGCTGGTGCTTGGCCTTGCTGGCTTTCTGATGAAGAGCGCCATCAGCCAGACGGGTCAGTTCTATTTGACGCCGACTGAGCTCGCCGCAAAGATGCAGGCCGACCCGAGTTTCTCGAACGCGGGAATCAAGGTCGGCGCGCGCGTCGTACCGGGATCGATCAAGCGCGATCCCAGCGGAAAGGAGTACGCGTTTCAAGTGACCGACGGCGCGAAGTCGTTCCCGGTCATTTACCGCGGCATCGCGCCGGACACGTTCACGGATAGCGTGGACGTCGTGGTGGGCGGCCGCATGGGTACCGACGGCACCTTCCGCGCGAACGAGCTGCTCGCGAAGTGTGCGTCGCGCTACGAGAATGCTCCAGTGGACAAATACAAGCAGACGGCCGGCTACAAGGCGGCGGCTGGTCGCGCGTGATTCTGATCGGCGAGCTGTCGCTGTGGGTCGCGCTGTTGATGGCGGCCTGGTCGACGACCGTATCCTATGCGGGCGGCGCGATGCGCCGCAGCGATCTCACCGCGAGCGGCGTTCGCGGTCTTTACGCCACGTTCGCGATGGTGGTGCTCGCGGCCGTCGGCCTCTGGACCGCGCTGCTCTCTCGTGATTTCTCGCTTGAGTATGTCGCAAGCCACATCAGTGCGACGATGCCGAGCGTCTACATCTTCACGGCGTTCTGGAGCGGGCAGGCGGGATCGCTGCTCTTTTGGGCGCTGATCCTGTCGATGTACGGCACGATCGCGATCGCGACGAGCCGCAAGCGAAACGCGGAGCTCGTCCCGTGGGCGACGGGGACGATCTCGGCGATCCTGCTGTTCTTCATCGCCACGAACTGCTTCAAGGCGAATCCGTTCACTCGCCTCGACTTCTTGCCGCCGGACGGCCGCGGAATGAATCCGCAGCTCCAGAATTTCGGCATGGCAGTGCATCCGCCGAATCTCTACCTCGGCTACGTCGCGACGGCGATCCCATTTGCGTTCGCCATTGCTGCGCTCTTCACTCGCCGTCTCGATGCCGAATGGCTTGGTTCCGTTAGGCGGTGGGCGCTTCTGTCGTGGTTCTTCCTCACGATCGGCATCGTGCTCGGCATGTGGTGGGCGTACGTCGAGCTCGGATGGAGCGGCTACTGGGCGTGGGATCCCGTCGAGAACTCGTCG
>Ga0070679_100003318_pt1 | contig 14749 bp, 16 predicted proteins | sample KBSC63BmetaG_FD_65652 | JGI IMG/M metagenome (GOLD analysis project Ga0070679, IMG submission 65652) | Corn rhizosphere microbial communities from Kellogg Biological Station, Michigan, USA - KBS C6-3B metaG | ecosystem: Host-associated > Plants > Roots > Rhizosphere | place: USA: Michigan... | reverse complement strand
CGCTGCTGTCGAACAACAGGTAGTCGCCCGTCCCCCACATGCCCGCGGCCTGCCCCGTGAGAATGTCCAGCCGGCCGCGGCCGTTCGCCGACGTCACCCTGGCCGTCCACTCCTGCGTGGCCGCTGTGCCGAGCGCGGCCGCGTCCTGGCCCCGCGGCTCCATGCTCACGTGCATCGAGTACGTGAATCCGTGCACAGGCGCGCGACGCGCCGCGTGCGGCGCAGCCGCGCCGGCGACGAGAAGGATGGAGAGCGCGCTGCCCGCGCGGCTGAGCGTGAACATCGAATTGGCGGATTGGAGTGGACGAGGCGCCGGGCGCCGCGTGCGGGCTGCTACGCTATACCCCGTACGCAGTGGACGCCAGCCTCACGCGGCGCGCAACCCGCGCCCTGACTCGCTAACATAGTTCCGCATGCTCCTGATCGGCTTCGTCATCTTCGTGCTCGGCATGCTGGCGCTCGACCTCGGCGTGTTCCACCGCACGCCGCACGAGGTGACGCCGCGCGAAGCCCTGGCCTGGACGGGCGTCTGGGTCGCGCTCGCCATGCTCTTCGCCGCGGGCCTGGCGCTGTTCGCGCCCGCCCACTCGGCGCTCGCGTTCGTCACGGGCTACGTGCTCGAGGAATCGCTGAGCATTGACAACATCTTCGTCATCGTCCTCATCCTCGACTACTTCCGGGTCCCGCGGGTGTGCCAGCACCGCGTGCTCTTCTACGGGGTGCTGGGCGCGCTCGTCATGCGCGGCCTCTTCATCGGACTCGGCGCGGTGCTGCTCGAGCGATTCGACTGGGTGCTCTACATCTTCGGCGCGCTCCTCGTCATCACCGCCTTGCGCATGGTCTTCCGCAAGGACGAGGCGTTCAACGGCGATGAGAACGCGGTCGTGCGTTTCATCCGCCGGATGCTGCCCGTATCGGCCGGCTACGACGGCAAGCGGTTCTTCACGCGGGAGAACGGGCGCCGCGTCGCGACGCCGCTGTTCGTCGTGCTCATCCTGGTCGAGGTCACGGATCTCGTCTTCGCCGTGGACTCGATCCCCGCTGTGTTCGGCGTCACGCGCGACTCGCTGGTCGTCTTCACCTCGAACATTTTCGCGGTGATGGGCCTGCGCTCGCTGTTCTTCGTGCTCGCGGCTGTGGTGGACCGATTCGCGCTGCTCAAGTACGGCCTCGCGGTGATCCTCGCCTTCATCGGCGCCAAGATGCTGGCCAGCGACGTCGTGCACGTGGGCACGGGCGTGTCGCTGGGTGTCGTTCTCGGTGTGCTCGCGCTCTCGATTGTGGCGAGCGCCATCCGCGACTCGCGGGCGCGACGCGCTGGCGGCTGACTGGGGGGCGTTACCCGCGCCGGCCCGGATGGCCTAGCGCTGGAGCCGTTCCAGCCCGTCGCGCACGTCGAGCAGAATCTCGAAATACAACTGCTCTCGACGGTACGCGAAATCGAGCGTCGCCATCTGCTGCTGGTCTTCGGTCAGCTTCGCTCGCTCGAACGCCTCGCGATACATTTCGTCGAGGTTGTTCAGGATGCGTTCGCGGGATCGTGACATGGAAATTGCCTCGAGGGCCTGAAGGGTCAGTCGCGGCGGCGCGTCGTCGTACGCGCGCGGCTCCGAATCCAACGCCCCCTCCACATGCTCCTTCAAAAAACGCCGCGCGGCCGATTCGAGCAGGCCGCGCCGAGAGCTGAGAGGATTGTCCATTGAATCGTGACCGGATCTTACAGCGCGACGGCTACCGGTGCGGGAAGCTAGTTGGGGCGTTCTGGAGCGGCAACGATCGGCGGAGTCCCGATCAGGGGAGTCCCGATCAGCGGAGTCCCTTCTCGCGCATGAGCTGCGCGAGGGCCCGGTCGTCGCGCGCGCTGGGCTCCAGCGCCGCGAGCACCTCCGCCTCCGTGGGGGCTTCGTGCCGCGCGAGCGGCGGCGGCGTCCCCAGCCCGGCTCGCGCCGTGCCGGCGCGGCGGTCCACCTCCAGCACCGCCACCACCGGCTGCATGCCCAGCGAGCTGGTTCGGCGCACCCGCACAACGGGGCCGTGCGGGAGGTTGCGTTCGAAAAGCACGTCGTCGCTCATGCCGCCAACCTGCGGAACGCTGTAGGCGCGCGCAATGGCCTCGCTTACAGTGGTGCGCCGTGGCCGTTTGACGCTGCTGGAATCCCGCGCACCGCAGCCGCGCCACCCGGGTGTCCTTTTCGTGCACGGCTATCTGGCCGACGCGAGGGAATTCGAGCACTGGCTGCCCCTCTTCGCTGAGCGCGGCTTTCCGTCGTGGGCCGTGCATCTGCGCGGCCGCGAAGGCAGTGAGCCGGCGGCACCCCTGGGTCGCATCGGCATGGCCGACTTCGTCGAGGATGCACGGACAGCCGCGCAGGCCGTCGACGCTCGCTTCGTGGTCGGCCACTCCATGGGCGGATTGATCGCCCAGTGCCTCGCGGCGGAGCAGGCGTTGGACGCGGCGGTGCTCATCTCACCGGCGCCGCCGCGGGGGATCAGCGTGCTGTCGGCGGAGCTGGTGATGGCGCAGATCAAGTATCTGCCCGCGCTGCTCACGTCGCGCGTCGTCAAGCCGGGCCGCGGCGACCTGCGCACCCTGGTGATGAATCGCGTGCCCCGCGGACAGCAGGACGAGCTGCTCGATGCGATGCGTCCCGACAGCGGACGGGCCGGCCGGGAGATGTCCCTGCTGGGCATCCCCGTCGAGGCGAGTCGCGTCCGCTGCCCGCTGCTAATTTTGGCGGGGCAGGACGACCGCTTCATCCCCTGTCGCGTCGCGGAACGCATCGCGAAGCGCTATGGAGTGGCGGCGGAGATTCTGCCGCATCACGGCCACATGATTCCGTTCGAGCCGGGATGGCAGGACATCGCCAACCGCGTGGCGGACTGGCTGGCGAGCATCGAGTCGCCGGGCGGCGATCCGAAGACGACCACCGCGAGCGTACAGAATGACTGATCCGAAAGAGAGCGCCGGCGCTGCCCCGCAGCAGCCTGTCGTGTCCACCACGCGCGCCGTCTGGCGCGGCGACAGGAGCTTCGAGGCGGGACCAGCGGGCCGCACCCACATCATAGACGCCGGCGACGGCTCCAAGTCGCCGGGGCCGGTCGAGACGCTGCTCGGCGCGGTGGCCACCTGCTCGAGTCTGGATGTGATAGACATCCTGGCCAAGCGCCGGACGCCCATCGAGAAGTTGACGGTGAACGTGCGCGCGGAGCGGCGGCCTGAGTTTCCGCGGCGCGTGATGAAGCTCGAGCTCGAGTTCGTGATTGACGGCGCCGGCATCGAGGCGGAGCACGCCGAGCGCGCGATCCAGCTCTCGTACGAGCGCTACTGCTCCGTGGCGGCCTCGCTGGGGTCGGACATCGTCACCGAGACGACCCTCGTGCTGAACGGTTCGCGATCCGCGCCGGTGCGGCAGCAGGTCTGGACCCCGGCGCTCTGATCGTTTCTCCTACCTCGCGACGCTGAACCCCGCGTCCTTGGCGTACTCCATGAGCTGCTCCTGCATGAGCCGTCGTCCCCGGAACAACCGCGACCTGACGGTGCCGATCGGGACGCCGAGCATCTCAGCGGCCGTCTCGTATGACTGGTCCTGCACGTCCACCAGCATCAGGCTGCCGCGAAACGGCTCCGGAACGTTCCTGAGGGCGCGCTCGATGGCGGGCGCGAGATCGAGTCGCGTGAAGATCTCGTCGGCGCCCTCGGGGGCATTCGACCAGTAGAGCGCCGCGACGGCCGAGGCGTCAACGTCCGCCGCCTCGAGCTCCACCGTGGGCCGCGCGCGCTCACGGGAGCGGAGAAAGACATTGCGGCAGATGGTGAACAGCCAGCGGCGGCAGTCGCTCCCCGGCAGGTACGTGTGCCAAGAGCGGTATGCGCGCAGGAAGGTGTCCTGGAGCACGTCGTCGGCATCGGCCTCGTCGCGCGTGAGTGAGAGCGCGAAGCGATAGACGTCGTCGAGCCACGGGAGGGCTTCCATCTCGAAGGCGAGATCGCGATTGGGCATTGCTTGACCGGGCGATGGCACGTTGGTCAACAGTTTACTAGTGAAGTATCGGGCGCACAAGCGCACTTCATCCTCTCTGCCCATAGAACCCCACGAGGCCCGGATTACGTCACTCGGCGACTAATGGTTTCCAATACACTTTCAAGGGGACGGAGCACTTGATCGCCCGATCAAGTGCTCCGTCCCCTTGAAAGGGCTAGGGCTTGGCTACTGTGCCTTTGACCCAGCCCTGCCTGATGCGGAGCTGCTCGGGGGTCGCGTTCTCGATCGGCTCTACGACATATCGCCTCTCGTCGGTCGTGATCAGACGCAGCCCGGCCGGCGCCAACACCGACGCATAGTCCATGTCCTCGGTGCCGCCCACGTGCGCGTCGAACCACGCGTGCATGTTCACGCCCGCCGCGTCGCTCACGGCCTGCTCCACGTCGCTCTCCGTGTAGCCGCGGCCCTGCAGGTAGTAGGAGGCGTTCGGGGCGTTCCACGTGCGGTCGCGGAGCAGCCTGAACGCGTCGTCCAGAGACTTGGTGCCATGCGTCTGCTCCCGGATGAACAGGTCCAGGTACAGCGCGATGCCGGCGCCCTTGGTGTAGTAGCTGAAGAACGCGGCGGGATCCACCGCGTAGCCAGCCTGCGCGCCGTCGAAGAACGGCGCCTCGAACGACGACATGCGAGCCGACACGTTCTTGCGTCCGGGCGCGTTCAGGTTGGACCGGATGAGCGACGCCGCCACTGCATATATGCCCTCCGCCGACGTCACGCCCGACCGCGGCAGCGCGACCTGGCCGTAGTACTGCGTCCACCCTTCGCCCACCCAGAGGCTGGGCTGGTAGGTGGGCCGCGTGTAATCGAAGGGACCGAGAGCGAGCGCGCGCACCCGCTTCATGTTCCAGACGTGGAAGTACTCGTGGGCCGCCGTGCTGATGCCCGGGAGCACATCCGCATTCTCCGTCCACGCGTTCCGGTCAATGATCTGCGTGGAGTAGAGGTGCTCCATGCCGTCCCCGCCCGGATAGCCGATGTTGAACAGGAACGTGTACATGTGGAGCGGCGGCGGATCGAAGACTGTGTTCTCGTAGGCCACGATCATCGTGAGGTCAGTCAGAAAACGCTGGCGCTCGGCCTGGGTCGTCGGGCCGTTGTGGTGGATCATGGCGCGGTACACGCGGCTGTCGATCGGGATCGAATCAAGCGTGAGGTGCGGCGAGACCTCCGTGGGCGTGTCCGCCAGCCGATCATAGTTCTCGAACGAATAGTCCCGCTGGTCCGGCGCCGCGGCGTCGCCGTTCACGATGTGCCACCCCGCCGGCGCATCTATGTGCAGCGTCACAGGATCGGGCTTGTGACCGACCACGTACATGAACAGCGACGGGCCATTCCAGTTCGCGTGCGCCGAGTCGAGCACGCTGAACGTGCCCGACAGCGTGTTCGCGAAGACGTGATACCGGACGGTGAAGCTGGACACGCCCGCGGTGTTCACGCGCCAGAGTGAGCCGTCCGGGCGATCGACAGGCAGCGCCCGCGAGCCGCTCGTAATGGAGAGGCCCGTGAGATTCCGCGCGAAGAAGAATGGGGCGTACCGGCCCGGCGACCAGATGGGGAGCTGGAGCTCTACGCTCTTGCTCGCGACGTCGGACACCTGGATCTCGATGTCATAGCGGTGTTCGTCGGGATTCGCGATGCCCACGCGATACGCGATGTGGTACGCGGGCCCGGTTGACGCCATCTGCGCCGGCGCCGCTGACGGTGTGGGCGACGACGCCGCGACCATGGATTGGTGGGCGCAGCCCGCGAAGAGCGCGCATGCCATCAGCGCCGCCGAATATCTCTGAAGCACTCTGCCTCCTGTCGCCTGTCGAATGCCGCGCCAAAGCCGAGCCGCGCGAACCGGGAATCTTGCACGGTTCAGCCCGGAGAAGCCAGCAGCCGGCACCACGCTTGCCAGCTTCGCGCGCGGAGGAACGCCAATGCCAGCGAAGAAAAAACGCACACCGACAGCGCGGAAGCGCGCGACCCCGAGCCGGAAGCGCATCGCGAAGAAAGCGACAGCGAAGAAGACGACCGCCAAGAAGACGCCCGCGAAGAAAGCGTTGCGGAAACCCGCCGCCACGGGCGCCAGCCCCAAAGCCGCTCTCAGCGAATACAGGCGCAAGCGCGACTTCAGCCGCACGAAGGAACCGTCCGGCGACGCACCGCCGGCGGCGAAAAAACGCAAAGCCGGCAAACTCCGCTTCGTGATTCAGAAGCACGCGGCCAGCCACCTTCACTTTGACTTCCGCCTCGAGCTCGACGGCGTCATGAAGAGCTGGGCGGTTCCCAAGGGACCCAGCTACGATCCCGCCGTCCGCCGCCTGGCGATGCAGGTCGAGGATCACCCGATCGAATACAACACCTTCGAGGGGACCATCCCGCAGGGCGAATACGGCGGCGGCACCGTCATGCTGTGGGACCGCGGCACCTATGGCCCCGAGGATCCCGACGGCGGCGTCGAGGCGCTCCGCGCCGGCTACGAGGAGGGCGACCTCAAGATCCACGTGCAAGGCGAGCGGCTCGAGGGCGCGTGGGTGCTCGTCCGGATGCGGAAGGAAGACGAGCGCGCGCAGTGGCTCCTCATCAAGCACCGCGACGAATTCGCCGATCCCGACTACGACGTCACCGCAAAGGTGACGACGTCGGTAAAGAGCGATCGGACGATGGAAGAGATCGCGGCGGGCAAAGGCGGTCGCCGCGTGTGGAGCAGCAACAGGTAACTGTCAGCCCGGCTCCGGGACCGCGACCTGTTGCCGCGGATCCGAGTGGCGGCGGTTGACGCGCACCTCGAGCAGACCGCGATCCGCGCGATCCAGCAGCCGGGAGACTGTCTCGCCCGGCTCCCGCGCCGCCCAGCCGAGCGAGAACGGAACCGGCCCGGTGCTCAGCGCTTCGGCGCGAAGCCGCTCGGCGACGAGCTCGGTCTGGTCGGCATCCGCATCGCGCAGCAGCACGGCGAATTCGTCGCCGCCCAGCCGGATCACCGCCTCTTCGGCGCGCACGTGGCGCATGAGAAAGCGCGACATGCGCACGAGGATCTCGTCGCCGGCGCGGTGTCCGTACTCGTCGTTGTAGACCTTGAAGTGGTCGATGTCCACGAACACGCAGCCGCACCGCAGCTCGGGGTCGCGCGCGAAGGCTTCGTCCACGCCCAGCAGATAGCGGCGGTTGAGCGCGCCAGTGAGCGGGTCGTGCGTGCTGAGCTCGAGCAACTGCGCCTCGAGCGACTTGCGCGTGGTGATGTCCACGAGGATGCCGTGGAGAAAGGCTTCCCCGCTCTTGTCGTCGCGAATGAGGTAGCAGGTGTCGAGCACCGTGCGCGTCTCGCCATCCGGCCGGCGGATGGTGACCTCGAATTCACGCACGGAGCTGTCGCGATCGAGCCTGGCGAGCAGCTCCAGACGGCGTGAGGGATCGGCGTGAAGATCGGAGGCCGTGAAGCCGCTGAGCTCCTCGAGCGAAGAAACACCGAACATATTGAGGAAAGCGGGGTTGCAGTCCAGGATCTCCCCGCTCACCGCAGTGATGTAGATGCCTTCCCTGAGATTTCGCGCGAATTCGCGCAAACTCTCCGGATCGCTTAGACTCCGAAAACGCGCCGACCCCGTCGTTGGCGCCTCTGCTCGAGGCTCGACTCCGTGGCCGGCTGCGGATGCATGCCGCGACACGAGAACTCCGCTAGTTGCTGGACAGCTACACGGTGCGGCCCCGACACGCGGTGCGCAATGGGTTGGCCGCCAGCCGATAAGAACTTTCGGGAAATCACCGGTCAGGAGGACGTCGATATGCCCCTGTTCAAGCGCCGCGGCTCCGGCCGCCCCCAGACCATCAGCGGGTACTCGCTCGTCGACGAGCATCTTTCCGTCCAGGGCGACCTGGACACGGCAGGCACCATCCGCGTGGACGGGCGGGTGGAAGGCCACTTCCACAAGGCTGCCGTGCTCATCGTGGGGACGTCCGGGGTCGTGGCCGGGGACGTGCAAGCCGGCGAGGTCGTGGTTGCCGGGCACATCGAAGGCAGCGTGGTCGCCTCGTCGCGCGTGGAAATCCATGCGACGGGCGTGGTCCGCGGCGACATAGTGTGCGCGGCCATGATGCTCCAGGAGGGTGGGATGATCGAAGGACACGTGACGGTGCAGCAGGAGTCGGCGGTCGTCTCGGCGCCGGGCGGTGAAGCGGCCGGCGGCTCGCAGCCGTCGGATCTGGAGCGGAGCTTCGGCGCCGCCCTGCCACGCCGCGCCGCGGTCGGCTGACCCCGTGCGTCTGAGGCGGCCCCGCGCGCGTTCAGCGGACGCCACGCTCGAGCGGCGCGCACCGAAACCCGCCAAGCGGCGCTGGACGCTGATTCTCGTCCCGCCGCAGCAAGGGGCCGCCTCGCACAGGATCAGCGTGAGCGCCGGCGCCGTGCGCACCGTGGGCACGGCGGCTGTCATCCTGATCGGCGGCGCTTTCGCCTGGGGCGCCGCCGGCACCGCCAGCGCGTCCAAGGCCGAGGATCGGCTGGCCGCCACCCGACAGGTCCTCCTGACGCTGCACGATTCGGTGAGTGCGCTCAGAACACGCCGCACGGCCGACTCGCTCGTTCAGGTTGCGGCGACGCCGCCTGACATGGTCTTGCCCGTGACCGGTCTGATCACGAGCCGCTTTTCCCGATCGCGGCTTCAGCCCCTGCTCAACATCCTGCGCCCGCATGAGGGCGTGGACGTATCCGCGGCTTCAGGGACGCCGATCTACGCTCCAGCAGCCGGCCAGGTGAGCTTCGTCGGCTGGCGCTTCGGCGACGGGCTGACGATCGAGATCGCGCACAACGGCGGCGTGACGACGCGCTACGCGCACCTGCGCAAGGCGATGGTGAAGGACGGACAGGCTGTGGCGGCGGGAGCGCAGATAGGCCAGGTGGGATCGAGCGGGCTGGCGACGGGACCGCATCTGCACTTCGAGGTGCTGGTGGCCGGGGCGCCCGTGGATCCGCTCAGGTACATCGCGCAGGAGCACGACACGCTGCGCATGGCGGCGAGGACGCGGGTCGGCGATCACTAGCGTCCGGACGTTCGACTCTGGTTGCCACCGACGATACTATTCGACTTCGGCGTCGGCGACTAGAGTCGCCGGCCAAGCTGAGTGCCGCGAGCGCCGCACGCTTAAGTATTTCGCTAGCTAGTTGTCGCTGGTTCGCCTTCTCACTTTGAACCGCCGTGGCATACCACAAGCCGACTCTCGTAGAGACGTACGCGGAACTCTACCTCGCACCTGGCACTCTGTCTCAGAGCACGATGTTCGATGTTGTACCAGAGCTAAAGAAACTCGGGTTCACTGACGTCGAACTGAATACGGTCGGTTTTAGTGTCGAATTTAAGCAAGGGAATCCGTCACGACGAGAAACTCAGCGTGTGAGATGTTGGAAACCGGGAAGGACGCAACTCGTACAGGTCGGTGAGGATTTACTTGTTGTAAACCTGACGGGACAGTATCCCGGATGGACCGCCTTCACCACGCTTTTTTCGCAAGCTTTGACCGGGCTGCACGCCGGGGTGGGTGAACCACGATATGTCTCGATGGCACTGGGTGCGATCGATCAGTTCAGTGTAATGCCGGACGCTGGCTATCACGTATCCGATTTCCTCGCGGTAGGCGGTGCAGTAGTCCCGAGCTGGTACTCCGGGTGCCGTGAGTCTCTTGACATGGACCTGGGGCACGGCATCCTGGCAAGCGATGGTCATAACCGACAGATCCATATAAACGTCCGAGTCGAGCCAGAAGCGGTCAACTTCATGCTGCGAACTGAGTTTAGAGAACGTATCGAAACGACCAATGAACTGACTCAGATGCTAGGCAAGCTTCATGACGAGTCTAATGTGGTATTCGAGCAAATAATCACTGACCGCCTACGGAAACAGGTGATGGGAGGTAAGAAATGACACCATGCTTCGCCCCGAATCCGCCGGCGTTTATTTGGAATGCCCCCCAGTTCGCTGTTCTTCCAACCAACACGGTGTCGCGGTTATCTCTTTTGGAACAACGTGTCCAATCGTTGTTCGATGCGGCGCGGCGCGAGTTGGATCGGTATCGAATGTATGGTCACGATTGGGATGGTTATTCCGCGTCGCCGTTCGACAGGAATGTTCTTGAAAGCGCACGCAACATCCTCGAATTCTCCGAAGGGGCATTTCTCGAGCTCTCAACAGTGCCCACGCTCGTGACTACAGGGCCGGCGAGTGATGGCTCAATAGACGTTGAGATTCGGGTTGGGGAACGACGCGGCCTTGTCACGTTATACCCCGATGATAATCGCCTTCATTTCTCATCGATTCAGAATGAAGAGTCTCACGAGAATATTGCGGAAATTGGAACCGAGCCTGTGGCAAGATGGTTGGCTTGGCTTCATCATTCGACGACTCTATCAGGCAGCTTGGCTTGAAATAGGTCGGGTGCCGGCAAAGGAGAAAGTCTGGCGCGCGATCCACAAGCGCGACCAGGTTTATCCTTCCACCGGCCAACCCAAACCCGCTTTTTTTCGTGACAAGAATGGGTTGAGCGTAGACCTGGCTCGTCTTACCACGCCCGCCCGTTCCCGAATCGGCCACGCGCAAGAGCCTTATCCGCCCGAGACGGGGCTCGTCGAACTTCCGGTCGAAGCTATTCGCGCAGTGGGTTCCGACGTGGGTCATGTTCCGATTAGGGCGCCGGAGAATTACGCTCACGCGCAGCTTACTCAGGCGGTGAGCCCGGTCGGGGGCAAAACGCTGTCCGACGCAGCGGTGTACCGCATCCCGCAGGGCTTTGTGACGCCGAGTTCACCCCGATAATCAGCCGCGTCGCCCTGCCCGGCCTACCGCACGTGCAAATCCTCCACGAACCGCGACCCCTCCGAATACCGCGTCACGCCCAGCGTCCGCGCCATGAGCTCGCCGACGACTGACGCTACGTGCTCGCGGTACTCCTCCGGCGACAGGTCATCCACCGCCTTCGTCTGCTCGGTGATGTAGTCGATCACAGCCGCGGGCGTGTCGAGAAACTCGGCGTTCCCTCCGTCGAGCTCCAGTCCGAATTCATCTTCGACAGCCGAGTAGAACTCCTCGAGCGCCCAGCTCATGACCGCGACCCCGCGTGCAGTTCTTCCAGCAGGTGAAGGTAGCTCTCATAGCGCTCCCTGCTGAAGTCCCCGCGCTGCACGGCCGCGCGCACCACACAGCCCGGTTCCGTGATGTGCCGGCAGTCGTTGAACTGACACCCGTGCTCCAGCGCGGCGACTTCAGGGAAACACGCATCCAGATCCTCGAGCGCCAGGTCCCAGAGGCCGATCTCGCGCAGCCCCGGCGTGTCTATCGCGTAGCCGCCTCCCTCTTCAGGCAGCGGCAGCATGCGCGCGCCCACCGTCGTGTGGCGACCCTTGTTCACCGATTCGCTTATCTCGCCCACGCGCAGGCTCGCTCCGGGAAACAGCGCATTCAGCAGCGACGATTTGCCCACCCCCGACGGACCTGTGAACACAGAGCGGCGTCCGGATAACACGGCTCGCAATTCATCGAGCCCCTCGCCGGCCTTCACGCTCGTGAAGTGCACCGGGTACCCAGCGCGCACGTACGGCGCGAAGCGGCGGCGAACTGCCTCGCCGTCCACCAACTCAACCTTGTTCACCACGACGCGCGCGGCGATGCCATTCGCCTCGGCGATCACGAGGAACCTGTCCAGCATGCGCTCGTGCGGATCGGGCTTGGCCGCCGCGAACACGACCACCACCTGATCCACGTTTGCCACGATCACCCGTTGGCCAAAGCCGCCGCCCGGCGCGCGCCGCGCGAGCTGCGACCGCCGCGGCAGGATCTCGCCGATGGCCCAGTCATCCGTGGCCATCTCCCGCTCGAGCTGCACGTCGTCGCCGACGGCGAGCTTGAGCTTCGCGCTGGCCGCGGCGATCGTGTCACGCCGGATCGTGCCGTCGGCGCGCAGGCCGCCGTCCGATTTCTTGAGGCGTCCGCGCAGGCTCGCCTCCACGACAGTTCCGTCCTCGAGGCGCACCTCCCACCGGCCGCCCGTGCCACTCAGCACTACACCGTTCATCATGTCCGTCATGCGGTGCCGGGGCCGTCGTTTTCATCGCGCATGACGTCCCACCATGCGCGTTCGGCGCGGCCGCCTCGCGCGGAGGCCTGGCCGGCCACGAGTGCATCGAGCGCTGCCTTCACGCGGTCGAGCGGCAGCGCGCCGAGCGCGGCGCGGGCCGCCGGCTCGCTGGCCGCGGTGACGAGAAAGTCCGTCTCCAGATGTCCTTCGGGCGACTGCGCGCCAATGCGGGCCCAGCGAATGAAGAGGATGAAGCCACCCCACGGCGCGTGGGGCTCGCCCGTCTCCGCGGTGAGGAGCTCGACGCTGTACGAAAAGCCGTCAGCGCCCTCGAAGGCGGCCGGCCTGTCGTGGACGGCCGCGTATCCACCAATGGTGCTCTCGTCGCCGCGCGAGTGATCGGGCGGCTTGAACTGCCCTCGATGTCCCCCACCGCCCGAGCCCTGCCCGTCTGCCGCGCCCTGGATCACGAGGTCACTTCTTGCGGCCGCCGACCATCTCGCGCATCACGTTCCCCGTGATGAACGCCACGTTCGCCGGGCGCTCCGCGAGCCGCCGCATGAGATACGGATACCACTGCGTGCCGAATGGCACGTACACGCGCATGTTGTAGCCGTCGGCCACGAGCTGCTCCTGGAGATCGCGGCGCACGCCGTACAGCATCTGAAACTCGAAGCGCGCGTGGTCGATCTTCTGCTCGGCGACGTAGGCTTTCGCCTGCTCGATGATCGCGGGGTCGTGCGTGGCGATGCCGGGGTAGTTGCCCCGATCGAGCAGGAGCTTCATGCAGCTCACGTAGTTGCGATCCACGTCGCGCTTTTCCGGATACGCCACGGCCGGCGGCTCCTTGTACGCGCCCTTGCACAGCCGCACGCGGCAGCGGAGCTGCAGACACTTCTCGACGTCGGACTGCGTGCGATACAGGTAGCTCTGGAGCACCACGCCGACGTTCTCGCGGTAGGCGGGAAAGAGCCGCTCCTCGAAGAGCTTGAGCGTCTTTTCCGTGTAGGCGCTGCCCTCCATGTCGAGCCGCACGAAGGTGCCGTACCGCTGCGCGCGGCCGAGGATGTCGTGCATGATGCTCACGCACAGATCCTCGGAGATGTCCATGCCCATCGCCGTGAGCTTGAGCGAGACATTCGCGTTGAGCTGCGCCGCGTGGATGCGATCGAGAATCTGGAGATACGAATCGCGCGCGGCGCGGGCCTCGTTCTCGTTGGTGACGCTCTCGCCGAGCAGGTCGAGTGAGGCGCTGATGCCCTTGGCGTTGAGCGCCCGGACCGCGTCGAGCGCGCTCTCGAGCGTCTCGCCGGCGACGAAGCGGCTCGCGAACTTCTTCGCCAGCTTGTTGTTGCGCACGAACTTGAAGACGCGCGGCTGATTGGACAGGTAGAGCAGTGTTGACCGGAGCATCAGTGCGTCACCCCCGACGTGTAGAGGGTGGCGGGCCGCGTGAGGCGCATCACGGGGAAATCCTTGTGCGCGGCCATGATGCCGTCGAAATAACTCCACTCGGCGAGGCCGTCTTCGCTCATCGGCTCGAGGAGATACAGCGCGAGCAGTCCGCGCGGCTGGCCGGCGCGAACAACATAGCTGCCGGCCGGGAGCGTCACTGACCTGGCATCGTGCCACGTGCCGCTGATGGTCTCGAGCTCACGCGGAGTCTCGGCCTTGCCGTGCGGCGCGATGGAATCCACGGTGAACGCCTGCGCCGTCACGTGGGCCGGCGCCGTCAACCGCTGCACCGCGACGCCGTGCGTCGCGAGAATGGGCAGCAGCGCCTTCGCCGTGTTCGCGTCGAAGGCGTAGGCGAACGGCAGCGTGGTGGTGAGCGTCGGAGTGAAGCTGGCCATCACGGGCATGTGCACCAGCTTGATGATGCCCGTGCGCTGGCGGTTGCCCATGCCCGCCTCGGCCTTGCTCGAGTCGGTGAGCGCGTGGATCTCCTCGACGCGGACGTCCTCCCAGCGCGTCGTGTCCATGCGCGACTGGAGAGAAATCGCCGGCGAGCTGCCCGGATGCGCCGCCCAGGCGGCGACGGTGGAATCGGATGCGCGGCCGAGCGCGAGCACCTGCGCCCTGTGCTCCGCCACGTATGAGAGAATTTCGGTCACGAAGTCGTACGTCGAAGCCACGCGACGGTCGAATGGATCGTGGGAGAACGCTTCGCTGAGAATCGCCATGCGCCCGCGGAGGCCGTACCAGTTGGTGCCGTAGCGCGCGAAGGGCTCGTACGTCGAGAACGTCCAGCCGCTGGTGGGAATGGAGTCCGCGATCATCTCCTCGAGCGAGGGCCCTCGGGGACCGCGGGGACGCTGGCCGAAGCCACCGCCGCCGAGCGCTCCGCCCGGAGCGCCGCCGGCGGCCGCTCCGCTCGGCGCGGGCCGTACGCGGCTGAAATCCCCGTAGTCCTGCACCTCGAAGCCTTCGCGGTCGCGCATGCGGCGGCGAATTTCGGGCAGCACTGTCTTGATGAGGTAGGGATTCACCGTCACCGAGCCGGGCGTGAGCGGCGGCGAGTAGGTGAGCCCGTAGCCGTGGATGCTGCCGTCGGTCGTGTGGAGATCCATGAAGAGGTCCGGATTCCACTTGTTCAACATGGCCATCGAGGCGCGCGTCTCGGGCGCGCTCGCGCCTACATAGTCGCGGTTAAGGTT
>Ga0070679_100003317_pt1 | contig 14752 bp, 12 predicted proteins | sample KBSC63BmetaG_FD_65652 | JGI IMG/M metagenome (GOLD analysis project Ga0070679, IMG submission 65652) | Corn rhizosphere microbial communities from Kellogg Biological Station, Michigan, USA - KBS C6-3B metaG | ecosystem: Host-associated > Plants > Roots > Rhizosphere | place: USA: Michigan... | reverse complement strand
CGGGCGATGTCGATCACCTTGTGCACGCTGAGGTCGCCGTCATGGGGCTGGCCGCCGGTCATCGACACGTAGCCGTTGAAGAGCACCTTGTAGGTGAGCCGCGTCCTGGCCGCGACCGCCTGGCGCAGCGCGAGGCTGCCCGAATGGAAGAACGTGCCGTCGCCGATGTTGACGAAGACGTGCTTCTCCTCGGTGAAGGGCGACTGCCCGACCCAGAGCATGCCCTCGCCGCCCATGTGCGTGATCGTGCCGGTGCTCTCGGGACGGATCCACATCGCCATGCCGTGGCAGCCGATTCCCGCCATCGCGCGACTGCCCTCGGGAACGACGGTCGACGTGTTGTGCGGGCAGCCGGAGCAGAAGTTCGGCATCCGCACCGGCCCCGCGGGCGCGGGCTGCAGCGCGCTCGCGGCGGTGAGCGGCATGCCGATCAGCGCCGCGATCGACTTGGCGACGACCTGCGGCGACAACTCGCCGGCGAGCGGCAGGCCGCCGTCGCCGGGCTTCACGGTCTTGCCGCTCACGTGGACGCGACCCGCGGCGGGCGAGTCGAACAGCACCGCCTTCAACTGCTCCTCGAGGAACGGCATCTTCTCCTCGACGACGAGGATCCGCTCGAGCCCCTCTGCGAAGGTCGCGACGATCCCCGGATCGAGCGGCCAGGTCATGCCGATCTTCAGCAGTCGCACGCCGGCAGCGGTGGCCGCCTGGTCGTCGAGGCCGAGCATGGCGAGCGCGCCGCGCACGTCGCCCCAGCTCTTGCCCGCGCTGACGATGCCGACACGCGGTCTGGGCGGCTCGAGCTCGATGCGATTGATGCCGTTGGCGCGCACGTACGCGAGCACCGCCGGCAGCTTGTGGTCGAACAGGCGCGCTTCCATCTCCTGCGGCGACTCGTTCGGCCGGATGTGCAGACCGCCGGGCGGGACGTCGATCGTCGGCAGCACCGGTGCCGGCATCGTCCCGACCTGCACCTCACTGCTCGTCTCGACGACGTCGGTGGCGAGCTTGAGCGCGATCCAGCAGCCGCTGAAGCGGCTCATCGCGATGCCGTGCAGGCCGAAGTCGAGGATCTCCTGCACGTTCGACGGATAGAGGATCGGGATCCCGCTCGACTTCAGCTGCAGCTCCGACTGCCCCGTTCGCGACGACGACTTCGCCGCGTGGTCGTCGCCGGCGAGCGCGAGGACGCCGCCGGTGGGCGACGTGCCGGCGGTGTTGGCGTGGTGCAGCGCGTCGGCGCTGCGCTCGACGCCCGGAGTCTTGCCGTACCAGATGCCGAACACGCCGTCGACCGTCGCGCCCGGATAGAGGTTCACGTACTGCGTGCCCCACACGGCCGTCGCCGCGAGGTCCTCGTTGATGCCCGGCTGGAAGCGCACGTTCGCGGCCTCGAGCCGGTCCTTGATGCGCCAGAGCTCGAGGTCGTAGGTGCCGAGCGGCGATCCGCGGTAGCCGCAGATGAAGGCGCCGGTGCGCAGGCCGGCACGCGCGTCGCGCTGGCGCTGCTCGAGCGGCAGGCGCGCGAGCGCCTCGGTGCCGGAGAGCATCACGGTGCCTTCGACCAGGTCGTATTTCTCGTCGGGAGAGCTCATGTTCGTTCCTTTGTCGGCGACGTCGTGCCGACCCGGCGCGCCACGTCGCGCAGCGCGACCCCGGCGGCCTTGCGGTCCCAGCACTCGCCCGCGGCGGCGCGCAGCTCGGACTTCATCACCTTGTTGGTCGGCGTGCGCGGCAACGCGTCGATGATCTGCAGATAGCGCGGCACCATGTAGTGCGGCAGCAGCCGCACGAGGTGCTCGAGCAGGTGGTCGGGCGCCCACGCCTGGCGCGGTTGCAGCGCGACGAAGAGCTTGATGTCGTCGTCCGATTCGAAGCCCGACGGCACGCCGATCGCGGCGCACTCCCGCACCGCCGGATGCAGGGCCGCAGCGGATTCGATCTCGTACGACGAGATGTTCTCGGCGCGGCGGCGGATGCGGTCGCCGAGCCGGTCGACGAAGTGGACCCAGCCGTCCCCGTCGATCCAGCCGGCGTCCCCGGTGTGGAACCACAGGTTGCGCCACGCGCGAATCGTCTTCTCCGGCATGCCGAGGTAGCCCTGCATCATCGTCCACGGGTGCTCGGGCCGGACGACGAGCTCGCCGACCTCGCCGGTCGGCACCTCGACGTCGGTTTCCGGATCGACGATGCGCACGTCGGCCCATTGGCGATTGACCTTGCCGCACGTGCCGGTGCGGAGCTCCTCGTCGAGCGGGCACCAGCACGGATTGTTGACCTCGGTCATTCCCCACACCTCGACGCCCCGCACGCCGAAGCGGCGCTCGAAATCGGCCGCGATGCGACGCGGGAACGGCGACGCCATCAGCCGCTCGAGCGGGTTGTCGGCGTCGTTCGCGTCGGCAGGCTGCGCGTGCACCATCTCGAGCATCGCGCCGTGCGCGAGCGTCGCGGTCGCGCCGCACTCGCGGATGCGCGTCAGCCAGCGCTCGGCGCGGAACTTCCGGTCGAGCACGACGTGCGCGCCCGAAAGCACGCCGGCGTAGAGCGAGATGAACTTGCCGGCGGTGTGGAACATCGGGTGAAAGGCGTACAGCGTGTCGCGCCCGCTGAGCCGCAGGCCCTGCACCGTCTGCAGCGCGAGCACGTAGGCCTGACCGTGCGGAATCATCACGCCCTTGGCCGGCCCGCTCGTTCCCGAGGTGAAGATGATCGAGGCGAGCGAGGAGACCTCGGGCTCGTCGCGGCGCAGTTCCTCGCCCGCCGACGGCAGCGACGGCAGCGGCACCAGCTCGACGCGCGAGAACCGGGCCGGCTCGCGGCTGTCGCCGTCGTCGTCGAGCGCGCGGAACCAGACGATCCGCTTCAGGTGCTCGAGGCGCGGCTCGGCCTCGCGCAGGACGCCGAGATAGCGCGCGTCGGCGAGCAGCACCTTGGCCTGCACGAGGTTGAGGGCGTGCTCGAGCGGGCTGCCGCGGTACGCGGTGTTGAGCATCACGTCGACCGCGCCGAGCAGATTGGCACCCATCCAGACGTGGATCGCGGTGCGGCAGTTCGGCGCCATCACGGCGACGAAGTCGCCGGCGCCGACGCCTGCGGCGCGCAGCGTTGCCGCCATGACGAGCGCGGCGGCGCGGCATTCGGCGAACGTCTGCGTGCCCTCGCCCTCGGTCGTCACGAACGGCCGGTCGGGCGTCTCGACGACGCGCGCGTCGAGCGCCCGCGGCAGCGTCCAGCGGTGCGCCTCGAGCTCGGGCAAAGCAGTCACGCGTTCAGCTGCTTCCTAAGGGCGTGGGTCGCGAGGAGGAAGAAGCCCTGACCGAAAAGCGTGCTGCCGAACGGGACGCCCGGGCCGCCGGGCGGCACGGCGACGCCGGGGACCGCGCCGTCGTCGCCGATCGAGAGCGCGACGGCGCGCCAGCCCCTGAGCGCCGAGTCGACGAACGAGCCGTCGACCAGGCCGCGTTCGGCCGCCCTCGCCGCCGCGTAGGCGAACATCACCGTCGCCGACGCCTCGAACTTCGAGAACGGATCGTCGAGGATGTGGCGCAGGAAGCCGCTGCGATCCTGCAGCGACCGCATCGCTTCGAGCGCGGCCTTGCAGGTGTCGGCGAGGTACGTCGCGCGGGGGTGGTTCGGCTCGATCTCGAGCAGGTCGACCGCAGCGCACACCAGCCAGCCGTTGCCGCGCGCCCAGAGCGTCGATTGCGGGAAGTGGTTCGGCGTCTCGCACCAGGCATGGCGCGCCAGGCCCGTGAACGGATCGATCAGGTGGCTCGCCTGGATCTGGTACTGCGCGAACGCCTCGTCGACGTGCTGCTGCTCGCCGCTGACCTTGCCGTAGCGCGCGAGAAAAGGCGCCATCAGGTAGATGAAGTCGACCCACAGCTCGTTCGACTCGTGGCGGCACGAGATGCCGCCGTCCTTCGTGCGCGGTGCGCGCAGGATCGCCTCGACCTGGAGCCTGGCGGCCTCGAGATAGCGGGCGTCGCGGTCACGCTGGTACAGCTCGAGCATCGGGTAGCCGATCGACGCCGACAGCGTGCCCGTCGGCGTGAACGTGCGGACGTGCCCGTGCGGCAGGTCGATCCGCTCGCTGTAGCAGAGGTAGCCGTCGCTGCCTTGCGTGTCGACGGCGCGGTCGATCCAGCGCTTGACGCCCTGCACCGACTCCGGGTCGTTCCATGCGAGCACGCCGGTGATCGCCGGCGCCTTTTCCCACGGGTCGCGTTCGTCGGGGTGGGCGAGCGCCCACCGCGTCGCGCGGGTGACGAGTTCTCTGGGGTCGAGAGACATGAACGGGGCTCCTGATCGAAGTGCCGCGGCCGGGAGGCTCAACGGTGCTGGTATTGCGGGGGGCGCTTCTCGATGAACGCCATCGCGCCCTCGCGCTGGTCGGCGAAGGCGAACACGGAAAGCGCGAGGCGGCGCTCGAAGCGGATGCCTTCGGCGAGCGTCGTCTCGTACGCACGGTTCACCGCTTCCTTCGTGAGCATCACCATCGGCTGCGGATGCGAGGCGATGAGCTCGGCGGTGGCGATGGCGTCTTCGAGCAGGCGCTCGGCGGGGACGATCCGGCTGACCAGCCCGCAGCGCTCCGCCTCGGCGGCGTCCATCATCCGCCCGGTGAGACACATCTCCATCGCCTTCGACTTGCCGATGAAGCGCGCCAGGCGCTGCGTTCCGCCGGCGCCGGGCATGACGCCGATCTTGATCTCGGGCTGCCCGAAGCGGGCGGTCTCCGAGGCGAGGATGAAGTCGCACATCATGGCCAGCTCGCAGCCGCCGCCGAGCGCCAGCCCGTTCACCGCGGCGATGACGGGCTTGCGCGTGCGGGTGACGCGCTCCCAGTTGCGCGTGATGTGGTCCTCCGCGTAGGCCTCGGGGTAGGTCTTGAACGCCATCTCCTTGATGTCGGCGCCGGCGGCGAACGCACGGCCGCTGCCCGTGAGCACCAGGCAGCCGATCCCGGCGTCGGCCTCGAGCTGGTCGACCGCGTGCGTCAGCTCGTCCATCAGCTGGTTGCTCAGCGCGTTCAGCGCCGCCGTGCGGATCAGCGTGACGATGCCGACGCGGCCGCGCCGCTCGACCTCGAGCGTCTCGTAGTTCATTGCGCGGCCTTCTTCGCGTCGTACGGCAGGAACTTGATCAGGTGGTCGCCCGCGAGCACCTGCCTGCCGTCCTGGTTGGTCACCTTGAGCTCGGCGTGCGTGCGCAGCCGCTCGCGGTCCACCTTCGTGATCCGGTATTCGACGCGGATCGTGTCGCCGAAGAACACCGGGCCGAGGAAGCGGATCTTGTCGTAGCCCGCGGCGACGCCGTCGACGCCGTACTTGATGCCGAACATCGCCGCCGCCGCCGAAGTGAAGCCGACGACGAGCGCGCCTTGCGCGATCCGCGTCTTGTAGACCGAGCCCTGCATGTAGCGCTCGTTGACGTGATTGGGCGAGAAGTCGCCGCAGATGCCGGCGAACAGGTAGACGTCGGATTCGCTGATCGTCTTTTCGAGCACGACCGAATCGCCGATCCGGATGTCGTCGATCGACGCGTGCTTGTCGCTCGGTTGGAGCATGGCAGGGATTCCTCAGTTGATGACCAGAGACTCGCGCAGGCGGGCGATGCGCTCGGGCGCGACGCCGAGCTCGCGCAGCACCTCTTCGCTGTGCTCGCCGAGGGTCGGCGCCGGCTTGAGCGCGATCTGCTCGACCCCCGAGAAGTGCAGCGGGTTGCCGGTCGTGCGCACCGTGCCGTGCACCGGGTGCTCGAAGCTGACGAGGATGTCGTTGGCCGCGACCTGCGGCTGCTGCAGCGCCTCGTCGAGCGTCAGGACCGGCGCGCAGAGGATGTCGGCGCGGTCGAGCCGCTCGATGCACTCGGCGGTCGTGTAGCGCCGGAACGCGTCGCCGAGCTCGCGCCAGAGCGCCGCACGGTTCTCCATCTGCCTGGCCAGCGTCGCGTACTCCGGGCGCTGCGTTAGGTCGGCGATGTCGAGCGCCTCGCAGACGAGCTGCAGCGGATTGGGCCGGAACACGCCGACCAGGGTGACCGCTCCGTCCCGGGTGCGGAAGATGTCGATCAGGTTCTGGGTGATCCAGTTGACGGGCTTCCTGCGCAGCATCCACTGCGTCGCTTCCTGCTGCTGCATCGCGAGCAGCGTGTCGAGCAGGCAGACGTGCATGCACGCGCCCTGGCCGGTGCGCTCGCGCTGGTAGAGCGCGAGCAGCACGCCTTGCGCGAGGATCATGCCGGCGGTGAAGTCGCCGAGCGCCGTCGGAAAGAGCTGCGGGGCGCCGTCCTGGCCGGGGTTGCGGTCCGCCAGGCCCGACATCGACTGCGCGAGCAGATCCTGGCCCGCCTTGTGCACGAGCGGGCCGTCGGGCCCGAAGCCGGAGCCGGACGCGTACACCAGCCGCGGGTTGATCGCCTGCAGGCTCGCGTAGTCGAGCCCGAGCCTGTCGACGACGCCGGGACGGAAGTTGTGCACCAGCACGTCGGCCTGGCGCGCGAGCTCGAGCACGATCTCGCGGCCGTCGGGCTTGCCCATGTCGATCGCGATGCTCCGCTTGTTGCGGTTGAGCGCCATGAAGTACGCGCTCTGCCCTCCGGGCTCGGTGACGAACGGGTCGGTCGACCGGCTCAGGTCGCCGGCGCCGAGCCGCTCCACCTTCACGATCTCGGCGCCGAAGTCGCCCAGCACCTGGGTCGCGCACGGCCCGAGCTGGACCTGCGTCAGATCGACGACGCGGACCCCGGCCAGCGGCAGCCCGCTGGCAACCTCAGAGGTTCTTGAACTTGCCATCGCGAACGGTCACGAAGAACAGCGTTTCCGGGCCCCAGCTGTCGTGGTCGGTGGGAGTGAACTTGATCGGACCGGCGGCGTAGCCCTTGATCGTGCCGATCTTCTCCATCGCGTCGCGCACCTGCGCGCCCGTCGTCGCGCCGCTCTTCAGCGCGTCGGCGACCGACGCTGCGGCGTTGGCGCCGAGCACCGCGCCGAAGCCGTCGACGCCGCCGTGGTCCTTCATCAGCGCGAACAGTTCCTTCAGCGGGCCGGGATCGTCGGGGTTGACGAGCGCCGGCGCGATCAGCATGTCGGCAGCGCTGCCGGCGCTGGTGATGATCTGCTTCTGCACGATGCCGGCCATGCCGTAGACCGGCACGTTGAGGCCGACCTGCTGGAGCTTGCGCAGGAACGCGCCGCCCGAGCCGGTCGATGCGGTGACGAGGAGCACCGCGTCCGGCTTGGCGTTGCGGATCTTCGTTGCCTGCGTCGTCAGGTCGGTCGCGGTCTTCGGCGCCGAGATGTTCTCGACCACTTCGATGCCGGCCTTCTTGGCCAGCTCGACCGCCATCGCCGAGCCCTGCTGGCCGTAGGCGTCTTCCTCGGAGAACACCGCCATGCGCTTCTTGCCGTCCTTGACCATGCGGTTGAACGACGCCGGCAGATCCGTCGTGAGCGGCACCGACATGCGGTAGACCCACTTCGAGTAGGGCTTGTCCGGCTCGGTCACCGACGGCGTGCCGACCATCGGGAAGACCGGAACCTGCGCGCGCATCGCCGCGTCGACGAAGGCGAGCGTCTCCGAGCCGGTGGTCGCGCCGATGATCGCGATCACCTTGTCGTCGGCGATGACCTGGTTGGCGAGGCGCGCTGCCTCGGTCGGGTTGGTCTTGGTGTCGCGCACGACGAGCTCGACCTTGCGGCCCTTGATGCCTCCCTGCGCGTTGATCTGGCTGAACACCGCCTCGATCGCGCGGCGCTCCTCGGCGCCGTACGCGGCAGCCGGGCCGGACATGGCGATCAGCACGCCGATCTTGATCGGCTCGTTGCCCTGCGCTGCGGCGGGCCCGAACACGCCCAGAGCGGACAGGGCGGCCGCACTCGCGAGGGCGGCGCGTCTGGTGATTCCCATGGAAAGTCTCCTTCGTGGTCAGTGGAGGGTGGTGGTGGTTCGGCGCTCGAGAAAGAGACGACCGATGCGATCCCGGTCGGCGAGCTCGGCCCTGCCTCCGGTCATGACGATCCGGCCGCCGACCATCACCGCGAAGCGATCCGCGGTGCGCTCGACGAGGCCGTAGTTCTGCTCGACCAGCAGCACCGGGAGGCGCCGCGCCTTGAGCTCGCCGATCACCTTGACGATCTCGTCCAGGATGATCGGCGCGAGGCCTTGCGAGGGCTCGTCCAGGAGCAGCGCGCGCGGGTCGCCGGCCAGGCACTTGGCGATCGCGAGCATCTGCTGCTGGCCGCCCGAGAGCGAGCCGGCCAGCGTCGCACTGCGCTCGCCGAGAAACGGGAAGGTCGCGACCGCTCGCTCGACGACGGCAGCGCGGCGGTCGCGGGGGACGAACATCGCACCGAGCCGGATGTTCTCGGCGACGGTGAGCGGCGCGAACAGGCCGCGGTTGTCGGGCACGGTCGCGAGGCCGAGCCGCGTGCGCGTGTGGATCGCGCGGCCGTCCAGGCGCGTCGCGCCGAGCGCGATCTCGCCCTTGGCGGCGACGGCGCCGGCCAGCGCGCCGATGAAGCTGGTCTTGCCGGCGCCGTTCGGGCCGATCAGCGCAACGACCTCGCCGGGCTGGACGTCGAGCGTGATGTCGCGGCAGACCACGAGCGAGCCGTAGCTCGCGCTCAGCGACTTCGCCGCGAGCCCGACTTGCTCGTGCTCACGCGGCGGCATGTTGCACTCCCAGGTAGGCGGCGACGACGTGCGGATCCGCGACGACCTCGGCGGGGCGGCCCTCGGCAACGACCGCGCCGCTCACCAGCGCGACCATGCGATGGCTCAGCTCGGCGACGAAGCCGACGTTGTGCTCGACCAGGAGCACGCCGAGGCCGCGCGCCGCCGCGTTGCGGATCGCCTGCGCGAGCAGGTCGCGATCGACGTCGTCGATGCCGGCGGCCGGCTCGTCGAGCAGCAGATAGCGCGGCTCGCTCGCGAGCGCACGCGCGACCTCGAGCAGCCGCAGGTGGCCGAGCGAGAGCTCGCCGGCGGGCGCATCCGCATCGGCGGCGAGGCGGAACTCGGCGATCAGCGCGCGAGCACGCCGGGAGAGCTCGTCTTCGTTCCTGCGCGCCGCGGAGAACGGCAGGCACGCGCCGATCATGCTCTGGCGCAGCCGCGGATTGAAGCCGAGCATGACTGCATCGACGACGCTGCCCGCGAGATCGAGCCGCGGCGTCTGGAACGTGCGGCCGATGCCGAGCCTGACGCGGTGCTCGAGGCGCAGGCGCGAGATGTCCTGGCCGTCGAACTCGACCACGCCCTCCTGCGGCCGCGCGACGCCGGTGAGGCAATTGAAGAGCGTCGTCTTGCCTGCGCCGTTCGGCCCCACCAGGCCGACGATCTCGCCGGGCGAGACCGACACCGCGACGCCGTCGAGCGCAACCACGCCGCCGAAGCGGATCGCGATGCCGCGAGCGGAGAGACTCATCGCACCGCCTCCGTCCGGTCGGCGATCGCCGCCGGGCGCGCGCCGGGGGCCGGCGCACCGCGCGCGAACAGCCGGCGCGTCGCGCGCAACGCCTGCGGCGAGAGGATGCCGTCCGGCGAGAGCATCAGGATCAGCACCAGGATCGTGCCGAAGACGAGGCCGTGCGTTTGCGCGCCCGGGAGAAAGTCGTTCGCGAAGGTGAAGAACGCGGCGCCGAGGATCGGCCCGAGCACCGCGCGGCGGCCGCCGAGCACGACCATGAAGAGGATGTTCGCGGAGGTTTCGGCGTTCAGCGAATCGGGGGCGATGTAGCCGATCGCGTGCACGTAGAACCAGCCGGCGAGCCCGGCGATTCCCGCCGCGACGGCGAACAGCGTCGACAGGTCGAGCGGCACGTTGACGCCCATCGCCTCGGCGAGCAGGCGATCGACGCGGATCGCGTTGAGCGCGCGGCCGCGCGCGCTGCGCACGAAGTGGCTGTAGAGCACGACGACGATCAGCACCGCGGTCCACAGCGCGACGGCGACGAGCACCGGGTCGTTGCCGACGATCGGCAGCGGCGGCGCCCCCGACAGGCCGACGTAGCTGCCCGTGAAATCGCCGCCGCGCTGCAGGCCGACAGCGATCACGGTGCCGAGGGAGAGCGTGACGAGCGCGAGCGAGAGCTCGGGCAGGCGCAGGATCGGCCGCGCGATGACGAACGCGAGCGCCGCCGGCATCAGCATCGCGGGGATCACCGACAGTGCCGGCGGCAGGCCGTAGCGCGTCGTCAGGATCGCCGAGGTGTACGCGCCGAGCGCCGCGAACGAGCCCTGGGCGAGCGAGATCGTTCCTCCCTGGCCGTAGATCAGGCCGAGCGGCAGCGCGATCAGCGCGTACAGGCCGATCGTGAACATCGTCGTGTGCAGCGACGGCCGCACGAGGCCGAGCAGCATGACGACGATGAAGCCGAGCACGACGACGGCCGGCGCCGTCCAGATCCTGACGTCGCGGCTCATGGGCGCGCGCCCGTGAACGCCGCCGCCGGCATGCGTCCGCTCGCGAGCACGAGGATGATGAGCAGCGACGGCACGCCCGCGGCCCACCCGTTCGGCAGATACGCGTCGCTCACCGCGGTGACGATGCCGAGCAGCATCGCACCCCAGAACGCCGGCAGCGGGCCGGCGCGGCCGAGCAGCACGGTGCCGCTGAACGCCACGGTCGTGAAGATGAACGTGCTGGCGTACGTCATGCCGATCGCGAGCACCGCGAGAACGCCGGCGATGCCGGCGATGCCGGCGCAGAAGACGAAGGTCAGGAACTGGGTGCGGCGAACGGCGACGCCGACGAGCATCGCCGCGCGGTCGGAGACCGCGCTGGCGCGCATCTGCAGGCCGAGCGGCGAGAGCTTCAGCAGCGCCGCGAGCCCGAGCATGACGAGGATGCTGACGGCGAGGTTGAACAGCGACTGGTAGGTGACGACGGCTCCCGAGACCGTGAGCGCGCCAGGCAGCGGGTCGAGGAAGCGGTTGTCGGTGCCGAAGCCGGTGAGGACAGCCGACTCGATCGCGAGCATGAGCGCGAACGTCGCGAGCACGATCAGCATGGCGTCGCGCTGCTTGCGCAGCTTGTGGAAGCCGAGAAAGATGCCGCCTGCGAGGGCGCCGAGCGCCAGCGCCGCGACGATGCCGACGATCGGCCCGAACGGCATGCCGACCACCGCCGCGGTCATCCCGGCCACCACCGCATAGCCACCGGTCGACACGTCGATGACGTCGGTGGTCACCCAGACCACGCTCATGGGCACCGCGAGCAGGGCGTACACGGCGCCCAGCGCGATGCCGTTGGCGAGGAACTCGAGCAGGTGCGTCATTCGCTGCGTCGGGCGCGCGCCGCGCGCGCACCGCTGTTTCCATCGACCGGCACCATAGATACCTACTGGTGGGTATGTTGTAAGATGCGACTATAGCAGCGATCGCGCGGGGCGGATTGGTGTTAACCCCGCGCAGCAGTCCAGGAATGCCCCAGATGAAGCCACCGGCCCACGCGAGTGCCGAGCCTGCAGAGCCGGAACCGCGCAAGAGCCCGCGCAGGACGCCCGCCCGCACGAAGCGGGCGAACGCGCGCGCGGCGCGCGTCGGCCTTGTTCTAACGCACTCCAAACTGACGACGATCGACAAGATCGTCGAGGCGGCGACCGAGTTCTTCGCGAGCCACGGCTACGTCGACAGCACGCTCGACGACGTCGCCGCGTTGGCGGGGTTCACGAAGGGCGCCGTCTACTACTACTTCAAGGACAAGGAGAGCCTGCTGCTCGAGGTTCTGAAGCGCATCGAGGCGCGCTCCATCGACACGACGGCTGCCAGGATCCAGGAGCGCGGCGGGTCGGCGACCGAGCAGCTCGAGTTCTTCGTGCGGTATCAGACCCGATGGGCCGCGCAGCACCCGCGCGATCTGGCGATCCTGATGCTGGTCTCGGCCGAGACGGCGCACACGTCCGAACGGGTGCGTGCGCAGGTGCTCAAGATCTATCGCAAGCTCGGCACGGTGCTCGAGCAAATCATCGAAGACGGCAAGCGCTCGGGAGAGTTCAGCAAAAGGCAGGAGACGCGTGACACCGTGCTCTACCTGCAATCCGTCCACGACGGCAACATGATGATCTGGTATCGCAGCGGCACCGATCCAGAAATCGGACGGCGCCTCGCGAAGGTGACCCTTTCTGGCTTCCTGAAGACGGTGAAGGACTGAGCAACGCGACGGTGGCGCAAGCGACGCTCACAGCCGAAAGCCGAGTCCCCTGAGCTGTTCCTGCATCTCCGGCTCGGCGAGCAGCGCGCGAAACATCTCCACCGCCGGGCGCGCGAGCCTCGTCTTCGGAACCATGAAGTCGTAGTGCTCTTCCTGGAGCGCGATGAAGCCGAGGCCGTACTGGCGCGCGACGGTGTCGATCGCGACGCCCCAGTCGGCTCGTCGCTGCTGCACGGCCGCCGCGACCGCGTTGTGCGACTTGGTCTGCAGGCCGTATCCGGGCGGCCGTGCGCCCCCGAGGAGCTTGTCGATCAGCACGCGCGTGCCGCTGCCGGCATTGCGGTTGACCATCGTGCACTCGGGATCGGCGAGCGCGGCCTGCAGCGCGCTGTCGACGCCTCCGCCTTCGAATCGTGCATCGCCCGGCCGGAACACGAGGCCCTGCATGCGCCGGTAGCCCGGCAGCAGCGAGAGCGTCGCCGCGAGCAGGTGCTCGTTGTAGCGGCCGGTCGCCGGGTCCATCAGGTGCACGCTCGCGATGTCGCATTCGCCGCGCAGCGCGGCCTTGACGCCGCCCATGCTGCCGACGTAGAGCACCTTGGTGCGCACGCCGCGCTGCACCAGCCGGCCGACGATCGCGTCGAGGCCGACGCAGTGGCTGCCGACGATCACCAGATCGGCAGGCTCGACGCCCTCGGCGATCAGCTGCACCTGCACCTCGCTGCCGCTGTCGACGAACTCGGTGTGCTGGTCGATGGTGATGAAGCCGTCGGCACCGCTGAAAGTCGTCACCGAGCCGGAGCCCTTGCCCATCGGATAGGCGGTGAGGCCCTGGTCGCCCTGCACGAGGCCGACGAGCAGGTACTCGGTGCGGCCGCGCTCCGAGTTGACGCGCATCGGCAGCGTCGCCGTCACGGTGCGACGTCGCTCGACGGGCAGCCCGGCGAACGCGCGGATGACAGGCGCGACGAACTCGTGGAACGTGAAGATCGCCGACGTCGGAAAGCCCGGCAGGATGACGACCGGCTTGCCCTGGCTGACTGCCAGGCAGATCGGCTTGCCGGGCTTCAGCGCGACGCCGTGCGCGACGATGCCCGGATCGCCGAGCCGGCTCGCGACGCGGTACGAGAGGTCGCCGGCGCCCTTCGACGTGCCGCCCGAGAGCAGCACGACGTCGTGCTCGAGCGCAGCGTCGAGCGCCGCCGCGAGCGCCTGCTCGTCGTCGCGAACGACGCCGAGCTGCACCGCTTCGCCGCCGAGCTCCGCCACCGCGGCGCCGATGATCGCGGCGTTCGAGTCGTAGATCGCGCCGAGCGGCAGCGGCGCGCCGGGCGGCACGATCTCGTCGCCGGTCGAGAGGATCGCCACGCGCGGCCGCCGGCACACGCGCACGCGGTCGATGCCGATCGCCGCCAGCACGCCGATCTCGCGCGACGTCAGCACCTGCCCGGCACGCAGAACGGTCTCGCCGCGCGCGATGTCGGTGCCGGCGTAGCTGACGTTCTCGCCCGCGGTCACCGCGCGGCCGATCTCGACCGCGCGCGTTGCGGCCGCGCCGGCGGCGATCTCGGTGTGCTCGACCATCACGACGGCGTCGGCGCCGCGCGGCAGCATCGCTCCGGTCGCGATCACGGTCGCGCGGCCCGCGCTCACGACCTCCGCCGGCACCACGCCCGGCGTCAGCACCTCGCGGTTGAGCGCGACGCTGCGCACGTCCTCCTCGCCGGCGCCGAACGTGTCGCTCGCCTGGACCGCGAAGCCGTCGACGTTCGAGCGGTCGAAGCCGGGCACGTCGACCGCGGCGATCACGTCGTCGCTCAGCACGCGGTGCAGCGCTTCGGCCAGCGACAGCGTCTCGTGGCCGAGCGGCGCGAGCCGCAGGTGGCGCCGGAATCGCTCGCTCGCCTCGTCGCGCGTGACGACGGTCAGGAACTGCGTCTGCCGGCCGTCGGTCGCGGCAGGCGCGCCCCCCTTGGAAGAGCTCTGCTTCACGGTCTCACTCCGGGTCGTACAGGTAGACCGTGACTTCGCTGCCGGGCGCGCAGCCTTCGCTCTCGGCCGGCACGACGACGAAGCCGTCGGCGCGCGTCGTCGACGACAGCACCGACGCGCCGCTCAATGCGAGCGGCTCGACCTCGCCCTCGCGCACCCGCACGCGGCAGTAGTCGACGCGGCCGATCGCCGAGACGATCTTGCGGCCGACGCGCATGCGCCGCTGCGGATACGGCCACGCCGACGGCAGGCCGGCGCGGCGCCGGATCGCGCGGCCGGCGAAGAAGTCGTACGCGCACAGGCACGACACGGGATTGCCCGGCAGCAGGAAGACGAGCGTGTCGCCGATGCGGCCGCAGCCGGCCGGGCTCGACGGCCGCATCGCGACGCCGTGGATCGCGAGCTCGCCCGCTTCGGCCAGGAGGCGCGGCGCGTGGTCCTCGGTGCCGACGCTGGAGCCTCCCGAGACGAGCACGACGTCGGCGTCCGGTGCCGTCATCGCCGCGCGGATCGGTGCCGGGTCGTCGCCGCTGCGCAGGTGCGCCTGCACAACGCCGCCGTCGCGCGCGATCAGCCCGCGCAGCATCGCCGAGTTGGCGTC
>Ga0070679_100003315_pt1 | contig 14753 bp, 16 predicted proteins | sample KBSC63BmetaG_FD_65652 | JGI IMG/M metagenome (GOLD analysis project Ga0070679, IMG submission 65652) | Corn rhizosphere microbial communities from Kellogg Biological Station, Michigan, USA - KBS C6-3B metaG | ecosystem: Host-associated > Plants > Roots > Rhizosphere | place: USA: Michigan... | reverse complement strand
GACGGTCCACTATCGACGTCGCTTCGCATCGTGGAGGCGTACGAGCAGGGCAACTGGGACACGGCGCAGATGTTCGCGAACGAAGCGGGCGTCCCTGCCGATGCGCTGCCGGCGATCTACGTCGAGGCGCTGCAGTGGGCCACGCAGTGCATCAACGGCGACGCGCTAGATACGCGAACCCTCCGAGGAAGTCTCCGGCGCGGCCCCCGAGGTCCGCGACGAGCTCGGTGACGCCGTAATCGTCGAGTCGCCTTCGGGCTTCGTCGTAAACGGCAAAAAAATCGTGATCCGCCGATTGCGCGGATCGAGCGGGTTGTCCGGATTTCGCAGCTCGCGGTCGGCGAGCCCCCGCACTTCGACGATGCGCGAGCTGCTCAAACCTGCGCCCTCGAGCACTCGGCGCGCGGCATTCGCGCGATCCGTCGACAGCTCCCAGTTCGAGTAGAGACCCGCGTACTGCGCGGCGTCCGTGTGCCCCTCGATCACGAGTGGATTGCGCAGCGGCGCGAGCTCCTGCGACACGATCTCGAGCGTTCGCTTCATCGTTGACGTCATCGACGCCGACGCCATCGCGAAAAACTCCTGACCGTTCGTGCCTTCTGCGAGCTCGATGCGAAGCCCCGTTTGCGTCTCTACGATCTCGATGCGGTCCCCGATCGACGCAAGTCCCGCGTCTTTGAGCCGTTCTTTGATCCGGCCGCCGGTCGTCTTCAATTCATCTTCTTCGGACTTCCGGCTGATCAGCTTGATCGGCGTCGACTGCGCCTGTGCCGGTGAGCTGCCCGACGAAATCGGCGACTTGCCCGACGAATAGCCTTTCTTGAAGCCGACGGGGTTCGCGAAATAGCCCTCGATGGAATTCCTCAGCTGCTGGTCCATACCGAGGATCCACATGACCATGAAAAACGCCATCATCGCGGTCACGAAATCGGCGTACGCGACCTTCCACGCGCCGCCGTGATGACCGCCGTGGCCGTGCGCCTTCTTCTTGACGATGACGATCGGACGGCCGCCCTTCACTTACGCCGCCTTGCGCGTGAGCGCCTCGAGCTCGGCGAACGTGGGGCGCTCGATCGGCTCGATGTTGCGCCGCGCGAACTCGACGCAGGTCATCGGCGAGTCACCGCGAGCGAACGACAGCAGCGCGGTGCGAATACAGCTCATGTAGTCGTGCTCCGCGCGGAGCCGCGCTTCGAGCGCGTTCGCCAGCGGGTTCACCATGCCGTACGACAACAGAATGCCGAGGAACGTACCGACGAGTGCCGCGGCGACCTTCTCACCAATTTCCGATGCAGTGCCGCCGATCGATCCCATCGTGATCACGACGCCGAGCACGGCCGCGACGATGCCGAATCCAGGCAACGCGTCGCCGATCTTCGCCATCGCAGCGGGCACCGCGCGTGCCTCCTCCGACTGTCGCTCGAGATCCAGGTCGAGGATTTCGGCGAGATGATGGTCTTCGACGGCGCCCGTCAGCAGAACCTTGAGCGTGTCGCAGAGGAACGACAGGGCGTGATGGTTGTTCGAGAAAAACGGAAACTTCTTGAAGATGTCGCTGGCGTGCGGGTCCTCGATGTGCGACTCGAGACCGACGAGTCCATCCTTGCGAGCCTTCTGAAACACGTCGTAGAGTACCTTCAGCAACTCCGCGTATGCCTTCTCGTTGTACGGATTAGGTTTGAGCAATCCGAGCACGCCTTTGAAGCTCCCCTGCACGACGCTGAGCGGATTGCTGATCAAGAACGCTCCGAGCGCCGACCCGCCAATGATGATGAACTCGGACCACTGAAGCAGCACGCCGATATGGCCGTGATGCATCGTGTATCCGAACATGATGCTCCCAAAGACGACGACGAGCCCTACGATGACGAACACAGGAGTCTCGGTAAAGGCGACCGGCGTGGAACAAACCACGGAGGCAGGCCCGGTCGGTATGGAGTGGGTCGAGCTCGTGGATCAGGCTCTCCATGGCCTTCATCACGCGCTCAATAACCGTATCGGCTCTCTTTCCGCATTAGTTGAGCTTTCTCAACTCGGGGACCTCCCACCGGACGGTTCTGGCTTCGAAACCGTGGCCGCGGACATCAAGCGGCTGGAGGACTGCAGCCGGTTGGTCCGTTTGCTCCCAAGGGACCGGGTTTCCGGGGAGGAGGCCCTCATCCTGGACGACGTCTTCGCGGACGTGTTCGCCATCCATCGGTATCTGCACGACTTACGTGAACAATCCGTGACGATCGTACCAACCCGGTACGTGGAGCCGGTCCGGGTGGAACGCTGGGCGCTGGTCCGGGTCCTCACGATGCTGCTCCGAGATGCCAAGCGACTGGCCAAAGACGCGAGCACGAACGTCCGCATCGTGACCGAGTCGGACGAGCAGTGGGTTCGAATCGAATTTCGGATTGGCTCGCCGCCGGTGATCGACGTGCCAGTGTCGGGCGGAAGCCGCTACGCCGAGGCGCTCGCGGAGTCGTTCGGAGGGAGCGTCGAGCGCAAACCTGGAGTGGTCGCGTTCAAACTGCCGACGCTCAAGGCTCGTCGCGCCGCGGACCGCCGATGATCTGTAGCCATTCCTGACCGCCGGCGCCGCCGGCGCCGGCGCGCTTGTTCTCGTCAGCGATGTCGGTGACGATCTCACCGCGCAAAATGTGAACGTCGCTCGGCGCTTCGATGCCGAGCCTCACGCCTTTTCGGTCGCACGCCAGCACGACGACGCGAATGCCGTCGCCGATCAGAATGGTGTCGCCGACTTTGCGCCCAAGAATCAGCATCCAGACAATCTATTGGCCCATCGTGACGAGCGACTCCATCATGTCGTTCACGACACTGACGAGACGCGCCGCTGCTTGATAGGCGTGCTGGTGCTGGATGATGTCGATCAACTCTTCGTCGGTCGACACGCCGCTCACCGACTGACGCGTGGTGTCGGCGTTCGACGCGAGCGTCGATTGTACGGTCGCTTCGTCCTGCGCCTGCTGTGTTGCCGTCGCGAGTCCGCCGACTGTCTCGTTGAAGAAATCGCCAAGCGTCGCGGTGGTGCTTCCCGCGATCGACGTGAGCGTCTGCGCCGTCGTACGCAGATTCGCCATCGCCAAGGCGGCGCTGTTGTCGCCCGGGCCGGCGGCTCCGACGCCTGAGGCGGCGACATCGTTTGCACCAGCGAGCGTCGGCGAGAGCCGGATGCCGAGCGCCGTCAAACGCGGATCACCACCAGCCGGCGGAGGAACCGTCACATCGAAGAAGTTGCCAGCTGTGCCAGCGACCGGCGGATTTCCGCTGAACGTCGTAGCGCCGTTGTGAATCGCATTCACCGACGTGACCAGACCGCTCGCGAGCGCGTCGAGCTTCGACATCACCGTCGGGATCTGCGTCGCCGAGATGTCGAGCTTCGCGCCGAGCGCGCCGCCGATGCCGTGAATTGCCGTCGTCGAGTTCGCATAACGAATCTCCGGCGGCTGGCCGTCGTAGACCTCGAGCGGCTTCACCGTCGTGTCGTCGACGATCATCGCGCCGGCGGCGTAGACCGCCACACTGCCGTTTGCATGCGGAACGACCTGACCGCCGGTCAGACTCGTGATCTGATCGAGCAATAAATCGCGCTGGTCGCTCAGATCGTTCGCCGGCTGCCCGTTCGACTGCGCCGTCACGATCTTGTTGTTCAACTCGGCGATCTGATTGGCCAGCATGTTCACCTGGCCGACGTCCGAGTTCATGCCTTCGCGATTGTTCTGATCGAGCAGATTGATCTGTGACGCGAAGCGATTCAGCGTGGACGCGAGGTTCTGCCCCTGCTGACGAACCACGCTTTTCGCTGCGCTGTTCGTCGGATCCGCCGAGAGGTCGCTCCACGCGGAGAAGAACGCGTCCAGCGATGCGCTCAGACCAGTGTCGCTCGGCTCGCCGAATACCGATTGGATCTGCGTGAGTGCAGTGCTCGACGCGTTGGCGGCCGCGGAGCCCGCGGCGTTGTTTCGATAGGCCGAGTCGAGCAGCGTGTCTCGCGCTCGCGTGATGCCGGCGATGCTTACGCCGGTGCCGACACTCCCGTATGGGAAGACTGTCGGGAGCGACGCCTGCATATCGACGCGCTGCTTCGAGTACCCGGCGGTCGAGGCGTTGGCGATGTTTTGCGAAGCGATTTGCACAGCGAGCTGCTGTGCCGTCATTGCGTCGCGCGCAGTGTTGAGCAGACTGTTGATGCTCATCAGATCCTCCGGTCCAGCAAACTGTTGGACTGCGAACGGACCTGCGGCGGCGCGGACGGCGTCGCGTAGGTGGCCGGCTTTTCGGCACCCGCGAGCGTGCGGGCATAGGCATCGCCGTGCGCGAGCGCCTCGCGCAAAATGCGGCGATTGAGCGAGACCTCATGTGACAGCATGCGCGCGGCATCGTGCAGGTCGTCGCGGGCGTCGCGAAGCGCGCGCGTCATACGCGGCCCCAGGACCTCATCGAGCGAATGAATGCCGAGATCTTCGCGCTGGCCAATGAGCGTGTTGAGCGCGCGGCGACGACGGCGTGCCTCGTTCAGGGTGACGAGCACGCGATGCGTGGCGAACACACTGTCGTCCACGCTCTGGAGATCGTCCGACGCGACGGCGCCGCGCTGGCGGCGCATGATCGTGATGAGCTCGTGGAGCAGTCGCTTTTCCGTGGACAACGCGTCGGTGAGCGAATCCACCGGCGAGACCACGGTGCGAACGGCGGGAAGGAATTCCTGCGGCGTGGCGTCGCTCATCGCGGTTTTGCGGCGGTTGGATCAGCTTCCGCCGCCGGCAGCTGCTGGCGAAGCTGGTGATACAGCGCTTGAGCCAGCGAATGCTCGCCATTCCACTGGTTCGGGACCTTTTCAGCGAGCTTCTCGTCGAACAAGCTCGTGAACGTTCCTTCGGCGCTGCTCTGAGCGAGCAGCCCATCATCCGGGACGGTGTCGCGCATGGCCGCGAACAACCGTTGCACGAAGATGCCTTCGAGCTGAAGTGCTGTCTTCTTGAGGCTCGCGTCGGGTGACGGAGCGCTTGATCCGCCCGGTGGCCCGGCGACGACCGGCGGAATTCCACTCATCGAACGATGACCTCGGCCGCAATTGCTCCGATGGCGCGCAGCGATTCGAAAATCGCCGCGATCTCGGAGGGCGGAGCCTGCACGGCGTGGAGCGCGGATGCGATGCGCGTGACCGGAGTGCCCGGCGCCATTCGGAGATTTCCGGGCGGTGCGGCGGTGGTGTCGTTCGCCCCGACGGTGATCGTGATGCCACCGTGGCTCACCGTCGCTTCGCCGATCGTCAGATCGCCGCCGGCGATGATCGTACCGTCGCGGCCGTCTATAATGAGGCGAGCCACTCGTTGAGGCTGGACGCGAAGATCCTGGATGCGCGCGAGCGTGAGCGCCGCGCCATCCTTTTGATCCTTCGTGTTGAGCGCGATGGAGCCGGGATCCTCGACCGTCGCGGTGCCTTCGCCCATTTCTTTATTGATCGCGGTTGCGATGCGCGTCGCCATGGTCACGTCGGGGTCGCGGAGCAAGAGCTTCGACGACGACGCGGCGAACTGTGGGCGCGGAAGATCCGACTCGAGCAAACCGCCCGACGGAATTCGCGCCGAATTTTCGATCGTGGACGCTTTGGCCATCCCGACGTCGGCCATGAGGACCGGCCCCTGCGCCGACGCGACAGGATCGCCGCCGACATCGGAGAGCATGGGCGTCATCCACAGCACGCCGCCGCGGAGCGAGCGCGCGTCGCCGACCGACGAGACGTGAACCTCGAAGCGTCCGCCCGCCCGCAAGTACGGCGAGACCTCCGCCGTCACGAGGACGGCGGCAACGTTCTTCGACTTCATGGCTTCGACGGGAAGTTGAATGCCGAAGCGCCGAAGGATATTGACGATCGAGTTGACCGTCATGCCACCTTGTTTGCCGCCACTCGAGCGATCGCCGGTGCCGTCGAGGCCCGTGACCAGACCGTACCCGAGCAAGCGGACAGGAATGGTCTTGTCCTCGATCGTGAGATCGCGGACTCGAATCATTTCCTGCCCTTTGAGCTTCGATGCCACAAGACTCAGGGCGGCCGCGATCGCGAGGAGGGTGATGGTCTCGCCGATCACGATCTTCCTGAGGCTTCGCTTCTTCTCCGTCATGGCCAAAACACGTTGAGGATTCGTCCGATGATGCCGCCGCGCGTCTTCCCGATGTCACCGGTGAGCGAATACGTCAGCGCGGCGTCGGCGACGCGCTCGCTGCCGACGTAGTTCTGCGGCGAGATGTCCTCCGGACGCACCCATCCGCTGAAGTTCAGCGACTGTTTGTTCTTATCGACATCTACGACCTTTGAGCCTTTGATCTGCAACAAACCGGTCTTGTCGACGGCGACCACTCGGACGCTGATGTCGCCCTTGAAGTTCACGCCGCGCTTTGCATCACCGGTTTGCTTGGACGATGCAGTCTTATCCATCGACATGTCCGCGGAGATTCCGCCCGTCGCCCCTCCCGTACCCATCTTCGGCGGCGTGATCCCGAAGTCGTTGGCGCGCGACTGCTGGTCGGAACCCGTCTGCGACTTGGTCGCCGTGGCGAGTGTCGCCTCGGTCACCAACACGGTGATGACGTCCCCCACCTGATACTCTCGGCGATCGGACGTCCATGAGATGAGGCGCCGCGGCGGCGCACTCTCTTTTGATTGTGCGAGCACCACCGGCGCGCTGAGCAGCAGCGACGCCATCGACAGCGCGTACTTCAGACGACCAGCCATTTCGAATCTCCTCAATCGATACGGACTCGGCCCGGCGCGATCACTGTCGCGTCGATCCGATGTCCCAATGCTGTGCGGACGGTCACACGCTCGCCGAGCGCAGCGTTGCGTGTGACGATCCCGCGGATCGTGAGCAACACGTTCCGATCCGCCCATTCGACGCTGACCGGTTCATTGGCGGAGACCATCGCGGGTCGCTCCACGGCCGGCGCGCGGAGCACTTCGCCGGCGCCGATTAACCGGCGCGTGACCCAGCCGGGAGCGACCCGATTCGTGTCGATGGGACCGCGCACTGTCGTGTCGCGGTAAACGATGTCGTCGGACGTCAGCACGGTGCCGCGCGGCAAGAGGCGCGTGGCGATCGCGGCACGCATCGTGGTGACTTGCGCGTGTGCGAGCCCCGCATCCAGAGCGACAAGCGCGACCAGCATCGCGACAAGCACCCAGTTCCTCGGCCGCGGCAGCGGTGACATCAGCGCACCATGTCGGTTGCGGTCTGCGACATCTCGTCCGCGGCCTTCACGGCTTTGGAGTTGAGCTCGTAGGCGCGTTGCGCGCTGATCATGTCCACCATCTCCTGCACGATCTCGACGTTCGAGCCTTCGAGCTGGCCCTGGACGAGGCGGCCCATGCCGTCATCCGTCGGGTAGCCGCTCGTGGCTTCGCCACTCGCTGCGGTTGCAGAGTAGAGGTTCTGGCCGAGCGAGCTGAGACCACTCGGATTGGCAAAGCGTGCGAGCTCGATCCGGCCGAGCTCCTGCGCCTCGCCGCCGGGGCCTTTGCTGCCGCTCACGACGCCCGTCGCGGAGATCGAGATGTCGGTGACGTCATTCGGGATCTTGATGCCGGAGCCGATCGAGTAGCCGTCGGACGTGACGAGCACGCCCTGATCGGAGATTTGGAAGCTGCCGTCGCGCGTGTAGGCCGTCTCGCCGCCCGGAAGCTGGACGGGGAAGAAGCCTTCGCCGTCGATCGCGACGTCGAGCGAACGACCCGTCTGCTCCAGCGCGCCCTGCGTATGAAGACGCTGAATCGCCGTGAGCCGCGTGCCACGGCCGACCTGGATCGAGGGTGCGGTGTTCGTGTCGGAGCTGCCGAGGACCTGTTGGCCCTGCATCGTTTGATAGAGCAGATCCTCGAACTGTGCTCGGCTGCGCTTGAAGCCAGTCGTGTTCACGTTCGCGAGATTGTTCGCGATGACTTCGGTGCGAGTCTGCTGCGCGGCCATTCCGGTGGCGGAGGTGCGGAGGGCGGGATTCATACGCGGGAAGCGGGAAGAGGGAAGCGGGAAGCGGGGGTCACCGGGACAGGTTCGTCTGCGCGATGGCTACAACGGCTTCGCGATTTGAGTGGTGATCGTTTCGTTCGTGTGGTCCATCTCGACGATCGCCTTTTGCGCCGAGGCGTACGCGCGTTGAATGCTGATCATGTCGACGAGGGTGCTCATCGAGTTGACGTTCGATTCCTCGATCCAACCCTGCTTCACGTTGTGCGCGCCGGGAGCGAGCGGTTCCTTCGTCGCCGGCGGCACCCAGAGCGCGTTGCCTTCGCGCTCGAGCTCAACGCCTTTCGGCGCGGCGTCCATGCGCAGTGTGTCGACGACCTGACCGTTCTGTGTGACGTTGCCGTTCTTGTCGATCTCGACGAGACCGTCGAGAAGGGTGATCGGTCCGCCTTTCTTCACGCCGATCAGCGGACGGCCATCGGTGTCGACGAGTTGATGCTTCTCATCGAGGCGCAGCGGTCCGCCGCGCGTATAGCGTTCGCCGTTTGGCGTGTTGACGACGAAGAAGCCAGGACCGTCGATCGCGACGTCGAGCGCGTTGCCGGTCTGGCGGAGATTTCCAGTTGTGTAATCGGAGCCCGTCTGGGCGACGGGGCCGCGAATCCCGTCCAGCAGTCGCGCGAAGATGCGCTGCGCCTTGAACCCGTCCGTGGAGACGTTGGCCAGGTTGTTGGCGACGATCTCCTGCTTGCGCTCCCAGTAGCGGAGGGCGCTGGCGGCGCTATCGAGACCGTTGAGGGGCATCTTGCGGGAAGGGGGAAGAGGGAAGCGGGAAGAGGGGGAAGCGGTCTGCGGGAAGAGGGACAACGGGAAATGCGCTGGTACGCGAAGCATGGGAAAGGCAACCCACATGCCCTCGCAGCGATAGCGGCTTCTATTACCGGATATTGTTGTGGTGTAGGTACTTACGCTTCTGCGCGGAGGCCTGCGTTCCGATCGGCGTCGCGGCACTTTTTGCCGCTTCGGCCGGATTTGCCGGGGGAAAAAACGTCACCGTGAAACGCGACTCGCTCGAAAAAAACGATGGGGCCGGGTGCGCCCGACGCACGCCCGACCCCCTCGTCCCCCAGATCCCCTAACCCCCTCTTCCCGCTTCCCTCTCCCCCCTTCCCTCAAGAGGCCAGCGCAATCCCAATCGTCTCCCGCAACCGCGCCAACGCCTTCGACCGAATTTGCGAGACGCGCGACTCCGTGAGTCCGAGAATCTCCGCGATCTCGTGCAGCTTTAACTCCTCGAAGTAGTAGAGCGCGAGCACCGTGCGCTCCTGCTCTTTGAGTTTCATGATTGCTTCGCGAAGCATCGTCACTTCCTGCTCGCGACCGAGCTGTTCGTCGGGGCCCTGATCGGGATCCGTGTGCAGCATGTCGATCGGCGAAGCGTGCGCGTCGCCGCGATCGTTCGACGGACGATCGATCGGAACGCGAATCGCTGCTTCGACGTCCGATTCCCATTTCCACAGCGTCTCGACGTCGACGCCAAGCGCGGCGGCGACTTCGGTGTCGTCAGGCTGGCGGCACAGCTTCGCCGCGAGCGCGGAGCGAGCGGCGCCGATGTCACGCGTCTTCCGACGCACAGACCGCGGCACGTGATCCTGACGACGCAGCTCGTCCAGGATCGCGCCGCGAATGCGCGGCACCGCGAACGTGCTGAACGCGAGTCCGCGATCGGGATCGAACGAGTTCATCGCCGACATCAGGCCGAGCGTTCCAGCGCTGACCAGCTCATCGTGATCGAGCTCGTTGCTCAGCTTGCGCTCGAGCTGGCGAGCCACGTGATGCACGAGGCTCAAGTTTTCAGTGAGGAGCGCGTCTCGGGCGGCCAAATCGCCTTTGGCGAAGGCTTTCCAATGGGCTCGGGTTTCCATGGTCTAGCTCCAGCGTCGGGAAGTGGGTGAAGCGGAGATCGCGGGCATCGCGCCGAGATCCGCCGGCCACGATGGGATGAATCGAGAGAGAACTGCGCGCACCGCTTCAGCAGCGGGCGATCCTTCGAGCGCGTCGTGCACGGTCATGCCGGCGCCGACGGCGGCTTGGAGACACGGGTCGTCAGGCACTGAGCCCGCGACATCGATGCTGCGCCCCAGAAAGTGCGAGCACGCACCGACGAGAAACTCACAGGCGTCCGCGGCGACAGCTTCGCCGTGGCGGTTGGAGAGCACAGTGACGCTTGCATCGCGGCGACGCGTGCTCACTGTCTTCACGAGCGCATAGTTCGCCGCGAGCGCGAGCCGATCGGCTGACGTCACCAGCAGCAGCGACGGATCCACGAGCTCGGTGACCGCGGTGACGCTGTCCAAGCGTGAACCGCCGTCGAAGATCACGAGCTGATAGCGCGAATAGATGCGCGCGAGTCGCGCCAGCGCCGTGCGTCGATCGACATCAGTCGCGGGCGTCGGGCCGCCGGCATTCGTGCCGCCGGCGATGAGCGTGAGGCGATCGTTGATCTGCATCAACGCGTCGTCCACCGGCGTGCGCGTATCGGTGAGCGACCACATACCGACAGTTGGACGAACGGCGAACAGATGGTGGAGTCCACCGCCCGATTCGCTCGCGTCCACGAGCAGTACACGCTGTCCGCGCGCCGCCGCGGCCAGCGCGGCGAGTGCGGCGATCATCGAAGTGCCGACGCCGCCTTTGCCGCTCGCGATGAGCAGCATCGTTGGTCGAAGCGCCTGCGCACTGCGCGTTGCGCCGTTGGTCGACGGGCCGGTCGAGGGGCTAGGCAGCATGTCCGACCTCCCATGTCGCCACGGCGCTCAGCTTCACGTACGTCGGCAGCTCGGCGAGTGAGACGACCGGCAGGTTCGGCAGCACCGGCTCGACGAGGCGACGCAAGCCGACACGCAGCGACGGCGGCGCGAGCAGTGGAATCGGACGTCCTTCGACCGTCGTCGCGCTCGACATCTGATCGAGCTCGCGCAGCAATGCGCCGAGGCTGTCCGGCGTGAGCATCGCCGCGGGGTTCTGGGCGCCTGCGCGTGGCGAGAACAGGCCGACGAGCGCGGTCTCGAGCTTCGGTCCCACAGTGATGCCGCGAACGACGCCCGTCTCGTCCATGTGCAGCCGCGCGATGGTGTTCGTGAGCGCGCGACGCGCATGCTCGGTGAGCACTTCGGGATCCTTCGTCTGATCGGCGGCGTCGGCCACGGCCTCGAGAATCGTGACGAGATCGCGAATCGGCACGCGCTCCTTGAGCAAACGCTGAAGCACGCGATGCAACACCCCGAGCGTGAGCTTGTTCGGCACCACGTCGTCGACGAGCGCCGGATGCGTCTTCTTGAGCGTGTCGACCATCTCCTGCACTTCCTGGCGGCCGAGGAGATCCGCGGCGCTCGACTTGAGCTTTTCCATGAGGTGCGTTGCAACGACGGTCGCCGGCTCGACGACGACGTAGCCGAGCGATTCGGCTTCGACGCGGCGGTTGGGCGAGATCCAGCGTGCCGGCATGCCGAAGCTCGGGTCGATGGTGTCGATGCCCTCGACGGTGCCGATGACGCGACCGGTATCGAGCGCCAACAGGAATCGCGGCATCACTTCGCCTCTCGCGATCTCGGCGCCGCGCAGCTTGATGACGTATTCGTTCGCCGGGAGACGGATGTCGTCGCGGATGCGAATCGCCGGAACGAGAATGCCGAGCTCCTGGGCGCTCTGTTTGCGAAGCATCGAGATGCGCTCGAGCAAGTCGCCGCCCTGCTTTTCGTCGACGAGCGGAATGAGCGCGTAGCCGACTTCCAGCTCGATCGGATCGATCTGCAACAGATCGGTCATCGGATCCGCCGTCGGCGCGGCCGGCGCCTCGGCTTTCTTCGCCGCGGCTTCCTTCGCGACGCGCTGCGTTTCAGCCTTCGCCGCTGCACGACCGACCGCCGCGATCGCGGCGCCGAGCACGAGGAACGGAATCTTCGGGAGGCCGGGCACGAGGCCGAACGCCGCGAGCACGCCGCCCGCCATGAACATCGCGCGCGGATGCGCGCTGAGCTGCTTGGCCAGCGTCACCCCCATGCGCGTGCCGCTGGAGGCGTGCGTCACCATGATGCCGGCCGCCGTGCTGATGATGAGCGCAGGGATCTGCGTGACGAGACCGTCGCCGACGGTGAGAATCGTGTACTGCGACAGCGCCTGGCCGATCGGCAGTCCTCTCTGGAACGCGCCGATGAAGATGCCGCCGACGATGTTGATCGCGGTGATGAGCAGACCCGCGATGGCGTCGCCCTTCACGAACTTGGACGAGCCGTCCATCGCGCCGTAGAAGTCGGCCTGGCGAGAGATCTCCGACCGGCGTCGCCGGGCTTCCTTCTCGTCGATGAGACCAGCGGACAGATCGGCGTCGATTGCCATCTGCTTGCCGGGCATCGCATCCAACGTGAAGCGCGCGGCGACTTCCGCGACTCGGCCGGCGCCTTTCGTGATGACGATGAAGTTGATGCCGATCAGAATCAAAAAGAGCACGAGTCCGACGGCGTAGTTGCCGCCGATGACGAACTCGCCGAATGACTGAATGACCGCGCCCGCGTGCCCCTGGCTCAGAATGAGCCGCGTGCTGCAGACGTTGAGCGCGAGACGGAACAGCGTGAGGAGCAGCAGCAACGACGGGAAGCTCGAGAACTCGAGCGGGTCCGTCGTGTAGAGCGCGACGAGCAGCACGACGAGCGACATGCCGATGCTCGTCGCGAGGAAAAGATCGAGCATCACGCCGGGGAGCGGCACCATCAGCAGCGCGACGATGAACACGACGGCCATCGCGAGACCGACTTCGGCATAGCGTCGGCCGGAGCTCTCGAACGGGACTGGGGCGACGGCGGTGCTCATGCGAGCGCACTCCCTTGCCAGCTGCCACGCGTGCCGCGTGTGCGCAGCACGAAGGCCAGGACTTCAGCAACAGCCATATAGAGCTCGTAGGGAATCAGCGTTCCGACTTTCGCGGTCTTGAGCAGCGCGCGCGCGAGCGGCTTGTTCTGCACGATCGGCACGCCGGCTTCAGCGGCGATGGCCTTGATGCGCTCCGCGATCTTGCGTTGACCGATCGCGAGCACGTACGGCGCGGGCGCGACGGTCGGGTCGTACTTGATCGCGATCGCGATGTGCGTCGGGTTGACGATCACGACGTCCGCCTTCGGCACGTCCTTCATCATCTGCCGGCGCGCGTACGATCGCGCCATCGCTCGGCGACGTTGTTTGATCTGCGGATCGCCGTCGTTCTGCTTGTGCTCTTGCTTGACCTCTTCCTTCGTCATGCGGATCGACTGCTCGAACTGCCACCACTGCCAGATGTAGTCGCCCGCCGCGAGGCAGAGGTACGCGCCGCCCGCTGTCGCGAGCATGCGCACCGCGTACTTCTTCACGATGAGTGCGAACGACAGCTGCGACGTCTCCGACAGCGAGATCGCGTCGGGAAGCGCGGTCTTGATCGACACGTAGACGGCGATGCCGACGATGAGCAGCTTGCCGAGCGATTTGAGCAGCTCGACGATCGGCCTTAGCCCAAGAAGGTTCTTGATGTTCGTGGTCGGATCGATGCGCGACCACTGCGGCATGATCGGCTTGAGCGACATCACGCCGCGCGCCTGAACCGCGGACATCGCGAATGACCCGGCGACGAGCGCCACGAGTAAGCCAAGCGTCGACATGAACGCGCGCAGTGCGGTTACGCGAAGCAGCGTCGTGGCCGAACCGGCATCGAGCGTGATCGCGCCGACGTTCGCGAGGCTCGAGCCCATGAGGGCGAACAGTCCTCGGCCCGTGAAGGGCGCCAATGTGCTCAACACGACGGCGCTCGCGAGGAGCGACACGGCGACCGTGAGCTCCTGGCTGCGTGGAATGCGACCTTCCTCGTGCGCCTCATCGCGGCGCCGAGGTGTCGCTTCTTCTGTGCGTTCCGCTTCCGGACGATCCGACATTACGGACCTCCGCGCACGAACGCGCTCAACACGTGGTCGAGCGTGTTGTTGTACACGCCGGACCAGCCGTGATAGAACGCGCCGACAAAGGGAATCGACGCCGCGAGTGCAACCAGTCCGAGACCGATCTGCACCGGGAACGCGACGGACAGAATGTTGAGCTGCGGCGCCGCGCGGCTCAGGACAGCGAGCGCCGTGTTGGCGACGAGTACCGTGGCAATGACCGGAGCCGCGAACTGAAGTCCGAGTCCGAACAACACGGATGCGCTACGCACCATCGCCAGCAGTCCTGCCGCGTGCAGACCGCTGCCGATTGGAATGACGCGCGTGCTCTTCGCGACGGCGTCGATCATCACGAGGTGCGCGTTGACGGCGAGCATGAGCGTCGTCGCGAACAGCGTTCCGAATGTGCCGAGCACGTTCTCGGAGCTGTTGTTGGTGGGATCGAGGACCGCGGCGCCCGAGAGTCCGATCTGCATTCCCATCAGATCTCCGGCGACGCTCGCCGCGCCGATGAGAAACGCGGCACCGAGTCCAAGCGCGAGCCCGACGAGCATCTCGCTCACGAAGGTCTCTGGCGTGATTTGCGGAATCGATGTCGTCTGTGCGAAGGCGATCGGCTGGAGCAACGCGGTGAGCAGCACGATGATCGCTGTCTTGATCGACGTCGGAATCATCTTCGCCGAGAAGAGCGGAGCGGCCAGCACCAATCCTCCCACTCGCAGCGCGAGCAGGACGAGCGTTTGTGCGGAGCCGGGGGCGAAGAGGTGGAGATCCAACGGGAAGGGGGAAGAGGGAAGCGGGAAGAGGGGGGAAGCGGTGTGGGGGA
>Ga0070679_100003314_pt1 | contig 14753 bp, 7 predicted proteins | sample KBSC63BmetaG_FD_65652 | JGI IMG/M metagenome (GOLD analysis project Ga0070679, IMG submission 65652) | Corn rhizosphere microbial communities from Kellogg Biological Station, Michigan, USA - KBS C6-3B metaG | ecosystem: Host-associated > Plants > Roots > Rhizosphere | place: USA: Michigan... | reverse complement strand
ATAATACCGGAAATGAGGGAAGATGTGGCAGAATGGAATTTTAAGGGAAGAGAAAAAGACTTAATAAAAGTGAGGGATATAACAGGCGTGGTGCACAACCATACTACCTGGAGCGATGGTGTAGATGACCTGGCAAAATTTGCTCGTGCCTGTAAATACAGGCAGTTTGAATACACAGTTATTTCAGACCATTCAAAGAATGCCCATTATGCGGGAGGCTTAAAAGAAGAAGAGGTACTGCAGCAAATGCAGGAAATTGATGAGCTGAATAAGCAAATGAAGCCATTCAAAATTTTTAAAAGCATTGAGTGCGATATAAGAGTATCGGGTGAGCTGGATTATGAGGATAGCTTTTTAAAGCTTTTTGACCTTGTTATTATTTCAGTGCATCAGCAACTAAAAATGGATGAGCAGAAAGCAACAGCTCGCCTGATCAGGGCAATCGAGAATCCTTACACTACCATACTGGGCCATATGACCGGCAGGCAATTATTGATAAGACCGGGCTATCCTTTGAATTTTAAAAAAGTAATTGATACCTGTGCCGCCAACAAAGTGGTGATTGAAATGAATGCAAACCCTTATCGCCTCGATATGGATTGGAGTCATATTCCTTATGCATTAGACAAAGGAGTAATGATCTCCATTAATCCTGATGCACACAGTACTAAGGAAATTGACAATATAAAATGGGGAGTGTCAGCAGCACGCAAAGGCGGGCTCACCAAAAGCATGACATGGAATGCGACGCCTTTACAAAAAATTGAAGCCTGGCTTACCAGTAAAAAGCGTGGCCGGTGATGGCAGATATTACACTTTATAAAACGCTTAAAAAATTATAGTGTCTTTAATCAGGCAATTACCTTCACCATAGCAAAGCAATTCACCAACAGCAGTTTAGAGGAATACCTTCACTATAGGCGGTTTTTTATATTTGTTATTGGCGCTCTTTCTGTTATAATGTAAAGATTTCACTCTCACTTTTTGCTGCTTCAGCCATCAATCTTAATACATCGGTAAATATTTGGTATTTCAAAAACAGCATTTTAATAAAATTGGATGTCACGCATTATCCAGGTTATATCTATCAAATTAAAAACACATCTATGAGAAAATTCGTTTGTATACTCATTTGTAATATCATTATCAGTTATTCTTTTGCTCAAAAAACTGAAATAACAGGCAGAGTAATTGACAGCCTGGGCAATCCTATTCCCAATGCTTCAGTAAAGGTAGCCAAATCTAAAAACGGCACGGCATCAGATAACAATGGATACTTTAGGTTAAATACCACACCGGGCACAAAGCTGGAAATTTCGAATGTTGGTTATAAGCCGCAAACTGTAGCTGCATCGCCTGGTATGGCTGTAACCTTATCACCTGAGAGTAGCTCACTTACAGAAGTGGTGGTGACAGCCCTGGGCATTAGAAGAGAAAAAAGACAGCTAACCTATAGTACGCAGGAAGTAAGTGGAGAAACCGTTGTTCAGGCTAAGCAGGATAATATAGTAAACTCTCTTGCCGGTAAAGTTTCCGGTGTTCAAATTACTAATTCCAGTGGTATGGCTGGCAGTTCGTCCCGTATTGTAATTCGGGGAAATGTGTCATTGTTAGAAGAAAATCAACCTTTGTTTGTAGTTGACGGCGTGCCAATTGATAACAGCGAGCCGGGCGCCATTGACGTATTTAGCCAGGGGGCACAAAATACCGGACTTAGCCAGGGCAGTACTTCTAATAGAGCTATTGATATAGACCCAAGTATCATCGAGTCAGTAACTGTATTAAAGGGTGGTGCAGCCACGGCCTTATACGGTGCATCAGCAGCAAGGGGTGCTATTATAATTACTACCAAAACTGGTAAAACTTCAAAACCTGTAGTAAGTTTCAGTTCCAGCTTAAAATTTGAAAATCCTATTTTAGCAGAATATCAGACCGAATATGCACAAGGAAACAATGGACAATATATAAATGGAAATATCCAGGGAACAGCAAGTAGCCAATCTTTTGGGCCAAGGGTAGATACCTTAAAAGTTGACGGAAAACCGGTGCAAACATACGATCCCAGAAAAATTTTCTTTCAAACAGGAAAAACAACAGACAATAATGTAAGCGTTAGCGGAAGTTCAGAGAAATCAAAATATTTAATCTCTTACTCTTATTTAAATAACCAGGGTATAATACCTACCACAGATTTTATAAGGAACTCTTTCTTTGGTAAGTTTACCAATCAAATTGCGAGCAACTTGTCCGCTACTGTGGAGCTAAATTATGTTAACACAGTAAATCACAGAACCCAGGAAGGCAACGGATTAACAAATCCGCTCTGGAGCATTTATGCAGCTCCCATCACATGGAATCCTCTTCCGGAAACATGGCCTGATGGTACCCAAAGGCTTTACAGGAGTTTGTCAAGAAATAATCCTTTTTACGTAATTCATAATACCGGCTTTAGTTCAACTGTAAATAGATTTTTACCTGTAGTCAATCTGGTGTACACTCCCACTCCCTGGTTATCTATAACAGAAAGAATGGGAATGGATGTGTATGCGGATAATTCGAGATATTTTGAAGCCAGTACTATAAACAATGGCGTGTTTGGAAATGATGTTGGAGGTGTTTCAAACCGTTTGCAGGATTATCGCCAGTTGAATAATGACTTTATTGTTAGCCTGCAAAAAGATCTGGGCAAAGATCTGTATGGGTCTATATCTGTCGGTACTAATATTCTTTCTCAATTCTCCGATACATATACCCAATCAGGGGTTGGGCTTAACATCCCCGGCTTTTATAATATCAGTAATGCAAACAGCTCCTTAGTGGGCGACGTCATTTCCAGGTATAGAAAAGTAGGTATTTATGCCCAGGCCAATTTAGAATATAAAAAAATGCTGGAACTCAGTTTAACCGGGCGATATGATGGTACCTCAGCTCTTGCCAGGGACAAACAATATTATCCTTATGGTTCTGCAGGGCTCGGATTTATCTTTACAAACCTGATCGGCCAAAGTAACACCTTTAGCTTTGGAAAAATCCGGGTTTCCTATTCTTCTGTTGGTAACGATAATGTTCCGGTATATTCTACAGGCACTCCGTATATACTTGGCTCCGGTATTAGTATTAATCACATCAATTTCCCTTATGATGCCGGTAACGGGCCGGTTAATGGGGCCAGGCTTATAAATGTTCAGGGCAATCCCAATTTGAAAAACGAAAGCCTTAATGAAGCTGAGGTAGGTTTGGAATTGAAATTTCTTAAGAACCGGCTTTCTTTTGAAGGTTCCTATTTCAATAGGGAATCTGTAGATCTGTTGAGCCAGATTCCCATTAACCCAAGTTCAGGTTTTTTGTATGCAATTAGAAACATAGGCTCTATTCAAAACAAGGGAGTCGAATTTTTGATAAGTGGAACTCCCATTAAAACAACAAATTTTACATGGGAAGCAAATATCAACTTTACACGCATACGCAGTAAAGTAACTTCGTTAGGAGAAGGTGTAACCCAGGTTCAATTAGGCGGATTCAATAATGCCGGGGTTTTCCTGTTTAAAGATCAACCCTACGGAATTCTTTACGGGCCGGCCTACGAGAGAGATCAAAACGGGCACATAGTGGTAGGAGATCCGGGAACCCCGAACGATGGTATTCCACTTGCTACAACAGATTACCATCCAATAGGTAACACAAACCCCGATTTTACGGCCGGGCTCTACAACACATTTACTTATAAAAAACTATCCCTTAGCTTTTTGTTCGATTGGAAACAGGGAGGAGATGTTTTGAATTTGGATGATAATTACATGTGGTTTTATGGAACATCCAAAGTAACGGCGAAATATAGAAACGGAGGTTTGGTTGTGCCGAATTCCGTTTATCAAAGCACCGGAAAGGAAAACGTTACAAACATTAGTGCTGAAGATTATTGGTCTGCAATTTCAAGCATTACAGAGTCCAATATAGAAGATGGGACTTATATTAAATTGCGAACATTAAGCCTTGCCTATTCTTTGGGTGAAATTTCTAAGAGATTTCCACTTAAATCTTTAACGGTAAGTGTTGGCGGAAATAATCTGTGGATATATGCACCGCATTATACCTCTGGTGACCCTGAGGCAAGTGTTTCCGGCGGCGGAAACGGCCAGGGAGTTACTAATTTTCAAACCCCGACTACCAGGTCCATTATTGTAGGATTAAGAGCAACATTTTAGTAACCTTTTTTTAAAACTATTACAAATGAAAATGAAATTAATATACGGCCTTTGTTTTATTACTATTGTTTTTGCGGCAGCCAGTTGTAAAAAATATTTGGATGTAAACACAGATCCTAATAACCCGGTAACAGCATCGGAAAATTTAATTTTGCCACCCATAATTACTGATATAGGCACAACGGTTGCCGGTGGCACTTTTTCAGTGTCAAATATTTCGGGTGTTGCTGAAATAAATGCATACTGGATGCAGCAAATTTCATTGAACCAGCCGCTTCCGCAATTCGAGAGCTATTCCTTCCCTACCGGCGAGGCAGAATTTCCCTGGGGTGAAATGTATATAAACATACTACAAAACCTTAAGCGCTTAAGTGAAGAAGCAGAGGCGAATGGCAATCATTCTTATGGTGTTATCTCAAAAGTATTAACCGCATATACCCTGGGAGTTACAACAGATCTGTGGGGAGATATTCCATACACCCAGGCTTTTGAAGGAAATCTTCATCCGGCTTACGACAAACAGGAAGATATTTATAATCTGATTTTCAAAACGCTTGATTCTGCTATTACTGAAAATCAAATAGACCCGGGAAATTTGACTCCGGGTGTTGACGATTTTCTGTACCAGGGAGATATGAGCAAATGGGAAAAATTTGCCTACGCTTTAAAGGCAAGGCATTATATGCATCTTACTAAAGCTCCGGGGCATACTGCTCCAGCGCAGGCAACCCTGGCTTTAGATGCACTTAGCCATGCGTTTACCAGCGCAGATGATGAAGCTACACTGGATATTTACTCCGACGCAGCAGGGCACGAAAGCCCCTGGTTCAAAAATACAGAAATAGGGCAAGGTGGTGTGGTATTGGGCGCGCCGCTTATTGATTCTTTAGTCAGTAGATCAGACCCCCGGTTGCCCATTATAGCTAACAAAGGCTCCCAGGGCACTTACTTAGGCAGAGAAAGCAGTTCAGATGTTGTGCCTGATGTAACTATCTTTTCCACTATTGCTGATTACTATGCCGGGCCATCGACTCCAGTCCCCATTTTGCCTTATTCAGAACTGGAGTTTATAAAAGCAGAAGCCACGTTTTATGTATCAGGCGCAGCTGCTGCGCAGCCAATATACCAGCAGGCTATAAAAGATAATATGGTAAAACTTGGGCTTAATTTAACCAGTCCCGCAGTAACAGGTTATTTAGCACGAAGAGGCACTCTTACCGCTGAAAATGCCCTGCAAAGAATCATGGAAGAAAAATCCATTGCCGATTTTCTATCCGCTGAAACTTTTACCGACTGGAGAAGAACCGGGTTTCCAAAAATAAACATGGTAGCTAATCCGCAAGCCGGAATTACAACTATTCCGAGAAGATATCCATACTCTGCACAAGAAATAAGTACAAACCCGCAACCAGAAAACACAAATGTAAAAATAACAGATAGGGTATGGTGGGATCAACCGTAGAATGGGATGGTAATAAAACCAGGGCTTATTATAAAGTGCTGCGTTAATACTGTCACCATCGGTTCATTTAAATCAAAGCTATCAGGATATTGCGTCTCGTTTCGGTTAACCTTGAAATAGAGATTATGCTAAAAGAATAGTTGTTGAGGATCTGTTACAGATTAAAGGCTTCTAAAGTTAATTTCAGCAATGTTCTTTTGCTATTCTTTGTAACGCAAAAGTTAAAAAGAGGTGCCGTTCCGGGTTTACAAACGGCTACAAACCGAAACCGAAGTAAATGTGCAGGAAATCTTATAACGAAACTGGAAGGACTTCCAAAGGTGAGGCAACCGGGTTTATTTTTATTTAGCAACGATTAATGTTTGCGGAGCTGCAGACTTCATTCTTGTCATCAGCCAGGAAGATTGCCTGGTGGTTTGACGCTCTATTTCTTCACATATCGACACCAATTCTTCATCTTCCAACGCGGTACCGCCCTGCTTTAAAATTGTACAACATACCAGTACTTCACTCACAATTAAATATAGATCATGCAGATCGCGAAGTAGCGCCATGCTACCCTTGCGTGCCTTCTTTAATAATGTTTTTGTAAGCCTGTCGGGTTCCTTATCGCCTTCTTTTTTATACCGCTTTGCAATGGGCTCAAGTTCGTCAGCAAGCTTTTTAGACCATGATGATAATAAAACGCAGGTTTGCTCTACGTCAACTTCATCGCTATGCGCTTTTGAAACCAGTTTAAAAGCGTCCACCAGGTCTTCTTCGGTCCGGTGTACTAAATCAATGTATTTTCCTATATGCATATTATACCTCCTGTGGTTTAAGCTTTTCTGCAATCGTTTCAACTGCCTGTCCTAATTTATTAAGAATGCTATCCTCTTCTTTACTAATGCTAACTGCGGCATATTTGAAATGCGGCTGTTTGCTTACAGCATCCCATTCAGTAATGGTGAGCTCGTTAGCGGCACGGGATCTTTTATCATTATCCCAATAGCCATAATGGAATGGAATAAAAACAAGTCCAGGTTCTACGCCGCCAATTTTTGCCGGCTCTGTTACTTTACCACGGCGGGAAGTAACCGTTATCATATCACCTTCGCCTATGCCATACTTTACTGCATCCTCTTCCGAAATCTGTACATATCCATCTGGTGCAGCATCATGCAATTGTTGTGACCTGCCTGTTTTAGTACGGGTATGAAAGTGATAAACAATTCTGCCGGTGGTGAGCCACAATGGATATTTCTCGTCGGGCATTTCATGCGGAGGAAGATAGTCGCTGCCTTTTAGAAAAGCTTTACCTGCAGGATCCATTGCTTTGTATTCTTTCTTAGTAACTGCAGCACCAGTGTCAAGATCGTGCCCATAAGTTTCACATTGATCGATGCTGGTATTGAACATTCCATCTGTATAAAGATGCCGGGCGCCGTCAGGATATTTTTCATTGCATGGCCATTGGATACCAGAACCTCCGGTAAGCTTTGCATAGCTCATTCCGGTGTAATCACAGGGCCGTCCTTTTGTACATTTTTTCCAGGCTTCGAAAGCTTCTTCCGGTGTGGTCCAGCTTATAAGAGGATTGCCATCTTTATCCCGAAAGTCCATCCTGCGGCTATAATCAAGGAATATATCAAGATCTGATTTGGCTTCACCGGGCGGCTCAACTGCTTTATGTGAAATATGAACTGTGCGGTCAACATTTGTGAAACATCCTGTCTTCTCGCCCCATATTGCCGCAGGCAGCACAACATCTGCGTATTTTGTTGTCTCAGTATTAAAAGCATCCTGTACAATTACAAACAACTTCCTCTTCTTTAATATCTTTCTTATACGTGCCAGTTCTGGCATTGATACCGCCGGATTTGTGCCGCTGATCCATAGCAACTTTATAGAGCCGCTTTCAGCAAATCTCCATATCTGCATGGCATGCGTAGGCGGTGACCAATGCGGTATTTTATCAGGTAGTACATTCCATAGCTCTGCTAATTGTTTCACGTGTTCTTCATTTCCCCAGTTTCTGAATCCGGGCAAGTCTCCATCAGCGCCACATTCACGGGTGTTTTGTGCAGTGGGTTGCCCATTCATCTGGTAGATACCACAACCGTCGCGACCAATCAGGCCACGTATAAGATGCAAATTATTTACCTGCACGGCTGCGGCTGTTGCCTGCATTGATTGATACACTCCCTGTAATACTGTTGAGACAAGCGATTTTGCAGTACCTAATATTTCCGCAGCTTGACGCAACTTAGATTCTGGTATACCACTCACTTCTTCAACCCGCATCGGCGGCCACATTGAAACAATTTTTTTCAGTTTTTCAAAGCCGGTTGTGTGTGCCTGGATATATTCTGTATCAATATTACCTGCTTCTATAATGAGGTTCAAAAGCCCATTCATAACCGGAACGTTTGTGCCTAATTTAGGCGCTAAATGCACGGTTGCTTTTTCTGCTGTATAGGTTTCCCTTGGGTCTATCACTATTATCTTCGGTGGATTGGGACCTGCAAGTCTGTCTAATATTCTCGTCCAAAGAACAGTTTGCTGTGAAGCAATGTTGTGTCCGAAATGCAAAATGGCATCTGTTGTATCAAGGTCTGTATAAGAACCCGGTTGCCCATCAGAGCCGAAAGAAACTTTTAGAGCCGCTGCTGATGTTGCAGTGCAAAGACGCGTATTTCCATCCATGTGAGGTGTGCCCAGCCCTGCTTTACCAAGTACGCCGAGTGTATAATATTCTTCTAAGAAAAGTTGCCCTGATGTATAAAACCCCATTCCAAGGCTTGTATCGTTTTCAATAATCTCTTTGGATTTTTGTACGATAAGATCCATCGCTTCATCCCATGTCGCCTCTTTCAGTTTTCCGCTTTTTCGTATAAGCGGCTTCGTTAGCCTGTCTTTACTATTATTTGCTACCCATGCATGCAGACCCTTTGGCCCAAGCCTCCCATGATTTACCCGGTCGGCCTCCCTCCCCCGTACGCCAACAATTCGTCCATCTTTTACCCCAATATCCATTCCACAACCGTTGGAACAAAGCACACAAGCTGACTGTACCCAGTGGTCAGGTTCTTCGCTTGTACGCTGATCTGATCTCGCAGGCCATTCTCCTTCGTAGGGTGTTCGTTCGCCCCAAATATCTTTAATACTGTCCCTGGATTCTTCCATAGTTTTGATGTTTAAATTGTTTTAGAAATGATTGCGCCACTGGCTAAAAAATTAATATTGATTGACCTTATATACAAGTGGCGTCATTTTTAGAAATCTGTATTTCAAACAACACAAAAACTATGCTCATCGAAGTTTGGCATTGGTTTTTCTTGGTTGTTCATATCACGCCTAATGTAAATAGGGAATGAAAATCAGGATACAGGGGAACAGCATACGGTTTCGCTTAAAGCAAACGGAAGTAAAGCATTTCCGTGAAGGAGGAGAAATAAAGGAGAAAATATCATTTGGAATTCTCCCGGAAGATAAGCTTTCATTTATATTAAAAGCATGCACTTCCGGCAGCTTTAAAATTACTTTGGAAACAAATATTGTATTGTTGCAAGTACCTGCGATTATGTGTGCAGAATGGACAAATACTGATCTAGTTGGCTTTGAAGAGGATGTAACTACCGGTAAGGGAGAGACGATAAGAGTGCTGGTAGAAAAAGATTTTAAATGCCTTGACGGCTCCGACGTTGATAATGAAGATGCTTATCCAAATCCAAATCAATATTGCTGATAAACGCATTTATTAAATAACCTATGGGTAGGTAACCTATATCTATAGCATTACTTCTTTGGTTCATAATTTAAAAAGACAATGCCGGTATTATATTGCCTGGCTTCTAAAAGGTTTAATTGACCGAAATTTATTTGTTGTGGAAAAAGATTTCGCCCGCCACCTGTTAAGACAGGGCAAAGCTGTATGTGATATTCATCTATCAAATTTTCTTTCATCAATGATTGAGCTAATGAAATGCTTCCCCACACAACCATATTCTTACCGGGCATTTGTTTAAACTTTTTAATTGCGCCGATCGCTTCACCAGTAACAATCTCCACTTCAGGCCACTGGCCCCATGGTGCTTTTGTAATTGTATTTGAAAAAACAATTTTGTAAGTCTCATTTAATTTATCTGCGATTGCCTCCTTATCAGCAGTAGCAGCCGGCCAGAAATCTACAAATAAATCATAGGTCTTGCGTCCTAATAAAATGGTATCAATTGTTTCAAAAAATTTTAATTGATCAGCGTCCGAATCTTTATTTTGTTCGGGAGTCAGACTTGTAAAGAAGTCTAATTGGCCGTTTTTATCAGTAACGAAACCATCAAGAGATACCCATTCTTCTAATATTAATTTTCTCATCGTTTTATTTAAGATCAAAACTAATACACTTTTGATATTTTAAAAGTGTATTAAAAAAATGAGAAGTATTTGCTACAATTATAGGTTAATTGCAGACAGATAAGCTATTCTTTTGCCGCGGAGTAAGCTACTATTTAGGAATCCAGTTATTCAAAGGGGGTGTTTAAGGTAGTATGTGCAACCTTAACATTGTCACCTAATACCGCTTCCAGATACAAATTGTAATATTGCGGATTTCGGGGTATTGACAATTCAATGTAAGGGCCTTTACCCACCTTACTAATGAACATCGTTTTCCCATATTGATCTAATCTCACAAGATACCATTCGAAATGAATTTTCTCATTATAGTAATCGTATAGTTTCCATGAATTTCCGCTCTTATAGATTGCATAATATACTAACTTTTCATTATAGACCGTAAGTTCTTCAGGCCTTAAAATTCTTATTTCTGGTACCGGAGATACACCTGCAAATTTATTCCCCCAGATATTTAAGGCTTCCTGATACCATCGCTTTTTCCGCCCCATCAGATCAAGCAAGCCATTTAATTTTACATAATCCGTAGTTTCAACATCCTGCCAGGCTGGAATAATACCTGCTTGCCGTATTGAAGGAATGAAATGCCATAAATTTACTTCTACTTGCCCCCAGGCCATTCCCTTCTCAAGCGGCTCAAGTAAGATGTTGGTATCCCTGGCATCTGTTTCTAACATATAAGTATTTATCTGAGGAACATATTTTTTATAGTAATTGAATTGCTTGCGACCGTTTATATCCCAATATAAATCCATAATGATGGGTCTTACTGAATCCAGCCTTCGTATATTCTGGCATAGATCGAACAACCAGGTAATATACTTTTGTTGATAATAAAAATAATCAGGCTTGTAGGTTTGGTTGGCAAGGTCATGTAAGACATCTTCTCCAAGATCCCAGGCAGCTATATATTTTTTATCGAGATTATTTTTGATTACCCGCAATATTTTTTGTTTTTGGGCCTCCATTTGTTTATTATCCGTAATTACTTCTGGTGAAGCCACAAAAGGAAATCGTGGAATTAAATGCATTTTATTTGATACCAAGGCTTTGTCAATATCATGATCATATATTCCGGGCATTATTCTCTCAATGGTATTGATGCCAATTTTTTTCATGGCATCAATATCTTTTTCAATTATTTTTAGACCCAATGTGTGTTTATTTCTAAACCAATGATATCCTTTATTATATATAACGCCTTTAACGGGAAACGGCAACTCACGCAATTCGGCCCGAGCATATGTTTTTTGCGTTATTTTAGGCACATCTATTGGCATGCTGGGACGCGGTGAATTTGCCAGCATCTTGTAGTTACCAGCTGTAACGATCACTGATCTTATTTCTTTAAAGGCTGTATCAATTGTCGTCCACGTGTTGCTCCACCATTTTGAAGTATTTGAGTCAGGTGGAAGTATATTGAGTAACATTACCGGCACTCCAGATTTAAAAAGCTGCAATGAATGATAGGGTCGGTAAAGTGAGTCAAAACTATAAAGATCAGTTTGCAGCCTGTTTAAGGATGTGTCTATCACATTTATTCCAATCCAGTCTACATACTTATTTCCAGGAAAATAATCTTTTGCTGAGATAGCGTTTGGTGGATTCCATACCCATATTACCTTATCAGCGCCTGCTTCTTCAAATTTAGTGTGCAGATACTGCCAAATTATTTTAAAATCTTCAGGTGTATAATTTGCAGAATTAAACAAAGAACGATTACTACCAGCCTGCTCATTTGCCAAACGTAAAAAGATTGGCTTGTCCAATGACCCAAGCTGGGTAGCAAAGGATGATATGACAGTGTCGTATCTGCCTTCCAGGAAATACTGGCCAACCTCCACAGAATTTATATCTTGTTCTTGCATCAGGTTCCAGGCTACCAATGGTATGGAATGATGATTATATATCTCCTTTAAATAATTGGTGTCCAATTCATTTTTATCCCATGACTTCCAAGTAATTTCCGATGAAACAATAGCCAGGTGGCCGTCTTTATCGGCTTCGTCAAGCATCGAATTAGCTTTTGCTATATCTAAACCAGCGCCCTGATAGATGCCGCGATAAAACACTTGCAATCCGGCTAAAGGTTTTGGCAAAAAATCAGGTAATTGCTGCATCCTCCAATACGCTAATGAAAATAAAACTATGAGCAGAAAGGCAAGCCTCAATGAATACTTTCTTAAAAATCCATGTGCTTTTTTAACAAGCCATGTATTCTCTCTCAATTTCACCATAATACCATTTAGCCTATAGGTTTTACTTAAGTATCCTGAAATTGACAAATTAAAAAGCATAAACGCTATTTGCATACTCGCGAGCCCAGCCATAAAAATTGTATATGGATTAAAGTTTTCCAATAGCCCATATATTATAGCTGCCAGCGATATTAATCCCACAAGTATATTTGGTAGATTCAACAGCCAAGGCAAGCGGTCACTGTCATTTTTAGGCGTAGGTATATATGGTACTTTTTTTCGGAGAATTGTGTAAATAAAGCCTAAGGTATGTATCCACCACGCCCCTATTTGAAGAATTCCTCCAACTATATGAAATCCCCTTTCCCTTTCTTCCGATACCCACTTTTGTACGTAATGCCTTATCAGGGTGCTCATGCCAAATAATGGAAAGGCAACCAGAAAAAAATTAAGCACATCCATTTGCAAAGGAAGGTATCCCGTAAAAAGAGAAATGACAGGTATCAAAAAATTAATGAAAAAAATGATACCTGAGAGATAGTGAAACGGAAGTGTGAGATAATGTATCTTTTGTCTCCTGGTAAATTTTGTAAATAGCTTAGGGTAAACAGAGACTAAGAGTTCCCACGTTCCGCGGCTCCACTTCAATTGTTGTTTGTAGTAAGAGGACATAGTTGCTGGTACTAATCCTCGCGTTAAAATCGCCGGTACGTATACCGATCGCCAGCCAGAAGCGTGAAGTTTCATGGCAGTGTGCATGTCTTCCGCTAAGCCATTAGCGTGACCGCCAATAGAATCAAGAGCTTTCCTGCGAAATGTACAATTTGCCCCGATGGCCTGAACGGTGCCGTATTTGTGCATCGTCATCATCATTGGGCCGTAAAACTGGTAAGTTTGCTGGGCAGCACCTTTTGCCACAAGCGTCTCTGCCTGATTATAATAAGCCTGTACTATTTGTACGAAACCAATTGAAGAATCATCAAAATAAGACACTAACTCATTTAAAAATTCGGGCGCAGGAATGTGATCGGGATCTAGAACTACGCAAAGTTCCCCCGTTGCAAATTGTAATGCGTTATTAATATTACCTGCTTTAGCATTTTTTTTATCTGTTCTGGTAATATGCCTTACACCCAGCCTTAAACATAAGTCTCTTACATTCGAATCATCGGCCTCGTCGCAACACCACGCGGTGTGTGGATATTTAATATTTTGTATGGCCTCCAGCGTTTGCTTCAGCATATCAAAAGGTTCCCCGGCACAATAAGTGGTTAAGATATCAACGGTATATCTCTTGGTTCCATCAGGCTTATTGTTAGATGAAATAGAAAAATAATGATACCATTCATGCAAATATTTCAAGCAATAGTAAATCATAGTTGCCATCAGCAATACATACAATGGAAAATAGCTGATGACATTTTCCCTAAAAATGGTAAAAAGAAAAAATCCCATAGATACGATTCCGGCGAAAATCATCAGGCGAAGCGCATTTTTTTCTTTAGCGGAAGGAGGCTGTATAGGATTGATTCTGTAGTCCATTACTTAATCACATAAATAGGAATATTAGCAGTGGCACAATATCCTTTAGAATTGTATACAGTAACAAAAACCCTGTAGGGGCCGGTCTTTGAAGGGGCTCTAAAGCTGGGGGCTGGTGCTGTGCTATCACTAAACAACCCATTCGCAGCCGGTGGTTTATTGGAATCATACCAATCTCTAAAAATTTGCCATGAATAATGTAAGGTATCAGAAAGTATTGGGGCTGATAAAACCAGAGAAGTGGTATTAATCGATCCTGATTCAATAATAATATTGTCTCTTGCGTTACGATTATCTATAAGGAAATATTTTATTTTTGGTGAAGTATGAATTGTAGTAATGCCTTTCCAACAATCATTTAACGCTTCCTTTATTTCAGTAGGGCTACCACTTTCATCAAAAATACTGAACCAGCTTTTGGTATATTCCTGCCTGCTGCCCCAATAAAATGCTACAGAGCCTAAAAATCGCGGATCATTAAGCGGCATATATTTTGTAAAAAAATCATAAAACCTTTCGGCTTTTTGTGTACTTGTGTTTTCTATTGGAGACTGCCACGCAGTTACTGGCGCTTCCCATCCGCCCATTGGTGCCCATTCACCTATTAGGTAAGGGCCTCGCCAAACCCACTTAATAAGATTAAGCAGATACGGTAAGGTTTTAATACTATTGTATATATTCAGACAATAAAAATCAAGGGATGGTATTTTCCATTTCATCATCACAATACTTCTTCTTGCTACATTCATCATAGAAGTGCAAACGGGATGATGGGGATCAATATTATGTATATGGCCAAGAATCTGATTATATGCTCTATAAAACGGCGTCCCAAATAATGAAGGCGGAAGAATCAACTCGTTTCCAAGGCACCATGCTAACACTGACGTATCATTTTTATACCGGTCAACAATATTGCTATATGCTTTGTATAAGGCGGTAACATCTTTTCGA
>Ga0070679_100003307_pt1 | contig 14761 bp, 12 predicted proteins | sample KBSC63BmetaG_FD_65652 | JGI IMG/M metagenome (GOLD analysis project Ga0070679, IMG submission 65652) | Corn rhizosphere microbial communities from Kellogg Biological Station, Michigan, USA - KBS C6-3B metaG | ecosystem: Host-associated > Plants > Roots > Rhizosphere | place: USA: Michigan... | reverse complement strand
GCCGGCAAGAAAGCCGAGCCGGCGCCGCTAGCGGCGGCGGCCCAGGTACACTCGAAACTCGATCTGGTCGCGAAACGTTTTCGGAGCGGGCCCGCCGCTCGCGGCGATCGTCTCGAGATGGTTGTATGAGATCTCGAATGGAATGCGTCCCGGTCCGCGATCGGCGCCCGAGACGGTCGAGTAGGCGAAGCCGATGCCGAGCTGTTGGATCGTGGCGGCGTCCGCGCCGAACGGCGGCGTCGGTGCGGTCTGGCCGTCGGCGGCGTTCACCGTATACTCATCGGCGCCGGTGTGGAGCAGCGAATACTCGCCGTTGAGCGAGAAGTAGCCCGCCAGCCGGTAGCGCGGAAGCACGACGAAGTTCAACACGTTGCCCGCGGAATACGTTCCGGGCGCGTCCGTCAACGGAAAGATCACGTCGCCCGCGTTCGCGACGTGCGCCACGCTGATCGTACCGAGTTGCGCGGTGTACGACCCCAGCGCGGTGAGCGACACGCGTCGGGTGAAGCGAAGGTCCCCCGCCGCGCCGACAGTCACACCTGGCTGCCCATAGCCGGTCGACATGTCGAACACGCGATTGCGGCTGGCGGGCTCGCCGGTTCCGAATCGAAACGCCCCATTCACGGCGACGCGATACTGTCCCGTGCGCGCCGTATCGCCGTAGGTGTTCACGAGCTGATACGTCGCGCCCACCGAGATATCCCCGATCGATGTGCGATCCACGGCGCCGATGGTATCGCGGCCGGATGCCAGCAACAGTTGTTGGAACGCCGCCTGCGCACCGGGTGCGGCTGCGCCGGTCACGCCGCCGGAGATGGGATTCGTGTTGAGCAGACTCTGATACTGCTCGCCGAGCGCCGTGAGGCGATTGTTGATCGCCTGCTGCGAGGGGTTCGACGTGATCGGGACATACGATTGCCCTGGATGCGTCGTCCCGGTGCCGTACAGGTCCTCGAGCGCCGTTGCCACCGTGCCCGTCGTCTGGATGAGCGATTGCGCGGTGCTCTGCTGTGCGAGCAGCGCCGCGCAGCCCTGGCCGGTCGGCGCGGCCTGACAGGCGGCGAGTTGATCGCCGAGTGTCTTGGCCGCGTTGCGCATCGATTGCACGAGCGCGTCGTTGCGCGCGAGAATCGTCGGATCCGCGATGGCGGGATTCGGTCCCACGTTCGCTGTCAACGGCGCCGGGTTGAGCTGCGAGTACATCGTGACGCGCGTCTCCACGAGCGGAACGACGACGCCGATGGTGAGCCGGGACAGCACGCCGAATTCGAGGATCAGCGGCGCCGTGACGATGCGCGCGTTACCCAGCGCGCCGACTCGCCCCGCCGTGAGGCGAAAATTCGAGAGCCCCGACGCGGCGCGGATGTCGGTCTGGGCCACGCCGAACGAAGGAATCTGTTGCGGGCCGAGCGAGTCGGTCGCGAGCAGCGAGCCGAGGTTGCGCGTGCCGCCATTGCCCAGCAGGTCATCGTAGCGCGTGAACGCCGAGAGCACGCGCACACGCATCGATCTCGGCGCGAGCACCGTCGCGTCCGGAAGAAGGCTCGTGGGTATCTGCTGCGCGATCGCGGGGGTGGCGCCGAGACACGCCATCACCAGCGTGCCTGTTGAGAGGATGTGCCTGACCGACAATCGACCCGTCGCCTCGCGCAGTGTGTGAGCATTCGCTGGCTGATTATCATTCAGCCAATCGCCACCAAAGATACACACGACACCGTGATACTGCTCCCACCGCCATCCGTCCCGTGGCAGATCACGGGCAATCACTGGCTCGCACTGCCGTGCATTCATCCGGCCGACGCGTCGATTCACGCGATCGGCATGCTGCACCGCGCCTCGCGCTCCGCGATCGAATTCGCGGGCGGCCGCGACGCGGAGCGAGGCACGGGGCCGGCGCTCGCGCGACCCGCGCTCGAGATCCGCGGCGTTCGCCGCGAGCTTTCCGAGGTAGCAATCGCGTGGGAACGCGCACTCGGCTGGATTCCCACGTTCACGTGCACGATCGACGACATCGTCGTACGCGGGACGATCTTCGCGCCGTACGGCCGCGACGCTGACGTGTCGGGCGCGGTGTACGCGCTCTCGCTGGAGAATCGCGGCGCCGAGGAAGTCACGGTCGACGTGACGCTTTCCGGAGTTCTCGGCCATCGGCAGTTGCGGGTGCGCACGCCGCGGCCGTTCGAGGATGCCAGCGTCGTATCGCTCGGAGGATCGGGCGCCGTGCTCCTCGAGGGTGCATCGCTGCCGGGGCTCGCGGCCGTGGCCATCGTGGCCGACGCCGACGCGGCAACCACTGTGAGCGGCGATTCGTATTCGATGAAGCGCAGCATCGTCGTGGCGGGCGGTGGCCGCGAGCAGCTCGCCTTCTATCTCGCCGTAGGCCCGGAGCGCGACGGTGCGGAGGCAACCGCTGGTGTGTTGCGTCGCCGCGGCTGGCGTGAGCTGCTCTCGTCCACGCGCGACGCGTTGCAGAGCCTCGAGCAGAGCACGGGTTACGAGGCCGTGGACCGCCTGATCAATCGCAATCTGTTGTTCGCGTACTTCTATGGCGTGGGTCGCGCGCTCGACGACGCGCAGTACTACCTGGTGCGAACGCGCGCACCGTGGAATGGACACGGTGTGACGGTCCGCGATTGGGAAGCGCTCATGTGGACGATCGCATCGGTGCAACTCGCGGATCCGTCGCTGGCTCGTGAGCTCGTGCTCCGCATGTGCGAGCTGCACGGCTATGCACCCGGCCGCGGCGTTCACTATCTCGACGGAACGTTGTTCGAGCCGGGCTTCGCGCTCGAGGGAGTGGCGGCGTATCCGATCGCCGCCGACCGCTACATTCGCGACACGGGTGATTCGATGATCGTCGACGAACCCGCGCTCGCCGATACGCTCTACCTGTGCTCGGAGGATCTCGACGCACGGCGCGACAAGCGGCTTCCGTTGTACACCACGGAAGTGAGTCCGTCAGGGGTTCCCGCCGAGCATCCGTTCACGCTGCACGCGAATGCCGCGGCAGCGCATGCGCTCGACATTCTCCGCCGCACGCTCGACGAGGAAACGGCTCGCGGACTTCAGGATCCCGACGCAGTTCGCGCGGCGATCGGACGACACTTCACCGTCGAGTCGGCCGGCGCCGGACGCTCGACGTATGCGTCCGCCATCGATCTCGCGGGCGGCACGTCGGTCGCCGACGATCCTGCCGCCTCCGCGTTCTGGCTCCCGCTCTACGAAACGGTGAGCCGGCAGGACTCCACATATCGTCGCACGGTGAAAGCGATCGACGTCACGCCCAAGTCACTCGTGCAGCAATGCGCGCGACTGATGGGCCCGGAGGCCACGGCGGTGCTCCAGTGGCTTCGGCGCGCGCCGCTCGATGGTGGCTGCGCCGCGGAGGTCGTCGACGCGGATGGGAATGCGGTGTTCAATGGCGGCGATGCCTCACTGTCGGGGCTTCTCGCGTGGTCCGCCTGGTACGCGATCAACGCGCTGGGCGAACGACCATAGCACGTCGTTCAACCGACCTCTGTCTTGCACGACACGCCTCGGATATATTTCGCCGCGCGCGGGAATAGCTCAGTTGGTAGAGCACAACCTTGCCAAGGTTGGGGTCGCGGGTTCGAGTCCCGTTTCCCGCTCTGAATGAGACAGGGCCGAGTGTCGGACAACCGACGCTCGGCCCTTTGTTCTGCTCGTCGAGTGCGCCCGGCCGGGCTCGAACCGGCAACCCTTGCGGGAGCGGATTTTAAGTCCGCCGTGTTTGCCAATTTCACCACGGGCGCTGGTCGGAGTGAGGATAGTCTGGCGGCGTCGGCCGCGCCACGGCACGCCACGCGGGGATCGGCGGGTTGTCCTGCCGAAACCCACCGATTGGCCCGCGTAATGCTTTGGTCGTACAGGGCGGGGAGGGGGCAATTGGACGGGTGAGGGACGTGGGCGGCGCCACTCAGTGGACGCTGCCCCCGTCTCATCCACGGCGGCCTCGCGGGGACGTCAGTACTCTTGGGTTAGAACTGTCTGATGTCGTTACGAGACGTCGCGCTCGCGCTCGGCAGCACGCTGCACGAGCGTCGCGAGATCGTCGTCAGACAGATGCTCCCACCCATCGGGAATCGGCGCGAGGCGCAGCTTCGCGTCGCAGCCCTGGAGCGCCAGCCAGCCGCTTCGCAGCTCGGTGGGAACGGTGAGCCGGAACTCGCGCGCGCGGCGGCGGTCGGCCGACTCGCGGCGCTCACGCCGACGATCCGCCTCGCCCCGCCGCTCGATGGCCGCTGGGTGAACCTCCCAGGCTTCCCAACTGTGCCCGTCCCGATCCGTGAATCGACGATACGACATCCCCACCCCCACCTCACGCCCGCCAGTCAAAACTCGTGCGTTAAAAAGGCAAGACGTGCGCCTACACACAAAACCCGCGACGCGTTCAGCGTCGCGGGCTCGCGATTGTGCGTTACGAACAATCAGATGCGAGCGAGTCAAAGAACTCTCAGAAGGGAATTTCACCCGTCGCCGCATCCAGTTCCGCGACGACCGGCTCCGGCGAATCCGTCCGCGGCGCCGGAGCAGTCCCGTTGCGCAGAGGCCAGATAACGCCGTCGCACGAGCGACTGCGGCACTTGTAGTCGGGCGCCTTGGGATTGCGCTTGGACAGCCGGTTGTCCCACATGCGCCCGCCACACTTGGGGCAGCTCGGTTCGTCGGACGCCAGCGGACCAAGGTCTGCCGCCGTCATCGACGCGACATGAGCATGCGTAGCCGCCGATTCATCGTCCGCGGGGACATTTTCCGCGATGGCCGTGTCACTCTTCGATGCGGCCCGCGCCAGCCGACGCGCGTAGGCGCGCGCCGGATCCTCGAGCGGCTTGGCGAACTTGCCGTCGCCGTCGACCTGCACCCAGTTCTGCTCGTACGCGTACAGCTCGTGCGCGATGCCAAACCGAACAGCGGCGCGCTTGAACGCATCGGTCGCCGCCTGCTTGTAGTCGCGCCCAGTGCCGACGTCCTCGCGAATGACGCCGAGGATCTGCAACCGCGCCTTGAAGGAACAACGCGCGTCGTCCGAGTCATCGCCGGACAGAACGGGCAGAAGCTCGAGCGTGAGATCCCATTCGCCGGGAACCACGCCGTCGAGTCGCTCGCGAACGGTGTTCGCGTCGACGTACGCAACGAAGCGCGCCACGTACTTGCCATCGCGCGCGACAGGGCGGCCATCCTGCCGCCACGAGATCACGCCTGTGGGAAGCGGCGCCGACAACTGCGCCCAGATATCCGTCTTGTCGATGTTGGTTTCATGTCGTGCGATCATGCTCTCATCCTTCCGTTTTGAGTCGGTCCAGTGTGTCGTGCGCGATCTCCGAACTTGCGTGCGTGCGGGACTGCGGGGCAGTTGCGGCCGTGCTCGCAGTACCAACCGTGCCGGTCGAGAAAGACCAGATGCGGCCGGACTACCCCGTCGTTCGATTCATCGACCCGGAAGAGACGCTGCACCGACGTAGCGGCGCCGCACTTCGCGACCGGGTCGAGCTCTCGAACGTGAAAACTCGTGATCGGCTCTGGCGCCTTGGCCGGGCGGGCACGTCCGCGGGCTTTGCGCACTGGCTTCCCTTTCTTGGCGGCCACACCAGCTCGCTTTGCCACGCGCGCTGGCTTACGAGCAGTTTTCGCCGCCGACGAACGACGAGTCTTCCTGACAGCCCCGGTCTTCTTCGCTTTGCTCACTCACTCTCCTGCAGGCGTGGGTCGATCGAGAGAAGTTTCGGGGTCTGTTCGGTACATGAATCTAGTATTTGTGATATCGCGGGTCAATGGATTCCGGCGATTGGGTGGCTAGTTTTGCCCACATGACCGACGTCGTCGCGCTCGCTGCAGAGCTTCTCACGATTGATTCGTCCACCGGCGCAGAAAGCGGCGCGGTGGACTTCGTTTCGAAATGGCTGATCGCCCGCGGCTGGAACGTGAATCTTCAAGAAGTCTCACGGGGCCGCGCGAACGTCTGGGCGTCGCGTGGCGGACGCGGCGTCACGCTCTCCACCCATCTCGACACGGTCCCGCCGTACGTCGCACCGCGGCTTCAGGGTGACAAGCTCTTCGGACGCGGGGCGTGCGACGCCAAGGGCATTGCGGCCGCGATGCTCGTCGCGGCCGACAATCTCGCCTCGGCCGGTGAACAGCGGGTCGACCTCCTCTTCGTCGTCGGTGAGGAGAAGGGCTCGGACGGCGCACGCGCGGCCAATCGGCTGGACGCCACGAGCAAGTTTCTCGTGAACGGCGAACCGACCGAGAGCAAGCTCGCGAGCGGAGCCAAAGGCTCGCTGCGCGTGATCGTGCGCACGCGTGGCCGCGCGGCGCACTCCGCATACGCGCACCTCGGCGAATCCGCCATCACGCCCATGCTCGCGCTGCTCCCGTCGATCGAGACCATCGACTTCCCAACCGACGACGTGCTGGGCAAGACGACCGTGAACATCGGGACGCTGCGCGCGGGCACGGAAGCCAACATCGTTCCCGCGCTCGCGGAGGCCGAGTTGATGTTCCGGCTCGTGGGCGAGGTCGAGCCGGTTCGCGCGCGCATCGACGAGTGGGCCAAGGGTCGCGCTGAGCTCGAGTATGGTTCCTACATTCCGGCCCAACATTTTCATACGATCGAAGGGTTCGACGTCGCGCCCGTGGCGTACACGTCGGACATTCCGCTGCTCGGTCGCTGGGGAACTCCGTTGCTATTCGGTCCCGGATCCATTCACGTGGCGCACACGCCGAACGAATTCATCGACGTCAATGAGTTGCGCGCCGCGGTAAGCTCGTACGAGCGGATCGTGAAGAGTCTGCTCGCGGGAGCCTGACCGCCATGCAACCACGTCGTCGCGTCGCGGTGCTCGGCGCCACTGGGGCGGTAGGGCAGGCTTTCATTCGCCTGCTTGCGAATCATCCATGGTTCGAGCTCGCGGAAGTCGCGGCCTCGGAACGTTCCGCCGGCAAGCCGTACGCGGAGGCCGCGCGCTGGATCGGGAACGATGCCATTCCAAACGGCGTCGCCAATCTCACCGTTCTGCCGTGCGATCCGGCTCGCGTTTCGGCCGACGTCGTCTTCTCGGCGCTCGATTCCTCGGCGGCCCAGGACGCGGAGCCGGCGTTCGCGCGCGCCGGAAAGATCGTGCTCACGAACGCCAAGAACTACCGCATGGAGCCCGACGTTCCCCTCGTCATCGCCGAGGTGAATCCGTCGCAGCTCGACCTCGTCGCGGAGCAGCGGCGGCGGCGCGGCTGGAGCGGCGCGATCGTCGCCAACGGCAACTGTGCATCGATCGTGGCCGCGCTGCCGCTCGCGCCGATCCATGAGCGCTTCGGCATTACGAAACTCATATTGATGACGATGCAGGCCGTGTCGGGCGCCGGTTACCCGGGCGTTCCGTCGCTCGACATCCTCGGCAACGTGATTCCGTTCATCAAGGACGAGGAGCCGAAGATCGAGCAGGAGATTCAGAAGTTCCTCGGACGGGTCGACGGCACTCGCATCATCGACGCGGCCTTCCCGGTGAGCGCCCACGCGAATCGCGTCGCGGTGGAACATGGCCACACCATGTGCATGTCGATCGAGCTGCGGGACAAAGCGTCGGCGGAGGATGTCCAGGCCGCGATCGCCGAATGGTGCGGTGCTCCGGAGGCGCGCGGCCTTCCCACGGCGCCGGCACACCCCGTGATCGTCGCGAACGCCGCGGACGCTCCGCAGCCACGCCGACACGTCGACGCCGGCAATGGGATGACCGTGGTCGTCGGCCGAGTGCGTCCCGATCCGATCTTCGACGTGAAGCTCGTCGCGATGGGTCACAACGTCGTGCGCGGCGCAGCCGGCGCATCGGTACTCAATGCCGAGCTGATGGCGCGTCGCGGGATGCTCGCGGCATCGTGATCGTTCTCAAGTTCGGCGGCACGTCGGTCGGCGACGCCGAGGCGATCGCGCGAACGGGTCGCATCGTGGCAACGCGCATCGGTCGAGGACCGATCGTGGTGGTGTCCGCGCTCGCCGGCGTGACGAACGCACTGATCGCAATCGCCGAACAGGCCGCGAAAGGGCACCTCATCGGTGCGCTGCGCGGCATCGAAGCGCTGCGCGAGCGACATCTCGCGCAGGCGGAATTGCTGCTCGGCACGAGCGACGCGGCCGCTGATACATGCGGCGAGCTGAGCGCGATGATCGATGAGCTCGCACACCTCGCGGAGGCGCTCGCGACGCTCGGCGACCTCACGCTCCGAAGCCTCGATGCGATCTCCGCCTACGGCGAGAAGATGTCGTCGCTATTATGCGTGGCGGCGTTTCAGCAGCAGGGCTTGCCCGCGGAGCATGTCGATGCGTGCGGGGTGATGATCACCGACTCGACGTTCAGCCGCGCCGAGCCGCAGCCCGATGCGATCGCCGAGGCCTGTCGAACGTCCGTGATCCCGCTCGTGAACAACGGAAAGATTCCCGTGATGGGCGGCTTCATCGGTTCGGCGCAGGGATCGGGGATCACGACAACGCTCGGCCGAGGCGGCAGCGATTACAGCGCGTCGCTCTTCGGTGCCGCAGTGCGAGCGGAGGCAATCGAGATCTGGACCGACGTCGATGGGATGCTGACCGCGGATCCGCGCGTCGTGCCGGATGCGCGACTCATCGAGCAGATCGCCTTCGACGAAGCGTCGGAGCTCGCGTCGTTCGGTGCGAAAGTGCTGCACCCGAACACCATCGCGCCGGCCGTCCGGCTCGGCATTCCAGTCTACGTGTTGAACTCGCGCCGGCCGGAAGGAAAGGGAACGAAGATCACCTTCGAGGCGCCGAAGCGTCCGGTGAGCGCGATCGCCGGCAAGAACAACGTCACGCTCGTGCGCGTCGGATCGCCGCGCATGCTGCTGACGGAGGGATTCCTTCGCTCGCTATTCGAGATCTTTGAACGCCATCGGACCTCGGTCGACGTGGTCGCGACGTCGGAGGTCTCGGTATCCCTGACGGTCGACGAGGCCTCGCACCTCGAGGCAATCGTCGCCGATCTGCGCGCCCTGGGAGACGTCTCGATCGAGCGCAATCGCGGCATCGTCGCGATCGTCGGCGGCGCGATCGCGTTCGGCGGTGCAGCCATGTCGCGCGCGCTGAGTGCGCTTGGCGAGACCAGGGTGCACATGCTCTCCCTCAGCGCGAGTGGCATCAATCTGACAGTCGTCGTGGACGACGATCAGGTGAAGCCGGCAATGAAGCGGCTCCACGAGGAATTCTTCACACCCGGAGCTGCGTCATGAATCGGCGGCTCGCAATCATCGGCATGGGCAAGATGGGTCGCGCGATCGCGGACCTCGCGCCGCTGCGCGGCTGGGACGTGGTCGCGAAGCTCGATGAGAGCGACACGACTGGCGGCATCACGAGCGACCTGCTGAATGGAGCGGATGTCGCGGTGGAGTTCACCACACCGGAGGCCGCGCCGAAGAACATTCGCGATGTGCTCAACGCGGGCTGCGCGATCGTGGTCGGCACCACTGGCTGGTACGCGCATCTCGATGAGCTCTCGCGCCTCGCGGCCGAGACCGGCAGCGGGATGCTCACGGCGACGAACTTCTCGCTGGGCGTGAACATCTTCGAGCAGATCGTCACGATGGCGGCTGGGCTGCTCGCACATGTTCCGGGCTTCGAGGCGCATCTGATCGAGACGCACCACTCGGCGAAGAAGGACGCGCCGTCGGGCACGGCGCAGACCCTGGAGAAGGCGGCAGCGCGCGCCTGGGGTCGCGATATTCCGATCACGAGCGTGCGCACCGGCTCCGTGCCGGGGACGCATGAATTCGTGTTCGACGCGCCGTTCGAGCAGATCCATCTCGAGCACATCGCGCGTGATCGGAAGGTGTTCGCCGAAGGCGCACTGGTTGCAGCCGCGTGGCTCATCGGCCGTCGCGGCGTGTTCACGATGCGGGACGTGCTGGCCACGCCCGCGAACAATTCGGGCTCATGACGGCACAGCGACTTCGTGGATGTGGCACCGCACTCGCCACGCCCTTCAACGCCGATGGTTCCCTCGACGAGGGCGCGCTTCGCGCGCTGGTGAACTGGCAGATCGACGAGGGCATTCACTTCCTCGTGCCGTGCGGGAGCACCGGGGAGGCGGCGACGATGACCATCGACGAACACCGTCGCGTCGTGCAGCTCACGGTGCAGGAAGCACGCGGCCGCGTGCCGGTGGTCGCGGGTGCCGGCAGCAACGACACGAAGAAAGCCATCGATCTTTCGAAGGCGATGCGCGACGTCGGCGCGACGCACTTGCTGCACACGTCGCCCATGTACAACAAGCCGCCGCAGCGCGGCATCGTGGCGCATTACCGCGCGATCGCCGAGGCGGTGGATCTCCCAATCGTCGTGTACAACGTGCCAGGGCGCACGGGGAGCAACATCGAGGCGAAGACGATGCTCGAGATCGCCAGGATTCCCGGCATCGCCGCGGTGAAGGAAGCGTCGGGCCAGCTCTCACAGATGGCGGACATCCTGCGCGGCCGCCCCGCCGAGCTCTCGGTGCTTTCCGGCGACGACGAGCTCACCCTGCCACTGATGTCACTCGGCGGCGACGGGATCGTGTCCGTCATCTCGAACTGCGCCCCGCGACCTCTCTCGGAGTTGTGCAATCTCATGTTCAAGGGCGACGTCGCGGGTGCGCGCGAGATTCATTTCCGGCTGCTCCCCTGGATGCGCGCCGCGTTCATCGAGTCGAATCCCGTTCCGGTCAAAGCCGCGCTCGCGATGATGGATCGCGCGAAGAATGTGCTTCGTCTGCCACTCGTGCCGTTGCTCGAGTCGAATTGCGAGACGATTCGCGCCGCGTTGAAGCACACAGGAGCACTCTCGTGAACGTGGACGAACTGTCGAGCCGCATCGAAGAGTTTGCCGCCATCCCCGCGGAACAATCGGTACCGGGCGACGCGGAGCCGGTCGTCAGCGCGCTGCTGCACGGGCTCGAGACCGGTCAGGTACGCGCGGCCGAGCGGACGGAGACCGGATCGTGGCGCGCCGTGCCGTGGGTCAAGCGCGGCATCCTGCTCGCGTTCCGCATCGGATCACTCCGCGAGTTTTCCGGCGGACCGCTCGGGTTCATCGACAAGCACACGTTTCCCGCGCGCCATTTCAGCGTGACGGACAACGTGCGCATCGTCCCGGGCGGTTCGTCGGTGCGCCGCGGTGCGTACCTCGCGCCAGGCGTGGTCTGCATGCCGCCGATGTATGTGAACGTCGGCGCATACATCGACACCGGGACGATGGTCGACTCACACGCCCTCGTCGGCTCGTGCGCGCAGATCGGGAAACGCGTGCATCTGAGCGCCGCGGCGCAGATCGGCGGCGTGCTCGAGCCGGTCAACGCGTCGCCCGTGGTCATCGAGGACGACGTGCTCGTGGGCGGCAACTGCGGCGTGTACGAAGGCACTATCGTTCATGCGCGCGCCGTCCTGGCCGCCGGCGTCGTGCTCACCCGGGGCACGCCCGTCTTCGACCTCGTTCGTGAAACCGTGTACAAGGCCACACCCGAACAGCCATTAGAGATCCCTGAATCCGCCGTCGTCGTTCCCGGCGCGCGGGCGATCAGGAGTGGATGGGGCGCCGAGCAGCAGCTCGGACTCCAGGCGCCCATCATCGTGAAGTACCGCGACGAGAAGACGGATCTCGCAACCACCCTGGAGTCGTGGCTGCGATGAACGTTGGCGGGTCGTTGCAGGTCCCTGGCGATAAATCGATCTCCCATCGCGCACTGATCCTCGGCGCACTCGGCGACGGGGAATCCAGGGTGACCGGAATTCTGCAATCAGCGGATGTGCATTCCACGGCGGGCGTGCTGCGCGCGCTCGGCGTCGGCATTCCGCCGCTGACGCCGGATTTCGTCGTTCACGGTCGCGGTGCAGATGCGTTGCGCGGACCGACCGCGGCGCTCGATTGCGGCAACAGCGGAACGACCACGCGGCTCATGGCCGGTGTGGTCGCCGCGCTTCCCGTCCGCGCGACGTTCGTCGGCGACGGGAGCCTGAGCCGGCGTCCCATGCGTCGGATCGCGCGGCCGCTCGAGGCGATGGGCGCGCGCGTGGAGCTGCCCGCGCATCACGGTTTGCCAATGACGATTCAGGGCGGCTCGCTGCACGACGTCACATGGGACAGCGAGGTCGCCAGCGCGCAGGTGAAGAGCGCGGTGCTGCTCGCTGCACTGGTGTCCGGCGTGCGCGCGACGGTGACCGAACCGACGCGCTCGCGGGATCACACGGAGCGGATGCTTCACGCGCGCGGCGCGAAGATCACGATCGACGAGCGGTCGGTCGCGATCGAGCCTGGTTCCTCGTTGACGGCGATGGACACCGCGGTGCCCGGAGATCCCTCGTCTGCCGCGTTCTTCGCGGCACTCGCGGCGCTCGCGGACGGTGGCTCGCTCCGACTCGAGCGCGTCTGCATCAACCCCACGCGCGTCGGCTTCATACGAGCGATCGAGCGCATGGGTGTTCGTGTCGACGCGGAGAATCGGCGGGTCGAGGGCGGGGAGCCGATCGCGGACATCGTGGTGAGGCCAGGCCGGCTGCGTGGCATCACCGTCGGCGGCAACGACATTCCCGCGATGATCGACGAGCTTCCGATGCTTGCGTGCGTCGCCGCGCGCGCCGAGGGCGAGACGGAGATCACGGGCGCGTCGGAGCTTCGCGTGAAGGAGAGCGATCGCATCGCGGCAGTGGTGTCGAACCTGCGCGCGGTGGGCGCTGACGCCGAAGAGCTGCCCGACGGCATTCGCGTGCGCGGCTCGGATCGTCCGCTCGCTGGTCGCATCACGACGCACGGTGACCACCGGCTCGCAATGGCGTTCGGTATCCTCGGCGCCGCGACAGGAAATGGAATCGAGATCGATGATCGAGATTGCGTGTCGGTCTCGTATCCAACGTTCTGGACGGATCTCGAGAGCGCGGTGGTGAGCGGCTGATGGTTGACGCGGGACAGCCGCCGCGGTGCATGGTCATCGCGATCGACGGACCGGCGGCGTCCGGCAAATCGTCGACTGCACAGTGGGTGGCGCGACGGCTCGGGTACTTCCACGTCGATTCCGGCTCGCTCTACCGGGCGGCGACCGCGGCTCGGCTCGGTCGGGGCGGGGATGCCGAATCCTGGAGCGAGATCGACGTGCTCGCCGAGTCGGGGCGAATCGCGTTCGTGCCCGCGGAAGGGACGTTCGTTCCGACAATCGATGGGTCGCGCGCCGACGAGCTGCTGCGCGGCAGCGAGGTAACGCGGAACGTCTCGCGCGTCGCTCGCATGGGCGGCGTGCGCGATTGGGTGAATGCGCAGGTGCGTCTGGCGGCGCGGGAACGGAATGTGGTCGTCGACGGCCGAGATATCGGGACGGTCGTGTTCCCGGACGCACACTTGAAGGTGTTTCTGGTCGCAGATCCGTGGGAGCGAGCTCGACGCCGTCTGATTCAGCGGCTGGGTCGGCATCCGGTTGACGCGGAGATTGCGGAGGAGACGGACCTGATCGTGCAGCGGGACGCGAAGGATGCGACGCAGACGGTGCAGGCGAGCGATGCCGTGCTCATCGATACGACGTACCTGACGCAGGAGGATCAGGTGGAGCGGATCGTGGCGTTGGCGAAGGCTGTAACTCACCGTCCGAACGACACTTCGACTGGTTGACGTCGACCGCGAGCCAGCGTATGTTGTATGGTTCGTCCGATTCGATGAACGCCCGGCCTTCGTGTCGGGCTCTCGGCGTCTCGGTCATTCATCCAATTCACCAATCACCTCGTCGCGGCGAGCCTAAACAATCCGCGGTTCGTCAGGAGATTACACTTTCGGTATGCCAGAGCTCGAAACCCCCACCGCCACCGCCATTTCGGAGCGCGAGAAGCGCGACGCGCAGCGTGCGCAGCTTCGCCCGCTCGTGAATCGCCGCCCCGAGCTGTACGACGAGGACGAGTACTCGTCGGCAGAGTACGAGAAGATGATGGAGCTCTACAACGGCACGCTCGCGTCGATCGACGAGGGCGAGATCGTGAAGAGCAAGGTGCTCGAGATTCGCGACAACATGGTCGTGCTCGACATCGGCTTCAAGTCAGAGGGCAGCGTTCCACTCGAGGAGTTCAAGGACCACCCGGATCTCAAGCCGGGTGACGAAGTCGAGGTCCTGCTCGAGCACCTCGAGGACCAGGAAGGCTCGGTCGTCCTCTCGAAGAAGAAAGCCGATTTCATGCGCGTGTGGGAGAAGATCCGACTCGCGTACGAGAACGATCAGCCGGTCGAGGGCACGCTCGTCAAGAAGATCAAGGGCGGCGTGGTGGTCGACCTCATGGGCGTCGACGCGTTCCTGCCGGGTTCGCAGATCGCGCTCCGCCGCGTCCCGAACATCGACGAGCTGCTGGGCCAGAAGTTCGAGTTCAAGATCATCAAGCTCAACAAGCGTCGCCGCAACATCGTCGTCTCGCGTCGAGTGATCCTCGAGAACGAGCGCGCCGGCAAGCGCGAGAAGCTGATGAAGGAGCTCGAGAAGGATCAGGTGCGGAAGGGCGTCGTCAAGAACATCACCGACTTCGGTGCATTCATCGACCTCGGCGGCGTCGACGGCCTGCTCCACATCACCGACATGTCGTGGGGTCGCATCTCGCATCCGTCCGAGCTCGTGCAGATCGGGGCGGAGCTCGAGGTGAAGGTGCTCGACATCGATTGGACTCGGGAACGCATTTCACTCGGGCTCAAGCAGCTCCAGAGCTACCCGTGGAAGGACGTCGCCGAGAAGTATCCGGTCGG
>Ga0070679_100003305_pt1 | contig 14763 bp, 14 predicted proteins | sample KBSC63BmetaG_FD_65652 | JGI IMG/M metagenome (GOLD analysis project Ga0070679, IMG submission 65652) | Corn rhizosphere microbial communities from Kellogg Biological Station, Michigan, USA - KBS C6-3B metaG | ecosystem: Host-associated > Plants > Roots > Rhizosphere | place: USA: Michigan... | reverse complement strand
ACGCCTTCGAGCCGCCCGTCCTGGAACACCCACACGAGGACGCCGAACGCCGCAGAGAGGCTGAGCGCATTCATCACCACTGCTTTCAGCGGCAGGATGACCGACCGCGTGACGAGGTAGAGCAGCGCAATGATCGTCAGCGCGAGGATCGCGCCCCCCGCAGGCAGGTGCCGTCGCAAGGACGACGACGTGTCGAGATACCACGCCGTGACTCCCGCGACGGAAGTACCGGGAAGGGCGCGGATGCGGCGGACGAGGTTCTTCGCGCCCCCGGACATCGGCCGTGCGACCGGCGTCACGTCGGCGGCCCAGAGCCCGCCGCCGAGCGGCCGCGGCGCCGTCATCGCAGCGACACCGCGCAGCTCACGCACGCGCACGAGCGTGGCGCGAGACGCAACGACATGCTCCGGTGCGCGCGCGTGGATCGCGTCCTGCACCTGGCGCGCGCTCGCGCTCGTCGGCAGGACGGACGCATCGACGCCGGTGAAGCGAACGCCGAGGAACGGCAGCCCGAGCGCGATGAGCACGGCGGCCGTCGCCAGCGCGATCGGCAGCGGCCAACGCATCACACCGTGGGCGAAGCGATACCAGCCGCCACTGCCCGGAGGACGACCGCGCCGAAGCGCGAGTGTGTCGACGCGCCGCCCGAGAAGCGCGAAGAGCGCGGGGATGACGAGCAGCGCGACGACTCCCGCGAGCAACGCAACCGCGATCCCTCCGATCGCCATCGACCGAAGGAACGCGAGCGGGAAGACGAGCAGCGATGCGAACGCCGCGGCGACCGTCACCGCGCTGAACGCCACCGTCCTCCCCGCGGTCGCGACCGTCGTCCGGAGCGCCGCCTCCGGGTCGGAGTGCGCAAGCTCCTCGCGGTAGCGCGAGAGCAGCAGCAGGCTGTAGTCGATCGCGAGCCCGAGCCCCGCACCGGTGACGAGGTTGAGCGCAAACACGGAGATCGTGACTGCCGAGTTGGCGAGCCGCAGCATGGCGAGAGTCGTCACGATCGAGAGCACGCCGGCCGCGACGGGCAGCAGCGCGGCCACGAGGCCGCGAAAGATCCAGATGCCGAGCGCGAGCAGGAGCGGGAAGGCGATCAGCTCCGCGCGCAGCAGATCGCGCTCCGACTGCCGCCGCACCTGCTCGCTCGCGACGGCCGGGCCGCCGACGAGACCCGGTGCGGCGTGCTCGATCCGGCGGGCCGCCTTGCTCGTGTCGCTGCCGTCCCGGAGGTAGGCGGCGATCACGACCGAGCCCGCACGCGGCTCCCCCCGGTGGACGACCGCGACCGCAGAATCCCGGCGCAGGAGCGTCACTGCCCGGCCGGCCTCGGCGCGCGAGGTGATGATCACGATGGACGGCCCGGGGATGACCCCGGTCCGCTGCGAGAGCAGCCTGAACGTCCGGTAGCTCTCCGAGCCCTTGTCCTGGTAGTCGTTGTCGCTCGCGCTCAGATGCGACGGGGTGCTAGCACCGAAGGCGCCTGCCGCGACGGCGAGCAGGACGGCCACCACGAGGACCCGGCGCGGACGGCGCCAGGCGAGATCGGCGAGGAGGGCGAGCATCGCTTCGGCCACAATGCCTGACGTGCCACGCGTGCTCGACCTGCTGCCCGACGGAGCGTCGATCGACGACGGCGAACTCGTCGTCGGCGGCGTGCGCGCGACGGAGCTCGCCGAGACGTTCGGAACACCGCTCGTCGTCTACGACGAGGCGACACTGCGAAACCAGGCACGCGCCTATCGCGCGGCGGCGCCGGACGCGCTCGTCGTCTACGGCACGAAGGCGTTTCCCTCGGTCGCCGTCCTGCGGCTGTTCGCCGAGGAAAGTCTCGGCGCCGACGTCTCGACCGCAGGCGAGCTGGCGTTTGCGCTTCGCGCCGGCCTCGACGGCGAACGGCTCGTCGTGCACGGGAACAACAAGGAGGACGAGCTGCTTCGCGGAGCGGCCACTGCGGGCGCGCTCGTCGTCCTCGACTCGCTGGAGGAGCTCGAGCGAGCGCAGGCGGCCGGCGTCGAGCGCTTCCTCGTCCGCGTCACGCCGGGGATCGAGGCGGACACGCACGAAGCGGTGAAGACCGCGCACCACGGCTCGAAGTTCGGACTGCCGCCCGACGACGCCGTCGACCTCATTCGCCGCGTGCCGGACTGCGAAGGCCTCCACGTGCACGTGGGCTCGCAGCTGATGCACTTCGGCGCCTCGCTGATGACGGTCGACTGGGTTGCGCAGTTCGCCGCGCGCCTCCGCTCGGAGCTCGGCTGGACGCCTCGGCTCGTCGACCTCGGCGGCGGCCTCGGCGTTCGTCACGTGATCGAGGAGCCGTCGTTCAGCATCGAGGAGTTCGTCGGCGGGCTCGTCGGTGAGCTGCGCCGCGCGTGGCACCTGCAGCAGTTGCCGGAGCCAGAGCTCGCGCTCGAGCCGGGGCGGTCGCTCGTGTCGCGCGCCGGCGTCACGCTCTACACCGTCGGTGGCGTCAAGCGTGCGAGTGCGGCCACAACCTACGTCACGATCGACGGCGGGATGTCCGACAACCCGCGCCCGGCGATGTACAACGCGCGCTACGCAGCGTTGCTTGCGTCGCGAGCAGACACCGAGCCCGACGGTGCCTTCGCGATCGCGGGGAAGCACTGTGAGTCGGGCGACGTGTTGATCGAGCGCGTCGAGCTTCCGCTCCCCCGTCGCGGCGACATCCTCGCGGTCCCGGTCACCGGCGCCTACACGCTCGCGATGTCCTCGACCTACAACGCCGTCCCGCGCCCTGCCGCGGTGCTGGTCGCGGACGGCCAGGCGCGCCTGATCCGCCGGCGCGAGACGGTTGACGACCTCCTCGCGCTCGAGAGCTAGAACAGCCGGTACGACGCGCGCGACAGGAACAGGCCGTGCCCGTTCCCGTTCCTGCACGTGAGCCCGGTCACGCGCGACGTGCACGTGAACCCGTGGGAGCGCCACGTGTGGCCGTACGCGAGAACGACGAAGGTCGGGGTGTCTCGGCCGATGTCGTACAGGACTCCGCCCGTGCAGACCGGCTGTGCCTTGCCGCGGTTGGAGAGCTGGAACCCGTGCCAGTCGAGCCCGGTCCTCGCCTGACAGCCGTCCTGCTGCGCGCGCGAGTACGACGACGCCTTGATGTCACAGAGGAGGGTCCCACGCGCCGTCGGCTTGATCGGCACGTAGAAGCACGAGATGTTGCGAGTCGGCGTCTTGACGCCCGGAAGCGGCGCAGCAAGCGCCGCCGACGAGGCGACGAGTGCGGCGAGACTGATCACGACGACTATGCGCATCACATACGAAGCTTGAGTGCGAGCACGTTGGCGACGAACGGCTTCGACACGTTGTACACGCCGTGCTCACGAACCGCCCGCTCACCCTGGTACCAGCCGGCGAGCGCGAGCGACTGGTTCCCGTGGAACACCTGCAGCAGGTGACGGAGATAGAGGACCCCAACCTCGATGTCGCCGTCGACGGTGTGCGGGATCTGGCGTCCTGCCAGCACCGTCTCGACGTACTCACGCGTCGTCGGCAGCGTCTGGAGCACGCCGCGCGCCCCGGCCGACGAGACGATGCGGGTCTGGTACCCCGACTCCATCCAGGCGAGCGCGCGCACGAGATGCGGGTCGACGCCGAGCTTCCCCGACCACGTGTCGAGGCGTGTCCGGACGTCGCTCTGTGTCGCAGCGAGGCCGGCCGTCGCCGAGGGAACGCGCAGCCGCTGACCGATCAGGATCGGCTTGCTCGGGTCGATGTGGTTGAGCGAGGCGACAGCGGCGATCGTCGTCCCGGCGCTCTTCGCGATCGCCGTGAGTGTGTCACCGACGCGGACGAGGTGGATGGTGGACGTGACTGCCTTCGTCACGGGCTTGCGGACCGGGACGCGGTCGCGGCGCGCAATCACGGAGAGCGTCCGCGGGCCGACGATCGAATCGGCTGACAGATGCATGAGGCGCTGGTAGCGCTTCAGCGACGCGGCCGTCTCGGCGCCGAAGTACCCGTCGAGGGCGCCGTTGTAGACCCCGCGGCGCGTCAGCAGGAACTGCAGCACCGACACGTCGAGCCCGAAGTCCCCTCGCTTCAGGATGCGTGACCCGAACAGCGGGCGCCCGAGTGGCCCGAGGGCGATGCGCGTTCGCGTATCGGCCACGCCGATCGGGAGGTGGTGCATGCGCTGGAACTTGTGAACCGCCGCCGCAGTGCGGGTGCCCGCGACCCCGTCGATCTGGGCGAGGTACAACCCGTGCGCGCGCAGGGCGACCTGGAGCCCGGCGATCTGCGGGTTGACGCCTGCGAGGGCACCGGCGGGCGCGGCGAGAGCCGCGACCGCCGCAAGGACGGCGAGACGAGTCACGGGCTGGGACCTTTCGCCCCGCCCCGCGCGGCTCCTTCAAACGCGTCGGAGGCGCTCGCGAAGGCGGTCGATGCGCGCTTCGTCGAGGCCGGCATGAGCCAGGTACGCCTCGGCCGTCCCGTGCTCGCGCTCGAGCTCTTCGAGCGCTCCCTGCATCGCCTCGGCCGGCGTGTGCTGCATGAACAGCCGGCGTTCGCGCTCGTCGTCGTCAGGGGCGGCTTCGACCCAGCTGTCCGGGGAAACTGCACGCCGCTCGGCCGTCAGCGCGTAGTCGCCTGCGATCTCCTCGATCGGCGCGCCTGCGAGACGGAGGAGCAGGGCGGCGACCAGCCCGGTGCGGTCCTTGCCGCCCGCGCAGTGGAAGACGACCGCGCCGCCTTCGGGGGCGTCTGCGATCGCCGCAAGCGCCCGCGCGAAGTTCGGCGCGTACGCGCGCAGGATGCGCGTGTAGGCGATCGCCCAGTAGCCGGCGGGGTCGTCGACCGCCATGTAGTCGCGGATGTCGTCGGTGAAGTCGGGATCGAGCTCACCGAGCAGCGACACGTGAACGACGTCGATGTCGACATCGCGCGGCGGGTCCTCCGCAAGCTCCTCCGGCCACCGCAGGTCGACGATCCGCGCAACGCCGTGCGCCGCGAGCGAACGCCACCCGTCGTCGGTGAGCCGCCTGATGTTGTCTGCGCGCACGAGTACGCCGGAGCGTGTCTCGCCGCCGTCTGCGAGCGCGACACCGCCCAGGTCCCTCACGTTCAGGCACCCGTCCCACTCGAGATCACGATTCACGCGGCGGCAGTCTCTGCGCCGAGGTACGCCTCGATCACCGCCGGGTTGCGCTGCACCTCGTCCGGCGTTCCTTCGGCGATCTTGCGGCCGAAGTCGAGCACGTGGATCCGCTCCGCGATCCCCATCACAAGCCCCATGTGATGTTCGACGAGCAGAACGGTGAGGTCGAAGTCGTCGCGCATCCTCGTGATGAACGAGCCGAGCTCCGAGACCTCCTCGTGATTGAGGCCGCCCGCCGGCTCGTCGAGGAGGAGGAGACGTGGCTCGGAAGCCAGCGCGCGCGCCAGCTCGACGCGCTTCAGTGTCCCGAACGGGAGCCCCGCGGCGGAACGGCGTGCGACGCCGGCAATGCCGACGTAGTCGAGGATCTCGAGCGCACGCGCGTCACCGGTTCGTCCCCCGAACGGCCGTGTGCTCGTATGCGCGCCGACGAGCACGTTGTCGAGGACGGACATCGTGCGGAACAGCTCGACGTTCTGGAACGTGCGCGCGATCCCGCGACGGACGACACGGTGCGGCGGTGTTCGCAGCAGGCTCTTGCCGTCGAACTCGAGCTCGCCCGAATCGGGCTTGTACAGCCGCGTGATCACATTGAAGAGCGTCGTCTTGCCGGCGCCGTTCGGCCCGATCAGGCCGACGATCTGCCCGCGGTCGACATCGAGCGAAACCTCGTCGATCGCCACGATTCCGCCGAACCGGCGGGTCACGTCCCGGATCGAGAGCAGCGCCACGAGACGAGTCTAGTAACCGGGTGAGGCCCTTTCCCGTTCCAGAAAAAAAGGAGGAAACCACTGATGACTCTCAGCGGCGTCAATCGCGTGCCGATCACGCTGCTCGGCGCGGCCGGTGCGGGAGCATTGCTCTGGCTCGCGGGCGCACACACCGACCGCTCGACGACCGGCGGTTACTGGGCTGCCGCGGGGCTCGTCGCGGCTGCCGGGCTCGTGTTCGGCCTCGCACAACTTCGCGGAGGCGGCGGGCACCCGCCGGCGATGCTCCTGTTCGGCTTCGTGCCGGTACTGATCGTCGCCGGCTGGGTGATCGTCGGCATGCAACCCAGCTCGAACTGGTTCGCGCACCACGTGCGGTCTTGGTCGGGCGACATCGGCGTCGGCGACGTGGTGCGCGCGCTCGGTACGTGGGTCGGCGTGCTGGCCTTCGGCATCGGTGCGACGCTCGCCGCCGCGGCAGAGCCGTTCGGCTCGCGGCGACGTCAGCTCGCGACACCGTCGCGGCGCGACGACGAGGTGCCGACGCCTCAGCCTCCGCCGGAACCGGTGCCTCAGCCCGACCCCAAGCCGGAGCCCGAACCGGTCGGCGAGGAGACGCTCGTCAGGTGATCGGCAGCGCGCAGGCGAACCGCTCGCACACATAGACGGCGGTCTTGCCGTCGACCTCGGTCCGACCTTCGAGCAGCGGCACGTCCGCGGCAGGGCCGAACGCGATCACGTCCGTCGGGGCAGCCTCAGCGACGAGGCGGCGGGCGACCTCCGCGTTCGGGTCGCCGATGATCGCGAGCTCGCGGTGCGGTGCGAGGTGCTGATGGAGCGCGACGAGCATCCAGCCGAACGAGGTCGGTGAACGCGGCAAGCCGGCGCGGACGAGCCTCAGCACCGAGACGCCGCGTTGCTCGAGCTCGTCGTCGCCCCAGATGCGAGCAAGCCGGAGCAGGACATACGCGAACATCGCGTTCCCGCTCGGCGTCGGATGGTCGTCGACCTCTTTCTTGCGGGCCACGAGGCGCTCTCCGTCGACGGGCGCCTGGAAGAAGCCGCCGCGCTCGTCGTCGGCGAACAGTCTGAGCGCGACTCGGGCGAGGCGGTACGCCTCGTGCAGGAACCGCGGCTCGCCCGTCGCCGTATGGAGCTCCATCAGCCCGTTCGCGACGTCTGCATAGTCCTCGAGGTAGCCCGTTCCCTTCGCGATGCCGTCGCGCCACGTTCGGTGGAGGCGGCCGTCCGAGGTCGAGAGAGCGCCGAGCAGGAAGTCCGCCAGCCGGACACCGGTGTCGACGCGGCCTGCCTGCGCGAACGCGGCAAGCGCCAGCCCGTTCCAGGACGCGATCGCCTTGTCGTCGCGGAGCGGCTGCGGCCGCTGCTCGCGGATGACGAGTAGGCGCGCGCGCTCGGTGTCGTCGAGCTCCCCGCGGAGGATGAACCGGCCGTGCTCGAACGGCTCGAAGAGCGTCTCCGGCGCGCCCTCGCCCGCCGCCCAGGTGAACGTGAGCCCTTCGATGCCGTCCGTATCGGCGTCCTGCGCGGACGCGAACCCGCCGCCGTCGAGGGCGAGCTCGCGTTCGAGGTAGTCGAGCGTCCGGTCGGCAACGTCGCGGTAGCGGTTGTCGCCGAACCGCTTCGCGGCGTGCAGGTAGACGCCGGCAAGCAGCGCGTTGTCGTACAGCATCTTCTCGAAGTGCGGCACGAGCCACTGCGCGTCGACCGAGTAGCGGTGGAACCCGCCGCCCACGACGTCGTGCATGCCGCCCGCGGCCATGGCATCGAGCGTTCGGCGCGTCATCTCCTCCTCGCCGCGCCGCAGCAGGAACTCGAGCACCGGCGCGGGCGGGAATTTGGGGGCGCGCCCGAAGCCGCCCCACGTCGGGTCGAAGACCGCGAGGAGGTTCTCCTGTGCGGCATCAAGCAGCTCGGTCGTCAGTGGCTCGTTCGATGCGGCGAGGAGCGAGCCCGAGCGGATGTGCTCGGCCAGGTTCGCGCTCGACGCGCGCACCTCGTCGCTGCGCGTCTCCCACGCCTCGGCGACCGCGACCAGCACCTGCGTGAACGCGGGCAGCCCGTGCCGCGGTTCCGGCGGGAAGTACGTGCCGCCGAAGAACGGCTCACCCCGCGGTGTGAGGAAGACGGTCATCGGCCAGCCGCCGCTGCCGGTCAGCGCGACGACGGCATCCATGTAGACCGAGTCGAGATCGGGGCGCTCCTCGCGGTCGACCTTCACGCAGACGAACCGCTCGTTCATCACGCGCGCCGTCGCCGTGTCCTCGAACGACTCGCGCTCCATCACGTGGCACCAATGGCATGCGGCGTACCCGATCGAGAGCAGGATCGGCCGGTTCTCGAGCCGCGCGCGCGTCAGCGCCTCGTCGCCCCACGGGTACCAGTCGACGGGGTTCGCCGCATGTTGGAGCAGGTACGGCGACGTCTCCTTCGCGAGGCGGTTCACCGGCGGCGCAACCGCCTGACGCCCTCGACCGAGAGCGTGAGCATGCCTGCGATGCCGAATGCGACGAGGAGCGCGACCCACGCATGGTTCTCGAAGAACCTCCCGCCGAAGTAGCCGAGCACCGACGCATAGACCGCCCACGACACAGCGGCGAGCGCGTCGTACGCGGCGAAGCGCGGGTAGGGGAAGTGCGTGACACCGCACGTGAACGTCGCGGCCGTGCGGCCACCCGGCACGTAGCGGGCAACGACGAGGACGAGCCCGCCGCGTTCCTCGAGCTGTCCACGTGACCACGTGAGGGCGCGCTCAGCGCGCTTGCCGGTCAGGAACCGTTCCTGGAACGGCCGTCCGACAAAGCGACCGAGGGCGTACGAGATCCCGTCTCCGCAATACGCACCGAGCGCGCCCGCCGCGATCACCCAGCCGAGGGTCAGATCGCCGACGACCGAGAGGAGGCCGGCAGTGATCAGCGCTGCCTCGCTCGGCAGCACCGGGACGACGGCGTCGCCCAGCGCGAGCGCGAAGACGATCAGATACGCCTCGGGCGGCTGCGACAGAAGGTCGAACGCGGAGTGGAACACGCGGGGATGATCGCGGTCCCGCACTACGATCCGCTGAATGGACGATCTCCGCGAGCTGTTCGAGCTGACCGCTGCGATCGCCGCGGACTTCTACGAGACGCTCCCGGATCGGCCTGTGTACCCGCGGGCGACGGTCGCCGAGCTCCACGCCGCTCTCTCGGCGCCGCTGCCAGAGCGGGGCCTCCCGGCGCGCACGGTGATCGCGGAGCTCGCCGCAGCGGCAGATCCCGGCCTCGTCGCGGAGGCTTCCGACGACGCACATACCGACGCTGCGCTCGCGGCCGTGCAGCAAGGCGGGGAGGCCTGGATGAGCGGCACGGTCTGGGACGGTCGCCCCGCGATCCGCATCTCGGTCTCGAACTGGCAGACGTCTGACGAGGGCGTCGAGCGGACGCTGGCGGCGTTTCGCGCGCTCGCACCGGCATGAGACGCAGCTACGAAGATTTCACCGTCGGCGACGTCTACCGCTCTGAGGTGGCGCGCACGGTGACAGAGACCGACAACCTGCTGTTCACGATGCTCGCGATGAACACGAACGAGCTGCACTTCAACGACGAGGCGGCGCGCGCCAGCGAATGGGGGAAACCGCTCGTCAACTCCACGTTCACACTCGCGCTCGTGCTTGGTCTTTCCGTCGTCGACACGACGCAGGCCGGCGGCGTCAACCTCGGCTGGACCGACATCCGCCTCCCCCACCCCGTGTTCATCGGAGACACGCTCCGCTCCGAGACGGAGGTGCTCTCTGCGCGAGAGTCGCAGTCGCGGCCCGGCTACGGGATCGTCGGGGTGGTGACGCGCGGCTTCAACCAGCGCGACCACGTCGTCTGTGAGTTCGAGCGCAGCTTCCTCATCCCGAAAGCGTGGCCGGCGCGATGACCGAGCCGTGTGGCGCGGTGACCTCGCTGTCCTCGTTCGGTGGGATCCAGGCGGGACGGCCGTCGCCGATCTGCAGGGTCGGATCTGCGGGCGGCAGCGTCCAGTAGCCGGCAATCTCGACCGGGTCGCCCTCGCGGACCGCTCCCTCGCGGATCACGTAGCAGTCGAGCCCGAAGCGCCCGCCGTACTCGTCGACGAGCCGCTGCAGCACGGACCGGTCCTGCTCCTGCGTGTCGGGGTCGTACGTCGTCATCACGCAGCGACCACGCACCTGGCGCACTCCGACGATGGCATCGCCGACGCCGAGCGCGAGACCGTCCCACGCACGTTCGGCAAGGCCTTCGACACCCGAGACGACGACGTTCGGGCGCAGCCGGCGGTGGTCGACGTCGAAAGCGTCGAGCGCGCCGTCGGTGACGAGCGAGACCGGCAGCACGTCGAAGCGCGCCTGTCGCAGCGAGTGCTCGAGGAACACCGAGTCGAGCGTCGCGGCACGGACGAGCGCGCCGGCCTCGTCACTGTCCCAGCGGTGACCGTCGACGAGCGCCGTCCCGTCCTCGGCCAGCGTTCCTTTGAGGCCGAGGACCGCGGGAAGCGCCTCGCGGTGACGCGCTCACCGCGATCGGTCGTCGGCTGGACGACGCGGTCTCCGGCCAGTCCCGACGCCGCTACCCGGGTCGACTCGACACGCTCGCCCGCGCACGACTTGACCGGGTAGCGCCACAGCTCGCGGACCTCCATGGCACGCGCCAACGCCACGCGCCCGCATGTATTCCAGTTATCGCGAATAGACGAGATCGCGCCACAACTCGCGAAAGCCGATCGATTCGTAGAGCGCTGTCGGGCCGGGGTACTGATCGTCGCCACGCGAGCCGACGAGCGCCGTGTCGGCTCCGTGCACGCGCAACTGCTGCAGCGCGTGTAGGCACACAGCCCGCCCGAGCCCGCGCCGCTGTTCATCGTCGCGAACGCCGACCGGCTCGAGCTCGCCGACGCGGTTCCGCTCGTCGAGCCACCCGAGCGCGTACGCGGCGACGGAGCCCATGGGATCTACGACCACGCAGTCAAGCTCTCCGCGCCACGGCGCCTCGCGGCGCACTGCAGCGTAGACCTCATCCGTGAATCGCGACGGCGCAAACGCGGAGCGATGGGCGGCCGAGCGCGACGGGAAGTCTCCGAATTCCGCCATCGTCGCGAGCCGGTAACCATCCGGGATTCGCGGGTCGTCGATCGCGCCGAGGGTTCTGGAGTTCCACCGAATCCACGGCGCGGCGGGGTCGTGAGCGAACCCGTGGCACTGGAGCGTCTCGATCGAGCGCTCGTCGCCGCGCTTCACGGTCGTTCGCGCCGGATCGGCCCAGTCGATCAGCTCGCCGAGCAGCCCCTCGTACCCAGGACGGAGCTCGTAGGAAAGCCCGCGCGGAGTGCGCCAGCCCGTGCTCCAGCCCCACGCGACGAAGGTCTCGCCGTCGAACCACAGCCGCGCGTCCCAGTCGTCGTGCGGCAGGCGCTGCGCCATGAACGCATAGCCGATCCCGTGCCGGCCGTGGGGCCAGAGCTCGGAGACGAGCGCGAGCATGCGGCGAAGATCGCCCGGCTCGTACCCGCGGCTGTGGATCACGGCCAGCGGGCCGCGCGATACAGATATCCCTCGAGTCGCCGCCCGAGGATCTCTTCGAGCCACAGCGACAAGTCGACCAGTGCCGGGACATCGATGCCGGTGCGAACGCCGTCGCGCTCGAGCTGCCAGACGAGATCCTCGGTCGCGATATTGCCCGTCGCGTTTGGCGAGAATGGGCACCCGCCGAGGCCGCCGATCGACGCGTCGAGCACCGATGCCCCACCGTCGAGCGCCGCCCAGGCCGACGCGTAGCCCGTGTTGCGCGTGTTGTGCAGATGCGCGCCGACCCGCGGGCCGAGGATCGACACCCGCTCGACGAGCCGCTGCACACGCTTCGGCGTCGAGACGCCGATCGTGTCCGCGAGCACGAACTCGTCCGCGCCGGTGAACCGCTCGCACAGCGCAGCGACCGCGCCCGGGTCGACTTCGCCTTCGAACGGACAGCCGAAGGCGCACGACACCGTGATCGTGACGGGCCGCTCCGCCGCAGCGACGATCGACTGCACGCGCCGAACCGCTTCCTCGAGCGTCGCGTTGCCGTTGCGCTCGTTGAACGCCTCGGTCGCCGCGAGTGTGCAGTTGACGCGGTCGAGCGACGTCGTCGCGAACCGCTCGTAACCCCGCTCGTTGAGCACCAGCCCGGACAGCTCCGCGCCTCCCTTGGCGGCGCCTGCAACGACGGCTTCCGCGTCCGCCATCTGCGGCACGCGGTCGGCACGCACGAACGACACGGCTTCGATCCGCGGCAATCCCGCGGCCGCGAGCCGCGTGACAAGCGCGGCGCGCGTCGCCGGCGGCAACGCGTCCGGCTCGTTCTGCAGCCCGTCGCGCGGGCCGACATCACAGATCAGAACATCCACGCCCACGCCCGTAGTGTTAGCCGACGAGCTCCGCCGCCGCGGCGGCGAAAACCTCCGTGTGCCGGTCGACGTCCGCTTCGGAGGTCGCCGGCGACATCAGCGCCATGTTGTGGAACGGCGTCAGCAGCACGCCGCGGTTCAGCGCATAGAGGTGGATCAGGCGGTCGAGCAGGTGATCCTGTCCTTCCGCGGCCTCGCTGCCGTTGCGTGGCCGCTCCGGCCGGAAGAGGTACTCCACGCGACAGCCGAGCCGCGTCACGTGCCAGGGGAGGTCATGTTCTGCGATCACCGTCGCGACGCCTTCCTCGAAGCGCTCGCCGACCGCGATCATCCGCTCGAACGCCTCGTGCGTCAGCACGTGCGTGAGCGTCGCGCGCATCGCCGCGAGCGAGAGCACATTCGCGGCGAGCGTGCCGCCGACCCCTCCGACGTCAGAGTCGTCGATCCCGATCGCCGCGTCGATGCGTGCCGCCACCTCTTCCGTGAAGCCGTACGCAGCCGACGGGATGCCGCTCCCGATCGCCTTGCCGACCGTGAGGCAATCCGGCTCGAGCCCGTGCGCAGCGGTGAACCCGCCCGGACCGGCGCACATCGTGTGCGTCTCGTCGATCACGAGCAGCGTCCCGTACTTCCGCGTCAACGCGCGCAGCGCGTCATGGAAGCCGGGCTCTGCGTGAACGATCCCGATGTTCGTCAGCGCAGGCTCCGTCAGCACGCACGCGACGTCGCCGTGCGCGAGCTCGCGCTCCAACGCCGCAACGTCGTTCCATTCGACGACGCGCGTCGTCTCGTCGAGCGGCACCGGCGGGCCGAGGTTGCCTTCCCGCTCGACGACCCGATCGCCGACGAGCGCCGCGAACGTCTCGTCGACCGTGCCGTGGTAGCACCAGTTGAACACGAGCACCTTGGGCCGGCCCGTGACGAGCCGCGCGAGCCGGATTGTGAAGCGGTTCGCGTCGGTCGCCGTGAGCGCGAACTGCCAGCGCGAGATACCGAAGCGGCGCGTCAGCTCCTCCCCCACCCAGAGCGCGTCCTCGCTCGGCAGCATGAGCGTGATCCCGCGCGCCAGCTGCTCGGCCACCGCCTCCACCACGGGAGCCGGCGAGTGGCCGGTCATCGCGCCGGTGTCGCCGAGGCAGAGGTCGACGTACTCGAGCCCATCGACGTCGCGGAACCGCGCGTCCCACGCGCGCTCGGCGTACACCGGGAAGCCGCCGGCCCAGCGCAGCATCCAGTGCATCGGCACGCCGCCGAGCAGCGACGACTGTGCGCGCTCGGAGAGCGCGCGCGACTTCGGGTGCGTCGCGGCGAACGACTGCAGCTCCCGTTCGAGCAGCCGTTCGGCGCGGTCCCTCACGGCGTGCGGTCGTCGATGCCGTGCGGCGACCCGTAGTCGCCGAGCAGGTCGAGGAACGGCACCGCATCGAACGCCTCGGGGCCGAGCACGCCGGTGCCCGACCACGTCCCGCTCGCGAGCAGCTCGAGGGCGACCACGGGATTGATCGCCGTCTGCCAGACGACCGCCTGTGCGCCGTCGCGCGCCATCGTCTCCTCGTTCGAGACGACGTGGTAGAGGTAGGTCGCCTTCGGCTTGCCGTCCTTGCCTTTGCCCGTGACGTACGTCCCTGCGCACGTGCGGCCGTGCATCCGGTCCCCGAGCGTCGCCGGATCCGGCAGAGCGGCGGCGACGACGTCGCGCGGCGCGACCTGCATGCCGCGAACCGTGACGGGATCGGTCGAGTCGAGGTTCAGCTTGTTCAGCGTCTTCAGCACGTCGATGAACTCCTCGCCGAGCCCGTACTTGAAGGTGACGCGGTTGCAGTCGATCCACCGCGGCACGAGCAGCACTTCCTCGTGCTCGACGTTCACGCACTCGATCGGCCCGATCCCTTCAGGGAAGTCGAACACTTCGGGCTCCGAGAACGGCTCGGTCGTGTACCAGCCGCGGTCACGCTCCCAGATCACCGGCGGGTTGAGGCACTCCTCGATCGTCGTCCAGATCGAGAACGTCGGCGCGAACGTATAGCCGTCGACGACGAGGTCCGCGCCGTCGCGCACGCCGACCTCGTCGATCTCCGAGAAGAGGTGGTCGGCGGCGTAGCGCGCGAAGACGTCCGACAGGCCTGGCTCGACGCCGATCCCGACCAGTGCGAGCAGCCCTCGCTCACGCCACGCAGCCTCCTGCGCGAACTGGAGGTCGCCGAGCTTCGTGCCGTCGCGGTCGGAGAGCGTCATCGCCATGTCGAGATAGGTGCAGCCCGCGTCGAACGCCGCCTCGAAGATCGGCGGGTTGAAGCGCGGGTCGGCCGCATTCAGGATCGCGTCGCAGTTCTCCGCACGCGCGAGCGCGGCAATCCCCGCCGCATCCGAGGCGTCGAGCTGCGCCGCGCCGAAGCGGCTGTCTCCGAGCCGGTCGACGAGCGCCTGCGGGCGCGCCGGGTCGAGATCGGAGAAGACGATCCGCTCGAAGAAATCGCGGCGTGCCGCAATGGGGGCGACGGCCGAGCCGACGCCCCCGGTCCCCAC
>Ga0070679_100003303_pt1 | contig 14766 bp, 14 predicted proteins | sample KBSC63BmetaG_FD_65652 | JGI IMG/M metagenome (GOLD analysis project Ga0070679, IMG submission 65652) | Corn rhizosphere microbial communities from Kellogg Biological Station, Michigan, USA - KBS C6-3B metaG | ecosystem: Host-associated > Plants > Roots > Rhizosphere | place: USA: Michigan... | reverse complement strand
GTGGCCGTCCACGAGCGTGATGAGCCGCAGGTCGGGCCACAGCCCGCGCGCCTCGTCGGTGAAGTCGTGGTCCGTGCCCGGCGCGCGGCCGCGCATCGACACGATCTTCTCCCCGCGATCGAGGAAAAGGTCGGAGATCGCCACTCCCTGCTCGAGGAGCCCGCCCGGGTTCGAGCGCAGGTCGAATATCAGAGTCTTCATCCCCTGCCGGCGCAGGCTGTCCACCGCCGCACGCAGCTCGCTGTCGCTCGACTCGCTGAAGATCGTGAGGTCCACGTATCCCACATCACCCACGAGCATCGTGGGGTGTCGCACCGAGGCGACGTGGATCTCCGCGCGTCGGAGCGTGAATGGGAGGAGCGCCTCCACACCTGGTCGGTCCACCGTGATGGAAACGCTCGACCCTTCGGGGCCTCTCAGCGTCTCGCGCGCCTCGTCGGGAGTGTACCCTTCGGTGGATTTACCATCGACAGCCACGATCCGGTCGCCCGGCTGTATCCCCGCTCGCTCGGCGGGGGTCCCGGGGAGCGGAGAGATGATCGTGATCCAGCCGTTGCGTACATCGATCTGGATTCCGAGTCCGGCATAATTCCCCGTGGTGCTCTCGGTGAGCGTACCGAGACGGCGACCGGTGAGATACACCGAGTGCGGATCACCCAGCTCGTCCACCATCCCCGCGGCGGCCCTGGTGTAGAGATCCGCCATGGGGATGGAGTCCACGTACTGATTGGCAACGTGCGTGAGCACGTCGTCGAACAGCTTGGCGCCCACGTAGCCGAGACTGCCATGCGCTATCCCACGCTGGAGGAGCCAGCCGCCGGTGCCCAGTGCGCCAGCCAGCACCGCAACCGCGATCACCGCACGAGAGCGCATCACCACCTCGTGAAACTGAAGGAGAATCGCATGCTCATGACCTCGACGTGTCGAACGCGGGAAAGGCGTCGGGCCAGCGCGAGGCGAGCGCACCGACCACGCGCTCGAGGACCTCGTGGGGAGAGCCGCAGGCGTCCACCGCCGCGATCGGCCCGCACTCCGGGTGGCCGCGTTGCCACTCGGGCGAGAGAAACGTTGCGAAGGCATCGGCAACCCGAGCGTGGAATTCCGCCCCTTCGCTCTCGATCCTGTCGGACGAGCCGCGTAGCTGCTGGCGCTGCCCGCGCTCGCCGGCAGGCGCCGAGAAGAGCAACGTGAGATCCGGCACCAGCCCACGCGTGGCGAAGCGATTGGTGCCGCGGATCTCGCTCTCCGGGAGTCCGCGCCCGGCCACCTGGTAAGCGTAGGTGGAGAGGAAGAAGCGGTCAGCCAGAACGAGCTCTCCGCGCGCGAGTGCAGGCTCCACCACCCTGTCCACGAGCGCCGCGCGCGAGGCCATGAAGAGCAGCGCCTCCGCTCTCGCGTCCACCTCATTGGCCGGGTCGAGGAGGAGCCGCCTGATCTCGTTCCCGAGCGCGGTCCCTCCCGGCTCACGCACGCGGACGTGCGCGATCGCCTGCTCATCCAGCCACTCTCCGAGCAGCCCGAGCTGAGTGGTCTTCCCCACTCCCTCTGGACCCTCGAAGACGATGAGACGGCCGCGCGTCATACTCACCCCAGCGTGATGATCGGGCTGGAGGATCCCTTCCTGATCCCCTCGAGAATCCACTCGTTCACGCCGACCATGACCTTGTCGAAATTCTCCTGCGCCACGGCCACTCCCTGGTAGAGCGGATTCCCCTGCACCTTCCCCAACAGATCATCGAGCTGCTGCTCCATGTCCTGCGTCGGCTGCTCGCCACGCGCGATCATGCGTTGCGCGTTCTGCCGCAGCTCTTCCATCTGCCGGAGCACGGTCACCGCATCGCGGTCGTTGTTGAGGGCGTCGTTCGCCCGCTTCACCGCCTGGTACTCGGGGCTCTGCCCGATGATCCTTCCCAGTTCCTTCGCCTTGTCTTCCAGCTGAGTCATTACGCTCGCCTCGCTAGCAGAATTCTCTCTCGTCCCGCGAGATCGAGTCTCACGGTCACGTCGCCGTAGTGGCCGTCGGCGAGCGCCATCTCCGCCGCCAGGGCCGCACGTCTCGAATCGACCTCCAGCGCCAACAGTCCGCCACTCTCCAGTATGGCGGATGCGCCGCGGATCATCTCGGCCGTTGCCGCCATCCCCCCCGTGCCCGTGAAGAGCGCGACCGCCGGCTCCCAATCGCGCACCGAGCGCGGCAGAGCTGCCGCTTCGTCGTACGCGATGTACGGCGGATTCGAGACGACCACCCGTGCTCGCACATCGCGGACCGGTGCGAAGAGCGAGCCCGCGCGGAACTCGAGCTGCGCCTTCATCGCCGCTGCCAGTCGCTTCGCGTTGCCGCTCGCGACCGCGACCGCGCCGCGCGAGACGTCCGTACCGATGACGAGGTCGAAGCTCCCCTCCATGGCGAGCGCCAGCGCTATCGCGCCCGACCCGGTGCCCACGTCCAGGGCAACACCGCCATAGCCCCGCGCGCATTCGAGCACTGCGTCCACGAGGATCTCGGTCTCCTGCCTCGGAATCAGCACGCGCTCGTCCACGTCGAGCGTGAGGTGTCTGAAGGCGGCCCGCCCCACCGCGTAAGCGAAGGGAGCGCCCGACGCGCGCTTCACGGCCGCTGCACGTGCACGCTCCACATCGCGTGCGCCGAGCGACTCGCTCGCGTTCATGCTGGGCCAGAAGCGCGGCATGTCCACCACGGCGGCGACCATGTCGCGGGCTTCCCTCCCCGGCTCGTCCACGCCGCCAGCTTCGAGCTGCTCGGCGAGCTCCCGGACCAGGGTGCCTACATTGACGTCTTCGTCGCTCGCGAAGCGGGGCGCGTTCGGCATGGGCAGCGCGGCAGGCGTCTCCTCCCCGCGAGAATCACCGGCGGGGCTCTCATCCATTCAGCCGCTCCCTCACGTCGGCGAGCGCCAGACTGTCGATCAGCTCGTCCAGCTCGCCGTCGAGCGTATGCGACAGCTCGTGAAGGGTGAGGTTGATACGATGATCGGTCACGCGATTCTGCGGGAAGTTGTAGGTGCGGACCTTGGCGGAGCGGTCGCCCGTCCCCACCTGCGTCCTGCGCATCCGCGCGCGCTCGGCCTCCTGCTCTGCGATGCGGAGATCGAGGATGCGCGAGCGGAGCACTTCCATCGCCTTGATCTTGTTCTGGAGTTGCGACTTCTGATCCTGCTGGCTCACCACGATCCCGGTGGGGATGTGCGTGATGCGGACGGCGGAGTCGGTGGTATTGACGCTCTGACCACCGGGGCCCGACGAGCGGAAGACATCGATGCGGATGTCCTTGTCCTCGATTTTCACATCCACCTCCTCGGCTTCGGGGAGGACGGCCACCGTTGCCGCCGACGTGTGGATGCGCCCCTGATTCTCCGTCACCGGGACGCGCTGTACGCGGTGCACGCCGGACTCCCACCGCAACTTACCGTAGGCGCCATCGCCACGCACCTTGAAGATGACTTCCTTGATGCCCCCGATGGCGCCGTCGGAGTGCGAGATGGGCTCGATGCGCCACCCCTGCCGTTCGCAGTAGCGGGTATACATCCGGAAAAGCTCGGCGGCGAATAGCGCGGCTTCGTCGCCGCCGGTGCCGGCGCGGATCTCGACGATGGCGGGCCGGTCGTCGAGCGGGTCGTGCGGGATGAGGAGCGGCTCGAGGGCGCGCTCGGCGGCCTCGATGGCCTCTGTGAGTCGCTCCTCTTCGGCGCGAGCTTCGGCGGCCAGTTCCGCGTCGTCCACGTCGACGAGCTCGCGCGCCTGCGACAGCTCGTTCTCGTACTTGCGAAGGCGGCTCGCCAGCTCCACTACGGGCGTGAGCCGCCGGTGCTCGCGTCCCAGCTCAGCCAGATGATGGGCGTCACGAGTCGCGCGCGGCGTGGCGAGCTCTCGCTCCACCTCGTCCGCGCGCGTTAGTGCTTCTTCGAGTCGATCGCGGAGACTCAGCTCTCTCTCGCGGTGCCGTACTTCTGCCGGAAGCGCTCCACGCGGCCGGCGGTGTCCACCAGCTTCTGCTTGCCCGTGTAGAACGGGTGGCAGTTGGAGCAGATGTCCGTACTGATCTCACCCTGCGTGGAGCGGGTAGTGAACGTGTTGCCACAGGCACACTTCACGACGGCCGTGGCGTATGTGGGATGGATATCTTTCTTCACCGGTGCCTCGAATTCGAGTTAGCCAGTAAATATACCGAGTTCAGGGGGTAAAATACAAGCTGACAATGCCTTGGCTCGTTTGACACCGCGCCCCGACAGCTCGTAAGTTGGGGCTGGTACCGACCAGGGGATTACCTTTTGCGGGAGTACCGGGCCCCGCCCACTGTTCCTGCTTCCTGCTTCATGTTCCCCGCTGTCTGCTGTCTGCTGTCGGCTGTCTGCTTTCCAGTCTCCCTTCACCCTCACCTCCCCAGCCAAGTGGAAACCGCGCACTTCCTCTCGACCGTTCCGCTGCTCAGCGGGCTGGACGCCGCCGAGATCGAACGCTTCGCGGAGATGACCCGCGAGCGAAGCTACCCCAAGGGGAGCGTCATCGTCTTCGAGGACGATCCTGGCGACTCGCTCTTCATCGTTCGCCGCGGCCGCGTCAAAGTCGTACTGATCGGGGAAGATGGACGCGAGGTGATCCTCGGGATCCTCGGCGTGAGCGAGCACTTCGGCGAGCTGTCGCTGATAGACGGGCAGCCGCGCTCCGCGCACGTGATCGCCATGGAAGACTCCCAGCTCATCGTCCTCCGCCGCGAAGATTTCAGGCGGCGCGTGTACGAGTCGCCAGCCGTCGCGTGGGCGCTGCTGGTGGAGATGTCCAAGCGTCTGCGCCGCGCCGACGAGCAGATCGGCAACCTCGTCCTGCTCGACGTGGACGGCCGCATAGCGCGCCTCCTCCTCGACGTGTCGGCGGAGAGCGAGGGGCCGGTGATCCAGAAGCGGCTCACCCACCAGACCATCGCGCAGATGATCGGCGCGAGCCGCGAGACGGTGTCGCGCGCCATGCGCGACTTCCAGGAGCGCGGTCTCATCACCGTGGAGCGCAGACAGATCTCGATCGCCGATCGGAGCGGTCTCGAGCGACTCGCTCAGGTCAGGGTGTGACGGCGGTCACCCGCGGGGAGTGACGACCTCTCTGTCGCCATCGCGACGATCGCGCCACCTTGCGCCATGACGGTGCGACACGAGATGCCTGGAGAATTCACCTTCACCTTCTGGGGCACGCGGGGATCGATCCCGTCTCCCGGCCCCTCCACCGTTCGCTACGGCGGCAACACGCCGTGTGTGGAGGTACGCGCGCCCGACGGAGCGCTGGTGATACTCGATGCCGGCACCGGGATCCGCGCGCTCGGCGACGCTCTCGCACGCCGCCCGGCCGGCACTCCGGTGTCGGGCGACATCTACCTGAGCCACGCGCACTGGGACCACATACAGGGACTCCCCTTCTTCGCGCCGCTCTACGAGCGCGGCAATCGCTTCCGCATCTGGACCGGGACGACCGCCGCCGATGAGATCGAGCGCGCGGTGCGTGGCCAGATGTCGGCGGGCGTGTTCCCCGTTCAGTTCGACGACGTGGAAGCGACGATGGAGTTCCGCACTCTCGATGGCTCGCGCAGCGCCGCCTCGTACACCATAGATACGCTCTCCGTGCTCCATCCCGGCGGCGCGCTCGGCTTCCGTCTCCACGCGCCGGGGGACTCCGCTCCACGGCTCGTCTACATCCCCGACAACGAGCTCGCGGCCGCCGGCAGCTACGATTCCCCCGCGGACTGGCACGAGCAGCTCGTCGCCTTCACCCGGAACGCCGCCATCCTCGTCCACGACGCGACTTTCACCGCCGCCGAGTACGAGACTCACCGCGGCTGGGGCCACTCGCGCTACGACGACGCCCTCGCCCTCGCCCGCGAAGCCCGTGTAGAGCGCCTCGTCCTCTTCCACCACAGCCCCGATCGCAGCGACGACGACATCGATGGGGAGGTGGAGAGGCTGAGACGCACTTCTCCGCCTTTCGAGATCATCGCGGCGAGAGAGGGGATGGTGCTCAGAAAGTGAGAGCCAACGGGGTCAGGATGCGCGGATCTCCTTTCCTTCTTCCGCGGAGCGGTAGATGAGCTCCGAGAGTCGGTGCACCGCCAACTGGTCGGCGGGCGGTTCGTAGCTCGCGTCCTCGGACACCATCGCCACGAAGTGCGCGAGCTCGGCGCGATACGACTGCATGAAGGCGCTCTCGCGCGCCGCCGCGCCGCGCGGCGTCACGTCGGTCGCCCTGCCGTTGAGCTCCTTCACGATGTGCAGCGGCGAGAGCTGCGCGCTCCCGCGAGTCGCGAGAACATCGAACCACCAGCGGTCCTCGCGATCCACGTAGTCCCAGTTGAAGTCGAGCGTGAGCGTCTTCCCGTCCGCAAATTCCACCAGCGCGGTGAGCGACTCCTCCACCGCGCTCGCGCCACGACCGCGCTCCATGTGCGCACTCACTCGCACCGGTTCGGGAAAGTCCGCGAGCCAGAGCGCCAGGTCGAGGAGCGGGAGCCCGTGCTCGGTGAACACTCCACCGCCCGCCTCGGCGCGTCGGTAGCGCCACCCCTCGGGCACCCTGCGCTGCTGGAAGTGGCCGGTCCGGATCCCCTGCAGCTTCCCGAGCTCGCCGCCGCGCAGGAAGGCGCCGAGTGCCTGCACGTCGGCGCGGAAGCGGTGATTGTTGCCGACGGCCACCTTGCGGTCGGCGCGCTTGGCCGCCGCCAGGATGCGCTCCACGCCGCGCCTGTCGAGCGCGAGTGGCCGCTCGCAGAGCACATGCACGCCCGACGCGAGCGCGGCGAGCACATGGGGCTCGTGCAGGTGGTTGGGCGTACAGACGATGACCGCGTCGATATCGGGGAGCGCGAGCAGGTCCTCGATGTCGGTCACCACATCGGGTGCACCGAAGCGCTCGGCCAGGGCCCGCGCTTTCGGCCGGTCGTTGTCACACAGAGCGACCAGCTCTGCGCCGCGAATTCGCGCGAGCGATGGAAGATGCGCTACCTGCGCGATCGCTCCGGCGCCCACGACTCCGATACGTACTGAAGGTGTCATCTCGCTCGCTGGAAGGTGCCTGGACGCGCTGATGTCCCCGACCTCAGTCGCCCGCCATCAGAGTGACGACGGTACCAGGGTAGTAGGTACGGAGAATCTCGCGGAAGTCCTGTCCAGCGCGCGCGCGCCCGATCGCACCCCACTGGCACATCCCGATGCCGTGACCGTAGCCGGACCCCCGCACCACCAGACCGCTCAGCGTTCCACGAGCGCCGCCGTCGCGCCTCTCGTCCACCGAAAAATAGGTGCTGTTGAGGATCTCACCACTGCTCGAGCGGAGCACGAAGCGAATGTCGTTCTCGCGGAGCGTATAGCGACCGCGGTCGGTGGTGATGATGAGATCGCGCACGCGGCCCGAAGGGGTGCGCGAGGCCACCTTTACCGACTTCGGCTTGCCGGGCCCGCCACGCGGCACCTGCACGTAATTCCTGAGGTAGCGATCGAGCGTGGAGCGCAAGGCCTGCTCCGTGAAGGTACGAGTCCAGCGGAAGCGGGGCGAGATGTCGCAGTAATAGCGATCAGTCCCCGGGATCCGGTCGCTCACCGGCACGAGGTACGGCTCGTCGCCAGAGCGCGGCCACACCTCGCTCGCGCGCGCCGTGCCCCCGCCGCAGGTGGAGTGATAGGGCGCATTCACCACCACGCCGTGGTACGTCAGCACCAGCCCCAGCGTGGCCGCCACGGCGGCATCGCTGAGCGGGGTCTCCGCCTTCACGCCGCCGTATACCTGGTCCATCACCGTGGCGACCATGTCGTAGAGTCGCGTGTCCGAGGGTGCGAGATGCGTGTATGCGTAGCTGCGCGCGGCCACCGCCTGCGCCTCCACCGCGGCCCGCTCCGACTCGGCCCGGTTCCCGATCTCCAGCGGCACCACGCCACGCAGATAGTTCTCCACGGCGAGGCGGTTGATCGCGCTCACCCCCTCGCCGTCGGCGAAGAGCCAGACCTCTCCCCGGTAGCTCTTTCCGTTCACGGTGATGAACGACCCCCGAGTGGCCGGCCGCGCGACGAAAGGTGCGGGACGCAACGACATCACCGTGCCGTCGGCGCCAACCGCGTGCAGCGCTCCACGCTGCGCTTCCACCGCCCACATCTCTCCCGCGCCGGCGCGTAGCAGCGTGCTCTCTCCTCCGGAGTCGTACAGCCGCCAGTCGCCGGTGCCGGAGATGGCCACTCTGCGCTCACCGCGCGCGAGCGCGATACGCACCGGCTGGCCGATGTCGAGCGACACTTCCGGCGCGGGCGCCACCTCGTCTATGGACCAGGGAGGCGGTGCCTCGCCCGGCGGACGCGTGGTGTCCCGCAGGATCACCGGCGCCTCGGGAAGCCCCGAGCGCGAACCCGTGCTGCACGCCGCGGCAGCCGCGAAGAGCACCGCGAGCGTCGCCGTCCAGCGCGCGGCGCTACGCCCGGGTCGCACGCAGGGCATCCTCGATGCGCTCGAGCGCGTCGTTTATCACGTCGTCGCCGTGCGCCGCCGACATGAACGCAGCCTCGTAAGGCGACGGCGCGAGGTACACGCCGCGCTCGAGCGCCGCGTGGAAGAAGCGCCGGAACAGCTTCACATCCGAGCGTTTCGCGCCGGCGAAGTCGCGCACCGGCTCGGCGCTGAAGAAGTAGCCCCACATCGTCCCCGCCGCGTCGGCGGTGAACGGGGCTCCGACGCGCGCGGCCGCCTCTCGGAATCCCTGCACGAGCCGGCCGGTGCGTTGCGCGATCCGCTCGTGCAACTCGGGCGTCAGCGCGCGCAATGTCGCGAGCCCGGCAGCCATCGCAAGCGGGTTCCCCGAGAGCGTTCCCGCCTGGTACACGGGCCCGGTCGGCGCTACGAGCTCCATCAGATGGCGTCGGCCGCCGTACGCTGCCACCGGAAGTCCGCCGCCTATAACCTTGCCGAGCGTCGTGAGATCGCTCGTCACGCCGAAGCGCTCGCGCGCGCCTCCCGGAGCCACGCGGAAGCCGGTCATCACCTCATCGAAGATGAGCAGCGCGCCCAGCTCGTCGGCCAACTCGCGGAGCGCCGGGAGAAATGCTGGATCGGGAGCGATGAAGCCCGCATTCCCCACCACCGGCTCGACGATGATCGCCGCGACGGTGGAGGCGTGCGCTTCGGCGAGCGCGCGCGTGGCGGCGATGTCGTTGTATGGAGCGGTGAGGGTGAGCTCGGCGAGCGACGCCGGCACGCCCGGCGAGTTGGGGAGCCCGAGCGTGGCCACGCCCGAGCCGGCGCGCACGAGGAAGGAATCCGCGTGTCCGTGGTAACACCCCTCGAACTTGAGGATCGCATCACGACGCGTGAACGCGCGCGCCAGACGCACGGCGCTCATCGTGGCCTCGGTGCCGCTCGAGACGAATCGGAGCATCTCGACGTGCGGCATCCGCTCGGCCACCAGCTCCGCCAGCTCCACTTCCAATTCGGTCGGGATGCCGAAGCTCGTGCCGCGCGCCATCGTGCGCTCGAGCGCATCGAGCACTATCGGCGGCGCGTGCCCCAGAACGAGCGGACCCCACGAGAGCACGAAGTCGATGTACTCATTGCCATCCACATCGCGGATTCGCGCTCCCTCCCCACTCTCCACGACGAACGGTTCACCACCCACGCCGCCGAAGGCGCGTACCGGAGAGTTCACGCCGCCCGGGATCACTTCGCGGGCGCGTGCCATGAGCCGAGCCGACTTCGTCGTGCGGCGACCGCTCACCGCCCGAAGCTCCCGTTCACGACGCCCGCCATCACGGGGAGCGATCGAGCGCGCGAGGGGGCACCGCCCGCCGCGGGCGCCTCGTGCACCACGCGCTCCACGCGAGCCGTGAAGTCGTAGTCGTCGACCACGTCCTCCACCGTGCACTCCACTATCGCGCCCACCGGCGCGGTGCCGAGCAGCGATGTGACGCCATCGATGTCGTCCGCCTGGCAGAGGAGCCGCGCCTGCGCGGGTCGATCGCCCTCCGCGGCGCGGTCCACGATGGCGCTCGTGCGCCGCCCGACCAGCCGCTCGTACCGCTCCGCCGTGATCGCTCGCTGCAGCTCAGTGAGACGCTCGAGGCGCTCGAGCTTCACCGACTCGGGGACATCGTCGTCCAGCTCGGCGGCGCGCGTTCCCTCCTGCGGCGAGAAGGTGAACGCTCCCACGCGCTCGAACTGCACCTCCTCGAGGAGATCGCAGAGCTGCCGGAAGTCGTCGTCCGTCTCGCCGGGGAAGCCCACGATGCAGGTCGTGCGGATGGCGATCCCCTCCATGCACTCGCGTACGCGCGCCACCCGCTCGCGGATCGTGCGCGCGCGCTCCGGGCGGCGCATCCGCTGCAGAACGGCGTCGGAGCCGTGCTGGATGGGGATGTCGAGGTACGGCACGATCCGCGACTCGCGCGCCATCACGTCGAGCAGCCGCGGCGTGATCCCGGCCGAGTAGAGATAGAGGAGCCGGATCCACGGGATCGACGTCTCATCGATCAGCGCCTCGAGCAGTTCCGGGAGCGCTATCCCGTCGCGCCGGTCGCGCCCGTAGTGCGCAAGGTCCTGCGCCACGAGATTGATCTCGCGCGCGCCCTGCAGCTCCAGGAGCTGTGCTTCGCGCACCACTTCGTCGAGCGGGAACGAGCGGTGCCGGCCGCGCATGAGCGGGATGGCGCAGAAGGCGCAACCGTGATCGCACCCCTCGCTCACCTTCAGGTAGCGCACGTGCGCGAGATCGCCCGAGTAGATCCGCACGCCCGGGTGGTCGAGGATGGGATCGGACTCGCCCAGTATTCCCCGCTCCTCTAGCTCCGGTACCAGGCGATCCACGTCGGAGGTGCCGAGGAAGAGATCGACCTCTGGAAGCTCCGCGGCCAGCTCCGCGCGGTGCCTCTCCACCATGCAGCCGAGCGCCACCACCGCCTGGCAGGAGCCCGACTCCTTCAGCTGCCCAGCGCGCACGATGGCATCTATCGATTCCTGCTTGGCCGCGTCTATGAAGCCGCAGGTGTTGATGACGATGACGTCGGCGTCTTCCAGGTCGCTCGCCGGAACGGCACCGTGCAGCGCGAGGCGCGCGAGATAGCGCTCGCTGTCCACGGTGTTCTTGTCGCAGCCGAGCGTGATGAATCCGACTTTCACGATTCCAGATGCACTGGGCGAGGCGGGAGCGGCGCGGCCGCTACCGGTAGTTGCCGAAGGTGAGCTCGACGCCGAAGTCGCGCGAGCGAAGGAGCGCGATCGCTTCCTGGAGGTCGTCCTTCGAAGGGGAGCTCACGCGCACCTGGTCACCCTGGATCGCGGCCTGCACCTTCTTAAGCTTCGCTTCCTTGATCGCCGCCGCGACCTTCCTGGCGGTATCCGAGTCGAGCGCAGTCTTGAGCTTGATTTCGCGCCGCACGGTGTCGCCGCCAGCGGGCTTGATCTCGCCCAGGTCGAGGTTCTTCACCGGCACTCCGCGCTTGATCAGCTTGGCCTGCAGCACATCGAAGAGCGCGCGCATCTTGTACTCGTCGTCGGCCACGAGCACGATCGCGCTCTCGGCGCGCTTGAAGTCGATGCTCGCCTTCGACCCTTTGAAGTCGTACCGCTGCGCGATCTCCTTCTGCGCCTGATTCACCGCGTTGTCGACCTCCTGCAGGTCGACGCCAGTGGATACGTCGAAAGAGTTGGTTTGAGCCATGGCGGGTGGATAAAGGAAACAGGAAACAGGAAACGGGCAACAGGAAACTACCTCGGGGGAGAGGGCCGTACCGCTGGGAGCAGGTACCTGTTTCCTGTTTCCTGTTTCCTGTTCCCTTCTGTCTCTCTCCTCGCCTCTCCCCCCATCAACCCAGAAAAGACTCCAGCGCCCTCGCCCGCGACACATGACGAAGGCGGGAAAGGGCCTTCTCCTTGATCTGGCGGACGCGCTCGCGCGTGATGCCGAGGAGGGAGCCGATCTGCTCGAGGGTCATCGGCTCCTCGCCATCTAGGCCGAAGTAGAGGCGGAGAATCTTGGCCTCGCGCTCCTTGAGCGAGGAGAGCGATTCCTCTATCGCCTCGGTGAGAGCCTTCTCGAAGGTCTGCTCGTCGGGCGTGGGATTGAGGTTGTCGGGGAGGTAGTCGAGCAGGCGGTTGTCCTCGCCAGGCGCGAGCGGAGCATCGAGCGAGAGGTGGGTCTGCGAGATCGAGATGGTCTTGGCCACCTCGTCCTCGCTGATGTCCATCTCTTCGGCGATCTCCTCGTGCGTAGGCTCGCGTCCCAGCTCCTGGAGGAGCGCGCTCGCGCGCTTCCCGATCCGGTGGAGCGTGCCCGCGCGGTTGAGCGGCACGCGCACGATGCGCGACTGCTCGGCGAGCGCCTGCAGGATCGCCTGCCGAATCCACCAGACGGCGTAGGAGATGAACTTGATCCCCTTCGTCTCGTCGAACTTGTGGGCGGCGCGGATGAGACCGAGGTTCCCCTCGTTGATCAGATCGGCCAGCGCGACGCCCTGATTCTGATACTTCTTCGCCACCGAGACGACGAAGCGCAGATTGGAGCGGACCAGCTTGTCCAGGGCATCGAGATCTCCCTGGCGGATTCGCTGAGCCAGTCGTGCCTCCTCTTCGCGTCCAATGAGCGGATAGACGCTGATGTCGCGGAGGTACTGGTCCAGCGAGCCCTCATCGTACGACGACTTCTTGTGCGTGGTCACTGCCATACGGACGGCGGCTCCTGCGATCGGGCAACTCTACCACGCGTCATCGCGCGGCACGGGAACGAACCGGATCCCGGTTCGACTGCGGCGTCGGGAATCAGTGGATGTGGGTCCCCAGTCGGGCCCAGCGCACGTCAGTCATCCACGGGTATTCGTGCGATGCGTCGAGCTTGTAGCTGTAATAGACGATCAACGGCTGGCCGGTGATCAGGGAGTCCGGCACGAAGCCCCAGTAGCGGCTGTCGTATGAGTTGTCCCTGTTGTCACCCAACACAAAATAGCTTCCTTCCGGGACGACCAACGGACCCCAGTTGTTACGGGATGGATGCCCACCGTCGCTGGCCTCCGCGCCCTTCACGAGGAAGTCGCGTTGCCAGCGAAACTCCTCGCCCGCGGGGTCGGTATTTGGTTCGGTGTGCAGCACGTAGTTTTCCTGCTGGAGGCTTCCGTCGAGATATACCAGTCCATCGCGCATCTCCACCGTATCGCCCGGCAGCCCGATGAGCCGCTTGACGAAGTTCTTGCTCGGGTCACGCGGCCACTTGAATACTATCACGTCGCCGCGCGCGGGATGGCGGAATGCCGGAAGGTGCTTGTTGGTGAACGGGATCTCGGCGCCGTAGACCGCCTTGTTCACGAGCAGGAAGTCACCCACGAGGAGGGTGTTCTCCATGCTCCCGGTAGGGATCTTGAACGCCTCTATGACGAAAGTCCTGAGCCCGAAGAAGAGTGCCGCCACCGCGACCACCGCGCGGGCGTAATCCCAGAAGACTCGCGCCTGCCAGTTCGTGCGGTTAGTGGCACGCAGGGCTTCCGCGCGCCGCTCTTCCGAGACGGTCCGGACGGTGGCGGGGATGTCGGCGGATGCGCGATCGCTCATGTACTGCTCAGCCAGGCGTCGGCGAGTGCTCGTGACGATGTGTGCTGCTCGAAGCCATGCGCGGGCCGGTCCGCGGACCGGTGCCAACACACGGCACTTGCTCAATTAAGTAAGACGCATGGGAAGCGTTATGCAAGAGTGTAGAGCCGGCGCGCGTGCACCGGCTCCTCCACACGGTCAGTCGGGCGTCCCGAGGTAAGTGTCGATCTGCGCCTTCTGCAGCTGCCCGGAGAAGTCCACGTAGCCGACCTTCGTCTCCGAATAGAACTCGTATACCTCCCAGCCGCCCTCGCGGTGCCCGTTCCCGGTCTGTTTGACGCCGCCGAAGGGGAGGTGCGCCTCGGCGCCGATGGTGGGAGCGTTGACGTAGGTGATCCCGTTATCCAGCTCGTTCAGCGCGCGGAAGGCCGTGTTGACGTTGCTGGTGTACACCGACGACGAGAGTCCGTACCTGACGTCGTTGTTCACGGCGAACGCCTGGTCGGCGGTGTCCACCCGTACCACCGAGAGCACCGGCCCGAAGATCTCTTCCTGCTCGAGGCGCGACCCTGCCTCCACGCGGGCGAAGATGGATGGCTCGAAGAAGTGTCCCGCATCGAGGCCCTTACCCTTCGCGCGGCGCCCACCGCAGAGGAGATCGGCGCCCTCCTTCTGACCGATGTCGATGTAGTGCTCCGTCTTCTGCACGGCGGCTGCGTTGATCATCGGCCCCACGTCGGTGCCCTCATGGCGGCCGTCGCCCAGCTTCAGCGAGCGCACGCGCTCGAGCAGACGACTGAGAAACTCGTCGTGGATTCCCGACTGGAGGATGAGCCGGCTAGTGGCGGTGCAGCGCTGACCCGTAGTCCCGAACGCGCCCCAGAGCACGCCCTCGAGCGCGAGGTCGAGATCGGCGTCGTCCATCACGATCTGCGCGTTCTTCCCCCCCATCTCGAGGGAGAGTCGCTTGTGCATCCGACCACAGATCTCGCCCACGATGCGACCGGTTTCGGTGGAACCAGTGAAGGAGATGAGCGGCACCGCCGGGTGCTCGACGATGGCCGCCCCCACCTCCTCGCCGAGTCCGTGCACTAGCTGGATCACCTCGGGAGGAAGCCCCGCCTCGAGCATGATCTCCACCAGCACGGTCGCGGTGTGCGGTACATCCTCCGCCGGCTTGAGCACCACCGAGTTCCCGCAGAGGAGCGCCGGGAACAT
>Ga0070679_100003302_pt1 | contig 14767 bp, 10 predicted proteins | sample KBSC63BmetaG_FD_65652 | JGI IMG/M metagenome (GOLD analysis project Ga0070679, IMG submission 65652) | Corn rhizosphere microbial communities from Kellogg Biological Station, Michigan, USA - KBS C6-3B metaG | ecosystem: Host-associated > Plants > Roots > Rhizosphere | place: USA: Michigan... | reverse complement strand
TTTATCTGCACCTGCATTTGCTGTTGGAGCAAGATTTGGAGCAGCATTTACGGTTACCTGAACCGTATCTTTTGCAATGGCTCCATTATTATCGGTTACTTTTAATTCAAACTGATAAGTGCCCTGCACTAATCCGGAAACAGTTGTAACTGCAGCAGATGAACTGACAATACTAAAAGCTGACGGGCCGGAAATTTTTGTCCACGAATATGATGAAATACTTCCGTCCGTATCCGTTCCACTTCCGGATAACGATACTGAGTTTGTTGGTAAGGTGACTGCTTTATCTGCACCTGCATTTGCTGTTGGAGCAAGATTTGGGACAGCATTTACGGTTACGAGGACAGAATCAGCGGCTGTTGCTCCCTGGTTATCTGTTACTGTTAATTTAAAAATGTAATTTCCTTGTATAAGTCCTTTTACCGTGGTTGAAGCCGATGAAGAATCCGCTAATGTTCCGGCATCCGGACCGGCAATTTTTGTCCACAAGAAAGATGCAATCGTTCCATCAGAATCTGAAGCAGTTGCTGAAAAGTTAATGGTGTTTACAGGTAAAGTAATTGTTTGGTCGGAGCCCGCATTAACAGATGGAGCTAAATTCGTTTTTAAACTTCCGTTTTTTATTAACACACATGAAGAATAAGGTTGAAGAGTAATACTTCCATTAAAAGGATTGCCTTTTACGTCCACGTAGTTTGCATCTAAAGAAATCGTTCTAATTTGACTTGTGTTATTGTATTCGAACCGAACATCGCTCAGGTCCGTAATTGTTTTTACGCACTCTTTCGAAGAGGCATCTTTTCCTGTTGCGGATTGCCACCCGGACAAACTCATATTCCCATTAATGTTAGTCTGCTGGCTTTTTATAGCTGTACTTGAGGAATTAACCTTCACATAATAATTAGAATCAATCGTACCGAAATTACTTACCTGATTGCCTGCGCCACTCTCAGCATAATAGTTTAAAGCATACTGGTATTGGTTTGTTGCAAATACGATGTTGTTAAGCACCTGATTATTATAAACGCTGTTAGAGAATTGATTCCCATTGCCATCCATACTCATTCCTCCATTTGCCCACATCACCTCTGTTCCTAATGCTCCGCAATTATAAATTGTATTATTGCGAATAAACAAATTGTTGGAGTTATGCAGATATAAGCCAGCGGTACGGCAATTGGCAATTGTGTTATTGGTTACCGATAGATTGTTTCCCAAATCATCGATATAAATACCCATAGCAAAGTAATCATTACCCCTTGAACCTCTTGGATTTCCTTCTGAGTTCAAAATAATATTTCCATCTATGACTTTACCTGTTTCATTTATAAAACCTGTATAGATTCCACCTGCATCCCCGCGAATTAAAGCAGAATGATTAACAAAATTATTACGCACCTGGACATTTACCCCTTTGAATTCAATACCGCAATAGGCACTACTATCAACGGTGTTGTATTGGATTAAAGAGTTAGGGCCATAAATAGTCATTCCTCCATTGGTATAATCATTTTGTTTGTAGGCGGAAATAATTCCTGATACTGAAATTGCATTGTTGGTTATCCTGAGATTCTGCACATCACCGATAGAAAATATTCCACCGCTTCCATTATTTGTAAAGGTGTCTCCGCTTATTGTTCCACTTTTTATACCTCCTCCGTAAAGAACCATTCCCTCTAAACCTGAATACGAAACATCACAATTGGTAACAGAGAAAGTTAAATTACCAGATATCCAAATTCCATTTGTATTAGCCCCAGTAAACTTTAAGTTGTCGACATTTACAGAAGTAACAGTTGGTACATTAGAATAAAAATTCAGTAACATATCAATGGTCGACACCTGCACATTGGTCGGTTGTGTAGTACTGTAAACAGACAATTTTTTTGTAGAAGGATTATAATACCATTCATTTTGCCGGTCGAGTGTCCGTATATCATTTTGAATAAAGAAGCCCCATCCATCTTCTAATGAACCTGCAACTCCATTGAAAGTGAGGGTAGTTGCACTTTGGCCGGTAATTACTTCCCTATGAAATGTCCATTGATTCATTCTAATAACGACATCTGCCCCTGTCCAGTTATTACCGTCGCTTAAACTACTACTTGTTATGGAAGAATTTCCTGCACCTGTTCCGGTATGAGATTGAAAATTAAAAAAGTTTGGAAGAAAAGGATAAGAAGCATCTGCATTCGGGTATCTTCCCATGGGTACACTTTGACCGTTTATTAGTACTGTTTTCAAATCAGATAAAGTTGAAACAGGGTTTGTACTTTCCCATATGTTACCACCTTTGTTTGTCCATGAGGTAACAGAAGTAAAACCTGTAATAACCGGTTTAGCGCCTGATCCATAGGAGCCATAAGTAATTGGTGTACTACTGCTGCCAGAAATGTTCACGACTATATTTCCATAGAAAGTGTCTCCTCTTCTGAAGAGTATCTGGTCTCCAGATTGAAAGGTAGTGGCATTTACTTTGCTTAATGTTTGCCAAGCCGACGAGGGATCTGTTCCCGAATTGCTATCGTTTCCGGAACTTGAGAGGTAATAAGTTTTAGCGTTTGCTGCAAGTGCCAACAGGACAAATGATAGCAGCAACACTGTTTTCATAGGTGTTTTCATCAGGATATCTAGGTTATGGATTAAAAGCATTCTTCACCGACATTAACACGGGATGAATGAGAAAAAGACATCTGTAGGTCAGGCAGAAATCTTTTTACTGAATGATAAACGACAAACTGTTGCTATTATTTTATGAGATTAGATTTGACGAATTATAAATTGGTGTTAATAACAAAGAATCGTTTTTCAGCCATTTTATTCATGGAATAAATGGCCGACAGTTAAAGTTGAAATTTGGGTAGCAAAGCTTTTTTATTGTTGATCGCGCTACATGCTGGCCGAATCAAATTTTATATCCGGTTCAAGGTTATAAATGCTTGCCGAGGCAGAAGCAAAGCGATGCAACGTTCCAGTACAAAGCTGACCTAATCACAGATTGATATTACGAAGGCGATAAGTAGCAAGTAAAGAGTACTTTAAGGGTTGCAAGCGACCTCCATGACGGATTCCAAATAAACAAATGCTGTTGGCACTGACATCCGGACGAATGGGATCTTCTATCGAAATATCGCAGGTGTTTAAAAATTGCAATGAAATAAAAAAGGGTGAAAACACCTTAAAAAATGAACAAATGTTTAAAGACATTTGGATTTTGGTATGAAATCATCGTATTGATTTATCACGACAAGGAGCAGTACAAATTTTTCGGGACTGCTTTATTTTTTAAATAACACCAAAACCGATCATAATACTTTAATAATACAAAAAATGCCTTAACGGAAAGTGGTTTTCACAGTTTATGAAGGAATCTTTCCGGAAACAAAAAAGCCGACGTTATGCAACTAACTCCTTATGATATTGAATGCCTCCACGCAGCACGCAATATGATCATGGAAAACCCGGAGCATCACTATACCATACAGCAGATTGCGAAAGCCTGCACCCTCAGTCCTACCAAACTGAAGAAGGGTTTTAAGATCGTTTTTGGGACCGGGCTTTTTGAGTACTTCGAAACCGCCAGGCTTGAGAAGTCGAAAGAGATGATGGCCGCCGACCCGTATAAATCCTTAAAGCAGATCAGTAAGGCCATAGGCTACAAACATCAAAATGGCTTCAACAGGGCGTTTAAAAAAAGATATGGCGTCACACCGAGGTTCTGGAGGAAGACACTAAACACTGTTCTTATATTTTCGGGCCAACTTTTCCCGTTTTTTGTAAACCTGCCGGCATTTATGACGACCTAATACCGGTTTAATAAGATAAACCACGATTAAAGCACTGCTGATCGAAGACCTCATATATTCGGTTGTATAAGGCGCGCCGGGTACATTCGCCCTTTCATGGCCGCTACTAAAATGCCATGATGTGCGGTTTTACTTAGCTCAACAAAAGAACTGACCGACAATGTAATACAAATACTACTTTTGTAGTTCTCATAAGCAGTTAGTTTTGGTAAAGTGCTCCTGTTCTCTACGGGAGCACTCTATTTTTTTGACCATTTCATTTTCATGTCTGCAATTAGGTGCCGTAACTAGACACCTTCTACTCCGAGGATAGTGGCGGTTGTGGTGAAATCGTGTCCGATTGGATAGATAATATGTCCAATCGGATAAATGATAAGTCCAATCGGATAAATTTTTACTTCTACTTTGCGGATGCGGGCTCTTCGACAGCCCTTCGACGGGCTCAGGATGACAGCCCTTCGACAGGCTCAGGGTGACAAATTAAATGTGATGGAAAAAGTGATTTCCTTTTTAAACAATCTGCATCCCTTATCCGGTTCATTAGAAGCCGAACTGAGGAATGCTTTTCGTTTTACGAGGAAGAAGAAAAATGATTTTCTCATTTACGAAGGAGAAGTATGCCATTATGCGTGGTACCTGCAAAAGGGGTTGGCACGATGTTATTATGACCGTGATGAACATGAAGTAACGACCTGGTTTATGGAAGAAGATCATGTGATCGTATTGTTTGAAAGCCTCTTCAGGCAAAAGAAAAGTATTTTCAATATACAGGCGCTGGAAGATTGCGAACTGTATGGCATCCGGTATGAAGACATACTGCATGTGCTGGAAACATACTCCGAAGCACGGTATATCCGCACAATAGTTAGCGACCGGTACAGCAAGCTGAAAGACATTCGTATCAGGGCTACCAGCATGCTCGGCCCCAAAGAGCGGTACAGCTATTTTCAAAAACATTTTCCTCAATTGCTTAACCGGGTAAAACTGGAATACGTTGCCTCATACCTTGACATGGATATACGCACACTCACCCGGGCAAGAAAACCGGAATAATACGGAAATAAAAGTTATAAAATATGGGCACGTGCCCATATTCCGGCCGGAAGTCCTTCCTACTTTTATACCGGCAAAAGAGCAATATGTGCTGCATATGGATTATAAAACAGGTACTGCAGACAGGCTTCAGGCGCCTCATTTACTCTTAAAAAATGAATCATGAAAAAGGAAACAACCATAAAAATTATTTGCACATTACTTGTTTTCTTATTCGTGTATGCTGCTATCAGCAAACTTACCGATTTTACCGGGTTTACTGCTGATATGAACAATCAGCCACTTCCCCGCTTTTTAAAGCCAATATTGGTATGGGCAGTGCCGTCAACTGAACTTACGATTGCAGCGCTTTTAATTTTTGATGCAACAAGGCTGGCTGGTTTATATGCCTCTTTTGTTTTAATGAGTGCTTTTACATTTTACACAGGCGTTGTCCTGTTGCATTTCTTCCAATACATTCCGTGCTCCTGCGGCGGAATCATAAAAAGCCTTTCATGGCCGCAGCATCTCGTGTTGAACCTGTTCTTTGTATCGATTGCTATAATTGGAATTCTTAAATACCCTTTAAAAACCAGAAATTATTAAACCGAATGATTGGTATAAAAATATTTCATGCATGAAAACAGGACAAACCGAAAACCTGCAGAAAAGAGTAGGTACCATTTTCTAATTAAATTTTATTTTTTATGAAAAAAATTAAATTGGTTCTTTTGTCGGCAGCAATAGCGGCGGCGGCCAGCGCTTTCACCACAAAGCCTACCGCTGACGAATATGTAAAGGACAACGGAGTCTGGACATTAAAGTCCATGGCGAGTGGCCAATGTATCACACAGGTGAACAGCCATTGTACCTTTTTGCTGAACGCGGGCGCTACCCAGCCTTACCAGGATAGTGATTTTACTCCCGACGATCAAAACCGATCATGGATTCATACTCCATAAGAACAAAATGAGTAAACTGTTACCAGCCGGTAACAGTTTACTTTTCAATTTCACTTCGATACCATTTCCGCTTTTAAAATGAGATCTATAAATTTCTGATCAGTTATTTCATCTGACGGCCGCGTTGGTTTTGATATAAAAGTCCTCTGTTGCTTATCAATTATTATTAATTCAGGACAACCAATGATGTTGTAGTGCTTTGCCAGCGGATGATCAAATGCTGCTCCCTTTGTGTATAAATTAATTTCATTTTCACCCGTATATTTTCCGGAAGCGATTCCTTTAAGGAACTGATCCTTATTTGTGTCCAGATTTACTGAAATAAAGACAACCGCACTGTCATTTTCAAAAACACGGCGGATATTCTTCATTCTTTGTTCGAGTATAGCACAATAACCACAGCCCCTAAACCAAAAATCCAGAACAACCACCCTTCCTTTAAAATCGTCTAATGCTATTTTTTTATCTTCCGAAGTAAAGAGTGTAAAATCATAAGCTTTTATAGCCGGGTTCATTGCGGCTTTTAAGTTGTTTAAGTAGTTATGAAAATACCAGCTTTGCGTTTCGGTTAAAGCTGTATCTAATTTCCGTATATCACTTTCGTTTTGAGGGCGGTAAAACAAACCGAAACTGAGTGCCAGCAATCTTTCTTTTAAAGGTTGCCCGTATCCCTTTCCGGCAATCCTTGCAAGGGAAAGCGGATCATAGGACGCGGTGAAATGTTTTTTTAGTAAATAATCTCTAAACTGAATTTCCCGCATTGCTTTGTACAAAAGATAATCGGGTGCGCTGCTGGATTCTGCAAGTAACTTATCATCGAAATCCCGCGGTAACCTGCAGTCTTCCAGGTCGTGAAAAAAGATGATTTGGTCGTTCCTGTCAGTAGAAGCTTCTGAAGAATCATAATTAAAATCAAGGGAAAGCGATTTGTATTGGTTCAACAAATTTTCACTGATGAGGTTCAGACGAACCTGTTCGTACACCCTTTTTTGCAATTCCGGTTTAAACCTGTCAACAATATCCAGTTTTAGTTTTAGCAGGGAATCTGACTTTTTCTTCCTGTACCTGTTAAAAGCCAAATCAGTGTTGTTATTTCTAAAGGAAAGTAATTCTTGTTTTGTAAAATTTATTTCCGGTACCTTTTGGATCTTATACTGGCAAATAAATTTTGCAGCTCCTTTTCCTTTAAATATCAGCGTATCTTTTTTAACCGTAACATCAATACTGTCACCGGGAACTACCAGGAACAATCTAAATAATGTCTGGTACCGGCCGTTATTCTTCAGGTAAGCGGTTATATAGGAATGAGGAAATTGAAGAGTTGCCTGAAGCGCAAATTTATTATCATGCACCGCAACGTTATATTCAGTTGCATTTGAGTTCTGCCAAAAAAAACTAAAATACGGATGCAGATAGAATACTATGGAATCTCCGGGAACTCCTTCAACAGAGCCGTTTATGTGAATTGACCGCGTATCTGCTTTTATGCCTCCTGCAAAAAATGCAGCGAAAATGAACAGAACCACAACAAAAACTTTACTAAACCTTGATTTGTCTTCTTTCATTGTATGAGCTTTTAAAGTTTGAACATTATTACCGTGGATTTTGTTGCAGGCCACTCAGTTTTACTTCGTCGGGTGGTATTGGATAAACATACCTGTTATCAGCCGGAGGAAGTTTATAGACAGTACCATTGAGCAAGCGGGTTAATGTAACAGATCTTGCTGGCTCTGTGTTCAACCTTCGTAATTCCTGCCAACGCAAATTGCCTGTAAATGGCAACTCTTTTCTTCTCTCGCTGATAATAATGTCTATGGCTTCCCCTGTAGTTCCTGCATTCAAAGGTGTAAAGGAGCCGGTTATGTACCTTTTAGACAGCAACTTGTTAAGCACGTCCATGGACTGTGGCAGATTTCCTAACCTTGCATTGGATTCGGCATTAATTAGCATGATCTCATTCGTCGCTATTCCGGCAAACAAGGGTACAGATCCTGAGTAAGCGCCGGTAAAAAGATGATCTTGCCCGCTGCTAACGAAAAACATTGCCCGCCTGAGGTCAGCAGCCTGATATGACTGATATCGCATTGTATCTACCTTCGGGAATACACTTATACTATAAATAAGAGCGGTACTGTAAAAGGTAATTTCTGGATTAACGGGCTGGAGGCCTGGCAATTTGAAATACGCATTAGAATCAAGACTGTTAAAGTCGAGCAAAGAATTTCTTTTTCCCAAATACTTTTCTGACCATGAAAGACTTTGATCGTATTGCCGCCGGTTAAAATATACTCTGGCCAATAATCCTTCCACTGCTGCCTTTGAAGGCCTTGTAAGATAAAGCGGCGTTTCCGGTAATAATGTTTCAGCCTCCTTAAGATCTTCTATGATCTTATTATACGTTTCCTGAACAGAACTTCTTTTGGAAGCCACATTTACATCTGCTGCAAGCCGTAAAGGAATGCCTGAGTCGGAGGAAGCAGTTGCAGAATCCCATGGTTTTGCAAATAACTCTGCGAGGTCATAAAAAACATACGCCCTGTAAAATAAAGCACTGCCTTTTACATTGTTGTACTGATCCTGCTGAACCGCAGACGGTGTTATATTATTTAAGCCTTCTAAAACGATATTGGTGTACGCAACTGTTTTATAGGCTGCATCCCAGTCGACGCAGGTGGCCCCTTCAAATATATCCGGAGCCCATATATACGCATTGCGTTCTGCCGACGTAAACGCCCCCTGCCATGAACTATAAGTAAGGTAATAATTGTCGGAACCGAGGAAACCAAGCTCGGGATAATTAAAATTCATAACCTCTGTATTATCAAGAATGGCCTGCAGGTCACTTAGAGATTTTGGAACCAGATCAGATTTATTTGATTTTACATCAAGCCAGTCATGCTTATTGCATGAAGTAGCTGTGGCAACAATAAAAATGAACAGCAATATTTTTTTCATTTCTTTTAGTTTGAGCTTTTAAAAATTGGCTTTTATACCAAATGCAATCGTTTTGGGAGCAGGATAAATGCGCCCGGTGCCGCCGTTATCAAGGTAGTCAGGGTCGATGCCGCTTTTGTTGGCTCTCCATAAAATGCCCAGGTTGTTGGCATATACATACAGCCCTAAATGACTGAATGGAAATTTTTTAAACCTCATTTGTTCCAGATCGTAACTCAGCCTGATGTCCTGTAACCTTATGTGATCGGCCTTTTCTATAAGTACTTCTGAGCCATGATAAAAATTATTACGATTTACATCGCCCGGGTAGGTAACAGATGGGACGGAAGTATGCTTTTCATCTCCGGGCTGTTGCCACCTGTCTGCGAAATCTGCGTTTACAGTGCTTCCGTTAATAACCTGGCTATAAATAAGAGAAGTTGAGGATTTCCTAAAGTAATATCCCCCTTTATAAAGAATGTTGGCTGAGATACTAAATCCTTTAAAGGAAAAGGTGTTACGGATTGAACCGAAAACTGTAGGCCGGGAAGAACCGCTAAAAACAAGACTATCTACAGGAGTGCCGGAAATTATCGCCTGGTAATCTGTGCTGGGCTTGCCGATAAGGTAACCTATGGGATCTCCGGTCTGAGGATCGAGGCCTCCCCATTTATAGCTGTAAACACCATATAACGGTTTGCCCGGAATTCCGATAAGGCCGGTATATTCTATTGTGCCAACAGAATTATACCCGGTTAGGCTGGCAGGCAAATAGTTGTTGTCGAAAGTGATGACCTTATCTTTAATAAAGCTGATCAGCAGCGTAGTGCTCCACCTCAGCTTTTTATTAATGTTGGTACTTGTGAGAGATAGGTCTATTCCTTTTGTTACCGTTTCAGCGGCGTTCCCCTTATAAGATGTAAATCCGGTAGAAGGGGGAAGGGGCGCATTTTCTATAAGATCCGTTCCCCGTTTGCTGTAAATTTCAAATGTGCCGTTAAGGATACTTTTGAAAGCTGAGAAATCAAGACCGTAATTAATGTTGCGGATCTTTTCCCACCTGAGATCCTGATTTGGCGGGTTATTGATGGATGCACTCATTGCGCCGGTGGTATAATCTGTTCCCAGTGATGCGGTAAGATATGCGGAACCATTATAGACGTTTCCATTATAGCCATAAGTAGCCCTTGCTTTTAATAATGATAACCAGGGGATATGGTAAAACTTCTCGTTGCTTATTGTCCAGCCAATGCCTGCAGACCAGAAGGGTGTTATCTGGTCGTTTGTCCGTACACCAAAAATATTGGCACCGTCCTGTCGTGCGCTGGCAGAGATAAGATACCTGTTATTGAATGAGTAAGCTGCATTGGCAAAAAGAGACAAAAATCTCTGGGTAGAACCCGACACGTCGGTGGTAAGTGGTTGTACAGTGCCAAAACCTGCGGGGTTTATGGGAAAGTATGAATTGAAATCAATATTGGATACAGAGGTTCCGAGTTCGTCATTATACCCAAAAAGACCATATCCGTCATAGATCGTCTTCACCTGCCTTATTTCATAACCCGCAATCGCATTAAGCTGCCCGCTTTTTCCCAATTGGTTTGCGTAATCAAGTTGTCCTCTTACATTCCAGGACACCATTGAATTGCTGCGTTTGGTTAAAATTCCGCCCGGCGGAATATGGTATGTGAACGTACCTGTTACCGGATCCAATACAGCGTAACGGTTTACCAGGTTCCTTGCCATGTAAGATTCAGGGCTGTAATAATTGCGGGTGCCGGCATCCTGTTTTTCATACTGGAAACTTACTGATGCTTTAACATGAGCAGGCAACCGGTAACTTATATTACTGCGGAGAATAATGTCACCAATGTTTGAGGTGTTATCCGCATTTTTTATTTCATCAAGGGGACGATAGTGCCAATCAAGATATCCAATGTGCTGCATGCTATCTACGTAGGTTGAAGAATAATCCCTTACGATCGGCAGGGCATTTCCGGCAGCATCTTTAAAGCTTGCGTAAGGATAAACGGTTCCGTATTTGCCGCCGGTTGTAAGCGTGCCAAACGCATCAGCTGCTGTATTAAAAACATTTTTTACCTGCGTGTACATAATGCCGGTAACGATCTCGAGGCTTTTAACCGGTTTAAAGGTGTTATAACTGTTCAGGGTAATGCGGCTGTTATTGTCTGCCACCAGGTTTTCAAGGCCCTTGTCGTATCCGAAGGAGAAGAAATAGGTGGCTTTTTCTGTACCGCCGCTCAGTGATGCTGACTCCTGGAGTTTCGTGCTTTTGCGGTAAACGTATTTTGAAAAATCATTCCTTACATCCAATGTTTTTAATGCATTTATTTGTGTTGCTGCTTCTGCATCGGACAGCAAACCTGCCCTCTGCAAAGAAAATATCTGCACTGCCGGGGAAATGGGTGGCATTGCATAACTTTTAAGGTCGCGGTCGAAATATCCCTTGTCAAACAGGTATTTTTCTGCGTTAATAAAACCGGGTGCGCTTAAAAAGTAAGGTGAATAAAAAAGATCAGGCTTTTCTCCAATTGTAATATTGCTTGTCACTTCAACAGAGAGTGGCTGGCCTGCCTGTCCTTTTTTTGTTGTGATAACAATTACACCGTTACCCGCCCTGGATCCCCAGATAGAAGCTGCTGCTGCATCTTTAAGAACTGTGATGCTTTCAATATCGTTGGGGTTGATATTATTAATATCGCCTTCATAAGGAAAATTATCCAGGACAATGAGGGGGTCGGCGCTGATATTGGCATCCAATGAACTTCTGCCCCTGATAGACATACCGAGTTTTTCATTTGACATCCTGGAAGCATTGGCAAGGTTGCCTGCATTGAATATCAACCCGCTTGTTACGCCTTCCAGCCTGTCGAGAATATTCGTACTTATCCTCCTGTTTAAAAGCTTGTTGTCTATCTGTACAAAAGAACCGGTGGCTCTTTCTTTAGGCAATGATTGGTATCCGGTATTTACTACTACCTCATCTAACTTAACCGTAGTATCCTGTAAAGTAATGATGAGCGATGAAGAAGTATTTTTTGATACGGGAATTGTTTGTGAGAGAAAGCCTACATGGCTTACGGTAATTTCGTCGTTTGAATCGTAAAGTGGAATAGAAAACGCCCCTGACGCGTTGGTATAGGTAGTTTGCTTTTGGTGACGTAAAGAAATGGTTGCATCTGCGACGGGAGCGTTGCCGGATTCAGAAATCACCTTGCCGGTAATGAGGATGCCGTTTTGTGCACGGGCAGAAAATATGGGCAATAGCATGGCCACTAACCCAATTAAATATTTCATGAAACATAATTTTGGAATAAAAAAATTGGTTACATAAAACCGACAACGGCAGCCCGGCCATGGCGCCATAGGCCGCCGTTTGCTTTTATACGACACATGAAAAAAACGCATAAAAGCTATCGGGAAGGCGTGTATCGTAACTGCATAAAAAGGACATAACGGTTACGTACACACGCAATTAATTAACCTTACTCGGGATTGCGTTTGATTCGTGCATAATGCAATTGGATGAGGCTTTCTGCCTCATTCGCAATATGCCATTGGCCTAAATGCAGAAAAAGAGGGGTGCAACGGTACTCTTGAAAAAGTACACTGTTTGGTTTTTCAAAATTCTCATTAATGCATTTATATACTTCGAAGAGATAATGATGAAAATAATAGAAAATTACTTTTAGAGTGATTCGGCCGGAAAGAAACAGGGATACTAATTCCGATAAATAGTTGAATAAATATCTTTCTTTAAATAATAAATATCTCTCTTTAAATATTGGAGAGTGGTCTTCTTTTTTCCCATTATTTGAATTTGAAATGTTGACGTTAGTAGTGATAAAAAGTTTCTTTTCACAAAAGTTCTTTAGCAGCAAAAGAAACTTCTGCCTGCTGCTAATAACAGGGAATAAAACGCCATTATATCGTTTTCGTTTATAACGCATCGAAAATTTAGATGCGTTTTTGCCTGATAAAGGCGGCAGGAATTGTCTATAATATTTTATAAACAATAAGGCCGGAACTACCGCTTCCGCCACAAGGGTACGATCAAGAACCCCGCTCTTCCTTTCGGTTGAGCTAACTTTTCTTTTTCAAGAAAAGCTGTCCGCAGATTAAGTAATCCCAGCCCTATTGTGCTAATGTACAACAAGGACTGGGAGTTTAATACTTAAATCATCGCGGACACTAAAAATTGATCGTTTCTGTGGCAAATGATCAAGCAAAAACCTCTTTATTTTTTTTAAGTTTTGCTTAGTTAAAAACTAAATTCAGCATAAAGATAAATATCATTTAACAAATACCCAAATATTTTATGCTTTTTATTATGTGAATATAATCATGGTTTGCTGCTATTCAAAATTCTGTAAATGGCGGTAAAAAAATACAAAACACAAATCGAAAGTAAATTTGGTGAAAGACTTAAAAAATACAGAATCAAGCGGGGTTATACCACTGTCGAAGAATTCGGAATGATTTTTAACAATGGGAAAAGACATAAAGATTTTTCCGCTTACGAAAAAGGTAAGAATATTAGGTACGATACTCTTTTTAAGTTTTGCTTTTATTTAAAAGCAGAAGTAACTGATTTCTTAAACTTTAAGATTAAAATAATGCCAGAAGCTGAGGTTTTCAATAATATGCTTGATTGGAAAGATTATGCAGAAGAAAAACATTTGACATTTATTGAAAACATTAAATTCCTAAGAAAGCTATCTGGATTAAGCCAACTTGAAATAGAAGATCGTTTAAATATGCCAAGGGAAAATATATCTAATTATGAAAGAGGAATTATAAAACCAACACTCATAACTATGGATGCTTTTGCGAATGCATTTGATCTGGAGATATGGCAATTATTTTTGAAAAAAGACACTGAATAAATCTTACGAATTATCAAAAGAGGGGTTCAAATATACATATCAATAATTTCGTTTGTGCATTAACGTTATGCTTGTTTGGCTTTGCAGTAAACGGAGAAATAAGGCGCATTTATATTTCCTCTTTTAAAAACGGAACGTCAAATGATAATTGCGTTTGTGCAGGCCGTTATACAGAATTAATATTTCAGATAACTCATAAATTTATTAGGGTTGAATAAATTCGTTTGTACATGACTGTTATATTTAATAGTTTATAGAAATCGAAGTAATATTGAGGATTTTTGTTTTTACAATTCAGGATTGAAAATTCATTCGTGATAACTTTCATAATTATTCATGCTCGTAATGACGTACTTATGAAGTTTCTCGTTCTTACATGGGATTGCTTCATCGCGGGGTGTACTTCGGTAAACGATAAGCAATTAGAAGGCGATTCGCAATGACGTACTGATGGTGTTTCTTCTCTTAATAGTGAGATTGCTTCATGCCTGAGTGTATTCGGTAAACGATAAGCAATCGGGAAGGCGATTGGCAATAACGTACTGAGGACGTTATTGGTTCTTAAATGAGATTGCTTCATCGCCCTGTGTATTTGGTAAACGATAAGTAATGAGGAAGGCGATTCGCAATGACGTAATGAGGACGATATTCGTTCTTAATCGGGATTGCTTCATCGCCTGAATGTATTCACTACAAGATAAGCAATTGAGAAGGTGATTCGCAATGACGTACTGATGGAGTTTCTCTTCTTAATAATGAGATTGCTTTATCGCCTGAGTGTATTCTCGGTAAACGATAAGCAATTAGAAGGCGATTCGCAATGACGTACTGGTCAAAGTCAATCAATTTGTATCATTCTATTAAAGGCAATTCATATCAAATTGTAGCAATCTGAACTTCCGCGTCCCAAAATAATTTAATTTAAATCATTTCAGGAGGGTTTTAATCAAGCAGAAATTCGCGAACCTCGTCTTCACCCATTCCTGTGAATTTGCAAAACTCCTTCACGGTTACAAAAGCGTCTTTTGGCTTTTTGTTTTGCTGACGGATGCGCTGCAGCAGCTTCCGGGCTGCCCTGATTTTTCTGCCTGTAATATTTTCCACATCCTTTGCATAGATCACGATG
>Ga0070679_100003301_pt1 | contig 14768 bp, 10 predicted proteins | sample KBSC63BmetaG_FD_65652 | JGI IMG/M metagenome (GOLD analysis project Ga0070679, IMG submission 65652) | Corn rhizosphere microbial communities from Kellogg Biological Station, Michigan, USA - KBS C6-3B metaG | ecosystem: Host-associated > Plants > Roots > Rhizosphere | place: USA: Michigan... | reverse complement strand
TAGCCAGTCGCGCCGCCGCATCACGATCGCTGCCGCGCCGTCAGAGTGTCAGCAATCGCCCGGCGGGAGCGATGGCCCCCGGCTTGGCCTTAGCGTCAATCTTGAAGACGGCCGTACGGCCATTGAAGCTGACGCGGTAGACTCCGCCAGCCGCGAGCGCGCGGCCGTTCCGGGCGAAATCGTAGAAGGCGCCGCGCAAGAGCTGCGCCGGCGTGACATCGAGGGTGAGCGGTGCGCTCGGCTTGTCGAGCCGTTCGACCAGCAGCGTGCCGGCGCCGCGCAGCTCCACGATTGGACTAAGCCCGAAGATCGTCCGCTCGGCCACGCCGCTGCGCGCCGCACCCGGCTTCGGCGGGGCGCGGAAGACGACGACGCCACTCTTCGCCGCCTGATCGGCTGTCAGGCGCAGCTTGCCGCCGTCGCATTCGATCTTCTCGCGGCCGACCGTTCCACCGGCGACGTTGCTCTGCTCGGCGCCGATGGTGACGGTCCCGCCGGTGATCGTCTCGCGCCAGCACGAGCGCAGATAGTCGATCACGAGGCGGTCTTTCGGCGCCAGGCGGATCTCTTGCCCGGCGGCAAGATAATCCATGAACTCGACGCCCGCCGCGTTGCCGCTGACATCCTCGACCAGCGCCACCGGATCGCCGGCGGCGGCCGGCCCGGCGAGGCAAGAGAGTACGGCGATGGCGGTGATGATGCTGGGGGACCGTTTCACGGCTGCTCCTATCGGTATGCGCCCGGCAAGAGGGACGCGGCAGGCGTCAAGCACCACCGTCGCCGACCAGGGAGAAGGGCGCCCAGAAGATCGGATGGGCGTAGGAAAACACGGTCCGCTTTTGCGCATCGACGAGACCATTGCCGTCGATGAGGCCGAGCATCGCCTGCTGCAGCGCCACGGCACGGCTGAGGGCGGGGTCGGTCGCCTGGCGGTGAAAGGTGTCGGTGGTCAGCGTCCTGGCCGAGCTCGTCTCGACAGGCCAATTGGTCACCAGCACGGCGCGCGCTCCGGCGTAGAAGAAGGCGCGGCCCAACCCCGATACCGCCTCGGCCCCCGCCCCGTCGGCCGTCGCCGTATTGCAGGCCGACAACACGACCCAATCGGCGTCGAGCTTGAGGCCGAGGATCTTGTCCATCGTCAGCAGCCCATCACCGCCACCGCCGACTACGCTCGGCGCCGACAAGGCCAGCGCCGGCTGCGTCAGCCCATCGAGGTCGCCCGGCACCAGGCCATGCGTCGCGAACATGACGACACGGCGATCCACCAAGTTCATCGTCCGCACCTGGTTCTCGGTCGCCTGCGCCCCGAGGAAGACATCGGCGGCGGGATCGGCCTTGAGGGCGAGCGCGATTGAACGCACCTCGTCGGCGGTCTCCGGGAGCCGCGGCAACTGCCCGATATCGGCGCTGTCGGCGCTCTCCGTCTTTGGCACAGCGCGGCGGACAAGACGCATGCCGCGCGTCTGCAACCCGGCGGCCTGTACCGACGCCGCGGCGACCTGCATCGGCTGGCTCTGCTCGGCGCGCGCTTCGGCGGCCTCTTGCGGGTTGAACCAGGGATCGCCGAAACCGACGAAGGCCCGCCGCGCCGCCTTACCCGCCGGCAAGGCGCGCAAGGTTGCCAGCGAGGCGACCGAAGGCAGTTGCGTTATCGCCACCTTGCGGATGAGGAACGGCACCGTCTTGTAGTTCGCGAAGAGCGCCTGCCCCTCGACGTCGGGGCGCAGCGTCGTCGCCTCGCTGACCAGCAGGCCGAAGGGCAGTTGGCCCAATGCCTTGTGCGGAACGACGAGAAGGCTGGCCGCACCCTGCCAGCCGGCGGCGACCGGGGCGAGGAGCGCGGCATAAAGGCGATTGGCCGTGGCCACGTCGAAAGGCGGAATCTCGCCGACGGTGCTGGCGCTGGGATCGAGCGCGCGCCGCAGGTCCTTGACCGCCGCGTCGATCTCGGCGGAACCGAGCTTCGCTGTCGCAAAGGCGACCGGTCCGGCCTTGCCGAGCGCCCAGACGAACGTGCGGTCGGCGCCGACATAGGTGGTCAAGAGCGCCTCGCCCGGCCGCAGCGAAGATCGAGCCTGCTCGACCGTCGCCGGGCGCGGGTCGATGAGGTTGGCATAGTCCGGAAAGTGCCGCTCGATCTCCTCGCGCACCGCCGCGCGCGCCGTGCGCAGCTGATCGATGCGTGTCCGCAGCGATTGCACCGCGCCGGCATCCTGCTGGTCCGGCGGGCTCGCCAGGACGTTCGACAACAGCCCTTCGAGCGCACCGATCTGCTTCTGCGCGTCCTGTTCGCGGCGTGCCAGATCGGCAAGCGCCGGATCGGTGACCGACGTGCGCGCCGAGGCCGCCGCCAGCGCCCGCTGGACCGACTGTCCGCGCGCCGCATCGGCCAGACGGAAGGCCTCGACTGCCGCCTCCTGCGTCGGATTCGAATCGGCGAGCAAGCCCATATAGGATTCGAGAATAAGCTGCAGCCTGCGGTCGCGGGCGCCGGCGGTGTTTTCGTCATCGTCGGCCTGCCGCGAAACTTGCAGCAGGATCGGCACGGCGGCACGGAAGGCAGCCAGTGCTTCGGCCCGCTTGCCATTCGCGACCAGCGCCATCGCCAGGAAGCCGCGCGCCTCGGCGGTGTCGTAGTGGCGCTCGCCGAGCTTTCGCAGCCTGATGTCGGCAGCGCGCTGCATGATCGGCAGCGCCTGCGCGGGGTTCCCGGTCTTCAGCTGAACGAGCCCGAACGTCAGATTGCCGTCGAGAAAGTGATCTCGCATCCCGTCGCCGGTGGCGACCTTCGCCAGCTTGTCGAAGGTCGTACGTGCCTCGGTCCAATGCTCGCGGTCCGTCTGCGCCAAGGCGACGCCGGAGAGCGCCAGCGCGAGGCTCCCCGAGCCGGCGCCCGACCCAGTATTCTCAAAGATATCGACCGCCGCCTTGGCGAGCGTTTCCGCATCGCTCGCCCGGCCCTGCTCCTGGACGATGAGCGCGAGCCGGGAAACGGCGCCCCCCACCTCCGGCGAGTAGCGGCCATAGCGGGCCAGAAGGTTCAGCAGCGCGCGACGCTGCTCGACCTCGGCCTCGGCGAGGCGGCCCTGGCGCAATAGCGTCATCGCGTGCACGGTGCGCATCAGCTCGACGCTCCGCTCCATTTGGCCGCGCGGGAACATGTTGCGGCCGACGACCCGCATCTGGTCATAGTGCGGAATCGCCCGCTCTTCGCTGGCGACGGCAAGCCGAGCGGCACGCTCCGCCTCGGCATAGCGACCGGTTTCCTGCAGAATCATCGATCGTGAGGTCTCCAGGAGGCTGCGCCAATGGTCGCTGAAGATCGGCCAGGCACGCGCCGCTTCCTTTGGCAGCGAGTCGAAGATGCCTTGCGCCTCGGTGAGCGCCCGCTCCGCGCCGGCGATATCGCCGGTGAAGAGCCGCGCTTTAGCAACAAGCCCATAGTCGCCGATATGCTGCCCGCCACTGGATTTTTGGGCGGCCAGCAACTCCTCGGCGATAGCGAGCGCGGCCTTGCGGCTACCGGCGCTAAACTCCGCCTGGACCAGCGCTTCAAGGCTGCGGGTGATATCGATATTTGCCGCACGGCCCTGCTTCAGGGCTTCCCGGAAATCGGCAACGCGCTGCGTCGTACGCCCGAGCTCGGCGGCGGCGAGGCCGCGATCGTAATAGAACCGTGCCAGCTCGCCCGGTGCGGCTCCCGCCGGCGGCTGGCGATCGGCCGCGGCGCGGTTGGCGGCGGCCTTGGTCGGATCGGGCTTCTGTTCATCGAGGATCGCCGTGATGTCGGCGATGCTGCGGGGCGGCGCCGTGAAGTCCTGACCCTGGAAAGCGGTCGTGATCTTCTTTGCCTCGTCCAGCGAAACCGAAGCCTGCTGCTGACAGCCAGCGAGGAGCATCGTCGAGGCGACAACGAGGTGGCAAAATGTGCTACGGCGATCCATCCCGTCCCGCGGTCGGAAGGCTTCCAGTCATTCAACTTTAGCGCAATACGCGCCGGACGACAAGATCGTCCCGGCTCAGACCGGCTTGAAAGAGCGGTCGATGGCGACGTCGATGAGGACCGGCCCGGTGCTCGCCAGCCCGCGGCGTAGCTGGGCGAGCGCCTCTTCGACCGTGCGCGCCCGCTCGGCGGCGACGCCGAGCGACCGGGCGAGGCCGACGAAATCGACGGCAGGGTCGTCGAGATCCATGCCGACATAGCGGTCGGTCTGCGCGGCATGCGCCTTCAACGCGTTGGTGCGCTGCTTGAGAATGCGATAGGACGAGTTGTTAAGAATGATGAAAACGACGGCGATGCGGTCATGCGCCGCCGTCCACAGCGCCTGGCAGGTATACATCGCGCTGCCATCGCCGATGAGCGCGACGACGGGCCGTTCGGGCTGGGCAAGCTTGACGCCGATCGCCGCCGGCAGGCCCCAGCCGATGCCGCCGCCGCGCAACCCATAGAAGCTCCGGTCGTCGTCGCTCTTGAGAAACTGGCGCAGCCCGAAGCCGGAGGAGATCGTCTCGTCGATGACGATCGCCTCGGCCGGCAACGCCTCGCCGATCGCCTGCAGCAATGCCAGGGGACGGATCGGCTGCTTCCCGGCATCGGCGCGCGCCTTGGCAACCAGCTCGGCGCGCTGTGCCGCGATCGTCTTGCGCATCGCCGCGAGCCGTTCGCCGGCACGCGCCTTCTGCGCGCCGCTCATCCGATCGGCGGCGGCGGCGGTCAGCTCGGGCAGGCTCGCCTTGGGATCGCCGAGGATGGCGACGCGCGCCGGATAGTTCTTGCCGAGCTCCCAGGGATCGTTGTCGAGCTGGATGATCGGCAGATCGTCCGGCACGGGTTCGGTCTCGGAGGGCAAAGACAGGGTGAAGAGATCGCCGCCAACCGAGAAGAGCAGATCATGTTGCCGCAGAATGTCGCGGATGACGCTCTGCGTGCGAACCATCGCGCCGCGGAACAGGGGATGCGAAGCGGGAAACGAGGCGGTGCTCGGCACGCCCTCGGCCCAAACCGGCGCGCCGAGCAGCTCGGCGAGGGCGACGATCTCGGCATGTGCGCCGCTCTGCGCCACCGCATCGCCGGCGATGAGCACCGGCCGCTCGGCGGCGGCAAGCAGCTCGGCCGCCGCCGCGATGGCCGCCGCGTCGCCACGCAGCCGGGGCGCAACACGGCTCGGCGCGCCGAGCTCGATGTCGCCTTCGGCATTCAGCACATCGGCGGGCAGCGACAGGAAGACCGGGCCGGTGGGCGGCGCCAACGCCGTCTTGGCGGCGCGGTGGACGGCGCGCGGCAAATCGGCGAGGCTGCGCACTTCTGAGGACCACTTGACCAGAGGGCGCGCGATGGTCGGCAGATCGGCCCATAGCAGCGGCTCGGAGAAGGTGAAGCTTTGATCGTGCTGGCCGGCGGTGACGAGGAGCGGCGATCCCGCCTTCTGCGCGTCGTAGAGCATGCCCATGGCGTTGCCGAGCCCCGGGGCGACGTGAATATTGACCACGGCGAGCTTCCCCGAGGCCTGCGCATAGCCATCGGCCATCGCCAGGACCGCCGCTTCCTGCAGACCGAGGACGTAGCGCAGCCCGCTCTCGACGGCGAGCGCATCCATCAGCGGCAGCTCGGTCGTGCCCGGGTTACCGAACATGACGCCGACTCCCTCCTGCTTGAGCAGGGCGAGAAAGGCACGCTTCCCCGATATTTTCGTCATGCTCGCTCCGCGCCTTCCCGGTGATCCTCTTTCGTCTATATTGCACCGCAGCGTCCGGGTCTGGAAGATACTAACGTCCGGTCTTCGGGATGATTCGAAGCGCGACATGAACTGGAGGGACAAGCTCGTGTCGAGACGTCATGCGCCGCACATCCGCCCTGACCTGGTCCGCCTTCGGCTGGCCCACCTCGGACCCCGCACCGGGCTGGCGGTCGCCACGTTCATCGCGTCGATGGTGCTCGGGCTGCTTTACTATTTCGCCGCCGACGACGCCCGCGCGCAGACGGCGGCGACGCCGCCACCTCCCGTCACCGTCAGCGCGCCGCTGCAACGGGACATCGTCGAATGGGATGAATTCACCGGGCAGTTCGCCGCCGTCGACTACGTCGAGATCCGGGCTCGCGTCAGCGGCTATCTCACCGAGATCCATTTCACCGACGGCGACATCGTCAAGCAGGGCGATCTCTTGTTCGTCATCGATCCCAGACCGTTCGAGATTGCCCGCGATTCCGCCCAGGCACAGATCGCCCAGGCCCAGGCGCGCCTCGACCTTGCCAACGCGCAGCTCCAACGCACGACGGAATTGCGACGCAGCGATTTCGCTCCGCAGAGCACGCTCGACGAGCGGCGCGCGGAAATGCGCGGCGCCAGCGCAGCGCTCGATACGGCGCATGCCGCGCTACGGTCGGCCGAGCTCGATCTCGAGTTCACCCGCATCACCGCGCCGGTGACCGGCCGGATCAGCCAGCATCAGGTAAGCATCGGCAATCTCGTCGACGGGGGCGCCACCGGCGCGACGACGCTGCTCACCACGATCGTCTCGCTCGATCCCATCCATTTTCTCTTCGACATGAGCGAGTCGGACTACCTCGCCTATCAGCGCGCCGTCGCCCGCGGTGCCCTGTCATCGACGCGCGGCTCGCTGCCCGCCGAGGTTCACCTGACCGACGAGAAGACGTGGACGCGCAAGGGCAGTCTCGATTTCGTCGACAACAGCGTCGATCGCAGCGCCGGCACGATCCGCGCGCGCGCCGTCTTCGCCAATCCCGACTTCTTCATCACCCCGGGGCAATTCGGCCGGCTGCGTCTCCCCGGCTCGGAGCGCTACAAGGCAATTCTCATTCCCGACAGCGCCGTGGTGACCGACCAGTCGCGCAAGATCGTGATGACCGTCAAGGACGACGGCACCGTCGAGCCGCGTGTCGTGCGGCCCGGCCCGATGGTCGATGGGCTGCGCGTCATCCGCGAGGGGCTTGGACCGACGGACCGCATCATCATCAACGGGCTGGTGCGCGCCCGGGCCGGCGCCAAGGTGACGCCACAGCCCGGCCGAATCGAGCCCGACGCAAGCTGAGCGGGCGGTCATGAAATTCTCGCATTTCTTCATCGACCGTCCGATCTTCGCGACGGTCATCTCGATCTTCATCACGCTGCTCGGCGGCGTCGCCTATTTCATCCTGCCGGTCGCCCAGTTCCCGGAGATCGCGCCGCCGACGATCGTCGTCACCGGCTCCTATCCGGGCGCCTCGGCCGAGGTCGTCAGCGACACCGTGGCGACGCCGCTCGAGCAGGAGATCAACGGCGTCGAGAACATGCTCTACATGGTCTCGCAGGCGACTGCCGACGGCAACCTGTCGCTGACCATCACCTTCGCGCTCGGCACCGATCTCGATACCGCGCAGGTGCTCGTGCAGAATCGCGTCGCCATCGCCACGCCGAAGCTGCCCCAGGACGTGCAACGCATCGGCGTGACGGTGCAGAAGAATTCGCCCGACATGCTGATGGTCATCCATCTCAGCTCGCCCGACAATTCGCGCGATCAGCTCTACATCTCCAATTATGCGACGCTGCAGGTCAAGGACGTGCTCGCCCGGCTCGACGGGGTGGGCGACGTCCGCGTCTTCGGCGCGCGCGACTATTCGATGCGCATCTGGCTCGACCCCGACAAGATCGCGGCGCGCCGTCTGACCGCCGGCGACGTCGTCGCCGCCCTGCGCGCGCAGAACGTCCAGGTCGCCTCGGGCATCCTGAACCAGCCGCCGATGCCGAGCCCGGGCGCCTTCCAGCTCAATGTCGAGACGCTGGGCCGCCTCGTCGACCCGCGGCAATTCGCCAACATCATCGTGCGCACCGAGCCCGGCGGACGGGTGACGCGCATCCGTGACGTCGGCCGGGTCGATCTCGGGGCGCAGGACTATAGCGCCAACGGCTATCTCGACGAGCGCCCCGCCGTGCCGCTCCTCATCTTCCAGCGCCCGGGCTCGAACGCGCTCGCCACCGCCGACCACATCCTGAAGACGATGCAGACCCTTTCCGGCGCTTTTCCGCCCGGGCTGCGCTACGACATCGTCTACAATCCGACCGAGTTCATCGCCGAGTCGGTGCGCGAGGTGATCAAGACGATCTACGAGGCCGTCATCCTCGTCATCATCGTCGTCATCCTCTTCCTGCAGACCTGGCGCGCCTCGATCATCCCGATCGTCGCCATTCCGGTGTCGCTCATCGGCACCTTGGCCGTGCTCTCGGCCTTCGGCTTCTCGCTCAACAACCTGTCGCTCTTCGGCTTGGTGCTGGCCATCGGCATCGTCGTCGACGATGCGATCGTCGTCGTCGAGAACGTCGAGCGCAACCTGCGACTCGGTCTCGGCCCGCGAGAGGCGGCGCATCACACGATGGACGAGGTCGGCGGCGCCCTCGTCGCCATCGCCCTGGTGCTCTCGGCGGTGTTCATTCCATCGGCGTTCATTCCCGGCATCTCCGGTCAGTTCTTCCGCCAGTTCGCCGTGACCATCGCCTCGGCGACGATCATCTCCTGCCTGGTCTCGCTGACCTTGAGCCCGGCGCTCTGCGCCCTTTTGTTCAAGCCGCATCAGGAGGGGACGGCCAAGGTCTCGCCGCTCGTGCGGCCGGTGCGCGCCTTCTTCCGTGCCTTTAATGCCGGTTTCGATCGGCTGTCCGCCGGCTACGGCGCGCTGGCGCAGCGGTTGATCCGCCTCGCCGTGCTGATGCTCGTCGTCTATGTCGGCCTCATCGGGCTGACGGCGTGGCAGTTCGATCGCGCCCCGACCGGCTTCATACCACAGCAAGATCAGGGCTATCTCATCACCGTCCTGCAGCTCCCACCCGGTGCCTCCCTCGAGCGCACCGATGCCGTCGTCCGCCGTGCCGCGAAAATCATCCTCGCCACCGAGGGCGTCGCCCATGTCGTGCCGTTCGCCGGCTTCGATGGCGCGACCTTCACGAACGCGCCTAATTCGGGGGCCATTTTCGTGCCGATGGCGCCCTTCCAGGAGCGCGCCGCCAAGGGGCTCAGCGCCGACCGCATGCTGGCCACGCTGCGCGAACGCCTGAGCGTGATACAGGATGCCTTCATCATCGTGATCCCGCCGCCGCCGGTGCGCGGCATCGGCAACGCCGGCGGCTTCAAGATGATGGTGCAGGACAAGCGGGGGCGCGGTCTGCCGGCACTCGAGGCGGCGACGCAGGAGATCGTGGCGGCGGCGAACCAGACGCCCGGCCTCACGGGCGTCTTCTCGCTGTTCAATACCCGCACGCCGAAGGTCTACGCCGATATCGACCGCGTGCGCGCCGAGATGCTCAATGTTTCTCCTGACCGCGTTTTCGAAACCCTGCAGGTCTATCTCGGCTCGGCCTACGTCAACGACTTCAACTATCTCGGCCGCACCTACCGGGTGACGGCGCAGGCCGACGGACGCTTTCGCGGCACGGTGCATGACATCGCCAATTTGAAGACGCGCAACGAAAGCGGCGCGATGGTGCCGATCGGCTCGGTCGCGCAGTTCCGCGACATCACCGGCCCCTATCGCGTTCCGCGCTACAATCTTTATCCGGCGGCCGAGGTCCAGGGCAACACCTTGCCTGGCTACTCGACCGGTTACGGCATCGCTGCGATGGAGCGGATCGCCGCCGAGCGTCTGCCGGACGGGTTCGGCTACGAATGGACGGAGCTCGCCTATCAGGAACGGTTGGTCGGCAATAGCGGGCTCTTCGTCTTCGCCGCCTCGGTCGTCTTCGTCTTCCTCGTGCTCGCCGCGCAATACGAAAAATGGTCGCTGCCGCTCGCCGTCATCCTGATCGTGCCGATGTGTCTTCTCGCCGCGGTCAGCGGCCTGATGCTGCGCGGCATGGACGTCGATATCCTGGCCCAGGTCGGCTTCGTCGTCCTCATCGGCCTGGCGGCAAAGAACGCGATCCTCATCGTCGAATTCGCCAAGCAGGCCGAGGACGAGGGCACCGAGCGCGTCGCCGCCGCCACCCAGGCGGCGCGCACCCGCCTGCGCCCGATCCTGATGACCTCGCTCGCCTTCATCCTCGGCGTCATACCGCTTGCCATCGCCACCGGGGCGGGTGCCGAGATGCGCCAGTCGCTCGGCACCGCCGTCTTCTTCGGCATGCTCGGCGTCACCGCCTTCGGCCTCGTCTTCACCCCGGTCTTCTACGTCGTCGTCCGCAATCTGTCCGGCGGGCGTCGCGTGGGCGCATCGGCACCGCAGGCAGAACCCGCGCAAACGCCCTGAAAATCGGAGAATCTCCTTGGAAGCCCATGAGACGAGCGAACAGATCGAAGCGGCCGACCGCAAGCACAACAAGCGCGCCGCCCTGATGATCATCGTGCTCGCCGCGTTGTTGGCGATTTCGGAAATGGCGGGCAAGCATGCGCAGACCGCCTCGATCGCCGACAACATCGAGGCTAACGATTTATGGGCCTTCTATCAGGCCAAGACGATCCGCTCGACCGTGCTTCGCACGGCTGTCGAAAGCGCCCGGCTCTTGCCGACGGACAACACGCAAGAGGCGGCCGAAGCGCGCGCGAAACAGCTGACGGCGTGGCAGAGGGCGGCCGACCGCTACGAATCGGATCCGGTCAGCAAGGAAGGCCGCAAGGAGCTTGCCGAGCACGCCAAGGCCATCACCGTGCTGCGCGACGAAAAGCTCAACACCTATCACGAATTCGAGTACGGCTCGGCGGCGCTGCAATTGGCGATCGTCATGGCCTCCGCCGCCGTCATCACCGAGTTCGTGCTGCTCGAGATCGTCTCGGCCGCTCTCGGCCTGATCGGGCTCGCTCTTGCCCTCGTCGGCTGGTTCGCCCCCATGCTGATCGAGCTCTGACCCGAGGGAGGATGCCATGGCGGTTCCGCTCGTCTCCGACGCTATCGAGGCGATCATCGCCCCGCGGCCGCGCGATCTCGGCGGGTTCACGGTCGCGCGCGTCCTGCCGGCGGCCGAGCGCCGCATGGTCGGTCCCTTCGTCTTTCTCGACCAGATGGGACCGGCGGATTTCGCGCCGGGCAGCGGCATCGACGTGCGGCCGCACCCTCATATCGGCCTCGCCACGGTGACTTATCTCTTCCGCGGCGAGATATTGCACCGCGACAGCCTCGGCTCCGTCCAGCCCATCCGCCCCGGCGAGATCAATTGGATGACGGCCGGGCGCGGCATCACCCATTCCGAGCGCACGCCGCCAGCGATCCGGGCGGACGGCGGAACGCTCGCCGGCATGCAATCCTGGGTCGCCTTGCCGAAAGACGACGAGGAGACGGCGCCCAGCTTCGCGCATCACGGCGCGGCGGCGCTGCCGGTGGTCGACGGCGAGGGCCGCCGCGTTCGCGTGCTGATCGGCACGATCTACGGCGCACGCTCGCCGGTGCGCACCTTCTCCGAGACGCTCTATGCCGATGTCACGCTCACCAGCGGCGCCACCCTGCAGGTTCCGGCGGAGCCGGAGGAACGCGCGCTCTACCTGGTCGACGGGACAGTGGAGATCGCCGGCGAGACGGTGGCGCCGGGGCGACTTCTTGTCCTGAGACCGGCGGCGGAAATCGCCGTCACCGCGCGTTCAGCGGCGCGGCTGATGCTGCTCGGCGGCGCGAAGCTGGATGGGCCGCGTCACCTCTGGTGGAACTTCGTTTCCAGTTCGCGGGAGCGCATCGAGCAGGCCAAGGTCGACTGGCGGGACGGCCGTTTCCCACCTGTCCCCGGCGACGGCGAGTTCATTCCACTGCCGACATAGAGGGGGGCTGTTCCGACGGCAGCGCGGTCAGCTGGTACGATTGAAGAGGAACCTCGCCATCGGCTCCGGCCGGCCGATCGAGGGTCGCTCGGACTGGATGAAATCGCCGTCGCCGTAGGTCTTGTAGATGGCGAGCCCTTCCAGACCGAGCCCCACCACGAGAACTGCGAAACCGGCCAGCGCCACCCATCGGTTGATCTTGCCATTCTGCATCGCCGATCCTTCCGACAGGAGATACGGGGCCGCGCAGCGCGATATCCCCGCGACGGAACGCCGCGCGCGAATGCGCCTCCCCTTGTCGCGACATCTCTGACAGAGACGCGGCCGACAAATTGTGACATTCCTAAGCCATTGAGAGATATGGCGCGCCCGGAGAGACTCGAACTCCCAACCCCCAGATTCGTAGTCTGGTGCTCTATCCAATTGAGCTACGGGCGCCAAGCCACGACCGGGCGCTGCACAGGGGCCCGGTGAGGCGGCGGAAGCTACTCGGATCGGCCTGATATGGCAAGAACCGAAATGCCGTCGATGCGTCCTACCCGGCCGCCCCATCGGGCCGTGTGAGGGGCTTGTCCGGCAGCGGGGCGGTGCGTAGGATCGCGCCACGGCGCGACGACTTGGCGCCGTGCGGAATCCGAGCGCCGGCTTGCGTTTCTCGGCGTCGGTCGCTAAGGGTGCGTCAGGAATCATCATGCCGCCATCGCATCCCCGCCTCCTGGCGCTCGCCGCCCTCGCGCTGCTCTCCGCCTGCTCGTTCGCCGACGACACGTTGTGGCCCTCGTTGTCGGGCGAAGATCCGCGCGGGCCGCCGGCCAACAATGCTGCCGCGGTCGCGCCGGCACCATCGGCGGCGGGCGGGGTAAGCTCGGCCTCGACGCTTGGCGGCGGCGCGCCGGCAGCGACGAGTGACGTCGGCCGCAAGGCGGTCGAGCTGCGCGGTCAGCTTCAGCGGCTCGAAGACGACGTCGCCCTGCGGACGCGCCAGCTCGACGACATTCGCCGACAGCTCGACGAATCGGCCAACGGCCTCGATACGCGCGCCGAGGGCATCGAGACGCGCCTCAAATCGCGCGGCGTGCCGAATGATCCGCAGCTTCTGTCCGATTGGAACGACGCGCAGGATCAGCTCAACCGGACGAGCAAGGACATGGCGCGTCTCACCAACATCTCGACATGGACGACGAGCGATGCGGCGCTGGTCAGCTACATCCTTCAATCCGTGCGGGCGGCGAGCGGACAGCCCGACGCGACCGAGCCCGAACGCCGTCAACTCGCCCAGCTCGAGCGCGACGCCAACCGCGCCAGCGTCAATGTCGACCGCCTGGTCTCGGAAGTCAGCGGTGAGATCGCCACCCGCAACCTCTTCGTCGCGGCGGCGCATCGCCGGCTCGCCGCACTCGCGCCGGCGATCACGCTGGGCCGGCCGGCCTTCGCGGCGGCGGCTCCGGTGCCTGCCAACAACCGGGCGGCGCTCGTCACCATCCGCTTCGATCGGCCGGATGTCGCCTACGAGGAGCAGCTTTACGGCGCGCTCAATCAGGCGCTCGAGCGCCGTCCGGGTCTCGCCCTCGACGTCGTTGCCGTGTCGCCGCTGGGAACCGCGTCGTCCAGCGCCGCCGCGTCCAAGCGCAACATCGAAAGCGTCGTCCAGTCGCTCACCAGCATGGGGCTGCCGGCCGACCGCATCCGCCTTTCCGCCCGCACCCTCGCCGATGCATCGGGCAACGAGGTGCGGATCTATCCGCGATAGGAGACAGCGATTGCGCATCCTGACGGCGAGCGAGCGGCGCTCGACATGACCGGACTGCCGACGACGCGCGCCGACGCCGCGCCGCATGCCAAGACATTCCCCGTGAGCTGGGACGAGTTGCACCGTCACGCCAAGGCGCTCGCCTGGCGTCTCGTCGAGCTCGGCCCCTGGCAGGGTATCGTCGCGATCACGCGTGGCGGCCTCGTGCCGGCCGCGATCGTCGCGCGCGAGCTCGACATCCGCCTCGTCGATACCGTCTGCGTCGCGAGCTATGAAGACGGCGCCAAGGGCGCTGGCGTCAAAGGCGAGGTCACCGTTCTGAAGACGATCGCCGGCGACGGCGACGGTTACCTCATCATCGACGACCTCGTCGACACCGGCCATACCGCGCGGGTCGTGCGCCAGCTTCTGCCCAAGGCGCATTTCGCCACCGTCTACGCCAAGCCGGCGGGACGGCCGCTGGTCGACAGCTTCGTCACCGAGGTCAGCCAGGACACCTGGATCCTCTTTCCCTGGGACATCGAGCCGCAATTCGTGCCGCCGATCGCGCGGCGTTAGCCGGTAGTCACCGACGGTCGCCGTATTCGGCGCGCCAGGTCGGAAACGGGCCAAGCGGCGCCGCCGCGTAGACCCCGCGCGCGACGGCGCGCGCGACGCAATCGGCGGCGATCGCCCCGAGCTCGGCAAGCGATTGGGCGCGTGGTTCGACGAGCGCGTGACGGCCGGTCGCCAGCACAAAGAGCGTGTCGCCGTCGAACGGCGTGTGCGACGGGCGGATGGCGCGGGCCAGCCCGTCCTGCGCCATGATCGCCAGGCGCTGCGCCTCGATCTTGGTCAACGCGGCATTGGTGGCGACGACGCCGATCGTCGTATTCGCCCCCGGCCGTGCCGCGGTCGGCAGCACGGACTCGATATCCGCGTCGAGTGAAACTCCCTGCGCCGGCGGCGGATGGCCGCCGAACTCGCCGTCCTGCTCGAACGGCCAAGCCCAGAAGCAACCCGAACCGGGCATGACGACGCTGCCGAGCGGGTTGACGGCGATGAGCGCGCCGATCTGCAAGCCATCGTCGCGCACCGAGGAGACGCTGCCGAGACCGCCCTTCAAGCGTCCCGCCTTGGCCCCGAAGCCAGCCCCCGCATTGCCGATCGCGAACGCGCCCAACCCGCCCGCGGCCTCCGCGGCCGCGAGAGCGGCGCGCGCGAGATCGCGATAGGGCGGCGCGTTGCCCCAGGTCTTGGCGCCGCCATTGAGCAGATCGAAAAGAATGGCGCAGGGAACGATCGGCAC
>Ga0070679_100003294_pt1 | contig 14784 bp, 16 predicted proteins | sample KBSC63BmetaG_FD_65652 | JGI IMG/M metagenome (GOLD analysis project Ga0070679, IMG submission 65652) | Corn rhizosphere microbial communities from Kellogg Biological Station, Michigan, USA - KBS C6-3B metaG | ecosystem: Host-associated > Plants > Roots > Rhizosphere | place: USA: Michigan... | reverse complement strand
CCGCTGCCCTTGTCCGCGCGAGCGATGCCGGCCTTCGAGCCCTGCTGCGCCGCGGCGGAACTAATGGCCAGCACCGCACGCGCAGGATCGTCCGGCAAGCTCGCCAGCATCTGGTCCAACTCTTTGAACTGCCGCGTGAACATCATCGCGTACAGCATGTTGTCGGTGTACTGATTGAACCGGGCCTCGTCTTTGCCCTTTACACGTTCAGCGAGGTCTTTGTACATCGCGATAGCCGCCGGCAAATCCGCGTCCGCCGCATAGCGAATGCCTCGGCCATTGAACTCGTACAAAATCGCCAGGTCGAACCGGGGATCGTTGTCCTCCGTATCCAACTCCGCCGCACGCCTCAGCGCTGCGATCGCACCGGCGCGATCGAAACCTTTGCCAAACCGCACACCAAGGCTGTCGAACTCCAGGACCCATCCCAGGCTCGCAAAAGCCGCCGAAGACTTCGGGTCAAGCTCTGTCGCTTTCAACGCTTCGGCCTTCGCCGCATCGCCGATGCCCGCATCCAGCAACGCCCTCGCCAGCCGCGTGTGCCGCAGCGCGTCGTTGGGTTGCGACGCGATCAGGGCGCGGTCTGCGTCCAGCGCCTCACGAATCTTGCCGGCAGCCAGCAGTTTCGCGCCGGTCTGGTCGAACAGAATTTCGATTACGTCGCGCTTGTGCAGCTCCACAATTGCCGCGCGCATGTCCAGCGCCTGCTGTGTGGTCAACTCTCCCGGCCCGCTGTTGAAGCGGAACGTCGCCGTTACCACACCCTTCTCTGCATCGCTGTAGGTTTCGGTCAGAGTGGCCATACCCAGCTTCGTCGCCTTCGCCGCAGGCAACGAGCGCAGCGTGTACCCATCGGGCACAAGAATCCGATAGCGCTGTTCGGCAATGAACGGTGTGAACGTATAGCTCGACAGCCGCGACTTCTCCGCGAGTTCCACCATGCGGCGATCCTGCTCCGAAGTTTCCGGCCCAACGACAAACGGCGGCTGCGAAAACCACGATGGCAAGCTGGTCGACGTAGACGCCGGGAAAATCGCAACCGCCGCGTCCATCAACGACGACGAACCGCGTTTCGCTCCATCCATCTCCAGCGTCAGATGGAACGGCTTTGACAGGTCCGCACCGTCGCCATGCTTTATGCTCACCAGCGTGCGCGCAAGGTAGGCGCTGCGGGCATACCCTTCCATATCGCTGCGCATCTTCGGCGTCTCCGGCCCGCCATAGACCGCGCGGTAATTCGCGTCGATCTGGCCATAGGCTTCCGACTCTTCGGTCACCTTCGACGGTCCGTTCTGGGCCAGGGTAAACGTCCGCGTCTCCACCAGCACTGAGTCCTCAGGCTTCGGCGGCGGTATCTGCGTCAGGCCTTTCGTCTCCGGAGAAACGATCAGCGCCATGCGTCCTTCGTCGCCGTACGGCAGCGACCCAACCCGGAAGAACTCGGCGGTCGCATCGATCCATATCGCCGGCTCGCCCTTCGCTTTGCCTGCGGGAACATACACAATCGCGTGGTTGAACTCATTCATTCCCGGCAGGTCGGGTGTAACGTCCATGCCCGGCCCAGCGGAGAGCAACGCCAGGTCCGCAGGAATCCCCGCCGCACGCAGCATCGCAACCAGCAACGTCGCTTTGTCTTTGCAATCGCCATAGTGCCGGTTGATCACCTCCGACGGCCGTTGCGGCGTCAGGCGCGCCGCGCCAAACTCCACACCGGTGTAACGGACTTCATGATGCAGCTTCTGCACAATCGCCTGTATGCGCTCCATCCGGTTCGCAGGCAAACCAACCGGCAGAAACGGCTGCGCATCCGCGACCACGGTCTGCGGATCGGACAGCGCCGCATATCCACTGGCAATCGACGCCCACGACGCTCCGGTGGCAAACTCCACCATCTGCGTCTCAGGAGAATTGCTGTTCAGGTTGATATCGGAGCTGAACCGCGGCTGCACGTTCGATTCGCTATACACAACTCGCCGGACGCCGTTCTCCTCCGAGCGCACAACATCGATTCCCTGCGGCTCCTGTATATGGTCCTTGAACGGCGACGACGCCGGCAGTTCCACCAGCACCCGCTCGCGTGCAACGGGCACGCCAAACTGAAAATTGAACCGGTAGATGCCCCCCGCCGCAAAATACGGCGTCTTCTCTTCCACCTCATCTACCTGCTCGACAATCGCTCCGATGGTCACACCCGGCAGCGGCGCCCGCCGCACATGCGATGACGAAAACGTCTCCGAGTCCTCGGCATTGATCGGCGCATCCGTAATCGTCTTCTGGTCAAGTTCCTTGAACTGCCCATCGGGCTGCAACACACGCGCATGCAACTGCACCGGTTTCTGGTTCCAAGGGTCCCAGTTGGAAGAGATCTCCGACCACCCCTTCACGCCCTCGGCAGAGTCCACCCGATAGATCAGCCGATGCCGATAGGCCAGCGTTCCATCGGCCGCGATCTTGTAGCTGCCTTCCGCATACAGCACGATAGCGGGGAACTGCTTGTCCGACGGCGACGCAGCCGATGCCGCATTCAATTGAGCGGCGGTAGCCGTAAACGGCTCACCCTCAAACGGAGCGAACGGCGATCCAGTCTGTGCAGAAGAAGAGGACGCGGCGAGAACGCCGAAAAGGAGGGGAACAAGAGAAAAACGCATCAATCGGGCCTTCATGAAACTGAGGAAATCGTGGGAAAAAGGTATCACGTCGCTCCGCCACGACGAAACCGTTCGTCCCAAAGAGGCATCCATTTGACCGCTGGGAACGAGAGATATCATGTTCGTACCTTGCAAGTGCGGAGGAAATGACCGGGCATGCCGTTTGAATGGGATAGTGTCAACCGCAGGCATATTGGGCGGCACAACATTTCTCCTGAAGAAGCCGAACAGGTTGTCCTCAACGATCCTCTTGATCTCGAAACCCAATCTGTCAATGGTGAAGAGCGTTTCGTGCAGGTTGGAGAAACGAATGCCGGTCGCATTCTTGTCGTTGTCGCAACCTGGCGAAACAACCTCGTGCGCGTCGTCACTGGCTGGGACGCGCCCGCAGCACACAAGCAGGAGTATCTTCAAGATAGGATGAAAACATGGCTTCCTCCGTCATAGTGCCAAAATTCGCCAGCGAAACCGAAGAAGCGGAGTGGTGGTACGAAAACCGTCACCTGATCCAGCAGGAATTCACAGCTGCCTCCGCAGAGCATCGCCTTGGACGAGGAACACTGAAAAGACGTATGGAAGAAACCCAGCAGAGCCTTCGGGTTGAAACGACGATCCAATTGGATGAGGACGATGCTATCAGAGCCCGTGCCGCAGCAGAACGGCGGGGTATGCAGCTTAATTCATTTCTAAAGATGCTTGTACATAATGCCCTGGAGCAAGACGAAGCTTCTCCTGGCCGATAGGATCCTGCTCAGGTTCCAAGATTATCCCCCCATCCACCCCAGCGCCTGCACCAGGTACCCCTTCAGGTCCTTCCGTTGCACGACCGCATCGAGGAACCCGTGCTCCAGCAGAAACTCCGACCGCTGAAACCCCGGCGGCAGCTTCTGCCGTATCGTCTGCTCGATCACCCGCGGTCCCGCAAACCCGATCAGCGCTCCTGGCTCAGCGATATTCAGATCGCCCAGCATGGCAAAACTTGCCGTCACGCCGCCGGTTGTCGGATCGGTCATCAGCGAAATGTAGGGAATTTTCGCGTCGTCCAGCCGCGCCAAACCGGCCGAAATCTTCGCCAACTGCATCAGGGATGCGATCCCTTCCATCATCCGCGCGCCGCCCGAAGCCGACACAATAATCAGAGGATGCCGCGTCGCCAGCGACCGGTCGACCGCGCGAGCAATGGTCTCGCCCACCACCGCGCCCATCGACCCGCCGATAAACGCGTACTCCATCACCGACAGCACAACGTCGTGAGGGCCCATCTTGCCGATTGCGTTGATGATGGCGTCATTCAGCCCGGTCTTCTGTTGCGCCTGCTGCAAACGCCGTTTGTAGGGCTTCAGGTCGCAAAACGTCAGGGGATCGGTCGACCGCAGTTCCAGGTCGACCAGCTCATACCCCGGCTCCATCAGATTTTCAATCCGGGACCGCGCGTCGAACTTGAAGTGATGGCCGCAATGCGGACAGACCTGAAGGCTCGCTTCCAGGTCAGCCTTAAACAGCACCTTCCCGCATTGAGGGCACTTTACCCAGAGCCCCTCGGTCCGGACTTCGTGGTCCGACGGTGGAACGATCTGATGGCTTTCGCGCTTAAACCAACTCATAGGCAGGAGTCCGCTTCCTTAGCTGACCCAAATAAAGCGGGCCTCCGATATTGTATCGAAGGCCCACATAAATCTGTCGAAGCTGTCTTTTACGCAACCGCCCAGGCTGGAGCATTTCCCAACAACGCAGCAGCCGAAGCGCGTGCTTCTCCGCCCCATTCCGGAACGTTAAACCCGGAAGTCGGATGCGCTTCGGCAAAATCCATGTTGGCGTGATGCCCGCGCAATGCCTGCATGATGCCATCGCGAGCAAAGCTGCGTTCGGTTGGAGAAGTGCTCGTCCAGTAGAGCAGGAAGCCCTGCCCGCAAATGTTGCAACGAATATCGCTGGCGCCATTCGAAGCCTTGCAAAGTGCCTGCATTGAAACTCTCCTTCGCGGGCCTTACGGTCCGCGCTCGCTCTTATCGGCTGGATACAACCACATTAGAAGCGCTTCTCCAAGCCGTCCATGCCCCTTTAGAACCATGGTCGTACCCCATCTCGTCGGGTATCCGCCGGAGACCTGCAAACCGTCCGACTCCAGGGCCCCTGCCATGAGCGGCCACCCGCAATCGAACTCGGACTATCTTCTTCGCAGGGCGCTCCCTACAATTCCCCCATGGAGCCCGCCCCGCAATCGGTTCAGCACCACGAGCACCACGCGGGCTCCGGCGCGGTCATCCGCGACATGGTTATCGGCCTCGCCGACGGCCTCACCGTGCCCTTCGCTCTGGCGGCCGGCCTCTCAGGCGCGCTCCAGTCCACGCGCCTCGTCGTCCTGGCTGGACTAGCTGAAATCGCTGCCGGGTCCATCGCCATGGGCCTTGGCGGCTACCTCGCCGCCCGCGGAGAAGCCGAGCACTACGCCTCCGAGAAACTTCGCGAGCAGCGCGAAATCGTCACCATGCCCGAGGACGAAGCCGAAGAAATCTACGAAGTCTTCCATCGCTACGGCATTTCCCGCGAAGCTGCCACTCCTGTCCTGCTCGAACTCCAGCAGAAGCCCAAAGAGTACGTCGACTTCATGATGCGCTTCGAACTCGGCCTCGAAGAGCCCAACCCCAACCGCGCCTGGCGCTCCGCCCTGACCATCGCGCTCTCGTATATCGTCGGCGGCGCCGTCCCGCTCGCGCCCTACGTCCTGATGACTCGCAGCCCTCTCGGTGCGCTCAAAGTCTCCGTCGTCGTCACCCTCCTGGCCCTGTTCGCCTTCGGGGCGGCCAAGGGCAGAGCCCTCCAGACCGGGGTCCTCAAAAGCTCCATCCAAACCGCACTCATCGGCGGGGCCGCCGCTGCAGCCGCCTACGCTCTCGCAAAACTGCTAAGCGGCCACAATGGATAAGGCCTCAACCTGAATCGAAGAAGCGCATTTTGTCATTGCTTTCGGGATCTGCTCACGCAGAAGCCGGCAACGGCGGGGCGGCCGGAGCTTTCTTCCTCAGTACCGCTGAGGACAGCAGCGTAATGAGCAATCCCACCGGAAACGGTTCGATGAACGTGTAGGCAGCGTTGATCAGCGGGTTCGCGTACAGCTTCTTGAAGTGTTCCAACTGCTGGACCTGCGCTTGAACGGCTGCAGCACTCGCGCCTGAGGCCTTGAGCTTTTCGATCGCATGATTGCCGTAGTCGTCCATAAAACCCGGCAGGAAGTTGAAATAGATGATTTCCCACGTCACCACGTAAAAGGCGCACGAAATCAGGGTGATCAAAATCCCAATCGTGAACGCTTTGCCGAACGTGATCTGCCCGTTGCCGATGTTGTCGCGGTAGGAGCGAATGCCGAAGAAAACGAGCAGGAACGAAAGCACGATGGCGGTGTAGCCGATAAGGTAGCCCGCATGACCGCCGTGGACAAACGGCACGGTGGCCGACATCATGAGCGCCGAAAGAATGCCGGATATCAGCCCGAAAGTGAGTACAGTCTTTTTCATAAGTCACCTTTGAATGGAATTGCTGACCCCACCATCGTCGTATGGCCCAATTTTGTCGTCATCCTTTCGAATGATTTCACCCGAAAAGGCGAAAATCATTCTTTCGCGGGACACATATCAGGGCAGCAGCCCGAATTCCTTGCCTAGTTGCACCGCCTGCGTTCGTCTCTTCGCCCCCAGTTTGTCGAAGGCGCGGCTGCAATGGGTCTTAACGGTGTTCTCGCTGACGTACAGCTTGTCGGCGATCTCGCGGTTGCTCATTCCCTGGGCGACGAGTTCGAGGATCTCCATCTCGCGGCGGGTGATGCCAAGGCTGTCCCGCCTGACCTCGTCCGGCACAAAAGTTTCCGCCGCCGGAACTACTGCCGGGACCATCACTTCTTTCACCACCACGGTTTCCCGTGGAGGCCCCGTCAGCTTCAGCCCCAGCCAGATCCCCAGGACGGCAAACGTCACCGCGGTCAGCGCACCGTATATCCCGACGGCGTGGTCGATGACCAGGAACCGGTACTCCGTCCACTTCAGCAGCGTGATAAGGATTCCGCCGACCAGCCCGAAGATAAGCACTTGCCGCTTCATAAGGTGTTGTCGCCATGGTAATTCACGGCAACATCGCCCCAAAGCAACCACAGGTTGACAGAGTTGAGCCGCGAGACATTTATGCAATCAGGTTTCTGAGTGTCATCTCATATTCGCGAAGTTCGAATGTGAATGGCCCAATGGCGGACAGGGTGTCCGGAAACATCGCATCCTCATATGTATTCTCGTAACCGAAGTCACTCCAGGTGACTACGTCGTCATGGACTGAGATTTTGGCTGTTACCGCTCCGCAGCCAAGGTCACCGCACTCAGGACAGATGTACAAAGCCACCCGATCATTCGGAAACTCTCCAGGCTGTTCTTTGAGCAATCGCAGAACTGACCTATGCCGCTCTTCAGGAACCGGAGGGTCAAGCCATAAAACGGAAATGAGATCGCGTTCCTCAACATGTGTGCGAAAAATGCATTCTCCACCGGGACAAAAGTCCAGAAAGGCCCGCTCAGTCTTGTTCGAGCTCCCTTGCCGTATCGCTTTCTTGAGTTCAAAGGACGTCATCGGACTGTGTTCAGCATAGCGCCCGCGTTCGGAAACATCTATCCTTATAAGGTGAGCAACCAGATAAAGATCCAGCTTCCCGACGGTTCCGTCCGCGAAGTCCCCAGCGGCACATCCCCGCTCGACATCGCCAACAGCATTTCCCCGCGCCTCGCCGCCGTGGTCGTCGTCGCGCGCATCAAGCCGCTTGAGCCCGTCGCCGCAACCACCACCGAAGCCGCGCTCGAAGCCTCCGAAGAGGCGATGTACTCCGGCCACGCTCCGCAGGCTGAGCGCGTCGTCGACCTCACGACGCCGCTCACCGAAGATGTCTCCCTTGAGCTTCTCAAGGAGAACGATCCCGCCGCTCTGCGCGTGGTCCGGCACTCGGCTGCTCACGTCATGGCGACGGCGATCCTCGAACTCTTCCCTGAAACCAAGCTCGGCCACGGCCCCGCCACCGACAGCGGCTTCTTTTACGACGTCTACCGCGAAGTCCCGTTCACCGAGGCCGACCTCGCCGCCATTGAAGCCCGCATGGCCGAAGTCGTCGCCCGCGACGAAAGGTTCGAGCGCGTCGAAGAGACCCGCGACCAGGCCCTGGCCGACTACACCGCGCACGGTGAGTTCATGAAGGTCCACTTCATCGAGCGCTTCACCAAAGAAGGCGAAGCCATCTCGCTCTACAAAAACGGCAACTTCACCGACTTCTGCCGCGGCCCCCATGTGCCTTCGACCGCCCGCGTCAAGGCGTTCAAGCTCACCTCGCTCGCCGGCGCCTACTGGCTCGGAGACGAAAAGAACCAGCAGCTCCAGCGTCTCTACGGCACCGCCTTCTTCAACACCAAAGACCTCGACGCCCACTTCAAGCACCTGGAAGAGATCAAGGCACGCGACCATCGTGTCCTCGGCAAGCAGCTCGACCTGTTCAGCATCCAGGAAGTCGCCGGCGCGGGCCTCATCTTCTGGCACCCCAAGGGCGGCCTCATCCGGAAGATCATGGAAGACTGGATGCGCGAAGAATGCATCCACCGCGGCTATCACATGGTGTTCACGCCGCATATCATGCGCCGCGAACTCTGGAAGATATCCGGCCATGAAGAGGTCTATTCCGAAAACATGTACCCTCCCATGGAGCTTGATGACGCAGAATATCGCCTCAAGCCCATGAACTGCCCCGGCCACATCCTCATCTACAAGAACTCGCCGAAATCCTATCGGGACCTGCCGCAGCGCTATGCCGAGCTGGGTAACGTGTACCGCTACGAACGCTCCGGCACCATGCATGGCCTGCTGCGCGTCCGTGGCTTCACGCAGGACGACGCTCACATCTTCTGCACCCGCGATCAGATCAACTCCGAGATCGAGGGATGTCTCGATTTCGCCGAAGCTGTACTCAAAACTTTCGGCTTCAAGGAGTACCGTGTCGAGCTCTCGACCCACCAGCCCGGCAACTCCGACTTCATCGGAACACCCGAAGAGTGGGCCCAGGCCGAAGGCGCTCTGCACAGCGTGCTCACCAGCCGCGGTCTCACGTTCCAGACCTTCCCCGGCGAAGCCGCATTCTACGGCCCCAAAATCGACGTCAAGTTGGTCGACGTTCTTGGCCGCCTCTGGCAGCTTTCGACCGTGCAGTTCGACTTCAAACTCCCGCAGCGCTTCGAACTCGAGTACACCGGCGAAGATGGAGGGAAGCACCAACCCGTCATGGTTCATCGCGCCCTCTTCGGCTCGGTTGAACGCTTCTTCGGGGTCCTGATCGAGCACTACGCCGGAGCCTTCCCCATGTGGCTCGCACCGGTGCAGGTCGGCCTCGTCCCCATCAGCGAGAAACATCTCGACTACGCGAAAACCGTACAGCAGCGCCTCGAAGCTGCCGGTCTCCGCGTCGAGCTCGATGCTTCCAACAACAAGATGCAAGGCAAAATCCGCGACTTCGGCGTGCAGAAGGTGCCTTTCATCCTCATCATGGGCGACAAGGAATCCGCAACTGACTCCGTCAGCGTTCGCGTTCGCGCCAAGGGCGATGAGGGCTCGGTCACCATCGACGCCTTCATCGAACGCGCGAAGGCCCTGGTCGCCGAGCACTCGATGAACCTCTAACGGATGATCGACATCGAACAGTTCGAAAGGGAGGGCTTCGCGATGACGCCCTCCCTTTTGTCGTCTGCGGAAGTCGCGCACCTCATCGCACTTATCGAAGTCCACGCTTCTCCTGACGCCAAACGCGGCGGCATTCGCGACATCATGCACCGCGTCCCCGAACTCCGCGACACTGCCAACCATCCTGCGGTCCGCTCTATCGTGGAGCAAGTCCTCGAGGCCAACGCCTTTGTCGTGCGTTCTACACTCTTCGATAAAACGGAGGCCGCCAACTGGAAGGTCCCCTGGCACCAGGACCTTACCGTCGCCGTCCGCTCACGCCGCGACACCGAAGGCTACGGCCCATGGTCGACCAAGGAAGGCATCGTCCACGTCCAGCCACCGACCGAAGTCCTCGCCCGCATGGTCACAGTCCGCATCCACCTCGACCCATGTCCCGCCACCAACGGCGCCCTCCGCGTCTTGCCTGGCACCCACAAACTTGGGCGGCTGAACCAGAACTACCTCGACTGCCATATCGACGAAGGTCGCGCCGTCACCTGTGCGGCACAATCTGGCGACGCACTCATTATGCGTCCGCTCCTGCTGCACGCATCATCGCCTTCCACCCTCCCCGCGCATCGCCGCATCCTCCACTTCGATTTTGCCGCCGGCGACCTCGATAATGGTCTTGTCTGGAGGATGAGATAGATCGTGCCGTCCGCTCCCGCACTGCATCCAACCCTCATGAGCAAGCTCTCCGCACGCATCACCGGCCAGGACCACTCGCAAGGCAAAACCAATGCACCCTGGACGCTAGTCGAATATGGCGACTACCAATGCCCGTCCTGCGGCGACGCCTATCCCATCGTCAAGCAGTTACAGAAACGTTTCGGCGATCAACTGCGATTCGTCTTCCGCAACTTCCCCCTCGACATGCACCCCTACGCCGAGCACGCCGCCGAAGCAGCCGAGTTCGCTGCCGCTCATGGCAAGTTCTGGGAGATGCACGATCTCCTCTTCGAGCATCAGCGTAACCTTCGCGACTCCGTGCTCCTCAAATCGGCGGTTCAGCTCCGCCTCTCCTCCGACCACCTCCAGCACGCGCTCGCCGAAGGCACATATGCCGCTCGCGTCAGGACCGACCTCGACAGCGGCATCGCCTCCGGCGTGCAGGGCACACCGGCCTTCTACATCAACGGGCAAAGCCACGACGGCGCTTATGACTTCGACAGCATGGTCGAAGCCATTGAAAACCAGACCAAGCTGAAAACCGCCCTCTGAACTCTCCATACCAATCCAACTCAATTTCTCTTGACAATAGTTTCCTAGGAAACTATTGTCGTCTCAGCGATGAAGAACGCAGCAAAAAACCAACCCAGCGAGCTCCGCGATCATCTCGGCTTCTGGCTCCGCGCTGTCTCCAACCACGTCTCCCAAACCTTCGCCCGCAAACTCCTCGACAGCGGAGTCACCGTAGCCGAGTGGGTCATTCTCCGCGAAATGTTCCACCGCGCCGGCACCGCACCAAGCGATCTCGCCACGCTCACCGGCCTCACCCGCGGAGCCATCTCGAAACTCGTCGACCGCCTCATCGCTAAAGATCTTCTCGCCCGCACGTACGCCGATGATGATCGCCGCTACCAATCCCTCGCCCTCACACCAGCGGGCCACAAACTCGTCCCGAAGCTCGCGGCGATTGCCGATGAAAACGATAAAGCCTTCTTCGATACCCTCTCAAAAAAAGAACGCGCCAGGCTCCGCGACACGCTCGCCAAGCTGGTGGAAGCTCACAACCTCAACACCGTCCCCATCGAATAACGAAAGGCCACCATGAACACCCAACTCCTCCACGACACCCTGCATCAATCCGAATCCGGCCAGATCACCTTCGGCGAAGTCGTGCAGACCCTTTCAGCCGCCGGTGTCGAGTCCTACCGCGCCGACCTGCTCACTGCGCAGGACAGCTTCTACGCACCCGAAGGCATCCACGTCGAACCGATGTCTCTGCCCGCAATCCCCATTGCCGCGGACTTCGATGCTGCCGCTGTTCTCGCTGCCATACGCGCTGCGCAAGCCGACAGCATCCGCTACCCTGAATTCCTTAATCGTATCTTCCATGCCGGCTGTGCGGCGTACCAGGTCTTCCTCACCGGCCGCAAGGTCATCTATTTCGGCCGAAAAGGGGAGTTCCATATCGAAGAATTTCCGTCCGCAAAATAGAGATTTGCGCCTTCATGACCATAGTCATAAACTATGGTCATGAAGGCCGAAGTAACCCAATCCGAAATCCGCATCATCTCCGCCGCTGAATTCAAGGCGAAGTGCCTACAGCTCATCGACGATGTTTACGACGAAAACAGTGAGGTCATCGTCACGAAACGCGGCGTGCCCAAAGCAAGACTCATACCCTTCAGGCAACCGGAAGAACCGGAGTTCGTTTCCGTCGTGGGCCGCTCGCCAAACGTGACAATTCTTGGCGACATCATGACGCCTCTCGACTGGCCGGATCCATCGGAAAAATGGAACCGGGTCATGAACGAGAGCAACACCAAAAAGAAGAAGCGCAAATGAGCGGCTTCCTGCTCGATACCCACGTGTGGGTCTGGGCGCAAATGGGAAACACGAGAGCATCTCCGGCCAGTTTCTTCAGCGACGTGGAGACGTGGCAGCGGCAAAAAGCTGTCTACATCTCGGCTATTTCTGTTCTTGAGTTGGCCAGGTTGGTCACAGATGGCGCCCTGAACCTGGGCACATCTATTGATCGCTTCGTAGAAGACGCCACAAGAAACGGCGGCTTCCAACTATTAGCCTTGAATGTTTCGATTCTGATCGAGTCGGTCCGTCTGCCGGGTAATATTCATCGCGACCCTTCTGACCGGTTGATTGTAGCCACGGCGCGGGAACATAACCTTACCCTCATCACAGCAGATAGAGAAATCCTGGCATATGCTGCACGAGGCCATCTCAACGCCCGCAAACCCTGATACGTCTCCGGACCATATGCGCGATTCCATCCTCGAATCCATTGCTATCAGGGCCCCCATGGAACGGTGCTTCGCGCTCTCCACACGTATCGAACTCGTGCAGCGCACCCTGGGCATGAAGCTCATCGATAGCGGAATAGAGGGCGGCGTCATCACAGGACACATCACCGCCAACAGCCGGGTCGTCTGGCGTGGCTGGAAGTTCGGTCTGCCCACCGAACATCACACGCTCATCACTGCCTTCGAGCCGCCACACCCGGGCCGCATCGGTGACCTCGCCGCCGAGTTCGATGGTCAGTTCGTCGCGTGGTTTGAAGACTCCCAGGAGCATGGTCGATTCGCCAGCTTCCGCCATCTCCATCTATTTCGCCAATATCGCCACGACGTGCGCCTCGAAGACCACATACATTTCACGCTTCCACTCGGCCCTCTCGGCCGCATGGCCGCAAAGTTCATCGTTGGACCGTACATCCGCAAACTGGCCCGGCAACGTTTCGCCATGATCAAGCAACTCGCCGAGGGCGAAGGCTGGCGCGAATGGTCGGAAAACCCTCCAGCTTGACCCCGTGCATCTCACTATGCGAGGTGCAACATGAAGGCAGTTGTTCTCCACGAATATGGTCCGCCGTCGAACCTGAAGTATGAAGACTTTGACGATCCCAAACCCGGCGAAGGCGAAGTTCTCGTGCGTGTATCCGCCGTCAGCATCAATCCCGTCGACCTCAAGATGCGCAGCGGCGCCGCCAAGGACCGCTTCCCGGTGGAGTTTCCCGGAGTCATCGGCCGCGACGTTGCCGGCGTAGTCCGCGAAGTAGGCGACGGCGTAACGAACTTCCTCGCCGGCGACAGAGTCATGGCGCTGGCCTCACACACATACGCGGAGCTGTGCATCGTCAAAGCGAGTGATCTCGCCAAAATTCCTGACGGCGTAGAGACAACGACGGCAGCGGCCATTCCGCTGGTCTCGGTCACCGGAGATCAAATCGTTACGGACGCGGCCAAAGCGCAGGCCGGGCAAACCATCCTCATTACTGGAGCGCTCGGCAGCGTAGGGCGTTGCGCAGTTTATTCCGCCAAAGAACTCGGCGCAAAAGTCCTCGTCGGCGTTCGAAAACACCAACTGGACGAAGCCAAGGCTCTCCCGGGTGTGGTGGACGCGATTGCGCTCGATGACGACGAAGCTCTCGCGCGCCTGGGCCTCGTTGACTGCATCGCCGACACCGTCGGCGGCGACACCGCACCAAAGCTGCTCGCCAAGGTGAAGCAGGGCGGAAACTTCGGCAGTGTCCTCGGCCCGCCCAAGGATGCTGCGCTCCACCCTACGGTCCAAGTCAATGCCATCACGGCGCATCCCGATCCGGCCACCTATATCCGGTATGCAGAAGCTATCAAGAATCGGAAGTTCGAGTTGCCGATCGAATGCATGATGCCATTGTCGGACGCGGCAAAGGCCCACGCCGACCTCGAAAAAGGCGGCATCCACGGCAAGGTGATTCTGATCGCCTGATGTTTAACTGGACCTAGTACCGCCCCCGGCCACCATCGCGCCGCGGCCCACGATTGCGGTCTCCTCGGCCGCGATCGCCACGCCCAAAGCTCGGCCGTTCTACGGGGATTCTGTACCCCTTCGGATACAGAACCACATGCCTCCGCGGTCCTTCGCCGGAACTCGCTGTCTGTAGTCCCGAGTCAACCAGGAACATATGCAGCATTCTCCGCTCGCGCGAGGACATGGGAGCGAACCGGAACGGCTCGCCTGTATCCTCAACCTCATCGATAGCGTCTTCTGCAGCGTCGCGCAGCGCGCCGGCGCGTTCCGCCTTGAAGCCGTTGGCGTCGAACGATACGCGATCATGCTCTTCCGACTCCAGCGCCAGGATCTTCGCCGCGACATGTTCCAGTGCTCGCAGAACTTCTCCGTCATGATCCGTCAGCAGCTCGGCGTCGGGGCCTTTGCATTCGACGTAGATATCGCGGCGCTCAAATCCATCCGGATCGGCCGCGCCAGCGCCTGCTGTAATACGAAATTTGAGTCGAAGGCCGCCGGTTGTGGTCAGCAGCTTCATCAGTGAGGCAATTTTTTCTGCGGCTTCTGCGATATGTTCCATTGGTCCAATTTTACGTGTTCAAGATGACTTACGTGTGCGTTGCCACAGTAATAGGATTGCCACCTTAAATGCAAAAGCTGCTCTATCGAGCAGCCTGCATCTGGCTTTATCTGCGCCCTTGAATGGTCTTCGGCCCGCCTGCCTTGGCCCGGGCGCGCGCTGCTGCGATCTCGCGCATTTCCTTGCCCAGAGAGGTCTGGTTGGTCACCGCCTGCTGCGCGATCATGATGAGGTTACCGACAGCCCAGTAGAGCGCAAGCCCTGAAGCATACGTCCAGGTGAAGTATCCCGAGACCAGCGGCATCATGAATGCCATCATTTTCTGTTGCTGCGGGTCCACACCCGGCGAAGGCGTGTAGTACTGCACCA
>Ga0070679_100003292_pt1 | contig 14788 bp, 15 predicted proteins | sample KBSC63BmetaG_FD_65652 | JGI IMG/M metagenome (GOLD analysis project Ga0070679, IMG submission 65652) | Corn rhizosphere microbial communities from Kellogg Biological Station, Michigan, USA - KBS C6-3B metaG | ecosystem: Host-associated > Plants > Roots > Rhizosphere | place: USA: Michigan... | reverse complement strand
GGCCTGTGTGAAGGCCGAGTCGGACCATGGTTGCCAGTGGAGTTGTGCTGAGGCTGACAGCGTGATGGCGCTGAGGAGAAAGGTGACGAGGGTCCTGCGGAATCGCATAGTTTGCTCTCGTACAAGCTACGCGCGCGGGGTGCGATCGGATGTTCTTGGTGTGACGCGTGCGGTGGTGAATGCTGCGATCTCTCCACTGCGCTACGCTCCGGTCGAGATGACAAGATTTTTGCCCTATTTCGGTCGAGATGACAGGGTTATGGGGTATGGACGATAGATGCCAGCTCGTGAATGGTGTGGGCGATTTCGTCGTCGGTCGTGTAGAAGTGTGGAGCGATGCGGATGCCGGCGCCGGGGCGGAAGTCGACGAGGATGTGGCGGCGAATGAGTTCGGCGGTGACTTCGCGGCCGTTTGGCACCGCAGTATCCGAAATGCCGATGATGACGGTGCCGCCTCGCGCTGCAGGGTCGCGCGGGCTGCGGACGGTGAGGCCGGCTTCGTCGGCTAGCGCGATCAGGCGCTGGGTCTGGCGCTGGGACTTTTCGCGGATAGCGGTGACGCCGATTTCGTTGACGATCTCGTAGCCCGAGCGCGCGGAGTACATGGCCGGAACGTTGGGTGTGCCGTTCAGGAAGCGGCGGATGTCCGGCGCGTAGTCGATGGGGCCGTTGACGAACTCGAACGGGTGCGCATGCGCGGCCCAGCCGGTAACGGAGGGTTGTAGCTTCGCGTCGAGGTCTTTGCGGACATAGAGGTAGCCCGCGCCTGGTCCGCCGAGCAGCCACTTCACAGAGCCGCCAGTGGCGAAGTCGACGTTGAGGGCGACAACGTCGAGCGGAACGATGCCGGCGGATTGATAGAGGTCAGCGATGATATAGGCGCCGACTTCGTGGGCGCGGGCGGTGATGGCGGCGAGGTCTTGCAGATAGGAACTGCGAAAGGCTACATGCGAGATGCTGACGAGCTGGGTGCGTTCGTCGATGGCCCCGAGGATGTCTTCGAGCCGAATGGTCATGCCGTCGGACGAGGCGACGGAGACGATCTCAGCGCCCTGGCGAGCGAGGCCGTGGTAGATGTAGTCGTTCGAGGGGAAGTTGAGGCCGTCGGTGACGAGCTTGTTGCGCGGGCCGCTCCAGTCGAAGCAGGAGGTCACGATCGACTGGCAGATGGAGACGTTCTGATTCATCACGACGCGGCCTTGGGGTGCGCCGATGATGGAACCGATGAGGTCGCCGCATGTGACGGGCATGTCCCACCAGCCTTCTTCCCAGGCACGGATACCGCGGGTGGCCCATGTGCTCGTGAAGTCGGCGAGCGCGGTCTGGGCGCGGCGCGGCATGGGGCCTAGAGAGTGACTGATCATGTAGGTGGTGTCGGCGAGGATGGGAAATTCGTCGCGCCAGATGAGGAGCGGGTCTTGTGTTGGAGAGACCGGGCTACTCATGAAGAGGTTCCTCGACGGTGGGTAGTTCTGCGATGACGGCTGGGGTGCGCCGAAGGTAGAAGGCTGCGGTGAGGAGGATGAGGAATGGGATGCCGTAGATCAGCGTGGGACGGAACTCGCGCACGAAGAGCGTCGTGATGAGCGCGGCGAGCATGAGTGCGGCGCCCAGCAAACTGGTGTATGGGTATCCCCACATGCGGAAGGCGAGCCTTTCGTTTGCGTGCCGGCGGCGGAAGCTGAAGTGAGTGATGAAGATCATCAGCCACGCCAGCATGGGTCCGAACATGGAGATCGCGAGCATCAGCAGGAACGAACTGTTGCGATAGCGCACATTGAGAATGGCAGCGACAGCGATCCCGCCCGTGGAGACCAGGAGTGCGGAAATGGGGACTCCGTGCCGCGTGATATTGCCCAGACGGCGAGGTGCGAAGCCTGCGCGGGAGAGCGAGAACAGGACGCGCGTGGTGGTGTAGAGCTGGCTGTTCATGGCCGACAGCGCCGCGATGAGAATCACAAAGTTCACCACGCCAGCGGCCCCGACGATGTGGCTGCGGGCCATCACCGTAACGAACGGCGACTGGGTTGCACCGGAAGCCATACTGTTCCACGGAGCAATGGCGAGGATCAGCATGAGCGTGAGGACGTAGAAGAGGAACAGGCGAAGCATGGTCACGCGGAACGCCTGGGTGACGGCATATTGAGGATCTTCGGCTTCGCCGGCCGCGACGGCGATCATCTCGATGGAGAAGTAGCTGAAGAGCGAGACGAGGACAGCGACCCACATTCCCGAAAAGCCCCTCGGGAAGAAGCCGCCGAAGGCTGTGTAGTTGTGTAAGCCAATGGAGGCATCGTGGTTGTGCGAGAAGAGAATCCACGAGCCCAGGGTAAGGAACAGGAAAATGGCCGTGATCTTAAGGGCCGAAAAGACGTATTCAATTGCACCGAAGAGGCTGACATTGAACGCATTGGCCAGGACCAGCAGAAGCGCAAAGGAACAGATCCATATCCAGCCAGGAACGGATGGAAACCAGAAACCCATATAAAGGGCGACGGCGGTGACTTCGGTGCCCAGGGCGAAGACGACCCCTGACCAGTAGGCGTAGCGGATGAGGAAGCCTGCCAGCGGCGAAATGTAGAACTCGGCCCATGCACCGAAGGAGCCGGAGGTCGGGTGTGCAACGGCCATTTCGGCAAGGCAACCCATCAGCAGCAGGGTAATGAACGCTCCGATGAGGTAACTCAGCACGACGGCCGGACCGGCGAAACCGATGGCGAAGCCGGAGCCGAGGAAGAGACCCGTCCCGATCGCGCCGCCGATGGCGATCATGGAAAGCTGGCGAGCGGAGAGACTGCGGTGCAGGCCCCGCTCACGCTCGGTGATGACATCGAATCTCTGAGGTAGCGACGCAGGCATAAGTCACTATGATGCCTGTTTCAAGACCGTTTATACGGCCGGATATTTTGCGAATGCAGGCGAGGTCGCCGCCGATAGCGGCCTCGGGGGTGAATTTCCCGTTGGGGTTGAGGCCGGTGGAACTCATGACAAACGTAGCCCACACGAGTTTTGCGGCTCTCCTAACACCGCCGAGGAATGTGGGCGATTGAGGTTAGAGGCGGTCATCGGGTTCTTCTGTGCAGCCATAGTGTGTAGGAGAGTAGGAGGCGCTATACGGCAATCAATTGACAATCGTTTGCAATTGATTTTGAATGACTCTGGTCTTCTTCGGCCCTGTATCTCTCGTTGGCGGTGGGTTGTCGCCGTGAGGCGGGTTGCGGGCGAAATGGTGGAGTGAGCGTTCGCGAAGGAATCCGATGCGTGCTGGAAATCTGATGATCGTGCAGGGCGGAGGACCGACGGCAGTCTTCAATGCGGGCCTTGCAAGCGTGATCGCAGAGGCGGCCCGGGAGCCTGGGATGGGCAAAATTTTTGGCGCGCGAAGCGGGACGAAGGGGCTTGTGGAGGGCGATGTCACCGAGCTGACGGCCCTGAGCGCGGAGGAGCTTGCGACCCTGCGCGAAAGCCCGGGAGCAGCGCTGGGGTCGTCGCGGTTTAGTCCAACCGACGACGAGATGCAGCGGATGGTGGGGCACCTGCGGCGGTTGGATGTGCGGCGGCTGGTTTTTATCGGCGGCAATGGGACGATGCGCGGCGCTCAGTTGGTGAGCGACGTATGCCGCGCTGCCGATTTTGAGGTGCAGGTGATCGGTGTGCCGAAGACGGTCGACAACGATATTGCTGTAACCGATCGCTGCCCGGGATATGCAAGCGCGGCGCGGTACATTGCGCAGTCGACGCGCGATCTTGGCATGGATTTGCGAGGGCTGCCGCAGCCGGTGACGGTGCTTGAAACGATGGGACGAAGCGTCGGCTGGCTGGCCGCTGCGTCGACGCTGGCGAAGAGCGCGGAGGACGATGCTCCGCACCTTGTCTATCTGCCGGAAACGCCGTTTCGCAAGGACCAGTTTTTGTCCGCGTTAGACAACCTTGTGCGGCAGCAGGGATGGGCTGTTGTCGTGGTTTCCGAAGGCGCACGCGACGGGGACGGGAGTATGGTGTACGCGATGAGCGACCCCTCGCATATGGACCCGCTCAAGCGCCCGATGACCGGCGGTGTGGGCCAGTTTCTGGCCGGAATGGTCGGAGAAAACCTGAAGATCCGCTGCCGGTCGGAGAGGCCGGGGTTGCTGGGACGGTCATCGATCGCGCTGGTTTCGGCGCAGGACCGGAAAGATGCGGATCTGACGGGCCGCGCGGCTGTGCAGGCGCTCCTGGCGGGCGAAACCGAAAAGATGGTCTCGCTGCTGCCGCTGGGTGATGTGCGCGAGAGGGAACTCGTTCCATTGAGCGAAGTCGCCGGCCACGAAAAGACCATTCCGGCGGAGTGGCTGACAGATGGACCGCTTGCTGTGACGGAGGCATTCCGGAAGTATGCAGCCCCGCTTGTCGGAGAGTTGTTCAACTATTGCGCCCCCTTTCCCAGGAATACTTAATTGCATAGGAGTTGGTGGTCATGTCGAGACCGAAGGGCAAACCGGTGCCGGAGCGGTTCGATCGTCTGATTTACGCGGGGTTACCGCACCGCGTAACGGTGCATTTTGGCAGTAAATAGGGAGACGTTCCGCAGGCTGGCCCGGTTGCTGGATTCGGAGTGGCATGGGTAACGGAAATATAGATTCAGGGCCGCAGAAATTGTTGCTGCACCCGTGATAGGTTAGAATCGATTCCAATATGGTATCGAAGTTTGTTCGCTAATTCCAACAGAGCAGCATAGGAGACAACGTGAAGGCTCGCGTTGCACGGCATAACGTTCGGGATGAGATCCAGCGGCGCATTCTTTCAGGCGAAAGCAAGCCTGGCGAGCGGTTGAGCCAGCAGAGCCTGGCGCGCGAGCTTGGAGTAGCGCAGGGGACTGTGCGCGAGTCGTTGCTGGAGCTGCAGTGGCTGGGTCTGGTGGAGTCGGTCGATCACCTCGGGGTGTTCGTCGACAACCTGAACGCCGACCGCATTTGTCAGGCGTACCTGGTACGCGAAGTGATGGAAGGTCTGGCTGCGCGACTGGCGTGCCGGAATGCCGGACGCGCCGATATCACCGAACTGCGCAGCATGGCCGACAAGATTTTTGAGCTGGCGCAGAAGCAGGACAACGGCACGGCGTCGCTCGACCGCAATTTTCATTTGCACATAACGGAGCTGTCGCGGAACGGAACGCTGATCCGGTTGTCGCAGACGTACCGCGTGCTGGGCATGACGGTGCGCGCGTTCCGCGAGCCGGCCATTATCCACGCCGAACATCTGCGCATTGTGGAAGCGATTGAAAACGATCAGGCGGACGAAGCGGAAAGGCTGGCACGGCTGCACGTCGCGGGCGCGCGGGAGATGATCGAAAACCAGGTGCAGCAGGGTACGTTCGTGCCGAAGTGGGTCGAATAGCCGCTGGTGCCGCGAGTGAACAAGTCATAGAGGGCTGCGTGGAAGACAACAGAAAAAACTCGAACTGCTCTTTTATCGGCGGCGAGTGGGTCGAGACCGAAGACGAGTTTGAGGTTGTCAATCCAGCCACGGCGGAGCCCTTTGCAAAGGTCTCAAGGATTGGGAAGCAGCACGTTGTTGCCGCGCTGCACCATGCGGAAGCTGCACTGCCTGCATGGCGTGGGCTGACGGCAAAGGACCGTGGGGCGCTGCTGCATCGCGTGGCTGACGAGATCGTCCGGCGCAAGACGGAGCTCGCGCGGACGATTACGCTCGAGAACGGCAAGCCGCTGGCGCAAAGTCTCGGCGAAGTGGCGATGACTGAGGACCACTTGCGGTGGTTTGCGGAAGAAGGCAAGCGCGTGTACGGGCGGCTGATTCCGAACCAGGTGCCGGGCAAGCGAAACATGGTGTTCAAGACACCGATTGGTGTCGTCGGTGCCATTGCTCCGTGGAATTTTCCGCTGGTGCTGGCCGTGCGCAAAGTTGCGCCGGCGATGGCCGCTGGCTGTCCTGTGGTTTTGAAGCCGGCGACACAGACGCCGTTGTGCGCGATTGCGCTGGCGGAGTGCATGCAGGCGGCTGGCATTCCGGCGGGAGTGTTTCAGTTGGTCATCGGTAATGCGGCGATGATCTCCGAAGAATTTTTGACCAACGACATTTGCCGCAAGATCAGTTTTACCGGCTCAACGCGAGTTGGCCAGGAGTTGATCCGGGGAACAGCGGCGACGATCAAGCCGCTGTGCCTGGAGCTCGGTGGATTGGCGCCGGTGCTGGTGTTCGATGATTGCGATCTCGAGAAGGCCGTGCAGGAAACGATCATCGCGAAGTTCCGCAACACGGGGCAATCGTGCATTGCGGCCAACCGGATCTATGTACAGAAGGGAATCTACAAGGAGTTTGTAGAGCGCTTTGTTGCGGCGGTCCGGAAATTGAGTCTGGGTCCGGGTTGGGACGAGAGCATGGAAGTTGCCGTGGACGTTGGACCAGTCATCAATCAGGCAGGCCTGGATGGCGCGCTGGAGCAAATTGCCGACGCGGTGAAAAAGGGTGCGCGCGTTGTGGCCGGAGGCGAGCGATGGAAAGAATCACCGGGATACTTCCTGCGTCCGACAGTGCTTGAGAACGTATCCGATGACGCGGTGTGCATGAGCGAAGAGACGTTCGCGCCGATTGCGCCGATATGCAGTTTCGATACAGAAGAAGAAGCGATTCGCCGGGCGAACAAAACTCCGTACGGCCTGAGTGCGTATGCAATGACGCGCGATGTGGGCAGAATTTTCCGGTTGAGCGAACAACTCGAAGCGGGGACGCTGGGCATCAACGATGGCGCTCCGACAGTAAGTACCAGCCCTTTTGGAGGCGTGAAGCAGAGCGGCTGGGGACGCGAACTTGGAGCGGAAGGGCTGGAAGCGTTCCTGGAAACAAAACATGTTTCGATCGGCGGAGTCTGAGGACTGCGCCGCGCAGTATGAGGTAAAGGAGAGTAGAGGCTATGGTTCATTTTCTTATCCATGAGGCCGCCGACAATGTTGGCGTTGCCGTGGTGGACATTGCAGCCGGTGCGGATTGTGTCGGCAGAAATCTTACAAACAACGAAGGGCTGACGGCGCACTCGGAAGAGGCGATTCAGCTTGGACACAAGATTGCATTGAAGGATTTCAAAGTTGGCGACAGCGTGATCAAGTACGGATGCGAGATCGGAACGATCGTGAAGGATGTCAAGGCCGGCCATCACGTTCATACGCACAACCTCAAGACGAAAAGGTGGGCATAGGCAATGGCGAATCGAAAAGTTTGGGGATACAGACGTGAAAACGGACGGGTTGGAGTGCGCAACCATGTCATCATCCTGCCGGTCGACGACATCTCGAATGCGGCGTGTGAAGCGGTGGCCAACAACATCAAGGGCACGATGGCCCTGCCTCATGCCTATGGCCGTCTGCAATTTGGGGAAGACCTTGAGCTGCACTTCCGCACCATGATCGGCACAGGTTCCAATGCAAACGTCGCGGCGGTTGTGGTGATCGGTATTGAAGATGGATGGACAAAGAAAATTGTCGATGGGATTGCTGCCACTGGCAAGCCGGTGACGGGTTTCTCGATTGAAGGCAAAGGCGACATTCGCACGATTGCGGAAGCGTCGTACAAGGCGAAAGAGTACGTCCAGTGGGCAAGCGAGTTGCAGCGTACCGAGTGCGATCTGCACGAGCTCTACATCAGCGTGAAGTGCGGCGAGTCGGATACAACGACCGGTCTTTCAAGCTGCCCGACAGTCGGCAACGTCATCGATAAGCACTGCGCGGCCGGCGGTACGGCTTCATTCGGTGAGACTTCCGAACTGACCGGCGCTGAGCACATCGTGGCGGCGAAGGCGGCGAACGATGAGGTACGCGAGCAGTTTTTTGCGGCGTTCAACGACTACACGAAGCTGGTGTTCGATCAGAAGACCAACGACCTCTCCGAGTCGCAGCCGACCAAGGGAAATATCGCGGGCGGGTTGACGACGATCGAAGAGAAGGCGCTGGGCAACGTCGAGAAGCTGGGCAAGAAGACGAAGTTTGTCGGCTGCCTGCCACCTGCGGTCGCACCGGACAAGGCGGGTCTATGGTTCATGGATACGTCGAGCGCCGCGGCTGAAGCGGTGACGCTGTGGGCTGCCTCGGGTGCGGTTGTTCATCTGTTTCCGACAGGCCAGGGCAATGTGATTGGTAATCCGATTGAGCCGGTCATCAAGCTCACGGGCAATCCGAAAACGATGGCGACGATGGCCGAACACATAGACGTCGATGTGTCGAAGATCCTGCAAGGGGAGATGACACTCGACCAGGCCGGCGATGTTTTGCTGGACATGATCGTGCGTACGGCAAACGGCCGTTTGACCGCCGCGGAAGCGCTCGGACATCGCGAGTTCTCGATGACGAAACTGTACAGAAGCGCGTAGGCGGGCCAGTGAAACGATTCAAGCCGGAAGAAGCACGACATTTCGCAGCCCGACTTGCCACGGCGGCCGGCGTTCCACCCAGCGATGCGGAGATTCTTGCGCGCTCGCTGGTGGACGCCGACCTCCACGGCGTTTCGACGCATGGAGTTTCGCGGCTGAACATCTATCTGCAACGCATTCAAAAAGGACTCATCGATCCGAAGGCTGAGCTTGTTGTCGAGCGCGGGTTCGGTAGTGTGCTGACGCTCGATGCCTCGAATGGCCTTGGCCAGGTGCAGGCGGTGAAGGCGCTGGGTGTGCTGATACCGCTGGCGAAAACGAATGGCGTTGCGGTGGCGACGATCAATCACTCGCAGCATTTTGGCGCGCTGTCGTACTACTGCAACCTCGCTGCGGATGAGGGCATGGTGTTGCTGGCGATGACCAATTGCGAGCCGGCGATGTCGCCTGAGGGTGGTTACGAGGCGTTCTTTGGCACGAATCCGATTGCCGCTTCGTTTCCGACAGGCAAGGGATTCCATGTGAAGATCGACCTTGCGACTTCCGTGGTCGCACGAGGAAACGTAATCGCTGCCTCGAAGAAGAACGAGGCGATCCCGCAAGGCTGGGCGCTCGACCGGCAGGGCCAGCCGACGACCGATGCGAAGGAAGCGCTGCTTGGCACCATACTGACGATGGCCGGACACAAAGGCTATGCGCTGGCGTTGATGGTCGAAGTCTTTAGCAGCATCCTGTCGGGCGCGGCGGTTGGCCCGGCGATTGGGTCGATGTACAAAGACCTCGACCGGCCACAGAATGTCGGCCACTTTTTCTGCCTGCTAAACATTGCGGCGTTTCTCGATCCCGTGGAATTCAGGCAGCGCATCGATGAGACGATCGATCGACTCAAGGCGGGCAAGCGGCGCCCAGATGTGGATGAAATTTTGGTTCCGGGTGAGCGCTCGGCGCGGAACGCCGCGTTGAATGCGTTGCGAGGCATCGTCATCAGCGACGAAACGCTGGCGGAGCTCGCGCAGTGGAGCAAGGATTTACAGGTGCCGTTCGACTGTGCCGAGGTGAAGAGCTAACGATGCCTGACATACTCATCGCCGAAAATCTTCGCGGCGCGGCTGTGGATCAATTGCGCTCACGTTTCGACGTTACATTCATGCCGGAGCTTTGGAAGACTCCCGCCAGGCTGCTGGAGTACATTGGCGGCTACCGCGCTTTACTGGTGCGCAATCAGACCGATGTGAACGCGGAAGTAATCGCGGCGGGAGAGAAGCTGGTCGTTATTGGCCGCGCCGGTGTGGGTCTCGATAACGTCGATGTTGCGGCGGCGACGAAGGCTGGCGTGCTGGTAACCTCAACGCCGGACCAGAATGCGATCAGTGTGGCGGAACTGGCGATAGGGCTGATGATTTCGCTGGCGCGCATGATCCCCGCCGCAAACCTCGATACGAAGAACGGTAACTGGAATCGGCTGCACTATGTCGGCACAGAGCTCTACGGCAAGACGTTCGGCATTGTCGGTGCGGGAAAGATCGGCTACCTGACGGCGCGGCGTGCGCAGGCGCTGGGGATGAAGGTGCTGGCGTACGATCCTTTTCTCAGTCGCGACAATATTTTGTTGAGCGAGTTGCATGCGGAACTTGTGTCGCTCGACGATCTGCTGGTGCGGGCCGATGTGGTCTCCTGCCATCTGCCGGCGACGGCGGAGACGCAGGGCATCTTCAACGCGGAACGCTTCGCGCAGATGAAGCCGACCGCGACCTTTCTGAACACATCGCGTGGAGAAGTTGTCGTGGAAACCGACCTGCACGACGCGCTGGCATCCGGCGTGATTGCAGGCGCGGCGCTTGACGTTCGCATGGTCGAGCCGCCGGTTGCCGGGGGCCTGGAGCAGATACCCAACCTGATTCTGACACCGCATATCGCCGCGTTTACGCACGAAGCGCAACACCGCGTGATGAATGCGATTTGCGATGATGTGACGCGGGTGCTCGAAGGCAAGAGTGCGCAGAATGCGGTGAATCGGCTCTGAATATACGTGGTGGGGCGGGGTCAGGTTTTCAGTTATGAGCTGCGAGCCACCAGCTTCGAGCTGCCGGTTTGATGCCTGCTATATGTCGAGTTGACAGAGTGGATAGAGAGCTTGTGAGAACCAGTACTCCGGAATGATCGCGTTCTGGCTCCCGGTCCGAAACCGACACGGGATCAGGGTATCAGGATGTGACGCTACGCGCTCCTCATGCCGCGCGCTTCGTACCAGGGACGCGCTGACTTCAATACGTTGTTGACGTTGGTGATGTTCTGCGTGCCGACGGTGTCGAGCCATTGCTGCAGAGCGGCTTCGCCCTGCGTGGCGAAGATGGGCGCGCCATCCTGCCATGTGGCGCGGCCGCCGAGTACACCGTGAAACTCTACGCCGCTCTCGACTGCGAGCTCCAGCATCTCGATGAAGACTGCGCTGGTAGTCCCGGCGGAGAGATACACGATCGGCTTGTCGGTGAGGCTGGCGGTGGAGCGGAAGAGCTCCATGGCCTCTACGCGGGTATAAGCGGCTTCGCCTTTAAAAGCCATGGTGCCACTGACGAATGCCATTTGCACCGGGGCTTCCACTTTGAGAACGTCCGCGGCGTAACGATCTTTGGTGAACTCCTCCATGCAGTAACGCACGATCTCGGGCTTGCGTTTGGCGTAGGCCAGGCCGGTCTCATTTTCTCCGTGCACGTCGTAAGCGAGGAATTCGAGGAAGAGTGGCATGTCCATCGCACGGCATTCCTGGCCGATGCGTTCCAGCCAGGCTTTCTTCTGCTCGTTCACCCACTCGTTTTCAAACTGGTTGTAGTAGATGAGGATCTTGATCCCGTCCGCTCCAGCCTCTTTGAGGCGCATCACCGACCAGCCTTCGGTAAGCGAGGGCAGCTTCTCCGGCCCGCTCGTGTCGTAGCCGGATTTCTCGTAGGCCAGCAGCAGTCCCTTGCCGTTGATGTTCTTCGAGGCGGGCAGGCCGTATTCGACGTCAAGCAGCATGGCGGACGCGTGTTTTGTGAGCGTGCCCGCGCAGATGCGCTTGAACTCCGTCATCATTTCGAACGGCGGCTCTGCCCCGCCGAGCGCCTTGATCAGCATCTTCTTCAGCAGGCCGCGCTGGTCCATCGCGGCGGCGGCTATGACGCCACGCTCGTCGGACATGGCTTTGAGACCGGCGATCTTTCCCGGGGTGAGATTGATGGACATTCGGGCGCGCAGTTCCTTTCGGAGTTCGGTTTTCACTATAGATAGTCACGAGAGGCAAAGTCAATCTATTGAAAATGATTGAAATCGATTTGCGAGATTAGAAGTGCTTATAAGCTGGATTGAAGGCCGGACGCGGCTGGGCGTGGACGAATCCAGCGACGTCATAGGCGTCTTGCGGTGACAGGATTCCCATGCGGTTCTGCGGCATGTTGTGCTGGATGAATGCGGCCAGTTTAGCCAGCGTGTTCATGCCGGCGCCGTCGTTGAACGACTGCGGACCCCAGAGCGGCGGGAACTGCGGCAGCCGGCCTTGTCCATCGGCGCCGTGGCAGCCCGAACACTGTGCGGCGAAGATCTGCGCGCCATGCCCGAGATCGGGTGTGAGGGCCGGCAGCTTGACGAGGCCACGTCCGACGAAGCGGCGGCGGTTCGGCTGGGGCTCAGAGAGCCAGGTGATGTAGTCGACGAGCGCCTGCATCTCGGGGCCGGTATAGGAGAGCGGCGTGCCGTTTTCGCTGCGGACGAAGCACTCCTGGATGCGGTCCTTCAAGGTGATCATGTGACCGGCGCGCTCATTGAACATCGGGAAGAGCGCTGGCAGGCCGACCATCGGCGACGCATAAGGCTGGATGCCGCCTTCCGCGTGGCAACTGCTGCAACTGATCTTCGAAGGTGTGTACCGCGAGGCGTATAGTGGCGTTTCGTCGAACAGCAGGGCGCCGTGGCGGATGCTGTCGCCGTGCGGGCCATAGGGGATGCTCGCGAAGTTCGGCGGCTTCCATGCGGCACTGCCGGGATGCGTCCACCAGTCCAGCAGTGAGAAATTGCGGACATGCAGGCTGAATGCGATTGCCGCGACATAGACCACGGCGATCGTCGCAATCAGCGCGATGTTGGGGCGGCGCTTCATGGATGTTTTTCGCTCGCAACGTAGGGCTTGAAGCCGAACTCGGCGTAGGCGGCCTGCGCTTCGGGGGATTGCAGATAGTCGAGCCACGCCACGGCTGCTGCGGGGTGGGGCGCGTTGGCGACCATGCCTGCGGCGTAAACTCCTGTTGCGTTCTGGCTGTCAGGAATGGGCACCCCGGCAACAGGGTTGCCGATTTTCTGCTGGAAAAGAATTTCGGAGGTCCAGACGACTCCCGCATCGCTTTGGCCTGCGAGGATGCGCATCGGCGTCTGGCGGTGGTGGACCTGGGTGAGGAAGGTTGTGCCGACGTGGGCTTTGTCTTCGTAGACGGTGCGGACAAGATCGTCGCCCCCGGCTTTACGCAGCGAATCCTGAATCTGCTTTGCTACACCTTCAGTCTCGATATTCGGCATGGAGGTGCGGACGCCCGGCGACGCGAGATCTTTGAGGCCGGTGATGTGTTTCGGATTACTCCCGGCGACCATAATCTCCAGCGTGTTGGTGGTGTAACGGACGACGTGATCGACCTGGTTGTGCTGACGCATGTCGTCGAGCACGTTGGCGCCGGCTTCGTAAACGTCAGGCACGGTATGCAGCGTGAGGTTGCCGAGCGTGATGGTGTTGCCCGCGTCCATTTGTTTGCGCAGGATGCCAGGAGGCAGTGTCTCGTAGAAGATGTGGCCTGCAAGCTCAGGATGTTGATTCGCGAAGCCTGCGATGAGGCGCGGCATCACGAAGAACTGGTTGCCGCCGATGTACAGCACGAGCTTTGCATCCTGCGGATTGCCGTGCAGGTCCGGCACATTGTCGATATCGTCGACGCGGAAGACGAGGCCCTTGTCCGCGGCAGGCGCATTGGCGCCTTTGCTCCACGGCGGTGCGCTCTGCGCGAGGGCGCAGAGCGGCAACGAACAGAGAATTGCGGCAACAAGCATGCGCATCGGCGGCCCTCCTCAGGCGGAAACATAGGTGAAGTGACCTTCGGACTGAAGCAGAGAAATTGCCGCTACCATCGCGGGGACAATCAACACGCCGGGGACAGTGTTCGCTTGCAGGTCGTGCACGATTTCTTCGGGCTCCGCTTTGAGAGAGGATTGCGCGATCATGGCACGGACGATTTCTTCCGTCGCGTTGTGGCAACTCAGCATCTGCATCCCGCGTTGCTGCAGGGCTTCGATCGTCCAGTCCTGATAGATGGAGCTTCGGTCATTGAGGTCGGTGGATGTGTTGCCGGTTTTGTGGAGATAGAGGTTCCGTGTCGCGGGCTTTCCGGTCTTCGGATCGTTAAGCTGGGCAAATTGGCCGAGCGGGTACTTCTCCCACATCGCGTCGGAAAAATTGAGCAGGTTTGCCGGGCCATGAAGGGCGGCGACAACCTTGATCGACGCTGGAGCGATGCCGAAGCCGAACTGAAACCCGTTGATCGAATTCTTCATGCCCTGGAGGAACTTGCCGTCGGTGATGGCGCGCGCATCGAAGACCTGCTTGGCGCGTCCGGTGTGTTTTACCAGCGCGTTGAACTCCGCAGCTTTCCAGTCTGCCTGCTGAAAAACAAGTTGTCCTTCCGCTGCGGGGGAGAGTGTGGCGAGAGTGCCGAGGGCTGCTGCTCCGGTGGTGAGAAACGATCTGCGGTTCCAGTTCATGCAAGTGTCCTTTCAGGATTTAATGCTGCCAAATCAGGCTATACAGCAGGATGAGCAAGACAAGCACCGCAATGGTGACGTAGAGGAAGTCATGCTCTTCGAGGAAGACGAAGATGGAGAAGGCGACTCGTGCGACCGGGGTGGCGATCAGCATCAGAACGCCGCACTGGATGATGGCGAGGTCGTCGCCGTGCAGAGCGCGGAGCAGGATGGAGCTCGGACGGCGCAGCTCCGCCGGGGTACCGCGAAAGACCGTGAAATCGACGATAGACCGGCCATGATGCGCGAGGAAGATCACGCCGCCGAGCAGGATGACTGCCGCCGAAGACAGCACGCCCACGCGGAGCAACATGCCGACCCGCGCCTCCATCCTGCTTTCACGCTCGGCATTTGCAATATAGATGTAGCGTGATTCCACCTAAAGCCTCCCCGTAAAACCGCTGTAAATCATCTCAATGCCCAGCGCGGCAATGACGACGGCAAAAAGCATGCGGATGACCTGTGTCCTCGCGCGCGCCAGGAACTGGGTTCCGAGCAGCGAGCCGGCAAGCACACCAAGCGTTACCGGCATCGCAATGGCCGGCTGCACGTAGCCGCGGCTGAGGTAAATGCCTGCGCTGGCCGCGGCGGTGACTCCGATCATGAAGTTGCTGG